>Ga0335072_10012352_pt1 | contig 12193 bp, 10 predicted proteins | sample Lox_Sample_21_FD_206725 | JGI IMG/M metagenome (GOLD analysis project Ga0335072, IMG submission 206725) | Soil microbial communities from Loxahatchee National Wildlife Refuge, Florida, United States - Lox_Sample_2.1 | ecosystem: Environmental > Terrestrial > Soil > Wetlands | place: USA...
AGGCCAGTACGCCAGCTTCAGCGATCCGAGCAAATCGAGCTGGCCGATCGCGGAAAAATCCGGCAACGCAAAAAAGCCCTGCCAGTTCACCAAGGTCGCCGCGCCGCCATAAGCACTGCCGTCGCCCCACCAGCGTCCGATCGGCAGCGCCAGCACCGTGGTCAGCACGATGCCGAGCATCAGCGCGCCCTTGATGCGCCGTGCCACCAAAAAGATCGTCACCGCCAGCCCGACGAGAAAGGTCAGCAATACCGGGTTGAGCTTGGCCGAATGCACCAGTGTTACCGGATCGCCCACGATGAACTTGGCGTTGACCAGGCCGATCAGGCTGATAAACAAGCCGATGCCGCACGCCACGGCATGGCGCAGGTTTTCCGGAATGGCATCCACCACCAGCTTGCGCACATTGAACAGCGCCAGCAGCGCGAAGATCACGCCCGACCAGAACACACAACCCAGTGCCGTCTGCCAGGACATGCCACCGCCATGCACCATCACGAAGGCGAACAGCGCATTCATGCCCATGCCTGGCGCGACCAGCACCGGATTGCGTGCGTACAAACCCATCGCACAGCTGCCGAAGAAGCTCACCAGCACGGTGGCCGTCAGCCCTGCCGAGAACGGCACCCCGCCATGTGCCAGCACCGCGGGATTGACCACGATGATGTACATCGAGGTGAGAAACGTGGTGATGCCGGCCAGCACCTCGACCCGGGTGCTGGAGCCGGCAGCGCGGATGCCGAAGAACCGCTCCATGGCGGAAGCTTGCCCGCCTTCGCTATACGCCATGTTGAACGGGTCCGCCTAAGGAAACCCGTATTCAGCCACGATGTACGTCATGTGTCACGAAAGGATTTTCCGCCGACGGCGGTTCCAGCCAGTGCGGATGGCTCAGCGTATGGCGCATGTCGGCCAGACCGCTTTGCCAGTGCTCGTGCATGGTCGTGGCGCTGAACTCGTAATCCTTGTAGTGCCCTTCGTACGGCTTGTCGCGATAGATCAGGTGGATCAGGTTGGTCAGCGCGCCGTTGGCATACCGCTCGGCACGGCGATAGGCCGGCGTGTCGCGCTTGTCCTCGGGGATCAGTTCCATCAACTCGTGCAGGAAGCGCTGCTGTTCCCGCGTCTGGTGCATGTATTCGGTGACCAGGCGCGTACGGCTGGAATACTGGATGTCTTTCGCACGTTCGGCCACGCCACCCATGTCGCGCGGCAACGCCCCGACCGCGCTCCACAGATCGACCTGGAAGATCAGCGCATCGCGATGCGGCCGCTCGGTCAGCACCTTGTACAGCGGCGTGTTGGAGACCATGCCGCCATCCCAGTAGTACTCACCATCGATTTCCACCGCGGGAAATCCCGGCGGCAGTGCCCCCGACGCCATGAAATGCTCGGGTCGCAGCGTGTCGTGGCGGTTGTCGAAATAGGCAAAATTACCGGTGCGTACATTCACCGCGCCCACCGATACACGCACGCAGCTGGGATGGTTGATGCGATCGAAATCGGCCAGGCGCTCCAGTGTTTGGCGCAACGGCGCAGTGTCATACCAGCTCGTGGTCGCAGGCGTGCCATGCCACTGCAGTACCGGCGGCGGCATGCGCGGCTGAAAAAAGCCATATTGCCCTTCCATGATCGCGCGCCACGCGGCAAACATGTTGACGCCTTCGCGCACGATCGGCGGCATGCTCATGCCTTCGATCCAGGGATGACCTGGCGAGTTCGGCCACAGGGCCGACTTGCAGATGCTTTCCCAGAACTCGGTCAACCGTTCGACGCGGTGCTCCGGCGCATTGCCCGCGATAATCGCGGCGTTCAAGGCACCGATGGAGATGCCGGCGATCCAGTTGGGATGCAAATCGGCTTCCGCCATCGCCTGGTACACGCCGGCCTGATATGCGCCCAGCGCGCCGCCGCCCTGCAGCACCAGCGCCGTGACCTTGTAGGCATCCTGCGCCGGATGCTGGCCGGCCGCCTCAGCCTTGGACGAGGTCTTCTTCTTCGCGTCCATAAGTCTTTCCTGTGTGGGCTTCTTCAGCGAGATAGTCGTAGACGACCGTGCCCAGGTCGAGCGTGAGGTCGGTGATGTAATGCACGGCCGACTCCACTTTCAACACCGGCAGATCCGCCACCGGCGCCAGCGCGTGCGGATGCAGCTCCAGCGAGGCGGGACCCGTCCAGGCGCCCTTCAGGGTGACGTTGCTCGTGTAATAGCGCACCAGCTCGCAGATGCGCGGCGTGCCGTCGACATGCGGAATGATCTTCAACAAGAAGTTCGGCGCGGCCAGGCCCGCGAGAATCGCATTCGCATCCGCCGCACGATGCTTGAAGCCCATGGTGGCCTTGGCCACGCGCACCTTGCCGTAATCGAGCGTGCCGACCAGCGTATCGATTTCCGTTTCCAAAATGGGTGTGGCCAGTTTCTTTGGAAAACCCCACAACTCGCGGCCACCGGCGATCGGCGGGTGATCGTTGAGATACATCGCATGCACGTAACCGCCGCGCTCACCGCGGAAACTCACCGGTATCACCTGGCCCGATTCGGTGTAATCGCCGAAGCCGGTGGAATCGGGCATGCGGATGAATTCGTACTTCACCACCGGCTCGGTGATTTCCAGCGGCTCCGGCACCACGGCGCGCAACGCGTCCATGTCGGTGCGGTAGGTAATGACCAGGAATTCGCGGTTGACGAAGCGGTAGGGGCCCTTGGGAAAAGCCGGGCTGGTCAGCGGCATGGCGAACGCATTGGCTTTGACGTCGGCGATTTTCATTCTCGCTTCCTTAATTTGGAGGAGGTTGCCTGTGACCTCTGATCCGCCCGGGCGTCATTCCCCGGGCAAGACAGGTCATGCGCGGTAAGCGGCTTTATTGCATGTACCAACCGTGGCTAACCACAAAGCTCTGCCCGGTCAGCGCAGCACTCGGGAAGGCCGCCAGGAACAGTGCGGTCTGCGCAATGTCTTCGACCGTGGTGAACACGCCGTCCACGGTGTCCTTCAACATCACGTTCTTGATCACTTCGGCCTCGGTGATGCCCAGTTCCTTGGCCTGCTCGGGGATCTGCTTTTCCACCAGCGGCGTGCGCACGAAACCGGGGCAGATCACATGCGAGCGCACGTTATGCGCCGCACCTTCTTTCGCCAGCGTGCGTGCCAGGCCAAGCAGGCCATGCTTGGCCGTCACATACGCCGATTTCAGCTTCGAGGCTTCGTGCGAATGCACCGAGCCCATGTAGATGACGGTGCCGCCACGATTATCCTTGTACATGTACTTGAGCGCGGCCTTGGTGGTCAGGAAGCCGCCATCGAGGTGGATCGCCAGCATCTTCTTCCAGTCCGCAAACGAGAACTGGTCGATCGGATTGATGATCTGCACGCCCGCATTGGAAATCAGCACATCCAGGCTGCCGAAGGCTTCCACCGCCTTGTCGGTGCCCGCGTTCACCGCGTCTTCGCTGGTGACATCCATGGCGATGCCGATGGCCTTGCCGCCGGCCGCCTTGATCTCTGCCGCCGCCGCATCCGCGGCCTGCTGATTGATGTCGGCGATCGCCACCGCCGCACCGTTCTTCGCATAAAGCTCGGCGATAGCCTTGCCCAGGCCGCTAGCGGCACCCGTGATCAATGCAACCTTGCCGTCGAGACTTGCCATGTGCCACTCCTTCGGATGGATTAAAAAAATGGGGGCGGCACATCGGGTCGCCACAGGATGTTTCGACCGTCCGTCGAAACATCCGTGGGGCGGTACCGCTAACGCACGCCCTCGGAAAGGTAGGTATAGCCGGTCAAACCTTCATTCAATGTTACAAACAGGCTTTCCGCCGGCTCGCCTTGGATGCCGGCGGCGGAAATTCGTTCACGGTAACTGCGGCGCAACGCCTCCAGATCATAGCCGACATAATCCAGCATCAGGTCGGTGGTGTCCCCGCGCCGCTTGTGCGCAAACACGTAATTGCCGCCATCCACGCGCACGTTCACCGCGTCGGTGTCGCCGAACAGGTTGTGGATGTCACCCAAGGTTTCCTGATAGGCACCCACCATGAAGATACCGAGGCGGTACGGCTCGCCGTCGTTCAAGGCGTGAAGTGGCAGACTGACGTCCACGCCTTCGGCATCCACGTAGTGGTCGATGCGGCCGTCCGAATCGCAAGTAAGATCCACCAACACACCGCGGCGCGTCGGCCGTTCGTGCAGGCGTGCGATCGGGGCGATCGGAAAGATCTGGTCGATCGCCCATACATCGGGCACCGATTCGAACACGGAAAAGTTCACGAAGTATTTGTCGACCAGCTTTTCGTCCAATTCGTCCAGCGCCTGGCGATGCGCACGCTCCGCCGGCAGCAAGCGCGCGCGCACCGCGTTGGCGATGGCGTAATAAAGCTCGTCCAGCCGCGCGCGCGCCGCCAGCGAAAGCTGGCCCAGCGCATACAGCGTCTGGCCTTCTTGCACGTGGTGCTGGGCTTCGTGGAAAAGCTCCAGCGGCGGGCGCGTATCCAGTTCTTCATACACCTCGCGCAAGTGACGAAGCACGGCCGGCTCATCACCATCTGCCGGCGGCAAGCTGCCGGCAGGCACCGCTTCCACTTCGCTCACGTTCACCACCATCACGGCGTGATGAGCCGTCATGGCGCGCCCCGCCTCGGTGATGATGTGCGGTGCCTGCAAACCTTCGGCTTCGACCGCTTCGGCCAGCGACTGCACGATCGTCGCCGCATATTGTTCGATCGAATAATTGATCGAGTTGTGGCTGCGCGAGCGCGAACCTTCGTAATCCACGCCCAGGCCGCCGCCCACGTCGACGATCTCCAGCGGCACGCCCATCTGCGTGAGTTCCACAAAATAGCGCGTGGCTTCGCGCATGCCGTTGGCAATGTCGCGCACGTTGGAAATCTGCGAACCCATGTGGAAGTGCTGCAGCTTCAAGGTGTGCTTGAGACCGGCCTGATCGAGGCGCGCCACCAGTTCCAGAACCTGCGCCGGGGACAAGCCGAACTTGCCTTTGTCGCCGCCGGTGTTCTGCCATTTGCCCGCGCCGATGGACGCCAGCCGCACACGCACGCCGAGCAGCGGCTCCACGTTCAAGGCGTTCGCTTCGCTGATCACATGATCGAGCTCGGACAACTTTTCGATCACGATGTGGATGCGCAAGCCGAGCTTGCGCCCGATCAGCGCCAGGCGAATGTATTCGCGGTCTTTATAGCCATTGCAGATCACGATGGAGCCGGGCCGCGCCATCGCCAGCACCGCCATCAATTCCGGCTTGGAGCCGGCTTCCAGGCCAAAGCCGTGCGCACCGGCGGCCACCAGTTCGGCCACCACGCCGCGCTGCTGGTTCACCTTGATCGGATAGACGGCGGTGTAGCCGCCCGCGTAATGCCACGCATCGATCGCCTTGGCGAACGCGCCCTGCAGGCGCGCCAGGCGGTCGGCCAGGATGTCCGGAAAGCGCACCAGCAAGGGCAGGCGCAAGCCTTCGGCACGGGCACGTTCGACGATGTCGGGAAGAGAAAAGCCAGGGCCGCTCGGGCCATGCGGACGGATCACGATGTGACCGGCGTCGTTGACGTCGACGTAGCCATCGCCCCAGTAAGGCACGGCGTAGGTATGACGGGCAGCATCGGTATTCCAGGCGTTCGCCATGTGACGGTATCTCCTATTGGAGGATGTCGTCGTCGCAGCGGCGGAGCCTTGACGAACACAAAGCTCGCCGGCCGGAAGCCTCGCACGCCGCGGGGCCGGAAGAGCCTGATGGCCGCACATGGCGACCAGTCGCGTATTGTAACGGCCGGCTGCGACAATTTGAGGTCAGCGCTTGCTTCTTCTCGCCGCCCGCGGCCAAAGCGGGGGAGGGCAGGAGCGGCGGCGGCACGACTTCAAGCGTTGCCGCTACAATTACTTTCCTTTAACCCGAGTTCCAAGGATCTGTCCGTCATGTCGCAGCCCAGCTGGTTCACCGAAGCACACCAGGCTTCCGGCTCCTCCATCGGTTATCGCGTCGAAAAGCTGCTGCATGCGGAGAAAACTCCGTTCCAGACCATTGAGATCTACCAGACCACCGACTGGGGCAACCTGATGGTGATCGACGGCTGCGTGATGCTCACCAGCCGCGACAACTTCCTCTACCACGAGATGATGACCCACCCGGCGCTGTTCACCCATGCGCGCGCCAAGCGCGTGGTGATCATCGGCGGCGGCGATTGCGGCACGCTGCGCGAAGTGCTCAAGCATGAAGAAGTCGAGCACGCGGCGCAGGTGGAAATCGACGAGCGCGTCACGCGCCTGGCCGAGCAGTATTTCCCTGAGCTGTGCGAATCCAACCACGATCCGCGCGCGGAACTGCTGTTCATCGACGGCATCAAGTACATGGCCGATGCAGAACCGGAATCGCTGGATCTGATCATCGTCGATTCCACCGACCCGGTCGGCCCGGCCGAAGGCCTGTTCAATGCCGTGTTCTACACCAGCTGCCACAAGGCGCTGCGCCACGGCGGCATCCTGGTGCAGCAGAGCGAATCGCCGCTGGCGCACCTGGAGCTGATCAAGTCGATGCGCGCCGCCATGCGCACCGCCGGTTTCAGCGCGGTCAAAACCCTGCCCTTCCCGCAGCCGTGCTACCCCACCGGCTGGTGGAGCTGCACCATGGCGCGCAAAGGCGGCGACCTGGCCGGCTTCCGCGAGCGCGGCGCGCTGAGCAAGAACTTCTCCACGCGCTACTACAACGCCGACGTGCACAAGGGTGCCTTGGCCTTGCCGGAATTCATGCGCGAGGCGCTAGGGGAATAAGCCGTACGGCATGGGTCGTCATTCCGTTGCGCGCGAATGACGACCCAGCGATTTGCTAGAAGATCCTGTTTCGCACTTTCGGCAACAACACAATCACCAACGTTGCGAGTGGACCCAACAACAGCGACAGCAGGAACCACAGCAGGCCACTGCGATTCTTGCCTTGCGCCAGGCCGGCATTGATCAAGGCCAGCGTGCCCCATCCCACGAACCACGGGGCGGCATTCGCCTGGGCAAGCATCGAAAACGACTCCACAGCGTTCTCCTGTGTTCTTCGTGGGCAGCGAGTCAGCATGCTACAGGAGCTGATGCAGCATGCCCAAGGCATGGCGTTCAGCGAAAAATCGAACAACGTTCCTGTTCAGAAGTCCCTCAATCCCCTCCGGCTATGCTCGTCTCTTTTATGACCCATGGAGTTCCCATGCGTGGATGGCGCCTTGTTGCCCTCACTTTGACCTGTGCCCTCGGCACCACGGCGGTAACTGCCAAGCAGCAACCCGCTCCCAGCGCCGCGGAACCCCGGGAAAAAGCGCTGCTCGCATTTCAGAACGACCTGATCAGCGTACTGGCCCCCAGCGGCGATGCGGACCGCTTGCTGGCAGCGGCCTTGTTGGCGCGCCCGCTGCCGAATCCCAGCAAGTTCAATAGCTTCCATGCCCTGATCGAACGCGCCGCCCGTGTCGACGGCGCCGGCCCGGCCGTGAGCTGGGCACGCCTGGCCGACTGCGATCGGAACGCACATGCCTGCCCCAACAGCGATGCCGTGGCGCAACTGGTGCAACAGGCACCGGACAACGCGGCCGTGTGGCTGGTGAAGCTGAGCCAGGATGCCAACAGCCTGAAAAACGACGATGCCCGCCAGGACTTGGCCAAGGCCGCATCCGCCAAGCTGTATGACGACTACAGCGGCGTGGCGCTGAAAGCGCTGGCCAACGGCAGCACGCTGCTGCCGCCGCCCAACGCGACCGTCGATCCGAACTCCAACGCCGGCCCCTACGGCGTCCAGGTGCTGGTCGCGTTCGGCAGCGCCGCCGGCATGCCGCAGCCGGCGCTGCGCGACACCGCCAGCTTCTGCGAGGCCAAGGCACCCAAGGACGACGGCATCAAGAACGACTGCCTGAAACTGGGCAAGCTGCTGGAATGGGGCTCCAGTCCCCTGGCCCGCTCGCTCGGCCTGCATCTGCGCGAGGTGCTCAACGCCGATCCGGCCCAGCAGCAGGATGCCCAAAATGCCCGCCGCAATCTGATCTGGCAGGTCCAGAACTTTGCGGCCATTTCCTTGCGCGCCCAGAGCGATAAAGCCCAGGCACAACATCTGCTGGCCCTGGCCCGCAGCGGCGGCACCCAGATGAGCCTGATGCTTGCCGCCATGCACGACGCCGGTGTGCCTACGGATGCGCCGGCGGATTGGCAGCCGGGGCAAAGCCGTAAATAGCTCAACGCCGACATCTGCATCCTTGCTGCACGCCGCTTTTACGATTCCCGATTGGCGATTGCCGATTTACGGCTCTCTACCGGCCCGCTACCCTTGGCCCCACCTCCCGCCAACAGGGGTAACCGATGCTTACGGTATTGGTAGCTAGCAGTAAAGGTGGTTGCGGCAAGAGCACGCTGGTCACCCAGCTTGCTTCGCATTGGGCGCAAGACGGCAAGCGCACGGCGATTGTCGATAGCGACCCGCAAGGCTCCAGCTATCGCTGGGCAAGCCTGCGTCCCGACAACGTGCCTGGGGTGCTGGCGCTGGAAGGCGGCAGGCGAGCGCTGGAAAAACTGCCCGAAGACACTGACCGCGTACTGGTCGACACCGCCGCCGGCTCGCACGAGAAAGAGCTGGAGCCGTACCTGGAGCAAGCCAACGTGGTGCTGGTGCCGGTGCTGCCCTCGTCTTTCGATCTGCATGCCACCCTGAAATTCCTCGAGCATCTACGCAGCATCAGCCGCATCAAACGCGGCAAATTGCCGGTCGCCCTGGTCGGCAACCGCCTCAAGCCGTGGACCCACGCCAGCCAGGACGCGATCAACCAATTGGCGGAGCAGGCGCCGTTCCCGGTGGTGGCGCAACTGCGCGATACCCAGGCCTACGTGCTGCTGACCTCGCTCGGCAAAGGCATCTTCGATTACGGCTCCGAGCAGGTCCGCGGCCATCAACAGGACTGGAGCCCGCTGCTACGCTGGATCAAGCGGCAGCATTAAGGCGCGCCTTTCACATCAACCAAGCCATCCTCCGGGAGAACTCACCGCTATGCACGAACTGATCCTGTTGCGTCACGCCGAAGCCCAGCCCGCCCCACCCGGCGGTGAAGACGAGGTGCGCCGCCTCAGCGGGCGCGGCGAACAGGAAGCGCATGCCGCCGGCATGTGGCTGAAAAAACACGGCAAGCGGCCGGATCGCGTGCTGTGCTCCCCTTCCGAACGCACCTGCGCCACGGCCAACCTGGCGCTGGCCGAAATGGAACGCGCACCGGCCATGCAGAAGGCCTCCGAAATCTACAACGCCACGCCGGGCGAGCTGCTGGCCCTGCTCGACCAGCATGGCGACGTCAACACGGTCATGTTGGTCGGCCACAATCCCGGCATCGAGCGGCTGGTCGCCCTGCTGGTGGAAGGCCGTTCCGAGGATTTCCGTGGCATGCCGCCGGCCGGACTGGCCGTGCTTCATTTCGATGGTCCGCTGGAACCGGGCAACGCACGGCTGGACGCGTTCTGGTCACCATGAAGCGCAGGGATGCTCTAGAACCTGTCACGCACCGATCGTAGACAGGCGCTTATCCATTTGGCGCAGGCAGCATGATGTTCAGCAGGTTCGCAGGGGGGGGTGCACGGTACAGGGGCGGTTGGCCGTGTGCGTGGCGGCCGATCGCGCTTTTGCTGCTGATGTTGCTGATGTTGCCGCTGCTCGCCGTCGCCAACGGCACCGATTACCGCATCGATCCGAACCGCTCCGAAGCCATGTTCCGCGTCCGCCTGTTCTGGTTGGACAAGGTCAACGGCGAGTTCACGCACATCGATGGCGACGTGGTGCCGGGACCGCAACCCGGCAGCTGGGTGGTCAACGCCACCATTCCGGTCGACAGCGTCACCCTGCCTTCGACGCACATGCGCCAACTGCTGCTGGCGCCGTCGTTCTTCGACGTGCGCCATCACCCGACCATCCACTTCGTGTCCAATCCCATTGCCCAAGCCGCGCTCGATCATGGCGGCGCCCTGACCGGCCACCTCACCTTGCGTGGCGTCACCGCGCCCATCCGCTTTGCCATGGAGCCGGTGCAATGCAAGCGGCTGGCGATGACGCCCTGCCAGATCGTGCTGCGCGGCATGCTCCAACGCAGCACCTTCGGCATGACCAGCGACCGCCTTGCGCTGTCCGACAGCGTCGACCTCAATCTCAACATCACGCTGCAACCGGAAACCCGTTGAACAGCCGTTACTGATCGGCCGCTATGATGGGCCGCCCGGCGACCGGCGGTGCCGCCTCTGTTTGTACGCAGCTCAGGAAAGTGAACCGTATGTGGAGATGTAAGCGGACAACCATGCAGGCGTGCAGGCAAGCCCTTGATGTGGGATACGGTACAACCGTGCGCATGCTTTGAATCGAGTTTTGCCGATGCGCATGCGTTACCGCTTTTTGCTGATCCTGTTGCTGGCGTCCCTGATACAGGGCTGCGCGCTGAGCCGCGCGCAAATCAAGCAAGCCGATAGCGTTGTTGCCGCGGGTGTCGACCGCCAGACCCGTTGCGACCGCACCAATCATTGCGCCACGCCATCGCCGCTGCTCGATGCGGCCACCCAGGCCATGGCCGAATCCACCGCCGACCACCCCGAGCATGTCATCACCCTGCTCGACGACAGCGAAGCCTCACTGGTCGCGCGCATCAACCTGATTCGCGCGGCGAAAAAGTCGATCGACGTGCAAACCTACATCTGGGACGAAGATGACCTGGGCCAGCTCGCGCTCAGCGAGCTGGTGGATGCAGCGCGGCGCGGCGTGAATGTGCGCATTCTTGCCGACCAGTTGTTCTCGTTCGAAGACCCGACCCTGCTCGCCCAGCTCGCCTTCGCCAGCCCTCATCTGCACGTACGCCTGTACAACCCCACCTTTCACAACTCGCGCACGCCGCCGCTGGAATTCGCCGCCGGCATTGTTTGCTGTTTCATGAAATTCAACCAGCGCATGCACAACAAGCTGCTGCTGGTGGATGACACCATCGGCATCACCGGCGGACGCAACTACCAAAACCGCTACTTCAACTGGGACAACGACTTCGATTACGTCGATCGCGACATCATGGTCGGCGGTCCGGCGGCACGGCAGATGGCCGAGAAATTCAACGTATTCTGGAACCACAAGCGCGCGGTGCCGCTCACGCAACTGCGCGACGTGAACCGGCTGATCCTGCGCCATCCCGCGCTGCCGGCGTGGCCAGGCCCCCACTACGTCTACCCCGCTCGCGTAGCCGCTGCCCAGGCCGAAGCGGAAGACCCGGATTGGCTCGCCGAGCACATCACCCGCAACACCCTGCACGCCAGCAACGTGGAGTACTTCAGCGACCTGCCCGCCAAGACCGAGCAACCCACGCGACACCAGGCACTGGAATTCACGGCGCATTTGATGCAGCTGGTCAACCACGCCAAGAAGCAAGTGGTGCTGCAGACGCCGTACCTGGTGATGAGCCGGCGCGCCGAGAAAATCTTCAAGCGGCTGCATCGCCAAGACCCCGCGCCGCAGATCATCGTCTCGACCAATTCGCTGGCTTCCACCGATGCCTTCGCCGTGTATGCACTCTCGTACAAGCACCGCAAAAGCTACCTGACCCAGTACGGCTTCGACATCTACGAACTGAAACCGCGCGCCGAACTGGCCACCGCCGCCTACATGCAGGCCAACGTGGAGGACGAAGACGACGACGGCCCGGAGGTTGCCGGCGCATCCGGCACGCGACACAAGCGTTTTCCCGGCACCGAACGGCGCCCCGGCTTTTTCGGCAGCACCGGCAGCCGCAACCGCCCGCCGCCGCTCACCAGCCCCGGCCGCCGCTTCGGCCTGCACGCCAAATCGCTGGTCATCGACGACGACCTGGGCATGGTCGGCTCGCACAACTTCGATCCGCGCTCCGACCACTACAACACCGAAGGCGGCGTGATCGTCTACGACCAACGCTTCGCCAACGAATTGCGCAATTCCATTCTCGACGCCACCCTGCCCCAGAACGCCTGGGTGATCGCGCCACGCAAACCGAGCATTCCCGTGCTCGGCCAGATCAGCCAGCTGCTCGGCGATATTTCGGCCAAGCTACCGCTGTTCGACATCTGGCCGTTCCGCTACGCCACCAGCTACGAGCTGAAGCCCGGCTCGGCTTGCCCGCCGATGCAACCGAACAATCCGGACTTCGGCCGCTGCTATGTCCCCGTGGGCG
>Ga0335072_10012354_pt1 | contig 12191 bp, 9 predicted proteins | sample Lox_Sample_21_FD_206725 | JGI IMG/M metagenome (GOLD analysis project Ga0335072, IMG submission 206725) | Soil microbial communities from Loxahatchee National Wildlife Refuge, Florida, United States - Lox_Sample_2.1 | ecosystem: Environmental > Terrestrial > Soil > Wetlands | place: USA: Florida...
TTCTTATCTATAGTAGAGCGACAAAGGCTTCTAAACTATTAGTTTTCCTCTAGTGACTAGTTATTGTAGGATATATATTGCTAATAGGGCATTGCGCAATTTCGTCCATGCTAAGGGGGTTAGGAAGACTAGGCTGTTCTCGAATGCAATGTGCTAGGTTGGACGGCTAGGGGATAGCGAACATTCCAGCTAGTCTTGTTGCCTTGAGCCGGGACACAGATGGTACCTAGTAAAATAAGCTTCTATAAGGATGCTAAGGAATTTGAACATCGACCTAAAGTGTTCTTGATGAGTCTTAAGTGTTAGTAGCGATTACACATAATCTACACTTTCAAGATGGCATTTAGCCGTACTATTTCTTCTTGCATTTTAAGAAATCTGATCTCCAAATACTTTCTCCTCTTGCTAAGTACCTCATTGCGGGTATAGTGACGTATAACAGATTGTATGTACTCATGCGCAGGAAGAGACTGTGACGCCCTAACGCGCTGCTAGTATAACTGAAATGGTAAGTATTGTTTCTTGTATGGTTGCTTGGCATGATTTCGATATTGTAAATAGTAAGAGCATAAGTAATGACGTTGCTGGACTGAGCTAACTGGAAGTAGGGTATTGAGTGTAGGACGTCTGGACCCCATGACGCCCGACCTATTGCTTCCTTGACGCGTATGGAGGGATAAATAATAATTCGCTCTAGGACACACCTAGATCTAGCAACCTTGTTTTGATTGAGAAATGTCTAGAAGGTGCGCGTGAAGGCACCGTTTTGTTCATCCCGATATATTTTTGACGGCGCAGCTTCGTCGAAGAGGGCACTAACAAAGTCTCTTACCAAGTAATTATGGCGGTTGACGTTGGTCCTCTGCTGATCCGTCCCTTAGGAAGTCTGTAGCTTAAATATATGTGATGTTCAAGCGAGTTAAGGATTCCGCAAAGCTCTTCTGTGAGTTCCAAAGACTTGTCGACTATAGGGTCTGAATCTACAACTTCGACGCAAATGTTGCAAAGTTGGGTGGGGTCATCTAGAGATGTGCAGGAGCATTGTTGGCTGTTGAAGTCTGAACCTGCGCTATTCCTTATGTCTTCATTTGATTTTAACGCTGTAAAGTATCTGTAATCAAATCCATTTTAGGGCATTGCTTGCTTTGTAAAGCGTGGTACTAGCTAGTACCAACTTGTGTATTCTACGTCTGAGTGATCGGAAACAGAGGTCGAGGAGGAGAACTCGGATGCGGAACTAGACAAAACAAGTCTAGCAGAGTCGCTGGACGGGACGAATTCTCGTCGGGATAAAGAGTGCAGCGTTTAGCTCTCCATCCAAGGACCAGCCGCAATTGCCTAGTATCAATTAGATCATCGGAAATAACATTGATCGAGTAGGAAGATTTGCTAAGGGCTGATGAAAGACTGCGGGCTAGCTAGCAATGATGTTTTCTATCTCTTGTTATCTCTTTTAGAAAAGTGGTTGAAGAGTTTTAGTAGTGCAAATGCTTAGAGTGTAGCTATGTTAAAATCGCTTGTGAGGTTGACGCCATCGAGCTGGAATAGCTATCAATTTATCTAACGAAGGCAAGCTACAGGAAAATCACACAAGGAAATCCAAGAAACACTTCAACCTCTCACAACACAATGAATTAATAAATCTTAAGATTAATTTGACTCAATTACAAGCGTGAGACTTGTTCAATAATTTTGAGAATTTTCCGACTTTTGTGTGTCATAAGAAAGCTCGAAAATAGGGGTGGTCTTTTAGGCGTCTAGGGAATCTGCCTTCGTAATGGATTACATAATATCACGTGGTCTAAATCGGCGAAATTCCTTACGCGGGGCCGACGATTAATATTTTTCGGCCAACACCCTTCGTAAAAGAGGAAATCACAGCCCACCATCGCCATCATGAGGTAAACCACTCTACACCTATACCAAATACTAGCTAACATGTTTATAGAATTGAAACCTGCTCATTTTGTTCTCGGCCGACCTACCCATCAAAAGGCATCACTTTCGTCCGTAATGATGCTAGAGTCTTCCGTTTCTGCCGTTCAAAGTGCCATTCAAACTTCAAAATGAAACGAAATCCAAGGAAACTTGGCTGGACTAGTAGGTTTTCAATCTTCTATGTTTGTTTACATCACTGACCTTACATATAGAGATGGCTCGCCATCGAGCTGGCAAAGAACTCGTCGTCGACCCTTCTTTAGCCCTGGGTGCACGCCGCAATATACCTGTCCGCTATAACCGCAACCTTGTTGCTAGGGCGCTGCGAGCGATACCGCGCATCAACGAAATCAAAGCTAAGAGGGAGAGGGCTTTCTATAAGAGCCGTATGCAAGGAAACAAGGAGAAGCAACGACAAGCGAACCGAAAGCTGGTTGATGAGAACCAGCATCTCCTACCACCAGCAATGCGGAATACTACAGGAGGACTGGTTGAGTGTGAAGACTTTGACATGGAGAAGGAGGAGATGGAATCAAATAGAGCAGAGGACTTGTTTAACGAGCGGAGAAAGCTGGAGAAAATGAAGGGCAAGGAGAAGCTGAGGCTCATTGCGAATTAAAGCATCATTTTCAGGACTTTCTACATCTTCTTGAGGGTCTGTAACCCCCGGGCCTAGGAGCTAGACCGTGTCCTACATCTCTGCATGCTTAAGAAGACTGACCCTTAGGTCATGGCCTGCCACCTGCCTAGTCTTATGCTCTACATAACTCTGCCTTACTTGGACAGCTTAGGGAGTCTAGGCCAAGTTCTCCCATTCACGCGTGAAAACCATAATGCTCAGGAGGAGTAGTGGGCCTCGGTCGCCGCTCTCCAGTATAGCCCGCCCTCATAAATCTCACGACCCGTCGTATATCCATCTCCCTCTTGCCAGCTCTGGCGCTCGCATATTACCTTTGCCATGCTTTGAACGGATAGACCTAGCGACCACAGGTCAAAAGCAAGCATAGCCCAAGCCACCTAACCATCCTCCATCAATTATGGCGGCGAGATAGCTCTGCCCAGCCTTGCTTCGCATATATTTCGGAGCGTCGTCCGTACGGCTTTGAAAACCATCTGGAAATCATCTGTCGCATTATTGCATAAATAGGTTCGAGATCTTCATAGATGTAGACGAGAGGCCAAAACAGGCTTTCCCGTTACTAAATTTGGATTCCGTTCTACACGCGCTCACCATTGCTCACCCCTGCTCACCTATACTGACTTTTGGCTCACCTACCAATGGCGGTAAAAGCAGCTCAGCTCACCTCTCTAAATAGAAGCGGATTTCGCTTGGTAAAATCCAGGTGTAATAATACGCTGGTATTGAAGGATCATAGATGACGGGTTCACGTGCGCAACTATTACAGTAGCATTGCGTATGCCGAGGATGGATATTTAGGACTTGGATTAGAGCTTGTTACCAAGTCGGTCTCTAATCACGAAATGATGAATCAAAAATGCTAGTTAAGTTGATTGAAGATTCAAGATTCAAAACTCAAGATTGAAAGACTCCGAGGCTTCGCGCGCGTCTAACATCTGGGTTTCTGGTTTGCCGCTTACGCGCCGGGCAAATGCCCGACCACACCATCTGAAACCAACATTCTAAGTGATATCTCCATGTCTCTATGAGATTCTAAAATTCTCCAACCTCCCAGTTAGTGCAAGTTTGATACCCAAGCCACGCGACGTTTAAACCGGAGACCCACTTAAAACCCCTACGCATTAAGAGATAGGCCGAGTATTCGTGTACCACGCCACTGTAATACATGCTCCGCTTTTGGCATAGGATGCCGAAAGCGTTATATCATACGCATAATGACGATAATTGAGCGCTCTCTCCACATGTAATGCCTATTCAGGAAATTCCACATTGTTTTCTCCATTGCGTTCTCCGGGGCATTCTCCGTACTAAACCACATAATCCCGTGATAATGTGGTATGAGCACGTGCTCGGCATCCTGAGAATAAGTCTCGTAACACATTCGTTATTAGCGCTATGTTCTGCGTGAATCTGCCTTGCGTAGATAGCTTTCTCATAGCAGATTCTCTAATTCGTCATTAGCGCCGTGTCGGTATGAATCTACCTTTGTGAATACCTAAATTAATTTCCTGTTAAGATAATCTTGCTTTGCTGTTCCTACACGGCTAACGCCTTATATAAGAGGAGCAGTTGACATTATGCGCACCTTTCTTGCGCAACTTAAAATCCATAGCGTTGTCTTTTATCCTACTTTTAGAAAACTATACGGAATCAGCTATCACTCACTTTTCAGTCTCAACAACATAGGTTTGAAGTCACATTCACGTAGTGAAAGGAGACGAATGAGAGCTAATAGATTGATGCTATGATTTGTACATATGTCGAATCTGTGACGTGAGCAAGACAGGATCGGCATCCTTGAGATAGCTAGTAGCAGTTCTAAACAGAAGCAGATTTCGCCCAGTGAGGATCTGCGTATGAGAATGGCCTATTCCGGTTAGCAGCTTAATTATGCAGCACCCGTTGGAGCTCATTTACGCATTTGATAATCCCATTATGATATTGGAATAATTCAGCTGCTATTTCTCCGACGGTGTCAGGATGAGAGGTCCAGATATTAATCACATTCATCATAGTCAAAATTTTGGACATCGTTTGTGGAAACATTGTTTTGTAAAGCACAAACCCAATCCACCTCCTGCACACGGGTATGTAGCAATCCTCAACAAGCAATCCACGTCCTCGCATCCAGGAAACCCATCTAGGCTCTCTAAATACTCATGTGAATCTGCCTTCTCAGCTATCCACCTATGCAAGTCTTGCTTTTCGCAATCACGTATGGACACAAGGTAAGAAAGGAAAAGTTGCCATGCAAGATATCCGGAGACCCAAACGCCCTTTTGCTGTGAGGATTTTTGGCGAGATCCATCTTCTATCCGCTGCGTAATCGACTGATGCTTGAAAAGCCGTCTAAGCTTTCAAGACGACATTGCAAAACCGTAACCGTAAAATCCATAACCGCCAGGTTATTGTGAAGATAGCGCGACGAATGAAATGTAGCGAGAATACAAGTCTACTTTCTTCGAAACGAGCAGCCCTCAGTCAGTCTCGCCTTGCCTCCGGTAGGTTGGCATAACACTGTTGAGCAACCGGCACAGATGACGACGGTTTGCGCATGTGAGAAGACGGTGGTGATTGTGAAGCAGCCGGGGCATTTGACATCCATGAAGAACGATCGAGGAGCGGGCACAAGGTTCTATATGAAATTAGTCATTCAATATTTCAAAGCTTGATATAGATGTGGTTGATGCATACCTTGAGCTTGTGCTTGCGAGCCTCGGCGGCTGGGGATGGGTTGAGAAGATCCACCGCGAGAACCTATTCGTCCAATAACGTCAGCTCTCGATCTTCAAAGTCCATCAAAACTTCTGATTTCCATCCAAATATGCTACTAATCTCGTAGCACAGATACCTTCAGCAAGAGCCATAGCGTTCGAATCTTCTAGGCGCAGACTGAAGCAATTTCGTTGCACCCACAACCTTCACCGACATCTTTCAAACTTAAAGGGGCGATGAGAATTCCTTACCATCTTGATGGTTTACAATCGAGTTTTGACTTTGAATAAAGTGACTGACGGGTCTTTCGTCGACTGTAGGAGTTTCGAAGACGTAGAGAGCGAATGTCAGTCGTTGTCGATGATTGAAGTGGACGCTTGGAAGTGTCGTGTGAGGAGAAATTGAATGACTCTCCGCTTATTAGTGCGCGCTACTTTAGGGCAAAAGTTCTGTTGCAGCCTGCGCTCTAAGGTTGCAAAAACTTTTGGCGACAATCGTGGTCACTTTGTCATGTTTGCTCAGGAACTCGTCATGAAGTGAAAGGCGACCACCGAAATACACTGATGGACAAGACATCTCAAGATGGCAGCGCCTATGGATGAGCGCGTCGCTGTCCCAATAGATGATCCAAATGCCGACACAGAGTGGTAGGTTTTCCATTCCGACAAATTCTCCTCTCTGAAGTAAACCCCAAAGCTCACAGCAGTAGGAACGACATCCTGCGCAAACACAAAATCATCCCAGAGAAGCCTCCCTCACCCACTCCTCTAATTGAAGAAGCAATTCTCGAAGGCAGGCGCCTCGCGCATGAGAACCGCCTCGAAGGCAAGGACCTCGACGAGCTCGACGCTCTCGAAGATGAAGAGGACGAGGCCTTCCTCGAGAAATACCGCCAACAACGGGTCCAAGAGCTACACTCACTCAACCAGAAATCCCTCCATGGCTCCGTCTACCCGATTTCGAAGCCAGAGTACTCACGCGAAGTGACAGAGGCGTCAAATAGTGGGCCTGTGCTTGTGAATCTTACGTCTAGTCTGGGCACGAATGTGGAGAGCAGGGTGTTGACGGAGCTGTGGAGGCGGGCGGCGGCAGAGTTTGGGGAGATTAAGTTTTGCGAAATGAGGGGTAACCAGGCTATCGAGGGGTATCCGGATAAGAATTGTCCAACGATTTTGGTTTACATGAATGGAGATCTTGCAAAGCAGGTGGTGGGGTTGGGGACTTTGGGTGGGGTTAGGATGGGAATGAAGGAGTTGGATGCTTTACTGGTGGAGGTGGGTGCTGTTAAGGATAATGATATGAGGATACAGAAGAGGAGAAGACAGGAAGAGGATGAAGAGGATGCGCCAAAGCGGGCAGGAATACGGGACCAGGTGCGGCAAGCTAATATTGATGACGATGATGATTGGGACTGATCGTTGTATGATATGGAAGTGCTTGCATGGCGTATAGCAAGGCACGATGGCATGAGGCTTAAAAGAGCTGTGCCTCGCATGGGCGGCGAAAGATTAGATGCCTCAACTTGATATAAGACATGAATCCAAAAATTTTATCATAATCCATCACTTGCTCAAGCTTAAGATTCTAACTGAACAGCAAACTTTTCCTCCATATCAAAAAGTATATGGATTCCTTAGAGATCATCTCAATTTCGCGTATTAGAACTGCCTCCCATAACCAAAGGGGACTATTGTTTCTTCTGCATGGACAGATGAATAACGGTAGGTGTAGATAGCTATGCCTAATTTCGCTCATTACTTCATGGGAGGACGTTTCTCTCGCCTTAATAAGTCCGGATCGAAGCTTTGATTGAGATTAGAGCCAATAAAGTAGAAGAAGGAAACGCGCGGCAGGGCAGTTCTCGACTTAAGTAGCACGAGACAAATTCCTCCCATCTTTGTGATTCATCTCATTTCGAGAACTGTGCTGTTCACATTGCAAACTACAACTCTTGAACAACGAGGAACGACTTCACTGACTATTGACTTTCCTGAAGATAATTGAGCTGTGGCAGAATCTGCTGCAGTTATGGTACGACAAGCAGACCACCTATCAGGAGACCCAATGAGAATGACGCAAAAAAGAGTAGAAAATAACCACAGAGCCTGTTTACAAAAAATAAGGTCACCCGAATCATGAAATATTGCCGGTTGGCTAAGTTAAGAATCCTGGGGTGAATCTTTGCCGCCGGCTAGATTCAATAGCCAATTGAATTGGCAGTCAGGGGACCACACGTGGAGTAGAACGCAAGGCCTCTGCAGGTGATCACTTAGGGCTGCACTTAAACTTGATCCGGATCCTTCAGCTTTAGCTGGAGTTATAGCAGAGGGCAAATGTAATACGATGTGATAAATAGCATAGTAGAAGTGTTCAGCGGCTGCATCGAATGAGTCGTTGGTCTGGGTCGAGGTGATCAGCTTGATGTTATCGATAACAGCAGTGGCTTGAACTCATTCGCCAGCGATCCAAAAATTTTTGGACTGTGGCTGTCTGTTTTGTTTGCGTACAAATTGGGATGGATGGCGGTGTGGCGTATCGATATCGCCCCCTGTTCCTATTATTGATTAGATAGACGGGCTAACTGCCGACTTCAGACGAGCAGGTCGCCGTGATGGAGATGTGCTGCGCCATTGAGCCTCTAGTAGGGAGTTGGTTTTTGGTCAAGCAATGGCCTCGTGTTTGGGCCTCGAGTATAGCATTGATGAAACTAGTCTGAAGTGTGCATTCTGCAGGCGCCCGCCGTCCCCGTCCTTGGTCTACGACCTCCTTGGCTCGTTTCAGGATGCAGAATCCTTTTTCAGGGGAAATGGAACATCAAAATGCTGAGAAGCCCATCAACAGGAATGTGATGCTGTGCGACAACAACACCAGATATTATCTCTCGAGCACAAATTCATCATTCAGCCACATGTAGTATTTAGAATAGACATTGCGCAAGTTGTGGGAATCAGCAACATAGGCAAGCTGATTCGTTGAAATCGAGATCGTCCCTGCAAGCTCCATCCGAGAGCCCCCCTTTACTGCAGGTGCTGTTCTAGCGCTTGATACATAATTCTTTTAGCGAGCGACCATCCTACCTTCATCCCAGGAACTTTCAAGAAAGGAACAGGATTGCGATCCGGAAATCTCGAATCTCCAGTAGCAGTTAATGACTGCGCTGTGAGCATAGAGGCCTGCCATCGCTCCTGTATACGCGACAAGCAACTGCGTTGCTCATCCCAGTCGCGCCGACGACTTCAGACCTCAGGCAGTCCGACCCCCAGCCATCTCCGCGACTTTATCCTCCCTGTTTCAAACGTTATCCGACCTCCAAAAAAATCCGATAGACAATCGAACACGAACCTCATCGACAACTTTCCCTTAGCTTTAGATCTCTTTGCGAGAATCTCAGGCGCATTGGTATAGTAGGGACAAGCTTCGCCTCAGGCGCAGCAATGGCATTCCTCTTCAAATCGAAGAAGAACTTGGAGAAGGCTCAGACAAAAGATGGCCCGAACGGTTCCCAAACTTTGATACAGAGTGGCAATGGACGGCCGCCAACAAGGGACGAGAAGAGTGGTGGTGGGCAGAACCATACACCAGGGAGTAGTGTGAACAACTCGATGAACTCTCTGGGTGGTGGCACAACACCCAGTCCGGAACAAAATGGGCGGAGGGGTCCTAGTTCAGAGCAACAGGTGTCGGATCTTCCAGTAAGTCTCAAAGCACAACGGTCGATAAACGCGCCGTTATTTATAGCCTTATGGCTCTGCGGGTATCATTGGCACGATTATTCCAATTGCTGACACAGATGACTAGCTACGAAATGTCACAGCACCGGCAGTCCAACAGATGAATTCGAATCCAAATCCTTCACTATACCCATGGTCAACGCGGCGATTGACATATACAACTTCACATCCAAGTCCATTCCCTCGGTATGGCGCAGCAGTCAACTCGGTGGCATCAAAGGAAGGAGATATATACTTAATGGGCGGTTTAATAAATAGCTCTACGGTAAAGGGCGATTTGTGGATGGTAGAAGCTGGAGGGGGCAATATGGCATGCTACCCACTTGCCACAACAGCGGAAGGCCCTGGACCGAGAGTGGGTCATGCTAGCTTGCTGGTGGGTAATGCCTTTATTGTCTATGGTGGGGACACCAAAATGGATGACAGCGATGTTTTGGACGAGACATTATACCTCTTAAACACTTGTAAGTGGGTCTAATTGATTATGTGGGCATTCTAACAGGAACAGCTACGCGGCAATGGTCAAGGGCGGTACCTGCAGGTCCTCGGCCATCTGGACGTTATGGGCACTCCCTAAATATTCTAGGCTCGAAAATCTACGTGTTCGGTGGGCAGGTCGAAGGCTTCTTCATGAATGACCTAGTTGCTTTCGATCTTAATCAGCTCCAATTGCCCTCAAATCGATGGGAAATGCTCATCCGAAATAGCGACGAAGGCGAGAAGCCACAATACCAGGTACCTCCTCCGCGGACAAATCATTCCATGGTGACATTCAACGAGAAATTATATTTGTAAGTCTTTATACGAATATGCTAGAAATAGGTTCTGACCATGACAGATTCGGAGGAACTAACGGATTTCAATGGTTCAATGATGTCTGGAGCTATGACCCTCTAACGAATATATGGACAGAGCTCGACTGTATTGGCTATATTCCAGCGCCTAGAGAAGGCCATGCCGCAGCACTGGTGGACGACGTAATGTATATATTTGGTGGGAGGACAGAAGAGGGTGCTGACCTTGGAGACTTGGCTGCTTTCCGCATCACCTCTCGTCGATGGTATACTTTCCAGAATATGGGGCCATCGCCATCTCCTAGATCCGGACACAGCATGACCTCCTATGGGAAGCAAATTATTGTCTTGGCAGGGGAACCAAGTTCAGCTACTCGCGAGGCTCAGGATCTAGCAACAGTCTATGTGCTCGATACCACGAAAATTCGCTATCCAAATGATCAGCAGATCCAGCAAACCCCCGCAGGGGAGCGCGCCCCTGGCCGAAGACCTAGTGGCGGCGAAAAAAGTGGCATGAGTGCTGGTCGTGGCCCAACTTCCAGGGATGGATCAATCGGGCCTGAGCCAAGAAGGCTCAATAGTATTCCACCTCGGGACAGCGTTGTGGGACCTCCAAATATGTATACCCGACCAAATGGTCAGCCCGGTGTTAATGGTAACGATATGAATGGCGTTGCGCCTGGTTCAGCTCAACTACAAGGCCCTGGATCGGGTCAAGGGTCAGGGTCAGGCCCTGTCTCGAAATTACCAAGAGCTTCTATTATGCAAGCTCCATCAGGCCCACCTCCGCAACAACAGGCGCCGACACGGCCCAATGGCGCACCGCCTATTGGCAATCCTCCGCGCGGTAAGCTACCCGGTAGGCCTGAAAGAGGATTTGGCCCGACAATAGATACTGCTGTTCGGAGTCAATCACCAGCTACACAAAATCGGACGATGTCGCCGGCTGGCCGCGATAGCCCCTCAGCGAAGGAAAGCCCACTTGCCAATGGTCGGCGGACTCCAACCCAACAGCCCGTAAAACCAACGTCAAGGCAAGAAACCGGCGAGGTTCCAGCGGTTGAGCAAGTCACACGCGAATCGCCTGCGCCCGCGCCCGCACCTGTTCGAACCGGTTCAAAAACGCGGCAGGGACGTCAACAGGGTTCTGTAGACAGTACCAATGAGTCAAGTCTCAGGAACGTTTCGACTCGTCCTTCTTCACCACCGCCTCCATCAAGACAGGGCAGCAATGGAATGGGCAGAAAAGGCTCCGGAAGGAATTCTCAAACTGTGGCAATATTGAAGGAATTAGATGCTGCTAAAAGTCGGAACGCCTGGTACGCATCAGAGCTCGAGCTTGCTAAGAAAGCCGGCTATCAGCCGAATCCTTCACCTAGCCCAATTCTCGATCAACGTGCAGCGGAATCATTTGGTGAAGCCGATCGACCTTTGATCGAAGCCTTAATTGCTATGCGGAACGAGCTAGCTAATGTGCAGGGCTCAGTTGACCAACAGGCTGTTCTTGCAGCAAGAAAGATTGCCGAGGTGGAGAAGCAAAGAGATACTGCCATCAACGAAGCTATCTATGCGAAAGCTAAGCTGGCTGCACATGGCGGTAGCCAGAATAGCACGCCTCAGCTCGACAACGAATCAAGAGATCTCGGAGTGATGGCTGCGGATCGGTCTACTGATATCGCTAGAAAGCTAGCAGCTGCCTTAGCGACACAGAAGGAGCTGCAGCAACATGTCGATATGTTGAATGCTGAACTTGAGGCTGAAAAGCGGGGAAGAGAACTGGCCGAGGAGACTGCAAATGCCGCACAGAATCGTATCAGTGAGCTAGAGTTGTACAAGCAACAGAATTCTTCCGAGGTTGAGCGACTAAAGGCTGAATTACACGAGGTCCATAAGGAAGCAAGGGAGCATGCTACAGCTTCTGCCGAAGCGAAATCTACTGCACAACTACTCCAAGCCAGCAAGGATGAACTTGAATCACGGCATAAAGAGTTATTAGAGAATACACAAGGCCACAACGAGACTCTCAACTCTCTTCGTGAAGCCATGGCTGCAACTTCGGACATGAAGAGTCTGCTTGAACATAAGCTGGAGGAAGAGCGAGCACAGCGCGAGAGAGTGGAGGAAAGGCTACGAAAACTCCGGGCTGAGCATGAAGATCGAACAGCAGAACTTGATTCTGCGAGTCGAAGGCTGCGGGATGCAGAAGAAATGGCGGAGAAATACGCAAACGAAGCAAAGACTCATCGCCAAGCCGTGGCAGCTGGCCTGGATAAGGTGGCAAGCCGTGACATCAGCTCTTCCAACTCGGGTGCCACCCAAACAATTGGGGCATTGCAGGCACAGGTTGAGGCAGCAAATGCTCTGGTTAGGAAG
>Ga0335072_10012355_pt1 | contig 12190 bp, 14 predicted proteins | sample Lox_Sample_21_FD_206725 | JGI IMG/M metagenome (GOLD analysis project Ga0335072, IMG submission 206725) | Soil microbial communities from Loxahatchee National Wildlife Refuge, Florida, United States - Lox_Sample_2.1 | ecosystem: Environmental > Terrestrial > Soil > Wetlands | place: USA...
GGGCGGCCGTCGCTGCCGGCTGACCTGGTGGGCAGCGTGCTAGTGCTGCAGGCGCTGTATGACTTGTCGGACGGGCAGGCAGCCGACGCGCTGAAGTTCGACATCCGGTGGAAGGTGGCGTGCGGGCAGTCGCTGGCCCAGGTGAGCTTCGACCCGTCGACGCTGGTGTACTGGCGGCGGCGGATCGCGAAGTCTGACCGGCCGGACCGGGTGTTCGACGCGGTCGCGGAAGTGGTCGCGCAGACCGGGATCTTGCGGGGCCGGCGCAGGCGGTGCGTGGACTCGACCGTGTTCGACGACGCCGTGGCCACGATGGACACCTGCACTCAGCTGACCGCTGCGATCCGGAAGGTCGCGCGGGTGGTGCCCGGCGCCGGCGAGGTGATCAGCCGGCTGTGCAGGCTGGATTACTCCCGGCCGGGCAAGCCAGACATCGACTGGGACGACCCGCAGGCGAAGGAGAACCTGGTCAGCGACCTGGTGAACGACGCGCTGGCGGTGCTGGCGGAGCTGACCGGGCCGGGCGCGCCAGAGCGCGACGACGCTTCGGCGGACGCGCTGGGGCTGCTGGCGCTGGTCGCCGGACAGGACGTCGAGCCGGCGGAGGACTCCGAACATCATGGACGACGAGCCGACGGGCGACGACGGGCTGCAGCCGCCTGCCCAGCTGCGCAGGCTGACGAGCTGGCAGGCGAACAAGGTCTCGACCCTCGGCGCGCGCATGACCGCGCGGCACATGCCGCTCGCCGCGCGGTCTGACTTCGCCGTGCTCGCTGCCCTGGAGGAGTACGGGCCGCTGAGCCAGGCGGGTCTCGGGCGGCGCCTCGGCCTGGACCGGAACGACGTCAGCGGGGTCGTCACCCGCCTCGCAAAGGGCCGTCACGTCGACCGTCAGGCCGACCCAGCCAGCCGGCGCCGCAACATCGTGACGATCACCGCCTCAGGGAAGCGGTATCTCGAGGAGATCCAGCGGCACGCCGATGCCGCCCAGGACGAGCTGCTGGCCGGCCTGGACCCGGCCGAGCGCCGGCAGCTAAACGAGCTGCTCGCCAAGCTCCTCAGCAGCCACAGGGGGCAATCGGCTTAGCCGCGGCGGTTGTCGGCGACGGCTGCGGCAGGCCGATACGTCGGCGTTCGCGGCTGGTTCCGGAATGGATCCACCCTGTGGCCAGGACGAGCCTGCCACGACGTAGTCAGCAGGCCGATGGCGGCCGGGGCCGCCATCGTGCTCATTGTCATGTCAGCGTAGTTGTCCTCGCTCCGCCGCAGCCAGCCTGGAACTGCGGCGGGCCTGGCGCGACGGTAGGAACCGGGACACCAGCTGTGCGGAAAGGCTGGCGCGCCAGGCGACTGCCGAGCCGCTCCCGGCGAACCAAGGCCGTGATGCCCGAAACGGCGGTCCAGGTGCGTTCCACCGCACCTCTGAGGAAGTGCCACGATCTTGAGGCGGTTGTCCGCGGTCGGACGGCCGGTCGGCGTGGCAGCGAAGGCGACGACGTGGCCGTTCGGATCAAGGCTGTACACGACGTCATCACCCCAGGAGCCTGCGGGCCAGCGGGGACAGTTCGGTAGCACTGGCTGCAAGTGCCCTGGTGTGACAGTCGGCGGGATATGCCACGACGAGGTAGACCTCGGCTCGGTAGATTCCCAGGCGGGACCCTCCGCACCAGGACACAGTCAGTCCTGCCGGTCAGCCCAGCCGACGGAGCCGTCGGTTCGCCACCCCCCGCCGTCTCTGCGCGCGCTCGTCCGGCCAGGCGCGCTCAAGGCGGATCCGCAGCCGCGCGACTAGCTGGGCAATGGCTTCAGGCATCGTCGAGCCGACCCCGCTGGCTCGGATCACTCGGCCATTCACGCTTATGATGGCCCAGGCGATCGCTGGCCGCTCCATTGCGGGATCGGCCGCCCTGGTCAGCATGACCCGAGCGGACAGCACCGGCTCGCCAACATGCCGGAGCACGGCTTCCACTTTGCTCTTAGCCATCCCGGCCATTTCAGCCGGAACCTCTCCGGAAATCCGCACTCGCACGAGAGCGGCCTGGTTGACTGCCATGACCCACACCTCCCGATCGACTACTGCCGCGCGGCGGCTCAGCGCTGAGCGCTGAAGATCGCCTTGGCTGGTTAATCCAGCCACGCGGCGGCGGCGCACTGCAGAGTTCTGGTCGAGACGACCTGGCGGCCTGCGTGCAGCATCCGCCACACCATCTCCTCCAACAGGTCTGGGACTGGCCAGGAGGCTGCGCCCCAGTCGCAGCATCCATCGCTCCTGACACTGAGCACATCGCACCGCTCGCAGTGAAAGCCCGGCGCGATCGGCTCGTCGGCAATCAGCAGCAAGTCCGCGATCCCTGCGTTGACCGCGCTGAGACACTCTTCCAGTCCGATGGCCGTTGGCATGCCCGGCCGCTGCGCCGTGACAGCCTGGACGAGCTGATTCTCGCGGCGTTCCGCCCAGTGCGCCATGACTGGGGCCGCGAGCTCGCATGCCCGCGCGGGGGTGAGAGTGCGGGGGTCCGCGGCAAAGCTGCCGGCATATTCCGTCAGCACAGCGCGCGGCAGCAGCGCCAGCAGGTTCATGATGCTGTTGGCGTGCCCGCCGACCACAAGCGGCTGGGAGTTGCCATTGCGAGCCTGGCGGTCGAGGATGTCGGCCGCGTCCTGATGCCGGTGGGGGACAAGCTCGGTCACCCGCTGGCGGCCAGGACACGGCTCCAGGTACCAGCCCTCGAAGGCCGCGATCGGCGCGACTTCGGCCGGAACCCTGGCCACGACCTCGATGCGGTCGCTAGCCACCGTGAACAGCCAGGCGTGCCGGTGGTCGATGATCACGATCCGGTGGTCCGGGTACCGCTCCAGCGCCGCCAGCACAGGGCGGAGGTGCGGGCGCGCTGCGAGCACGGCGCGCTCGGCGAACCTGCCCGGTAGCGGGACCACTTCAAGCAGGCCTAGCTGCCCGGAGACGAAGATTCCGAGGGTGTGACCGAGCCACTGCCTCGCATGCCGCCCGAGGGTCCGGCGCGCCAGCAACTCATCCTCGCGGTGCATCGTGTCCGGCGTGAGCTTAGTCGCGGCATCGATGAGGTCGGCGGCGCGAACTGGCAGCTCGCCGAGGTCGGCGCTGTCCGGCGGCACGTACACATAAAGCGACAAAACCGACTGGTCGGCGGCCCGACTACTGCGCAGCTTCTCGACCTCGCCGTAGGTGATCATCGTGTGCCTCCCTCTAACCCCATTCGCCACCGGCTTCGCTATGGCGGCTAGGGCCGAAAGGCCCACCCGAAGGTCCTGGGTTAGAGCGGCGGATCAGGCGTGCGATCGAACGAGGTTCAGGGTCGAACAGCCCGGCCCAGCGGGACCTCAGGCCGCAGTGGGTACCCCTAATGCGAGACGAAGCTTGAGGCAGGACGCGAGAGAAGTCAGGCGACTTGCGGAGGTGGAAGATATGGCTCCAGCGAAGGCAGCTGCTAGCAACGTTGGCGCGCCTCGTCCTGTGTCCAACCGGAAGTCGCCGTCCCTGGGGCGCAGCGCCCCTAACCGCAGCTTCTTGCGGGCGCTCACCCCAACTGAGTGCTTCGACCTGCTCGAGCCGGGAGGAATCGGCCGCGTCGGGATCGCGGCCGCGGAAGGTGTGATCATCCTGCCGGTCAACTATGCCGTAAAAGGCCAGGCCATCATCTACCGCACAGCACCGGACACACTGCTGGCTCTTCACGTCAACACTCAAGTCAGCTTCGAAGTTGACCAATGCGACGAGAGCTTGCATGAAGGCTGGAGCGTCCTGATACAAGGTCAGGCGCACGAGGTCACTGATGAGCATCAGGTGAAGCAGATCGAGGACACAACGCACCTCAAGCCGTGGGCGCCTGGGGCACGCGACGTGTACGTGCGCCTGGCACCGACCGAGATCAGCGGGCGATGCATTCAGCCAAGCTGACGTTCTTTCGGGAGCCGGCAGAGCCCGGACACGTTGGCTGTAGCTGCCCGGCGTGATCGATTGCTACCTAAGCCACCCTGCAGACGAGCAGCCGGCAAGCGTCTTCGGCGGCGAGATCGACCGTCAGGTCCGCTCGCGCCTGAGCGAGATCGCCAAGGATGGCACGGCGAACGACAGGAGAAAGATCGGCAGGATGTTCTTTCCGCTGCACCGGAAGGTGATGACCTCGCCTTCGTCCACGTCGAAGGACGCGGTTCGGCTCGAGTTTCGGCCGTTGCGGATTTGGAGGGTGTGGCGTCCGCGTTCGACTGGCGCCTCGAACGTGCTATGCAATTCGACTGACCCGGCTCGATTGCCGTCGACCACGACGTCGTACGTGCCGCGGCGGACCTCCACGCCGATCACCTCATGCCTCACCTTGAGCGTTGCCGGCGTCTTGGATCTCCTTTCCGTTGAGCCGCTGGGTTGGTCCCGCGTTGTTCGAGGCTGAGAGGTTCAGTTCCGTGTGCCGGTGACGAGCCGTTCCCGGTCGAACATCGGGGCCACTGCCCGCCATCGGAGAACATCGACGATCAGCAGCGCAGCGGCGAACCCGAGGGCCAGTCCAAGGGTTGGCGCGATACATCTCATCGGATTCGAGGCCCTGCAGATGCTTCCACCATGTAGGGACTCATTTCTTGCCCTGGGCGCCCGCCCCGGTGACTCCATTCGCGTCGGAGGTCGGTCGCCGGTGCAGAAGGTCGCCGTACGCTGGTCCCAGTTGATCGTAGCCTTCGATTCGGCCGTGCCGACGTCCGTTCAGACCTGGCCCGCGCGCGGCCAGCATGAGTTACATCCGCCAACCGCGCGCCGCTGGCCGCCGATCCGGCCTCGGTCAGCCGCGGCTGTGATTCACCCGTTCTGACGGAGATGACAGAACGGTGAAACAAACCGCGGGACAACATGATGAGACGGTGTGCGTCGACCAAGGTCATGGGGCTGCCGTCAGATCACCGTTTGCCCTATTGCGTGGCCTGTGGCTCCTCGGCCGACCGTTCGCTGTTCTTCTGCCCGAGCCGCGTCGTCCCGTCAAGCAGTTCCCTGCCGATGTCCAGGTGACCGCAATGCCGCGCGATCTCCTCGATCACGTGCAACACAACCCAACGCACGTTCGGCGGTTCCGCAACCTCCGGGTCGCCGTGCTTGCCGCGCGGGGCAGCCGACAGCGGCGTTACCGCCAGGATCGCGTCCGAGCGAGCGGAGATCTCGCGGAACTCGGCGATGATGTCCGCGGACGACCAGTCCGTGACGAACGGCGCCGTCGGATCATGCGGCTCGACGCCTGCGTCAGCGGGCGGTGAGGTGTCCTCGCCAGCCACGACTCCGATGAACCAGTGAAACTGCGCACCGCTCAGATGCTCGAGCAGCCCGGCCGGCGTCCAACCAGACGGCACGACCGACCGGTGCCATGCACATTCATCCAGGCCTGCCACGATATCCAGGGCCGTCGCGCGCTGCGCCGCCAGAAAGTCCAGCAGCATCTGATCCTCGACATGGTGGCAAAACGTCACGCGATCTTGATCTGTCGCCTCGGCCATGTCCGGTTTCTCCAGTGTTTCGGCCTGCCGGCTGGCTGACCCTTCACGAGGACGACGATCTGGCTGACACCAGAAGGACACCTGGGCTGGACATGTGTAGATCAACTGAGAATGCCTGACGGCACCGATCCAAGTACGAGTGGAGGGGATGGCGATTGCCTACCAGCCGTGGTCACGATGCCGCCGTCGCGCTTCAGCTAGGCCAACCGGGTGGAGCCGGGACGGGCGACGAGGGTGACCTGGTGGCCAGCTCTGGCCAGCTGGTACGCGAACGAGCTGCCAATGCGGCCAGCGCCGATGATCGCCATGGACAGCGGAGCGCTCGGCGCAGTTGTCGTGGTGCTCATGTGTCGTGATGCTCATGCGAAGTAGTGCCCTTCATTGATGTCCTCGATTAGGCCGGTGCCATTCGGCTCCCAGCCGAATCGCTCGCGGGTCAGGTCGTTCGACGCGGGGTTGTCGGCGGCAGCGAAAATGGCCAGGAAGTTGAGGTACGCCGGTGCCTCCTCCGGACTGACGCCCGTGACGGGCAGCCCGAGGTTCTTGCCAATGGTTTCGGCGATCTCCTTGAACGCGATGCCGCTCTCCGCGACGCCGTGCAGGCGCGTTCCCGCCGGGGCCGATTCGACGGCGAGACGCAGCAGCGTGGCGCCGTCATGGGTGTTGACGGCCGGCCAGCGGTTGGCGCCGTCGCCGATGTAGGCGGCCGAACCCTTCTGCTTTGCGAAAGAGATCAGAGCAGGGACGAAGCCTTCCTTGTCCAGTTCAGAGTGGACGACCGGCGCGAACCGGACAACGCTGGCCCGCACACCCCTGTCAGCGAAGGCGATCACGTCGTTCTCTCGGCTCGCGACCGGGATGCCTTCGGGCGCGAAGTCAGTTTCGGTGCCCGGGCGGTCCTTGATGCCCATCATGGCCAGCATTAGCGTCCCGCCGATGCCGACGAACGGCTTGTTACTGCCCTCCAGCGCGGCGCCCATGGCCTTGATCGCCTTGCTGTCTGCGACCGCAGCGCCTTCCATGTCGCCGCCGTAGACCAGGTCGTGCTTGAAGGCCAGGTGGATGACGCCGTCGGACTCACCGGCGGCCTTGGCAAGGACGTCGGGGTCGTCGAGGCTGCCGCGTACGACCTCCGCTCCGGCGACCGTGAGCTTATTGGCCGAAGCGTCGGAGCGGGCCAGGCCGAGGACGTGGTGGCCGGCATCCAGCAGCTCGGGAACGAGGGCGGAGCCGATGTGACCAGAGGCTCCAGTGACGAAGATGCGCATGTGCTTTCACCCTTCATGTCAGGTTCTGACATCACCGTACCACAGTGATGTCATCATCTGTCATCACTATAGCAAGCTGATGTCAGCCGCTGTCATCACCTACAATGAGGAGCGTGGCACGGTGGGAACCCGACGCTCAAGGAAGGCTCGTCGTAGCCGCGCTGGAGCTGTTTGCGGAGCGCGGATATGACCAGACGACCGTGGCCGATGTCGCTGAGCGGGCCGGGGTGACCGAGCGGACGTTCTTCCGCTACTTCGCTGACAAGCGGGAGGTCCTCTTCGGTTCCGGTCAGGCATGGGAGAACCAGATTGTCGCTGGCATCGAGGATGCCGATCCATCACTGGCACCGCTCGACGTCGTCGCCGCGGGCCTTGTCGCCGGCGCCTCTCTACTCAACGAGCACCGCGCTTTCGCCCTTCGCCGGGCAGCCGTGCTTGCCGCCACCCCGTCACTACAGGAACGCGAGCTGCTCAAGATGACCAAGCTTGCCGATGGCATCACTCTGACCTTGGGCAAACGTGGCGTTGCGGACTTCGATGCTCGGCTGGCTGCCGAGACCGGCGTTGCGGCCTTCCGAGTTGCCTTCGCCCGCTGGATCGCTGACGCTTCGGGTGACCTCTCGCTTGGCGAGCACATCACCGAGGTGGCCTCGGCCCTGCGTGGGCTCGCCGGGGGCCAAACGCAACAGTTCGGGAGGCATCCGAGTGAGCGAGATCGAGGGTAACGCGATCGCCGGAAGGTAGTGGCGATCACCGGTGCTGAGCGTGGCACTGGCGCTTCGGCCGCGCCCTCAGCTACGCGGGCGCGCAAGGGGAGTGAGCGCGGCCAGGAAATCGTCGAACGCCTGATCAGCTCGCGACACGTCCCCGTGGCTTCGATGTCCATGATGAGACCTCGAACGACCGCGAGGACGAGGGTGCCGAGTTCGGGACGGCCGATGCTTCGCATGCCGTCCTCGAGCGGTTGCAGCCGGTCTGTAGTGGCCTCGCTACGGAACCCCGGCCACAACTGTTGCTCAGCATTCTCGCGAAGCTCGCCGAAGATGCTCAGGTACGGGCGGCTGACCGGGCCGGTCATGACCCGCCAAGCCCGTCGCAGAGTGGTCAGATAGGGCTCGTCCAGTCGGGGGACACCAGTTCACCGAAGAAGTCGCGCTGGCGCCGCCGCGCCCGTCCGAGTGTTTCTCGGAACCAGCGCGTCCCGGGTCCCGAAGTGGTAGATCAGGAAGACATGCGCGTGGTCTTTGTGCGCGGGGCGTACGGTGCGACCGTGATCGCCACCACCTCGCCGGGCAAGTCAGACGGTGCGCACCCAGGGCGCCGACCACGTCCTCGACACCTGCGGTGCCGATATCGCCGCCGAGGTACCGCGGCTGACCGGCGGCACGGGCGCCGACGTGGTGCTTCCCGGGCACGTTCATCACAGCTGGTGATGCGGTACCCGACGCCCGGCCGAGGACGAGCCGCGTCCAGCCTCCGACCTGTGGCAGCCGACGAAAATGCAAAGGACCATCGGCGTGCGGACGTGGTAGCGTCCGCTGCGTGCCAGTGATGACCGGGGTTCACGCCGACCAGACCGTGCAATTGGCGCGCCTGTCATGCTGGCGCAGGCGGGGGGTCGAGCTCTTCGGGGCTCGCCACCGGCAGGTGGCATGACGCTCGCCCGTCGGGCTCGTGGCCGCATCGGCTGAGCCGAGCGGTGGCGATCACCGCTGGCGATGGCTTCGTCACCCCGGTGCAGTCCCCAGCCGCCGGTGGCGTACGCCGAGTAGCCATGCCTGAATGGCGCTACCAGGGCGCCGCCACTTGACCCCCTGGAGTGCTGATGAGCACGTCGAGGCTCAAGGTTGATCTTGCCCCGCTACGGTCTTCTCCTGATTTCCGCGCTATCTACGCCAGCCGCATTGTCACTTGGCTGGGTACATCGGCGACCGAAGTTGGCTTGCTCGTCCAGGCTCGCCAGCTGACGCACTCGACCCTCGCGGTCGGCCTGCTCGGCGCAGTTGAGGTTGTGCCCCTGGTGATATTTGGCCTCTACGGCGGAGTGCTAGCCGACCGGGCTGATCGTCGTCGGCTGATGCGCTGGTGCGAAGCCGGGCTCGGCTGTTGTGCGCTGCTGCTCATGCTGAACGCGTTCGCTCCGCGCCCGGCATTGTGGCCCCTGTACGGCGTGGCAGCCGTCATGATGTCTCTCGCCGCGATCCAACGGCCGTCGCTGGACGCGTCGATTCCGCGCGTCGTCGCCCACGACCAGCTCACGGCGGTCTCAGCGCTGATGTCCGGGTCGCAGAACATCAGCGTGATCAGTGGCACGGCACTAGGCGGTGTGCTCGCCGTGCACCCGGGCGCTCAGGCCGTCTACGCGCTCGATGTGGCGACGTTCGTCCTGTCGCTCGGGTTCCTGGGTCGACTGCGGCCGCTCCCCGCACCGGAAGCCCCTGAGGGCCAGCGCGCTCCGGGCTTCCGGGCAGTCCTGGAGGGCCTGGGTTACGCGCGGTCTCGAAAGGACCTGCTGGGCTCGTATCTGGTCGATCTTGGTGCGATGACGCTGGCTTACCCGAACGCGCTGTTCCCGTTCATCGCCGCGTCGCTCCACGCGAACTGGGCGGTCGGTGTCATGTTCGCCGCCCCCTCAGCCGGGGCGGTCGCGGTCACCGCAACCGGCGGCTGGATGAGCCGCGTTCGCAGGCACGGCCTGGCGATTGCGGCAGCCGCCGCCGCCTGGGGGCTCGCGATCACCGGGTTCGCGCTGGCCCCGGACCTTGCCGCGGCACTCGTCTTCCTTATCGTGGCCGGCGGTGCAGATATGACCAGCGGTATCTTCCGCGACACGCTGTGGAACCAGACCATCCCTGACAACCTGCGCGGTCGCATGGCCGGAGTGGAATTGCTCAGCTACGGGGTCGGGCCATCGCTCGGCCAGATGAGGGCCGGCGCTATCGCCAGCCTGACCACGCCGAGGTTCTCGCTCGTCTCGGGTGGTGTCACATGCGTTATAGCTGTCGGCGTCACCTGCCAGGCCCTGCCGGCGCTCGTGCGCTACGGGAGGTCCGAGCCGCCCCGGCAGCGCTCAGCGCCGGAAAGTGAATCGACGGAACCCGGGAGTTCACTGGCGGAGGGTTAGCGAAAACCCGGCTGCTTCGATTAGCGGCGCCTAAAGCTTGTGGAAGAAGTCGCGGATGTCGGCGGCCAGCAGGTCGGGGACCTCCAGTCCGGAGAAGTGCCCGCCGCGGTCGAACTCGGTCCAGTGCACGATGTTGTAGTCCTGCTCGGCTAGGGCACGGACGGACTGGAGGATGTCGTATGGCAGGACGACCACCCCGACCGGGACTGGACAGGGCACCTTGCCCCGCGGGGACTCGTTGGCGAGTCGGGCCGAGGAGCCGGCAGTGGCGGTGAACCAGTAGATGGAGACGTCGGCCAGGATCTGGTCGAACGTGATTGCGGAGCGGGGGTCGGCCCACTCGGTGAACTTCTCGGCGATCCAGGCGAGCAGCCCGGTCGGCGAGTCGGTCAGGGCGTAGGAAATCGTCTGCGGCCTCGTAGCGTGCAACGCCTGGTAGGCGGGCTGCCGCGCCTGAAGCTGCTTGATCTTGCCGAGGCGGGCCAGGTCGCGAGGGGACAGCGGGGGTTCGTCAGCGCCGGGCGGCGGGGTGACCAGATAGGTGAGGTGCACCCCGACGACGTGCGCGGATGCGACGGCTCCCAGGGCTCGGGAGATGCCCGAGCCCCAGTCGCCACCGTGTGCCCCGTAGCGCTCGTAACCGAGCCGCTCCATCAGGATGGCCCAGGCGCGGGCGACGCGCTGGATGTCCCAGCCCTTCGACTGTGTGGGTCCGGAGAAGCCGAAGCCGGGGATGGACGGGATGACCAGGTGGAAGTCGGCCGACAGGGATCCGATCACGTCGAGGAACTCCAGGACCGAGCCGGGCCAGCCATGGGTCAGGATCAGTGGCAGCGCGTCAGGGCTGGCCGACTTGACGTGCAGGAAGTGGACGTTCTGGCCGTCGATCTCGGTGGTGTACTGCGCGTACCGGTTGAGCGCGGCCTCTTGAGCCCGCCAGTCGAACTTCTCGCGCCAGTAGGTGACCAGTTCGCGAATGCGCTCCAGCGGGATACCGAGGTCCCAGCCGACGCCGGGCAACTCGTCGGGCCAGCGGACACGGTCCAGCCGGTCGTGTAGGTCCTCTAGGTCGGCCGAGGGGATCTCGACGCGGAAGGGCGTGATTGCGGACATGCAATACCTCCGTGATCACTACGTTAGTCCTTCTAATGTTTGTCGCACTAACGAACGTACATTGTTAGTGCCACTAACGCAAGAGGTAGGATCGTGCGCATGGACGGCGGCCACAGCCATGACGAGGCGAACACGCCCGAGCGGCTACGGTCGCTCCCCAGCCGCCTGCTCAACCTGGCAGCCGGGTATGCGCAGCGGCCCGTGGGAGAGAGGCTGGCCACACTGGACTCGCGCAAGTGGCACTACGCCACTCTCGCGGCACTGGAGGAGTTCGGCCCGGATAGCCAGTCGGGACTCAGCGACCGGACCGGCATCTACCGCAGCGACATGGTCGCGACCATCAACGACCTGACCGCGCGTGGACTCGTCGTGCGAGCCCCCGACCCGGCCGACCGCCGACGCAACGCCATCACGCTCACTGACGAGGGCCGCCGCCACCTGAAACGCCTCGACGTACTGATAGCGGACGCGCAAGCAGAGTTCCTTGCGCCGCTGTCAGAGGCCGACCGCAAGGAACTCACCCGCATCCTCAGACTCATCGTCGGGCATCACTCAAAGCCTCAGTAATTGGGGAGCGCGCGTGGCGGAGGTTAGTCCGCGGCGGCGTTGATTGATCTCGATATAGCAGTGAAGACCGGCCTGACGTATCCGGCTGTCGGTATCAGGCTGCCGCTGCGGCACCGGGCGGGAAGACCAGGGGCAAGGTGTCGAGCCCGACCAGACCCGTCGGCCACTCGACCCGCGGGGTGAATGCCGGTGCAAGTTCGTACTCGGGAATCCGGCTGTGCCATTCGGCCAGCACTTCCCGCATCTCCATCCTGGCCAGGTGCGCGCCGAGACAACGGTGCGGGCCGCCGCCGAACGCGTGATGCCGCTCCTGGCGGCGCAAGTCGATCTGGTCCGGGTCGACGTGCTCAGCCGGGTCCCTGTTCGCGACCGCAATGGCCACCTGGATTTCCGAGCCTGCCGGGATGGTGTGACCGCCAAGCTCGATGTCTTGGCTCGCGACCCGCGGCAGGAACACGACCGGGCCGTCCATGCGCAGCAGTTCCTCGACTGCGTCCGGGATGACTGACGGATCGGCGGCGATCTGCTGGCGGAGCCATGGCTGCATTGCCAGAGCCGCGAACGCCGTGCTCAGTGCCGAGGTCACGGTGTCCAGCCCGGCCAG
>Ga0335072_10012356_pt1 | contig 12189 bp, 10 predicted proteins | sample Lox_Sample_21_FD_206725 | JGI IMG/M metagenome (GOLD analysis project Ga0335072, IMG submission 206725) | Soil microbial communities from Loxahatchee National Wildlife Refuge, Florida, United States - Lox_Sample_2.1 | ecosystem: Environmental > Terrestrial > Soil > Wetlands | place: USA...
GCGAGAGCGTCCCTTAAGTATAACAAGCGGGATGGCAGTGATACGCCTACGGAGGATGACCGCCGCAAGTTTCAGGCCACTTGGAAGTTGATTGCCTGGGGTCATGGCATTAATGCCACTCTTTGCTTACTTATTACGTCCTTCATTGTCTACTTCTCAATCCATCATCCATTGATTGGCACGCTCAGTGAGGTTCATGCAGTGATAGTCTGGCTCAAGACTGCATCATATGCCTTTACGAACCGTGATCTTCGACACGCATATCTCCACCCATCAAGTCGTGAGCAGGATATGCTCCCTGAGATATACGCGGAATGTCCATACCCTCAGAACATTACCTTGAGCAACCTCACATATTTCTGGTGGGCACCCACTCTTGTATATCAACCAGTGTATCCACGTTCAGAGAACATCCGGTGGCTCTTCGTTTTCAAACGAATGGCAGAAGTATTCGGTTTGAGTATGTTCATTTGGGTCGCAAGTGCTCAGTATGCTGCACCCCTCCTACGCAACTCTGTTGGAGGTATAGCTTCTCTCAATCTGGTCGCCATCTTGGAGCGACTGATGAAATTATCTACAATATCCCTTGTTTGTTGGCTTGCTGGATTCTTTGCCCTATTCCAGAGTTTTCTGAACGCTTTAGCAGAAGTCATGAGATTTGGGGATCGAGAGTTTTATACAGACTGGTGGAATAGCTCAAGTGTAGGTACATACTGGAGGACTTGGAATAAGCCTGTCTATCAATTTATGAGAAGACATGTCTTTTCTCCCCTAATAGGACGAGGCTGGGGGAAGGGATCTGCCAGTATCGCTGTATTTGTGTTCTCAGGTGTTCTGCATGAGTTGTTGGTGGGTGTACCAACCCATAACATTATCGGTAGGCAAATATACATTTTGAGACATGACACTATACTAATTCATTAATTAGGAGTTGCATTCATTGGCATGGTGGCCCAACTCCCCCTTATTGCTATCACTACGCCATTGGAAAACGTTAAGGGCCACTATGGGAAGATCATTGGAAACACAATCTTTTGGGTATCGTTTGTATTGATTGGGCAACCTTTAGCAGCATTATTATACTTCTTTGCCTGGCAAGCGAAATACGGAAGTGACCTGAAGGCACATATTACGAAATGACGGAGTATATGATAGAGAAAGGTCGTCTCTTCAAGACACTTGTATTACATTACAACACTATACGTAAGTGTGATCAAATGTGATCATCCATGGGCGTCCTCTTAAGGCCACGACAAACCTCAAGCTGAGCCTCTCAGCAGTCTAAATCCCGAAACGCCCGTGACCCTGTCCTCCGATGTGTCGATGCCGGTAATTGCTATTTGATGAAAGGGATCCATACACCAGTTCTTTTGCGATATTGCACGTATTCATCCCCAAAGAATGCCACGAGAAGTTCCTCTTCCCCAGATATCCTTCTAGAAAAAAATCTCCACAACACGACTGCATATCCAAGAAAGCACACAGCATTTCCCAGTACTAACTGTGTTCCAAGCCCCCACCAGAAGAAACCAAAGTAAGATGGGTGACGTAAATAGTAGTAGGCCCCAGTTGTAACGAGTTGGTGTTCGTTTGCCTTCCGATGCTGCACAATGTGATTGAAGTTTGTGCCGGCCTGTACCATGGCAATGGACCTTACACCCTGCCCTACTAAAATCATGACCAACCCGGCAATGATTGGAACGGCGGAGATTGAACGAGGTGCCCAACTCCGAATCGGAAATATAAGGTTCATGAGTAAACATTCGAGCATAGCGGCCGTGTGAGCAATGTTATAGGCACTGCCATTCTGCGAGAGGAGAAACGAAGAGATTTGTGCCGAACGAGTGTTATACCGTGCTGTAGTCCAGAACTCGAGAAAGTGGAACAGGGACAGAGTAGCGAGGAATGCCGGAAGGCGCCATAGCGGGGAATTTGTAAAAATGACAAGGTAGAAAGCTGATATTACAGAGGCGGAGAGGATAAAACCAAGGAGGAAGGCCCGTGTTGCAATGCCAGACAGAGACTTGGGCTGCCCAGGAAGATACTGCTTCTCAAGGCGACTGCGAGTCTCGTCAGAGACTGTTGGAAGACTGGAGAATTCAGGCGCTCGGCCTATGCCACCAGCGTTGATCTGACCCAGCGGATTTGGTCTCGAGTCATGCGAGCCACGGCCAACAGGCCAGGAGATGCCAGGATCTCCCTCGTGATGGGCAGTGCCGTTCGCTGTTGAAGTCATTTTGCAGGATACGTCATACTCCAAGATGACCGACTGAGGTTGGGTTCGAAGGCCTCTCGTATCCTCGGCTCAGACAAAGAAAGACCAGCCTTGTCATCAGCCGCTGGCATTGTGATGTTCCATGGCCGAATGCATTCTAACGCAAGGCTGAACACATGACAACCAAACCCTTGGAACACGCTAGTCGGCTAGCGGCCGCAGAGTTAATCCGATTGTTTTTCGTATGTGGCACGCAGCCACTCACTGCCACTCAACTAATCGCTTTTTGGCGGGTGAATCTCGTGATTTCAAGCCATAACTTCAATACTCGAATTATCACCCTAGGCTGAATCTCAACGAAATGATAACATGCTGCAACGGTGACGATGTCTTTTGAACAGCGCGGCGAGCGCGATTATGGTGGCGGAGGAGGAGGAGGAGGAGGAGGAGGAAGCGGCGGCGCTGCTGGAGGACCATTCGAGGGAGGCTTTGGCAGAGTCAGAGGAAAACGTAGGTTCATATTTGGAATAGTACGAGCTTGGTTTCTTCTCTTGTTAGCAACTGATGTGGTAATGCCGCCCTGACCGCCCTCTTGGTCTACTCTGATGGCTCAGTTTCCTGAATTTCCAGTTGCTGCATATCAGTGGTCAATTTTTGTACAACCCGTTCCGCATTTCGCTTTTTTTGCCTGCGTGCACGTAATTGAAAATTCAAGACGCGAAGATTGTTACTCCCCGCACCGATCTCTTACTTTGAAGAATGGACCCTCTTCCACGGACAATGCTGACGATTATGATGCTACAGGTCCAGTCACAGACTATGGCTCCACAATGCTGCATTGGATACGGAATAGGCAGCCGCGATGGAAGGGTGGCTACCAGGGAGAGATGGAACGACCGAGTCCTAGCTACATAGTTGATGTAAGTCGATCTCGAATCTCCGATTTAGATCTTTCTGTCGCACGTGACTACGGTATGTCGAGTACTAACACGACCACGCAGATGCTACCACCATTAGCAAGAATCAACAATCCTGCTGACACCATCCCGGCTCGACATCTGCACTCATCGCTCAATAAGATCAAGCATCCCGTCAATGTCGTCAAGTGGACTCCAGAAGGAAGACGACTGCTTACGGCATCAAGTAGTGGAGAATTCACCTTATGGAATGGAACTGGCTTCAACTTCGAGACGATTCAGCAAGCACACGACGTGGCAATCAGAGCCCTATGTTATTCGCACAGCGATGACTGGCTAATCTCAGCAGATCATGATGGCATCATCAAGTACTGGCAACCAAACTTTAATAATGTCAAAGCCTTTCCAGGCCACAATGATCCTATCCGAGACCTTGCTTTTAGTCCAAATGATTCGAAATTCGTTACCGCTTCAGATGATTCTTCACTCAAGATCTTCGATTTTGCTGGAGGAGTCGTGGAATCCACGCTAACAGGCCACGGTTGGGATGCAAAAAGTGTAGATTGGCATCCCACGAAAGGTCTCCTTGTTTCAGGATCAAAAGATCATCTTGTTAAATTATGGGATCCTCGGACAGGTCGTTGTCTCACAACACTTCATGGACATAAGAACACCATCACTAAAACTTTATTTGAACCTATCCGAGGGCAATGTCTTGCAACGTCAGCTCGAGACCAAACAGCACGTATCTTCGACCTACGCATGATGCGGGATATTTGTTTGCTCAAAGGTCACGAGAAGGACATTTCAATCATAACTTGGCATCCCATCCATGCAAATCTCCTAAGTACAGGCGGCTCCGATGGAGCTTTGTTCCACTATATACTGGATGAGCCGCATACACCAGTTGGCATGGCCCCATCGCTTCCGCCGTGGGAGAGTCCTGACCCCTCTACGGCATTAGCGCAAACGATCTATCCAGCGCACAAAGTCCCATATGCCCATGACTTTGCTATATGGTCACTTAGCTGGCATCCCTTGGGTCACATACTTGCTTCTGGCTCTAATGATCGACTAACACGGTTCTGGACTCGCCCAAGACCAGGAGACGCAGATGTCTTCAACGATCGTTATCACATCGGCGAAGCAGCTGCTGAAGCTCAGGGGACCTATGACCGGCGAAATTGGCGTCAAAAGCGTCAAGCAGAAGAGGAACAGGAGATGGAAGATGAAATGGAAGGCCTCGTTGATCAGAAGATGCCCCCCAAAATACCTGGCTTCCCCGGTATACCAGGTTTGCCATTGCCTCAACTCGGTAAAGATGGATCCGGCGCTGGTGGGGCTCAACCAACCATACCTGGCATGGGAGCTCTACCACCCCCTCCTCCCAACTTCAATCTACCGGGTCTCAATGGTCCTGCACCTCCTCTGCCACAGTTAGATCCGAACAATCCACCAGACTTTGCAGCCCTGGCAGAGATGATGAAGAAGGCCGGCCTTCCACCTCCCCCTCCGCATCTTGCTAATGGCCAATTTCCTCCCCCACCTCCAGGAATGCTACCGCCAGGTCTACTACCTCCAAATTTCCAAATACCTCCAGGATTCCCACCACCTCCACCGGGACTCCCTGGGCTCAGTGGTAACCCCCAGCTCCCGTTCCCGGTTCCAAATCAAGACAGCAGTAGTGGCGCAGCGGGTGTGAGGAAAAGAGGGCCTTTGCCCAGCCAGGAGGAAAGCTTACAAATGGAACAGAGGAGGGGGAATTTCACGAAGGCTAGATGATTGAAATATGAATTATTTGCTTGTATATTAGAATGGCGTTTTATACCAAAGTGTCAGCAAAAGGCAATCAATGACTGGATTACAAAATTCATGGAGACTCTTCTTTTAGTCGCGACTATTTTCAAGTATTGTCTCGCCGTTTTAACTCCTGCAATCTAGTATTACTGAGCTCGCTGACCCTCCAGGATGATTCCGTCCGTATTTCATAATTTACAGGCAACCCCTTTCTAATCTTACACGACGAATCCTTTTTAATATCTCATCATGACTGTCCAACGCGACCAGATCATTTGCCTTCCAAGTCAATAGTCGCAATCAGAACATTCCTCCGCCATTTGAGCCCCGGCTACTCTCCTGCTGTATCCTTGAGATGTACTGCTTGCTGACCGTATTCCACGCCGCCATGTACTTCTCCATGCACTGCGTAAAGCACGTCTGCTCCCCACTTGAAAGGGATGAGCCTGGCCGAGGAACACACTTCTCGAAGCAGTGCTCATTTAGTTTCTGAAAGAATTAGTTAGTTTGATCCCACAGATCATTAAAGGAGAAGTACTACCTCAATTAATTGTCTTGCATTTTGTAATGCTGCTTCCTGCCGCACTTGGTTCATGACTGCAGCCTTGGGGTCTGAAGACGAGCCACCAAAGCCGAGTGAGTTGCTGATATTGTCCATTGTGACGATCTTTGGGGTTCCCTCTGCTATAATAGCAGTATGAAGCGGAAGATAGCTTCGGGATAAACGGGTGGGTGTTGAGTGAGTGAATGCCGTTGCTTGACTTTTTTCAATGAACGATATCTGTGCCTAAGGCAGATACATCCACATGCACCGGCACAGGGACTTGTGGCTCGGGCGTTAAGCCACAAACCCCGGACTGATGAAGAAAGGCCAGCTATTCAAAACATCTCGATCTACTTACCCAAGCCGGGGGATGTCCCTTTCTCCATCCTCGCTTCGGATTTCATGACTGGTTATTCGGGCTCATCTGAGGATTGCTGAAGAAGGACATCACCCAAGATGCGGTTTCCCGGATCGCTTTTGGCCACATGGCTGGTAGCATGTGCGATTGGGGTGCGTGCTATTGATACGCCTGAAGATATCAAGAGCATACCTGTACGTCAAATGGAATATTGAAGGCATCAGCAGCTTGACTAACAGGTTTAATAGTTGCGGACACATACACTTGCACAGGTACAGAATGTCGCCGGCTTGGTTTTGGAAGCTACAGCTAACATTTCCTCGTTGCAAAGCCCTACTTAGATTCTGACATGCAAAGTCGATGGTGGGATTTTGGTGGAGACACTATAATACGGGCAGACAAGTATGTCTTGTGTCCATAATGAGGAAGAGATATTTGCTGACTTTAATCTTCAGGTACATCCGGTTGACTGCAGATAAACCATCTCGAGACGGATGGTTATTTTCACGAGTCCCTTTAACAGCGACCAATTGGGAGGTATGAAAGCCACCATCTCCATCGTCATATGCCCGAACTATATCTGACATTCCTAGATCGAAGTGGAGTTTGCTATTCACGGTGCTGGGAATCTGCACGGCGATGGCATGGCAATATGGCTTACGAAACAACGTGCGCAGCAAGGCCAAGTTTTTGGGAGTACCGACAACTTCGAGGGGCTCGCGATCTTCATCGACACATACAAAAACAACCGCCCCGGCACTGTGTTCCCATATGTCATGGCGATGTATGGCGATGGGCAGACAAGCTACGACAAGAACAACGACGGCAAAGCAAATGAATACGCCGGCTGTTCTGCACGCGGCATTCGCGGCGCCACTGTGCCCACCAAGGCCAGGCTGACATATTTCCAGGAAAAGAGCCTGAAGCTGGAACTACAGTACAAGAGCGAGGATCAATGGCTGGTATGCTTCGAGAAAGAGGATCCACCTGCCATCCCAAGCGTCTCGTATCTAGGATTCAGCGCTGAGACGGGCGAGTTGAGCGATAACCACGACATAATTAGCGTGCAAACGAAGAACCTATACAGTGCGAATGCGCAGTCCCGACCAGCAGGCACTGGGAGCTCAAGGAATAGAGGGAAGCTGGTGAATATTCCAAAGCAAGGAGGCAGCTGGACCTGGTTCTTTATCAAGATTGTGCTGTTCTGCGTGGTGGTTGCCGGTGGCTATATTGGATACACCGCGTACAGAACGGGAAAGCTGGGGAAGAGGAGTCATAGGTTCTGAAGGCACGTTAAACTGTGTAGAGTGACATGCATTTTCGGAGCGTGTATATTAAGCGGCATGAAACAAAAGTCCCGATTTTACCTGAACCACTTATATTCTGACCATGGCACGAAATGCAAACTCCTCTTGACTATATAAAATATGGATTACGCCTTAAAAACGGCCGTATGAGGGCATGATTAATGACCGGATTGAGATGGGCCGAAATTGGTTTAGATCCTTAATCACGTGCTATATGTCTAAAGACCAAAGAAATCCGCAATCTTATCTCCGGAATAACAGCCCCGCCAATCACCACAGAGTGCAAATTCTGTGTGAGAAAGTTAAGAAACGTTCAGAAATTGCGATTAACTGATGTAGCATTTCCTTTGACTGTATGGCCAGCTTCTATCAATTCATTTGTAGGTTTTGACTGACGGAAGTGAGCAAATTCTCACTATGAGCGGTGTCGGAAGGGGTGGATTGAGTCATGGGCAAAATTTAAATTCTCGCAGCCGTGTTTCTCAAATATTCACCACAGCTGAAAAGACGGCCAAGATTCGCAATCGAGACTGGCAAATATGTCGGGAACCACTCTCCATCTCCGTTCAGAGTGTACGTGAATTTCCTATGCTTAATTGATCTTTTTCTAATTCCAGCAGGCAAGGCCCTTGAGCACCGGTCCGCCCTCACTCCAGCAACAACCAAGGCTCTTCTAGATGCGGGCTACACAGTTCATATTGAGCGGAGCCCAGAGCGTATCTTCGATGATAGCGAATTTGAAGCAGTGGGGGCAACAATGGTGCCGGAGGGCAGCTGGCGTGAAGCTCCTGCGGATCACTTCATTGTCGGCTTGAAGGAGCTTCCAGAGGAAGATTGTATGTCACTCTGCACTCTATGAGCTCTGACACTAGTTGTTGACATTATCTCAGTTCCTCTTAAGCATGTCCATATCCAATTTGCACATTGCTATAAGAACCAGGCAGGATGGGAGTCCGTACTCTCCCGCTTTCCTCGCGGCGGTGGAACCCTCCTTGACCTCGAATTCCTTGTCAATGACAGAGGTTCCAGACTGGCAGCCTTCGGATACCATGCAGGATATAGTGGTGGAGCCTTGGCGCTTGAGACTTGGGCTTGGCAACTCAACCATTCCGCTGATGAACCTTTCCCAGGCGTTTCCAGCTATCCAAATGAGAACGCATTGCTTGAGGACGTCAAAAAGGCAATCTCGCAAGGCATTGCAAAAGCCGGCAAAGCGCCACGCGTGCTGGTTATGGGAGCTCTAGGACGGTGTGGTAAGGGTGCGGTAGACATTTGCTTAAGAGCAGGAGTGCCAGACGCCAATGTGCTAAAATGGGATCTGGCCGAGACAGAAGCGGGAGGACCATTCAAGGAGATCGTGGAAAGTGACATATTCATCAACTGCATCTATCTGAGCTCTAAGATTCCCAACTTTGTCGACATGAAAAGCCTAGAGGCGCCAGATCGCAAACTATCGGTTATTTGCGACGTCAGCGCTGACACGACAAATCCAAATAACCCCGTTCCAGTATATACGGTAGCGACCACTTTTGATAAGCCAACTGTACCGGTAGAAGTCAAGGCAGAGCCAAGACTGTGCGTCATTAGCATTGATCACCTCCCAAGTCTATTGCCTAGGGAAGCGAGTGAGGCATTCAGTAAAGATTTGTTGCCGAGCTTGTTACAACTGAAGGAGTGGAGAACAGCCCCTGTCTGGCAGAGGGCAGAGAAGCTATTTCAGGAGAAGGTGGCTACATTACCAAAGTCTATGGTTTAGATAAATATTGCACGATAGTATGATTGCAATGACAAAACTTCCTTGCCTTCTAGAAAATTAGATATTAGTAGCAATGGCGCACAAAAATGTCACTCGAAATTTCCAATACTTGATGCTGCGTTTCAACTTGTGCGAATGTTGAGAATTTGTGGGTTTTATAATTCTTGAAGTCTCAAAATTCAATTGGGGAAAATGTGCCATGTGCCATGTTGCTCTTCTCCTTTCGTCCAATTATGACTCGTTTCTTGATTATGACCAGTCTTTCTGACCTTCGGGACAACATCCTACAACAAAAATAAAAATGGCAAATTCAAAGTATGCAAGAAAGCCCAAGAATATTTCGTGTTACTAACAAGGTTTCAGATATGAATACGTGAAGGCCTTTGAGCAGAGCGATCTTCTGCTCCCAAATACTTGGATAGTCGTTCGTATCGATGGACGCGGCTTTCATAAGTGCTTTCCCCCATGACAATTAGTGTATACTTTACTAATCTTGAATAGATTTTCGGATAAATATGCTTTCGAGAAGCCTAATGATCGCCGGGCTCTGGAGCTCATGAACGCTGCTGCTAAGGCTGTTATGGCTGAGCTGCCTGATATCATTATTGCATATGGCATCAGTGACGAATATAGGTATTCTTAATTGAATATCCGACCTTGAATTACAGCACCGGAGACTGATGTTGCTTTAAAGCTTTATTTTCCATAAATCATGTTCACTTTTTGAAAGGCGGTCAAGGTATGATTGTTACTCTTTGTCCTTCTGCATTCTTCTGATATATCATTAGCAAGCTTGTCACAACTATTGTGTCAACTTTCACAGCATACTATGTGCATCTTTGGCCGTCGTTCTTCTTAGACACTGTTCTTACTCCGCCTCTCCCGAGTTTCGATGGTAGGGCGGTCCAGTATCCTAGTATACGGAACTTGCGAGATTACATGAGCTGGAGACAGGTAGACTGTAAGTTCCTTAAGGAATCTCAGGGGATGGATAGGACTTATTTTTGCTACAGGTCATATCAATAATCTTTACAATACCACTTTTTGGGCACTCATCCAAAATGGCGGCATGGATGCAAAGGAGGCAGAAAAAGCACTGGCTGTGAGGTCTTTATTGGCGTTCGAAAAGAGCTTGTTGCTGACAGTATAGGGCTCCCTGGCGGCTGATAAAAACGAGATTCTGTTCTCAAGGTTCAAAATCAACTACAATAACGAACCGGAAATTTACAAGAAAGGAAGTGTAGTGCTTCGCGACGTAAGTTACTATGATTTCTGTAAGTGAATTGGTGTGCTGATTAATTAGTACGAGCTCGTTGAGCCGGGTTCAGCTTCAATCCCAGGGAAGGAAGAGGATGATATGGAAGTGGAGCACTCGGAGGCATCGAAGACTCAGGCGGAGAAGGACAGGAAGAAGAAAGCAAAGGCAAGAATCACAGTGCAGCATGTGGATATTATCAAAGATGAGTTCTGGGATAGACGTCCATGGCTACTATCGAATAAGCCTGGCAAAATACCAAAGGAGCCTTAATAAAAATAGTATCATTTTCATCCATAAGCTCGACCCCATGGGATCCAATAGTCTATGATGGTGAACGCCTGCAATGTAGTTAATCTTGCTCTATTAAAACCCTCCCATTATTCTCTAGGTTTTCCGTCGCTTCTTCCTCTTTGAAGTTGGTATTACACCTTCTATGCCATCTTCCTTGGCTTGACGTGTAAGCTTCTTTTGGTTTCGCCGCTCGCGACGCCGTTCCTTTGTTTCCGCCCCCTCAGCAACAACATCTTCCTCCTGTTCACTGGTCTGTGCCGGCTCATTAATCGGTATGGGTGCAGCCGGCTCCGCAGCAAGAAGACTGCGAGCTCGCGCAGCACGCTTGGCTGCTTTCCTTGCTCTGCGTTCTTCTTTTGCTTTACGCCCATCCTCGCCCCGTTTCCGCTTGTCTGAGACCAATGGCCGTTCAACATATTCAGGAGTAATTGTACCACTCAAACTCTCGCCCCTGACGAAAGATGCATAGAGCCCCCCATTCCCCACGAACTTCGATCCTCCTTTGGCAACCATATCCAGCCCGCCATTTGTCAAAGTCTGCACAACCTTGCCTTCCTCTGCTGTATCTAGACCTTTCAGTGACTTGTCAAAGGCATTCATCCACCACATATCGCTCGTCCTGTGCTGCTTCTTGCCCACTCCGAGGTTGTTTTGCTTCCGTGATACTAGCAGCGGGCGCGAGAGACCATTTTGGTCAGATGTAGGATGCAGTGAGTGACCTGAGCCACGCCAGCCTTGCGAAGTGAGAAGTGCATGGGCATCCATTGCTGCGCGGCTGGCTGCGCTGGAGTGCGCGTGCTCCACCTTGGGTTGTGCAGAGCTGCAAATTTAAGTATTCGAACCTGAGAAAATTAGATAATGGGGTATCGCGGAGCGGAAAGCGGGGGATCTCCGCTGGCGGAATGTGTATGTAATCACCGCCAAGATATAACCTCGTCGAATGCCAGGAACCAACCAGTTTCCCGCTTCCAACAGCACATACGTTTAGGAATACGAATACGAATACCTTTGGTTGCCAATTTCCTCCACCTGAGCCTCATCTATCGAGTTCTACTTGAAAGATAATGCCATATCTGCCGTATGAAGAACCTGGCATCACCGTAATATTATCCTTGACGTCCTTCCTAATTCTTCTCAATGGCATCAGATACGCGCTTGACAAACTACTATATTGTGGGCTAATTGGCGAGATTTTCATTGGGATCATTTGGGGACTACCTGTTGGCGGGACAGAATGGCTAACAGAGGGAACTCAAGACGTGATTCAAGCATTTGGATACCTAGGATTGGTAGGACTGGTCTTTGAAGGCGGACTAAGTACAAACCTGGCCCAGCTACGTAAGGCAATGCTTCTATCCGTATCAGTTGCAACTATTGGACTTCTTATGCCCATTGCCCTGTCGTTCCTTCTGATATTATTACCCTTCGAAAGCACTACTGGAACAGCATACCCAAGCCTATTAGCAGCATTCTCCGCCGGTGCGTCCCTATGCTCGACCTCGCTCGGAACCACTTTTACTATACTGTCGTCGTCTAACATGCAAAGGACACATATCGGGGTTGTGCTGGTAGGTGCGGCGATGCTGGACGATGTCGTAGGCCTTGTCATGGTGAATATAATAACGACGCTCGGCCATGGGGCTCCTGGAGCGTGGTCAATTGCTCATCCAGTAATCGCAAGTTTTGGACTTCTCATTGTAACATTATTTATTACTCCTTTCATGCTCAAACCAGCATGGATATCAG
>Ga0335072_10012357_pt1 | contig 12188 bp, 9 predicted proteins | sample Lox_Sample_21_FD_206725 | JGI IMG/M metagenome (GOLD analysis project Ga0335072, IMG submission 206725) | Soil microbial communities from Loxahatchee National Wildlife Refuge, Florida, United States - Lox_Sample_2.1 | ecosystem: Environmental > Terrestrial > Soil > Wetlands | place: USA: Florida...
CTGCCATTCCGCCCGAAGCCCCGCTCGCGTCGGCATCAGCATCGGCGTCCAGACTGACCTGGACCAGGCACCGGATAACCCGGCCGGCCTCGGTCGCCCGTCGCCCGAGGGCGGTCACCAGCCGGGCCCGGTCCACCGAGTGCACCATGTACGCGTAGCTGGCTACGCTCGCGACCTTATTGACCTGCAACTGGCCGACGAAGTGCCAGCGCAGCGCGAGCCCGGCCGCGTCGCACGCGGCGACCTTCGGCGCCGCTTCCTGATCTTTGTTCTCGCCGATGTCGGTCACGCCGAGGCCAGCGAGCGCGATTATGTCGGGAACGGGAAACGTCTTAGTGACTGCTATCAGAGAGACCTCGGCCGGGTCACGTCCCGCATCGGCGCACGCATCGGCGATGTCGGCTCGTACGGCCGCCAGGTTGGCGGCGAGTTCAGCCAGCCGCTCCTGGCTAGCCGACTCTGTCATCTAAGCGACCCTGTCATCTAAGCGACCCTGTCATCTGGCGCGCTTATGACGACAACCGCTCATCATGACACCAGCCCGATCACGCCGGCGGAACGTCCGGTCGTGCCGTCCCGCCGGTAGGAGAACAAGTCGGCCGATTCCTTAGTGCACTGCGGCACCGACCGGAACCAGCCGACGCCAGCGGCTCCGAGCTGCGCCCGCACGCCAGCGGCGATGTCCAGGCCCGCGGTCCCGTCGTAGGTCTGGCAGCGCGACTGCGGGACGACAGCGCTCACCCGCGCCTGCAGCTCGGCCGGCACCTCATAGCAGCCGCCGCAGATCGACGGGCCGGTCAGCGCGCGCATCGCGGCGGGGCTCGCGCCAGCGGCGGTCATCGCCGAAATCAGAGCGGGCACGACGCCAGCGGCCATGCCCTCGCGGCCAGCGTGCGCGACCCCGACGATCCTGGCGGCCGGGTCAGCGACAAGGACCGGCACGCAGTCGGCGACCAGCACGCACAGCACCCGGCCCGGCACGTCCGTGAACATCGCGTCGACCGGCCCTGGGGGCTCCGTGGTCCCGCCACCGAGGTAGCAGACGTCCGCGCTATGGGTCTGGCGCATCCAGGCGAGGTCGGTTCTGTGCACGCCGCACGCCCCGGCTAGCAGCGCCCGGTTCGCCGTCACCGCGCCCGGGTCGTCACCGACCCCCAGGCCGAGGTTCAGCGAGTCGAACGGAGGGCTGCTCACCCCGCCGCCGCGGGCGGAAAACGCCGCGAATATCCCGTCGCCGATCTCCTGCCGGGCCAGCGCGGCCGGGCCAGCCTTGACCGGCCTCACTTCAGGAAGTCGGGCACGTCGAGTTCGTCATCTTCCTCGAACACTACCGACTTGCGCCGGGTGGTATCAGGGCGGCCGCTGCGGCCCGGCCCGGCGGAGTCCCGCGCCGGAGCCTCGATGGCGTCATCCGGACTGGCGTGCCGGGGCGCCGGGATCCGCTCGGCGGTAGCGGCGTCGCCCATCGCGCCGTCGGCGTTCTGGCTGGACGCGCTGGCGGGCGGCCCGCCGTTCACCGGTGCTGCAGGCCGGGCAGCATCGGCAGCAGCTGACTCGCCCGGCTTGCCAGCGCCGACCGGTGCCGCGGGCTTGGCATCGCCGAGCTGGAACGGCCGCCAGTCAGCCGGTCGTCCCGGGGAAGGTTCGCCTGAGGAGGCTCCGGCCTGGCCCGGTGCCGCCGCCGCGGACGACAGGGCGCCGCCGGCCGCACTGTTTGATGCCGCACTGTTCGGGGCCGCGCTGTTTGTGGCGGCACTGTTTGTGGCGGCACTGTAGGGCCCTGCGCTGTACGCGGTCGTTCGCGGCCGCGCCCGCCCGGGCTGCGGTTCGTCAAAGCCAGCCGCGATGACGGTAACCCTGACCTCGTCGCCGAGTGCGTCGTCGATGACTGCGCCGAAGATGATGTTGGCGTCGGTTGCGGCCGAGTTCGCGACCAGCTGCGCGGCTTCGTTGATCTCGAACAGGCCGAGGTCTGAGCCGCCCTGGATCGACAGCAGCACGCCGTGCGCACCGTCGATGCTCGCCTCCAGCAGCGGGCTGGAGATCGCCATCTCGGCCGCCGCAACCGCACGGTCATCGCCCCGAGCGGTGCCGATGCCCATGAGCGCCGAGCCCGCTCCGGACATGACCGACTTCACGTCAGCGAAGTCGAGGTTGATCAGGCCGGGCGTGGTGATCAGGTCAGTGATGCCCTGGACACCGGACAGCAGTACCTGGTCAGCGGCCTTGAATGCGTCCAGCACGCTGACATGGCGGTCGGAGATCGAGAGCAGCCGGTCATTGGGGATCACGATGAGCGTGTCGACCTCGCTGCGCAGCCGCTCGATCCCGGTATCCGCCTGCGCCGCGCGGCGCTTGCCCTCGAAGCCGAACGGCCGGGTCACCACGCCAATCGTCAGCGCCCCGAGCGCCCTGGCGACTTCGGCAACCACCGGTGCCCCGCCGGTGCCCGTCCCGCCGCCCTCGCCGGCAGTCACGAACACCATGTCCGCGCCCTTGAGGACTTCCTCGATCTCCTCGCGGTGATCTTGGGCTGCCTTGGCGCCGATGTCGGGGTTGGCCCCCGCGCCGAGGCCCCTGGTTAGCTCCCGCCCGACGTCGAGCTTGACATCGGCGTCGCTCATCAGCAGCGCCTGGGCGTCGGTGTTGATCGCGATGAACTCGACGCCTCTGAGTCCTTCTTCGATCATCCGGTTAACGGCGTTGACGCCGCCCCCGCCGATACCGACAACCTTGATGACCGCCAGGTAGTTCTGCGGTGCTGCCACGAGGAGCAAACCCTTCCGCTCGTCTTACCGCCAGGGGGAGAATTCCCGCAGTCCCCCAGCGCCACCCCCGGCGCGATTCCGGCCCATAAAACTCTCACCCTCAACTTGAGATTTAGAGTTATGTAAAGCTGGCGACTGATAGGGACAGTAGGGTTGCGCGCATCCCCAGGTCAACCACTGGTAGCTCTCCGGGCCCGGCGTGTCGTCAGTCGCCGCCGCCGAGATGGGCTGGCTGCCGGTCGCGTGACAGGCATCAGCCTTCCGTCACTGCCGTGCTCGGATCACTGATGTCGTAGTAGCGCGCGTGCTTGCGCAGCAGCATTCCGAGCTCGGCCAGCTTCTGTGCCGGATCGCCCGCGCCGCCCCACAGCACCGTTATGCCGCCGGTCAAGTGCAGCGTGACGGAACTTGCCGACGCAGCCGAAACCGACGCGATCCGGTTGCGCAGGTTGCCAGGCAGCTGCCCGAACACAGCCGCAGCGGCGCTGACAGCGGGGTTGCCTCTCAGCACGGCCGGCGCGGCCGACAGCAGCGGCATCGACACGGGCCTGCGTGTCGCCCGCCTGACGGTAACTCCGTGCGAATCGATGAGCTGATATCCGCCGGGCGCGCCGACTGCGAACACGGGCGTTCGCTCGCGCACGGTGATGACGATCGTGTCCGGCCAGGACCGGCCCACCGTGGCGGACAGCACAGGGGCGAGCCGCTCGACGCGCCGGGCGGCCGCTGCCGTGTTCAGCGTGGCGAGCGGCGCGCCGGTCCTGATCCCGGCCGCGTGGCGCACCTGCGCTGCGGTGACCAGCCGGTTGCCGGTCACCTGGATGTGCCGCACCACCAGCAAGCTCGAGCCGAGCAGTGCCCAGGCGGCTCCAGCCAGGATCGCCAGCACCAGAAAGCCGAAGAAGACCGTCCGGCCTGGACCGACATGAGCACGGTCGGCATGGCCCCGGGCGGCCGCGGCCGTGCCGCTGCGGCTGGCGGGGAACTCGTCGTTCCCGCCGTCAGAATCCGGGTCGGCCGCATGCAGCTGCCGGGTGCTCACAGCTCCCCTGCCCGGTCCCGCAGGGCCGCCACAATCAGCGGCCCGAGCCGGGTGACGTCGCCCGCACCCATGGTCAGCACCAGGTCACCAGGTTTGGCGAGGCTCGCTGCCGCAGCTGGCACCGCGGCGCGGTCGGGCATGAAAGCCGCGCGCCCGCCGGGCACGGCGTCGCTGATCAGCTTGCCGGTGACGCCCGGCTCGGGATCCTCACGGGCCGCGTACACGTCGAGGACCAGCACCTCGTCGGCAGTGCCGAGAGCCGCGCCAAAGTCGGCGGCGAAGAGCCTGGTCCGGCTGAACAGGTGGGGCTGGAAGATCGCGATCACCCGGCCGCCGGCCGCTACTTCGCGGGCGGCGGCCAGATCGGCCGCAAGCTCGGTCGGATGATGGGCGTAACTGTCGATCACCTGAACACCGTCGGCCTCGCCGGTCAACTCCATCCGGCGCCGTGCTCCCCGGTAGCCAGCCAGCCCGGCGACGGCGTCCCCGACTGCGACGCCGAGCTGCACCGTCAACCCGAACGCGGCGGCTGCGTTCAGCGCGTTATGCCGTCCCGGTACCGCGATCTCAAGCCGGACCGGGCCAGCCCCGGCCAGCACCGTGCCCGGACCGCCAGTGACCGTCAGCGCTGTGTGCATGCCCCGGGTCTCGATCTGCGCGATCTGGTACGAGGCGCCGTCGGCGGTTCCGTAGGTCAGGGCGGTCACACCTGGTGGCACCGCGCTGGTGAGCGCTCGCGCGCCGGGGTTGTCGGCGCAGGCCAGCAGCACGCCACCGGGCTGGATCCGGCGCGCGAACGCCGCGAACGCCGATTCGATCGCCGCCAGCGTGCCGTAGTTGTCGAGGTGGTCTGCCTCGACGGAGGTGACGACGGCGGCGTCAGGCGAGAACATCAGGAACGAGCCATCGCTTTCGTCCGCCTCAACCACGAACGCCGGGCCGGCGCCGCGAGCTGCGCCGAGGCCCGTCTCGGCCAGGATGCCGCCGATGACGTAGGACGGATCGGCTCCGCTGTGTAGCAGCACCGTCGTGATCATCGACGTCGTCGTGGTCTTGCCGTGCGTGCCAGCAACCGCGATGCCCTGGTAACCCAGCATGAGGCTGGCCAGCGCCGCGGCCCGGTGCAACACCCGCAGCCCGCGGCGTTCCGCCTCGAGCAGTTCCGGGTTCCCGGGTCTGATGGCGCTCGTGGCCACCAGCGTGTCGGCGTCGCCGAGATTGCCCGCGGCGTGCCCGACATGCACCTGCGCCCCGGTCGCGGCGAGTTCGCCGAGCAGCGCCGAGTCCGCCGAGTCGCTGCCCGACACGCAGATACCGCGGGCCAGCATGATCTTGGCGACGCCGGACATGCCCGCACCGCCGATCCCTACGAAGTGCACTTTCCCGAGGTCGCCCACCGGCACCGGGTCGACCGGGGTGATCAGGCCCATAGCTACCTCTTCCGTCGCCGGCCAGGCCGTCGCCGTCCTACCCGGAGTACCAGGGCGGCCAGGTCAGCGTCGGCGTCCCGGTTCCCGCTGGCGGCCGCGGCCTGTGCCATCACAGCGATCAGCTCGCCGTCGTGCAGGATCGGCAGCAGGGTCTGCGCGATCCACTCCGGGGTGAGATCCGCGTCGGCGAGGATCAGTCCTCCGCCTGCCTGCTCGATCGGCTCAGCGTTGAGCCGCTGCTCGCCGTTGCCGTGCGGCAGCGGCACGTACGCGGCCGGCAGTCCGACAGCGGTCATCTCAGCGCAGGTCATCGCGCCAGCCCGGCACAGCGCGAAGTCGGCCGCGGCGTATCCGAGGTCCATCCGGTCCAGATACGGCAGCACCACGTACGGGACCGGACCGGGCGGAATGTCCACCTGGTCGGCCTTGGGCCCCACGACATGGAGCACCTGCACACCGGACGCGCGCAGCGCCTCGGCCGCACCGAATACAGCCCGGTTCAGCGACGCGGCGCCCTGCGAGCCGCCGGTCACAAGCAGTACCGGCAGGTCTGGCTGAAGGCCGAAGTGCGCCCTTGCCTTGTCGGCCAGCGCCAGCCGGTCCATCCCGGCGATCTCCTGGCGGATCGGGATGCCGACGTAGCGCGCGTGCGGCAGGCTGGTGCCCGGCTGCCCGGTGCACACGTGCTTGGTCAGCCGCGCGCCGATGCGGTTGGCGAGGCCTGGCATGTAGTTCGCCTCGTGCACCACGATAGGCACCTTGCGACGGCGGGCGGCCAGGTAGCCGGGCGTCGCGACATAACCGCCGAACCCGACCAGCACGTCCGCCCTGGTCCGCTCCAGGACGCTGGCCGCCGCGCGGACAGCGCCCAGCATCCTCGCGGGCACGGACGCCAGCGCCGGCGTTAGCTTGCGCGGCAGCGGCACCGGCGGGATCAACGCCAGGTCGTAGCCGCGCATCGGCACCAGTCTGGTCTCCAGCCCGCGCTCGGTCCCCAGGCAGGTGATCTCGGTGTCCGGGTGAGCCCGGCGCAGCGCGTCCGCGAGCGCGAGCGCCGGCAGGATATGCCCGCCGGTACCGCCGCCTGCGATGACGACGCTGATTCCCATCACTGCCTCATTTCCTGCCAGCCGTACATCGACCGGGCTAGGTTAACCGGCCCTACCCGCTCCCCCGAACCCGCCCGGCCCGGCCTCAACCTGCCCCGCCCGCCCTCGGTCTAGGGCGACCGGATGCCCTTGAGCCCGCCCTCGGCCGGTGACCGACGCCGAGCCAGCTCAGCAACCGTCGCGGTGCACTTGGTCCGGCCGTGGCCAGCGCGCGGACGGCGTCCGGCTCAGCTCGGGCAAATGCCATCAGCATGCCGAGCGCGGCCATCGTCACGATCAGCGAGGACACCCCCGCCGAGATCAACGGCAACGGCACGCCGGTGATCGGCAGCAGGCCGAGGACGGCCCCCATGTTCACCAGCGCCTGCACGACGATCCACACGGTGATCGCCCCCGCGGCGAGCCGGCCGAAGGTATCAGTCATCCGGCGCGCGATCCGCAGCCCGGCGAACGCGATGCCGCCGTAGAGCAGGATGACGCAGATCGCCCCGACCAGGCCGAGCTCGTCTCCGAGAATGGCGAAGATGTAGTCGGCATAGTCGAGTGGCACAAAGCCCCACTTGGCCGTGCTGGCGCCTAGGCCTACGCCGAACCACCCTCCCGAGCCGAGCGCATCCTTGCCCTGCGTCAGCTGGTAGCAACTCGTGCAGTAACTGGATGTCTGGGAAGACACGAACCCGGTGATGCGCTGCAATTCGTCTGGATGCACAGCGATGAGCATCAGCGCCGCGAAGGCCAGCACCGCAAGGACGCCGACCAGCAGCCTGCCCGGCGCGCCGACCACCCACAGCAGGGACAGGAAGATGACGCACAGCAGAAACGTGGTGCCAAGGTCGTTGCCCAGCATGACCAGCATGCACACGAGCGCCGCGCCGGGCAGCAGCGGGACGAGCAGGTGGCGCCAGTCAGTCAGCTGACCCAGCTTCTCCTTGCGCGCCAGTAGGTCGGCTCCCCAGAGTACGAGCGCCAGTTTGGCGAATTCCGACGGCTGCACTTCGTTGCCGGCCACGTCCAGCCAGCGCTTGGCCCCCTCGATCTCCGGGCCGAACAACAGCACGAGCACCAGGCCGAGGACTGCGGCGAGCAGCAGCGGATAGGCCAGGGCCCGGAACACCCGTGGCGGCGCCTTGATGGCCAGCCACATCAGTACCAGGCCGGCGAGCGCGCCTAGTAGCTGCTTTTCGAACATGGAGTAGGGCGGTTTGCTGACGTCCAGGTCGTAGGCCGTGGAGGTAGATAGCACCATCATCAGACCGACAGCAAGAAGCAGTAGCGTGCAGCCGAGGACGAGGTAATAAGAGGCCAGCGGCCGGTCTAGCAGAGCCTTGACCCGGAGCGCACCGTCGCGCAGGCTCGCTGCGCGCTGCCGGGCGTCGTCCAGGGCCGCGCTCGAGCCGGCCGTGCGCGTCCGCGCTGGTCCCGCCTCCTCGTCACCGGTCCGGCCCTGCCCCAGCTCGGTGCTGGCGGGGGACCCGGCGCTCACCGCGAATCCGCCAGCCTGTGCACCGCTGCGGCGAACGCGTCGCCGCGGGCCGGGTAATCGCGGAACATGTCCCACGACTGCGCGGCCGGCGCCAGCAGCACGGTATCCCCGTGCCGCGCGGCCGCCGCCGCCTGTGCTACTGCCTGGTCCATGACACCAGTGTCAGTGCCGGTCAGCTCGGTGACTGGGACATTCGGCGCGTGTCGCGCCAGCGCCTTAGCGAACCTGGCCCGGTCGGTGCCGATCACGACGGCGGCCCGCAGCCGGGGAGCTGCCGCCGCGACAATGCCGTCCAGGTCATCGTCGCTGCCGCGGAACAGCCCGCCGGCCACCCAGACGACGGAGGGGAACGAGGCTAGCGAAGAAGCCGCAGCCGCCGGATTGCTCGCCTTTGAGTCGTCGACGAACGCCACGCCGTCGATCTCGGTGACCAGCGTGATCCGGTGCGGCTCCGGCACGAACGCGGCCAGCCCGGCGGTGATGGAGGCAGCCTGGTCGCCGTAGGCGCGGGCCAGCGCAGCGGCCGCGAGCGCGTCGGCAACGTTGTGCGGCGCGGCCGGCTGTACCGCACTGACCGGTGCCAGCCGGGCCGGCTCGTTGACGGCTCCGCCAGTGAAGGCACAATCCACCAGCCAGCTATCCGCCACGCCAAGTTCGTCCGGGCCTGGCAGCCCCAGCCGGAAGCCGACCAGGCGGGCCGCCCCGGCGTCGGGGCCGGTCTCGTCATTCCCGTCGGCTGCGGCCCCGCGGCTTGCTGCAGCAGCTGCCATGCCGACCGTGGCCGGGTCCTCAGCGTTGTAGATCGCGATCGTGCCGGGCGCGAAGATCTTGGCCTTGGCTGCGGCGTAAGACTCGATGTCGTCGTGCCAGTCAAGGTGGTGGGCAGCCAGGTTGAGCACCACGGCCGCGAGCGGTCTGATCGTCGCGCTCCAGTACAGCTGAAAGCTGGACAGCTCCACCGCTACGACTGGATACGGCTCGGGATCCGTCACCACGTCGAGGATCGGGGTGCCGACGTTTCCGGCGGCGATGCTGCGATGACCGGCGGCGGCGAGCATGGCGGCCAGCATCCGGACCGTGGTCGTCTTGCCGTTCGTGCCGGTGATGGCCAGCCACTGCTGGCGCCCCCCGCCAGGTAGTCCGGGCCGCAGGCGCCAGGCCAGCTCGACGTCACCGATCACCTCGATGCCCGCTGCGACTGCGGACGCCAGCAGCGGCGTGTCCGGCCGCAGCCCGGGCGAGGTGACCACGAGTGCCGTGCCGGGCGGAACGGTGGCGCCGGGGCCCAGCTGCTCCGGCCCGAGCCGGACCGCCACGCCCTCTTTGGCCAGTCGGTCGCCGATATCACGGCGCTCGGCGTCATCCCGCGAGTCCAGGGCAGTCACCCGGGCGCCCTGGCCGGTCAGCAGGGAGCTGACCGACTGCCCGGTGATGCCGAGGCCGGCCACGACGACGGACCGGCCAGCCAGGTCCGCTAGCCCAGTTACTGACCTGCTGCCGGTCATCGGTCTAGGTCGCCAGCCACTCTGCGTAGAAGATGCCCAGGGCGAGCGCGACGCACAGGCCGGAGATGAGCCAGAACCTGATCACGATGGTCGTCTCGGCCCAGCCGACCATGTCGAAATGGTTATGCAGCGGGCTCATCTTGAAGACCCGCATCCCACGCCCGGTCCTGAGCTTGGTGGCCTTGAACACGCTCACCTGGATGATCACCGAGAGAGTGGTGATCACGAAGAGACCACCCAGGATCAATAGCAGCAGCTGGGTCTTGGTGCACACCGCCAGCCCGGCCAGCACACCGCCGAGGGCCAGCGAGCCGGTATCGCCCATGAAGATCTTGGCGGGCGGCGCGTTCCACCACAAGAAGCCGAAGCACGCGCCGGTCACGGCGGCAGCAACGACCGCCAGGTCGAGCGGGTCCCTGATCTGATAGCACTGCCGGGACAGGAATGTGGTGCAGTCGTTGCGCTCTTCCCAGATGCCGATCAGCACATAGGCGGCCAGCACCAGGACAACCGATCCGGTCGCCAGCCCGTCCAGGCCGTCGGTCAGGTTCACCCCGTTGGAGAAGCCGGCGATGAGGATGACGATCCAGATGACGAACGGCAGCACGCCGATGGCCGGCCCGAAGTCGCGAAGGAACGACAGGTGCGCGTCGGCCGGAGTGAGGTCGTAGCCGTCCGGGTGCTGCAGCACCTCCAGCGCGAAAACCGTGCCGACGACGACCTGTCCGGCTAGCTTGGCCCCGCTGCGCAGCCCCACGCTGGTCTGCCGGGAGATCTTGAGGAAGTCGTCGACGAAGCCGACCAGGCCGAGACCGGCCATCAGGAACAGCACGAGGAGGCCGGACGCGCTCATCGCGTCATGGGTCACCACGTGCCCGACGACGTAGCCAACCAGCGTGGCCAGCACCATCACTGCGCCGCCCATGGTCGGCGTGCCGCGCTTTGTCTCGTGGGACTTGGGGCCCTCGACCCGGATCGGCTGACCGTAGCCCTGGCGCCGCAAGAGCTTGATGACCAAGGGCGTGCCGAACAATGCGAGCAGCATCGATACCGCGCCGGCTACCAGGATCGTCTTCACGACAGTGTCCCTTTGCTCTGGGACTCCTCATGCTTGCCCGCTACGACCGTCGGGGCATCCAGCGGCCGCTCACCGGTAAGAGCCAGCGCCACCCGCTCCAGGCCGATGCTATGTGACGCCTTGACCAGGACCACATCACCGGGGCGCAACCGGTCCCGCACCGCGCGCACGGCCGCCGGGCCGTCCGGCACCCAGAGCAACTCGCCCTGCCAGGCAGGCACGGCCTTTGCGCCGGCCAGCATCGGTGCTGCCTCGTCGCCGACCACGATCAGCCCGGCAAGCCCGGCCCCTGCCGCGACTGCACCGATCTCCTCGTGCAGCTCGTCTGCGTCGTCGCCGAGCTCTGTCATGTGGCCGAGCACGGCGAAACCGCGGCGACCCCGCGCGACCGTAGCCAGCGCGCTGATAGCAGCCCGGACCGTGTCGGGGTTGGCGTTGTAGGCATCGTTGATGATCGTGACGCCATCGCTGAGCTGCGTTACTTCCATCCGCCAGCGACTTCTGGTCACCGCGGCCGTCAGCCCGGCGGCGATATCGGCGACCGGCATGCCGAGCTGGCCAGCCAGTGCCGCGGCTGCCAGCGCGTTGTAGACGTGATGCTCGCCGTACAGCTGAAGCTGCACCGGGGCGGAACCGTCCGGGGTCTGGAGGATGAACCTGGCGCGGCCGAGCTCGTCGGTGCTGACTTCCGCCGCCCGCACGTCGGCGGCGGGCGACTTACCGAACGTCACCACCCTGGCCTTAGTCCGCGCCGCCATCGCGGCGACCCGGTGATCGTCGACGTTCAGCACGGCCACGCCATCAGCCGGCAGCGCAGCGGGCAGCTCGCCCTTGGCCTCAGCGGTCCGGTCCAGGCCGCCGAACTCGCCCGCGTGCGCGTGGTTGACGCACAGCACCGCGCCCAGCCGGGGCGGCGAGATCCGGCACAGCTCGGTGATGTGCCCGGGGCCGCGAGCAGATAGCTCGGCCAGCAGGTACCGCGTCTGCGCCGTGATCTTCAGCACAGTGAGCGGGTGGCCGATCTCGTTGTTATACGAATCACGCGGCGCGACGGTTGGACCGAGCGTCTCGATCAGCTGGGCCGCCAGGTCCTTGGTCGTGGTCTTGCCTGCCGATCCGGTGATGCCGATGACGGTAAGCCCGGCCGCGCGATCGATGACGGCCCGCGCCAGCTTGCCCAGTGCCACCTGGACGTCCGGCACGATCAGCGCCGGGCCGCCCACCGGCCGGGCCGCAAGAACGGCCACCGCACCGGCCGCCAGCGCGGACCCGGCGAACTCGTGCCCGTCGGTGCGGGTGCCGGGCAGCGCCACGAACAGGCTTCCTGGCGCGGCTTCGCGGGAATCGATCACCACCGGCCCGGTCACCAGAACACCCGGATCGGGCACGTCCGCTATTCGCGCGCCGGTGGCCTCGGCGGCCTCGGCGATGGACAGCGGAATCACGCATCCTCCGGGAAGCGAGTGGTCGGGTCGACAGTCTTAGTCGGGTCGATAGGGCTAGCCCGGTCGATAGAGGCGGTTCTGTCGGCATGCGGATCGACCCAGCCAGCTGCACTCAGGCCCGCAATCGTCGCATCCTCGCTCGCCCGGCGGCGCAGGAGGGCCTGCGAAGCGACCTCGCGGTCATCAAACGGGATAACTGCCCCCGCGACGTACTGCCCATGCTCGTGTCCTTTGCCTGCAATCAGCACTACATCGCCCTTACCCGCCCCTGCTACCGCAAGCTCTATCGCCGCCGCCCGGTCGGGTTGTACCACGACCTGCGCACGGT
>Ga0335072_10012358_pt1 | contig 12188 bp, 10 predicted proteins | sample Lox_Sample_21_FD_206725 | JGI IMG/M metagenome (GOLD analysis project Ga0335072, IMG submission 206725) | Soil microbial communities from Loxahatchee National Wildlife Refuge, Florida, United States - Lox_Sample_2.1 | ecosystem: Environmental > Terrestrial > Soil > Wetlands | place: USA...
CCTCCTGCTTTCATTTCGAAATCTTCGTTTGAAGTTCCGGGTACGGAGGAGCAACCGGCAGCTCAGGAAAAGTTCAGGTAATTCATGCAGCCGGCACATTATCGATTCGGCGGTGGGTCCACCGGCACGTTTATCAACCCTCTGGTGGCCGTCGCCCTGGTCATCGCGGTGCTCCTGATTCTGTTTTTGCCGCGTAACAAGGTGATCGTACCGGTATTGCTTGCGATCTTTCTGATACCCAAAGGGCAGGAGCTTCTGCTTGCGGGTGCTCACTTTAATGGCTATCGCATTGTGGTGGTAGCAGGGTTGGCTCGCTGGTTTATGATGCGGCGTACGTCGCCTCTGCCCGGCGGATTTACGTCCATCGATCGCCTCGTAACAGTGCTCTCCATCTCCGTTTGCGTTGTTTTCTCGCTCCGTTGGATGGAAGCCCAGGCTGTAATCAAAGCTCTTGGGGATCTTCTGGACGCTCTGGGCGGCTACTTTGTCTTTCGGTTTCTGATCCGTGATCGGCAGGATATGACATTGGCCATCCAGGTGATGGCGATCCTGGCAATCGTGATTGGGGCTGAGATGATTAATGAACAGCGGACCCGCCAGAATTTGTTCGGAGAACTCGGCGGAACGCTGCCAATCCCGGAAGTACGCGACGGAAAAGTTCGATCGCTGGGCCCTTTCCGGCATGCAATTTGTGCGGGCGCCTATGGCGCGACACTGGTGCCGATGCTGGTCTGGTTATGGTCCGAACGAAAATCGCGATGGATGATTCCTCCGGCTGTTGCTGGAGCCGGGGCGATGGCATTGACCAGCCACTCATCATCCAATTTGGGAGCGCTGGCTGCCGGCGTTTTTGCGCTGTGCCTTTGGCCCTTTCGCAAAAGGATGCGCTTCTTCCGCTACGGAATTGTTGCCATTCTGGTTGCGCTTGAGATCGTGATGAAAGGTCCGGTGTGGTCGATTCTCGAACACATCAACCTGACTGGAGCGTCCGAAAGCTTCCACCGGTATCAGCTCATCGATACCTTCATCCGCCACTTCGGAGACTGGTGGCTGGTGGGTACCGGGGATAACGGCAGTTGGGGATGGGAGATGGCGGATACGTCGAATCAATACGTGACGTACGGAATTTCCGGAGGCCTGCTGGCATTCAGTCTGTTTATCGCACTCATCGCACGCTGTTTCGGCCGGCTGGGCGCGACGCGTGCGCGCGTGCAGGGGATATTTCGGGAGGAATGGGTTCGCTGGTGCCTAGGCTCTGCGCTCTTCGCGTATGTGATTGTCTATTTCGGGATTGACCTCTTCGATCAACTCGAGTTCGCCTGGCTTGCGCTGGTGGCAATGATCGCGATGACAGTCTCAGGACGCGTGCCGTCCCGGGCGATGAAGCCGAAAAGGCCAAATGTTGCGGAACTGCGCGAGACGGTTTGCCAATAACTACATCGTTAAATTGAGCTGGGGTAAATCTCCGGCGGCGCCTTGTTGAGCACTGGCCGTTGGGTACTGTCGCAGAATCACGATCCTGGTGATTCTATCCGGCGCGATAGTCTTCGATGCTTCCAACGGAAAGAGAATGAAGTTTAGCACTGAGAACCACTCTCCGGTCCGCGATGCCTGTCCTTGCTGCGACGGAAACCGCATTCGCCTCTGGATGCAAGCGTCCGCCGGTATAGGGGCACACAACGGCCGATACGACTTACTTCGTTGCTCGGGCTGCTCTCACACCTGGGTCGGAAATCCACCAACCCCGGAAGAGATGATCACCTACTACTCCTCGGAATACCACGAGGCCGTGGGCTGCACCGGCGAGAAGACTAGCTGGCGCTGGGAGCGGCAGCTCCGGGTGATATCGCGATTCAGGACAGGCGGAGCGATTCTTGACATAGGGTGTAGTTCAGGCGGTTTTCTGGCACATCTTCGCGGAGGCCCGTGGCAGCTGTTCGGCATTGAGGCCAGCGAGGAATCGGCCGAAAGGGCACGGCTGACTACCGGGGGGCAGATCGTTTCGGGCGATGTAGCGGATGCGGATCTGGAACCAAATCAATTCGATGTGATTACCTGTTCGGACGTTCTGGAACACCTTTATGACCCGCGCGCCACATTCGATCGGGTGAGCCACTGGCTGAAACCCGGGGGCATTTTCTACGTATTTGTTCCCAACATCAGCTCGTGGGAGGCCCGAATGTTTGGATCCAACTGGTATGGGCTGGATCTTCCACGACATCTCCATCACTTCTCTTCCGAATCGCTGAAGACGCTGGCTGCTCGCGCTGGGCTTCAAACCGTCTTCGTAGCCACTCCGATGGGATGTTATCTCGAGCAAAGCACATCAGAGTGGCTCAATGCGAAGCTGCACAAGGTGGGAATCAGTCATCCGCAGGTGAACCTGAGCGGACCAGCGTGGATCGGATGGCGCGCTCTGCGGAAGGCCCTTCGCCTCACGATTGAAGCGGGCTATGCCCGCATCGCTTCAGCATGCGGAGCGGCCCCGAGCCTCATGATTGTCTTCAAAAAATCCACATCCGGAACCTCCCAGGGCATCGGGAATAAGAAACCGGCGGAATCGGCAAGTTCTCACGATGCTGAAGCACGGATTCAGCAACGGGCAATCCGTCTAGCACTAGCCTCAAAATAGCAACCCACGCGATCCAGCTGCTAACCCATCCACCCGGACTTCGCTTCCGAATTCGACCGTCAAGGTTGTGTTCCTGAAGTGCCAACGAACAGATGCACCTTATCAGGAACCATCAATGGGTTCCACCACGAGAAAAGGAGTAGTTGCCTGAGTAACCAGTTGGGAATTGTAGAGCGTTCTCGCGGCCTGAAGGGCGCCCTTGCGAGTTCCTTGGTCGGTCAGGGGCTGAGAGCTCGAGTCGCCCGTGGAGGAGCATGGTTGGGCAGCGGAAGTTTTGCCGAACAGGCGTGCCGTTTCGCCAGGAACATGCTGCTCGCTCGTTTGCTGGCGCCTCAGGCGTTTGGCGCAATGGCTATCGTGCTTTCAGCGTCGTCACTGATTACATCTTTCTCTGACGTGGGAGTGCTCCCGGCCATCATTCATAACCCTCGCGGCGGCACAGCGCCCTATTTGAATGCCGCCTGGTGGCTGGGAATGGCGCGGTCCCTTTTCGTGTACGCCACCATATTCATATCCGCTCCCTGGATTGCGCACTTTTATGGGAACGCGGTGCTAACGGGACTGCTCAGGGTCGCCCTACTGAGCACGATTCTGGACGGCATGCTCAGTCCTCGCTCCAAGCTTGCTCAGAAAGAAATGAAATTTGGACGTTGGGCATTCATCAGCAACGGAGGGGCGATTTGCGGTGTTACGGTCACGATCGTTCTTAGTTTCGTGTTGCGCGATGTGTGGGCATTGGCAATCGGATATTGCAGCGAAAATGCCTTCCGCTGCCTTTTCTCGTACATCGTGTATCCCAGTCTCCCATCGTTGGACTGGGACCGGTCCGCATTTAGCGATCTTCTGCACTTCTCGAAGGGCATGTTCGGCCTCTCGTTTCTCAACCTTCTCTTTGCGCGCACAGACATCTTTGTTTTGGGTAAACTGCACTCTGCCGAGGCGCTCGGTTTATATGCTCTGGCTGTGAATCTGGTCCAGACGCCGACAACCTTCCTGATCAACATGCTGTCGCAGACCCTGTTGCCCGCATTCGCACACGTCCAATCGGATATGCAGCGATTAAATCGGATCCTCACGGAGGTCACTACGTGGGTGGTCCTCGCCGGCGCGCCTGCAATGGCCGTAATCTGGCTCTGCGGTTCTTCCTTGCTGACCGTGTTTTACGGGCATCGCTATGGCGTTCCGGGACCGGCACACGCACTTGCTCTTGCTGCCGCTGTGGCGTTGCTGAATACGCTGAACTCCATGATTACCAGTCTGTTTTTCGCGACCGGTGAACCTGGCCTGCACCGCCGCGCCGTCGCAATGTCGGCTATCTCGATGGTCATCGTGATCTATCCAGCGTGTAAATTCCTGGGTCTGGCGGGAGGGCAAGTCGCAGCACTCATAGCCATCGCATCAAGTTACGCATTGCAGGTTCTCCGCATTCGCCATATCACCGGTCTCAATGTCCTCCGCTACGTCAGAGCGTTTGCTCCGGCAGGACTGGCGGCGGTGAGCGTTCTTGCCATGAGCATCGCGGCGCGCGGCCTGGGACTGGGCAAAAGCCCTTTTTCCAACATCGCGATCGCCTCGACGGCGTGTATGGGAGCCTATGTTCTCTGTCTGCCGCTCTTCGTAAAGTTCAGAAAGACCGCCTAGGCAGAACTGCCAGCGATGCTGTCGCATCCGACAACACATGCAGTCGATGCAGGGCAGCCGAGCAGGAAATCCCTCGCACATCTTTTTAAGGGGCAGCACGATGAATGGACAACCTATTTTTCTAACAAGAAAGGAGAGCGTCACTCTGATTTCTGGACCAACTTCTACGGGAAAACGCACTCATTTTGACGATCCAATCAACTATCTTAACCGTGCAATCAACAAGATGTATTCTCTTTGGCTTCGCGCTACTTATCCGTTTGCCGGATGCGGACATAACTTCTCGGCTCATATCCCATGCATTCTCCCTAAGCCCCTGTCGCGGTATATCCATATCGGGAATGATGTAATCATTCGCAAGGATGTCTGGCTGAACATTGTGCAGGACGAATGCGAACGCGTCAAACTAACGATTGGCGACCGTTGCACGATTGGGGCACGTAGCACCATGTCGGCCAAGAATCTGATCTCGATCGGCCGTAATGTGATTACAGGAACCGGAGTTCTGATTCAGGATCATCATCATTGTCACGATGAAATAGACATGCCGATTCGCGACCAGGGTGTCACGCCCGGGGGGCGGATTCGAATCGAAGAAGGATGCTGGATTGGCAACAACGCTTCAATTGTTTGCAATCAGGGCGAGCTTGTGATCGGCCGGAACTCGGTGATCGCCACCAACGCACTGGTCACGCGAAGCGTTCCTTCGTACTCAGTAATGGTAGGCAACCCCGCACGTATTGCAAGGCAATACGATCCTGAAAAGCAGACCTGGGTCGTGGGCTGCGTCCGCGCCGAAGAAGCTCCAACCATCGCGTAATTGTTTGTTGGCGGTATGTTCCTGCCGGGACCAACTGACTTTCTCCTCCATCGAATTAGCCACAATAACCTGCTCGTTCCGACTTCGGTAACGACATAACCTTAACCTCCGCCGAAAGGACCATTATGAGTTCCACTTTGCTGACGACACACTCCGACAATCATACGGTCGACGCCGCAATCCAGGAGCGCGTGAACGCTTCGATCGACCAACTGATGGCCAGCCTACCCGACCCCAAGAGCCTCACTTTGGAGGAGCAGCGCGGGATCATCGCTCGGTATACAGCGGTGCTCGAGGGAAATTTCATCTACTGGATGACGGCAGCCCTTCTGGCAGTGAAGTCCGAAGACGCCAAGCCAATTCTCCTGGAGAACCTCTACGAAGAGGTGCGCGATGCCCACCCTGACATGCTGCGCAGGTTCGCCATCGCTGCACATGCGTTTCCGACGGACAGCGACGCGCTAGCCGTTCATGAGGACCTGACGAAGATGCGCCGATTCCTGGGACGCCTCTCCGCCGTTCAGACTCTCGCCACTATGGCCTTCTTCGAAGGGTTCATTCAAAAGTTCATGCCCTATCTCGCGGCGCTTGCAGCGGCGCAGGGTTCCACGGAGATGGAATACACGGATGTCCACGGCGTGTGCGACATCGCCCACACCGAAGGCCTGTTCCAGGCTCTGGCGGTAGAGAGGACCGTGAATCCTCTCGAGTCGGGCAAGGACCTCTATGAGGGCGCTGATCTTCTCCGCCGGCTCATGGAGAAAGTATTTTTCAACCAGACGGTTCCGCAGGCAGCCTGATCAGCCTGCGGAGCCGCAGTATCGGATTCCCCGCACTCGCGCGGCAAGCGACGGCCGCACTGTGCTGAGAGTCCGGACTGAATCCTCGTTTCAATTACGCGAAGCACCGGAAAAGAGAGTGACGTATGACAAGGCTATTTCGGGGAGCGTGGCGTCGCTTGGAAGACCCGCTGGCTCTAATACCACGCTCCAAAAATAAGCTCTACAGCCTCTGGCTGGCCGTAACCTACCCTTTTCTGAGCGTGGGAAGAAAACTGTCAGTTCATTACCCCTGTCACCTGAAAAGACCACTGGCGGTCAGCATCAAACTTGGCGACGATGTGATCATTAACAAGGATACGTTCATTCACATCGTGGACTCCACCGACGATGTCCCTAAGCTCATCATCGGCAACCGCTGCACGATCGGTCCCCGCGGGTTTATCTCGGCCAAAAACTCAATCATTATCGAATCGGATGTTATTACCGGGATGTCTGTCCTGATTCAGGACCACCAGCATGCTCGCGATCACGCCGATCTGCCCATCCGCGATCAGGGGGAAACACCCGGGGGGCGCATACGCATCGAGTGCGGATGCTGGATCGGTCACGGGGCCGCGATTCTCTGCAACGACGGAGAATTGGTGATCGGCCACAACAGCGTGATCGGCGCTAACAGCGTTGTCGCAAGGAGCCTCCCGCCGCATTCTGTGATTGTCGGGAACCCCGGCATTCCGGTGCGGTACGGCGCCAGTGCCAAAGTATCCGTGAATCAATGCGCCGCTGTTGGCAACGGACATTCCGGAACTGGACCTGCCGAGGGCGCGCCAATCTCTCCAGTACCCCCGGTTTTAACTCACTGACATGGATCTGCTCCGGGAAGGCAGAGAAGACATTCGCTGCCGGGAGCAACCGCGTCAATCAACAATCCAAGAGTGAGGGCTAAAGACCATGCCAGCAAACGTGCGCGCGGAAATCGAAGCAGAATTCCAACGCGTTGCAGATGAACATCAGAAGCGGCTCGCGCCGCTAACCGATGATCTCGAACTTCTGGGGACCGGGCTCGATTCCCTTTGTTTCGCCGTGGTCGTGGTCCGCCTCGAAGAGACATTGGGAGTGGACCCGTTCAATTCCTCGGAAAACAGTCACTTCCCCTCCACGTTTGGGGAATTTGTGAGGTTCTATGAGAACGCATCCCTCTGAAGCTTTCACCCTCTGGGGTGCCGCGCACGAACACGGGGGCGTATCCGGTCGTTTCGTTGCTGGCGCCGCCGCTCGGCTCCCTCTGAATGAGATGCTCAACGGATCCGTCCTGGACGGCCGTGGCGAAGAACTGCGCGGACGATCCGTTCTGATTGCCACAAGGGACCAGTTCCTTGCGTCGATGGCGCTCATTGAACTCGACGGCATTGCCCGGCGCATCGTGCTTTATCCGCCGGACCTGCCCTTCGAGCTGCTCCCGGCAGTTATCGAAGCTGCTTCCGTCGACGCCGTGGTCGCCGATCGCTCCGCCATGGGACCCCAGGTTCCACGTGTTCAGTATTTCCTTCCCTATGCCCGAGAGATCGTCCCACAGCAATGCGATCGCAGCGTTCAGGTTGCAACCGAATGGATTCTGCTCACCTCCGGGACTTTGGGCATTCCTAAGCTGGTTGTTCACAACCTCGCGAGTCTTGCAGGTGCGATCAATCGAGAGAACCCCGCAGCGCCCAATGTAGTCTGGAGCACCTTCTATGACATCCGCCGCTACGGCGGTCTGCAGATTTTCCTGCGGGCTCTCCTCACAGGAAGTTCTCTGGTGCTCTCCAGCGCCTCAGAGACTGCACCGGCTTTTATGAAGCGAGCTGGCAGTCTGGGCGTCACGCATATCTCGGGCACCCCGACCCACTGGCGCCGCGCCCTCATGAGCTCGTCGATGCATGAGATGGCGCCGCGTTACGTTCGTCTGTCCGGTGAGATTTGCGACGAAGCGGTTCTCACGCAACTGCGCTCCACTTATCCGGAGGCACAGATTGTGCATGCCTTCGCCACAACCGAGGCGGGCGTCGCCTTTGAGGTGAAGGACGGCCGGGCAGGCTTTCCCGTTGGCGTGCTGGAAAGCATGCCGGGGGTGGAGATGAGAATTGAAAACCAAACTCTGCGCGTGCGTTCCTCGCGAACGGCGACTCGCTACCTCGGAGATCGTGCGCCCGTTCTAAAAGGCCCCGATGGCTTTGTCGATACCGGCGACCTGATCGAGCAGAGAGATGGCCGCTGCTATTTTGTCGGGCGCCGCGATGGCTTGATCAACGTGGGGGGTCTGAAAGTGCATCCGGAGGAAGTCGAAGCGGTGATCAATGGTCATCCGGAAGTCTTCATGTCGCTGGTGAAGACAAAGAAGAATCCGGTCACGGGAGCGGTGGTGGTGGCCGACGTCGTGCTCCGCGCTGAGTCCTCGTCGAGCGTTCGCGATCCGCGCAGCATTCGCAATGACATATTGCTGTGCTGCCGGAGATCGCTTTCGGCACACAAGATCCCTGCTGCCATCAATTTCGTGCCGGAGCTGGCCGTCGCGGAATCGGGAAAGATGCTACGCGGTCATGTCTAATGTCCTGGTTACTGGGGGAAGTCGCGGGCTCGGTCTGGCAATTGCTCGTAAACTGACAGCGTCCGGATATACCGTAATTGCACTTGCTCGAAAATCCAGCGAAGAGCTAACGGCCGCCATCACTGCCGCAGAAACCGCGCAAGCGGGCTCACTCCGTTTTGTGCCTTACGACCTGGGAAATCTCGAAGGGATTTCAGGGCTGGTTCGATCGCTGCGCAAGGAGTTCGGACCGATTCACGGACTGGTCAACAATGCAGGCATCAGCTTTGAAGGAGCTCTCGCGATGATGCCGACGCCGCAAATTGAGCAACTGATTCGCATCAACACCGTGTCACCCATTGTGCTGACAAAATTCGTAGTTCGCTCCATGATGTCCGATGGCGGCGGCCGCATTGTGAACATCTCGTCGATTACCGCATTTACGGGGTTCAGCGGGCTTGCGGTCTACAGCACTACGAAGGCATCTCTCGTCGGATTCTCACGGTCTCTGGCGCGGGAGGCGGGACGCGTCGGCATCACCGTAAATTGCGTCGCGCCCGGTTTCATCGACACCGATATGACCCGGAGCCTCACCGACGATCTGCGAGAGAAGATTGTGCGACGCAGCGCGCTGCGTCGTCTGGCGGACTCCGACGATGTTGCGAATGCGGTGGAATTTCTACTGAGCGACAAGGCGAAAAATGTCACCGGGACAGTGCTGACCGTGGATGCGGGGGGAACCGCATGAGTTCGACTTCTGGCAGGCCCGCTGCGCAAGAAACGTCGGCGGCAAAAGACTGGTTGCGCGCCCTGCAGCTGACTGCCTCGATTCCAGCGAACCCGAGGCGACTTCTTTCCACGGCGATTGCGGAGATCTCGGAAAGGGTCGGCGACTCTCCCGCGCTGTTGTCGGACGAGCAGAGCTTGTCGTACATGGAGCTCATCAGCCGATCGAACCAGTACGCTCGCTGGTCGCAGCGCCATGGTCTTCGCAAGGGAGACGTCGTCGCGCTTCTGATGACAAATCGGCCGGAGTATTTTGCTCTCTGGCTGGGCCTCACCAGTGTCGGTTGCGTAGTGGCGCTTCTCAACACGAATCTGGTGGGAGATTCGCTCGCGCACTGCATCGGCGTGGTCGATCCGAAGCATCTGATCGTCGATGCCGACCTGGCCGACACCCTCGATGGCGCATTGTCGGGACTCGAGGCAGTCCCCGTTCTTTGGATCCATGGAACGGATGATGTCCGATTCCGAAGCCTCGATCCCGAGGTCCGGCGCGAGTCGGGTACGTCACTTACGGACGCCGAGCGTCCTGAGATTACGATTGAGGACCGGGCCCTATATATCTTCACATCCGGCACCACCGGCATGCCGAAAGCCGCGTCGCTCAGCCATGCGCGCATTCTCCAGTGGACCTATTGGTTCGCAGGCCTGATGAACGTCGGCCCGGCAGACCGCCTCTACTGCTGTCTGCCGATGTATCACGGCATCGGCGGGGTGCTAGTCCCTGGGGTCGCGTTGGCCGGCGGCGGTAGCGCCGTCATTCGCAAAAGCTTTTCGGCGAGTCGATTCTGGAATGATCTTGTTCGCTGGGATTGCACCATCTTTCAATATATCGGCGAGATCTGCCGCTATCTGCTTCACGCCGGCGACTCTCCCGACGTCGCGCGTCACCGTATTCGCCTTGCGTGCGGCAACGGTCTGCAGCCCGACGTCTGGGAGAAGTTTGAGAAGCGGTTTCGGATTCCGCGGATACTCGAGTTCTTCGGCACGACCGAGGGCGGAGTCTCCCTGTTCAATGTTGAAGGTGAAAGGGGTGCGATTGGACGGGTACCCTCCTATCTGCGTCATCGCTTTTCGCCGGCTCTGATTCGCCTCGACACGCACACGAGCGAACCGCTCCGCGGCGAAAACGGCTTCTGTCTGCGCTGCGGCCAGAATGAACCCGGCGAGGCATTAGGCAAGCTGGTCACCGATCCGCAAGGCATCGGCAGCCGATTCGAGGGCTACACCGACCCCGTGGCTTCGGAGCGAAAAATCCTCCGAAATGTCTTCGCTTGGGGTGATGCCTGGGTTCGGACCGGCGATCTGATGCGTGAGGACGAGCGCGGATTCTTCCACTTTGTGGACCGCATTGGCGACACTTTCCGCTGGAAGGGAGAAAACGTCGCCACGACTGAAGTTTCCGCAGCTGTGTGTGAATTCCCCGGCGTCCGGCACGCCGCGGTATACGGCGTCCGGGTCCCGGGACTTGAAGGCCGAGCCGGCATGGCAGCGATGGTAATGGATCGCCCGATCGATCTACCCGCATTCCGCGCGCATCTGACTGGGCGCCTGCCGTCGTATGCGCGTCCCGTCTTTCTCCGCCTTCGTGAAAGCCTCGATGTAACCGGCACGTTCAAGTATTCGAAATCCGACCTTGCACGCGAGGGCTTCAATCCTGCTCACACGTCGGACGTGATCTGTTTCGACGATCCGGAGCGAGGATCGTTTCGCCGTCTCGATCAGGAATCGTATGATCGCATCCAACTAGGGCGAATTCGACTTTAAACAGGTTCTCCGCGCAAAGGCACGTGGGCGGCATCGCGCTGCGGTTTGCGCTTTATAATTCCGAAATTCTGTGTCCATTCTGCTCGAAGCTCAGACGGAAGAACGCCACATGGTCATTGACGAAATCCGCAGCGAATTTGCGAAACTGCAGCAGCACATCCGGAGTGGTCCCATTTATCCGCATGTTACCAGGAAGGAAATCCGGGACCACCTCCTTTCGTCGTACGACTTCAGCACTCCGCTTGACCTCGAACATGTCGTGGCGGACGTGGAGCAGATGATGCGGTCATGGCAGGTGCAAGTCACGCACCCGCATTATCTCGGCCTGTTCAATCCCGGAGTCACCCTCGCGTCGGTGGTCGCCGATACGCTGGTCGGGATGTACAATCCGCAGCTGGCCAGCTGGCGCACTTCTCCTGCTGCAAATGAGATCGAGCGCTACACTCTCGACTGGTTTGCCGAGCGCTTCGGTCTTCCGGAGAACTCGCGCTCGCTGTTTACGACCGGCGGGGCAGAGGCAAATCTTACTGCGGTCATCGTCGCCCTCACGCGAACTTTCCCTGAATATGGAAACAAAGGGCTCCGTGCGCTGGGCGTTACCCCTATCATCTATCTCACGACGGAATCCCATCACTCCCTGCGAAAAGTGGCGCACATGACTGGTCTCGGGCGGAATTCCCTGCGCCTGGTGCCGACGGACAGCCGGCAGAGGATGGACCCATCAGCGCTGGCGGCAGCCGTAGCGGAGGATCGCCGCAATGGCTTTTGTCCCTTTATGGTGATCGGCACCTGCGGCACCACTACGTCCGGGGCGATCGATCCCCTGCGGGAATTGGGAACGTATTGCCGCGAAGCAGGCCTCTGGTTTCACGTCGATGCCGCTTGGGCCGGATCCGCCATTATCTCGCCCACGCTTCGGCATTATCTCGCCGGAATTGAAGCAGCAGATTCGATCACCTGCGATGCCCACAAATGGCTGTCGGTTTCGATGGGGTGCGGAATGTTTTTCTGCCGTCATCCGGAGAGCGTCGCGGATGCCTTTCGTGTGGAAGCCGCCTACATGCCGGGCAAGCCGTCGGACTCAGCTTTCGATCCCTACACAGAATCAGTCCAGTGGTCGCGGCGCTTCATTGGTCTGCGCCTCTTCCTGAGCCTCGCCGAGCACGGAGCTTCCGGTCACGCGGAAATGATCGACCGGCA
>Ga0335072_10012360_pt1 | contig 12187 bp, 14 predicted proteins | sample Lox_Sample_21_FD_206725 | JGI IMG/M metagenome (GOLD analysis project Ga0335072, IMG submission 206725) | Soil microbial communities from Loxahatchee National Wildlife Refuge, Florida, United States - Lox_Sample_2.1 | ecosystem: Environmental > Terrestrial > Soil > Wetlands | place: USA...
GATGGCCCGTGCGGGTGCCCGGATCATCATCGACGAAGTCTTCCTGGGTGGAGCAGAGTCACAGCAGCGGTGGCAGAAGGCCCTAGGCGAACTGCCCGTACTGTGGGTCGGCGTCCGGTGTGATCGCGCGGTCGCGGCGGGCCGCGAGATCGCGCGGGGAGACCGCACGGCCGGGATGGCCGCCTTGCAGGCGGACGTGGTTCACCAGGGCGTGTCCTATGACCTGGAGGTGGATACGACGCATTCCGAGTCCCTCGCGTGTGCGCAGGTCATTGCCGCTCATGTCAGCGAAGGATGAGGGCGGATGAGAGTAGCGGTAATCGGCACGGGCGTCATCGGCGCGTCCGTTGGCTGGCAGCTGTCCCGCCGGGGCGTCGACGTGCTCTTCCTGGACCGGGGTGAACCCGGTGCGGGCGTAACCGACTGGACGTTCTCGTGGGTGAACGCCAGCAACAAGACGCAGACACGTGAGTACTTTGACCTCAACGTCGCGGGCCTGTCCGCTCATTATCAGCTGGCCGCACAGCTTGGCGGGGACGGCTGGTGGCATCCGACCGGGCATGTCCGCTGGAGAGCGGGCGGTGACGCGGAGGCACTGCGGGAACAGGTCAGCCGTCTGGCGTCGTGGGGCTACGACGTGGTGCTGTGGGACGCTGACCGGGCCCGGCGGCTTCTCGAACCGTCGGTCCGCTTCCCTTCCGATGACACACCGGTGGCGGTCTACCTCCGCGAGGGCTGGATAGACGGCCACGCGCTGACGGTGCGGCTGGTCGGCGACGCGCTACGGCATGGCGCCCGGGCCATGCTGGGAGTCACCGCTTCTGAGATCGTGACCGCGCAAGGGCGGGTCACCGCCATCGTGACCAACGATGGTGAGCATCATCCAGTGGACGCGGTCGTCAACGCGGCCGGACCCGACGGCGACAAGGTCGCGGCGCTGATCGGGCGGCCGCTGCCGATGCGCTACGAGCCTGGGGTGATCGTCAGGTTGCAGGGCGAAAACGTGCCGATCCGTCGCACTATGCACGGCCCGCACGTCGAGCTGCGGCCCGATGGCCACGGCCAGGTCCTAGCGCACAGCCGCGAGATCGACGGCCAGCTCGCCTCGCACGAGGAGCTTCCGCAGGCCCTGGCCCAGGACCTGCGCGCCCTGGCCGTCGAGGTCGTCCCCGAGCTGGGCGGAGCGGCCATCACGGGCGCCCGGGCCGTGTCCCGGCCGATACCGGCCGACGGGTTCCCGTCGGTGGGTGCCCTCGATGACGTCCCTGGCTATTACGAGGCCATCTCGCACAGTGGCATCACGCTGGCCGCCATCATCGGCCAGGTGCTGGCCCGGGAGATAACCGACGGCGAGGTCAGCCCGCTGGCCCTCCCCTACCGCCCTGGTCGCCTCAGGCCCTCGACCGGCCGTTAGCCATTGCTCACTGGCTGGGCAATGCTCTTCACCATGGTGTCGGACTGCGGGTGGCTGGCCTCGGCCACCACGTAACCCTCGGACAGGTAGAGGCCGCGAGCGAAGTTCTTCCGTTCCACGCTCAGGCTGATCTGCCTGATACCCGAATCGGCGGCCAGCACGGCGATGGCCCGCAGCAAGGCCCGGCCGACTCCCCGGCCCCGCCAGCCGGCGGCGGCCGCGATGGTCAGCTCGGGAACATCGGGGCTGACGAAACCGTAGCCAGGAGCGTCGGCCGGGAAGAAGCGAACCCAGGTCGCGCCAACCAGCTTCGAGCCGGCCTCAGCGACCAGGCCGAGATCGGTGTCGCGTGGCCAGCCAGCGATGTAATGCGCCGTACGCGGGTCGGACAGCACGCGGCGTCGGCTCTTCGGCTTCCATTCTGGCGACCAGTTGACCGCCTCAGTCAGCATGTCAGCCAGGAACTGACCGTCCTGGGCCGTCGCGCGCCTGATGGTCCATGAATTCTCGGCCACAAGCCCCGAGGCTACAGCGCGCACTCAGGAACTCGTGTGTGTTGCTAACCATGCGACAAGGCTACGGCACGGCAAGTTGCAAGTATCCAACATTGTTGTAAGCTGACAACATGACTAAGTGGTCTCACTCCAAGCCGGAGATCCGCGGGGCGCTCGATGAAGCCGACGCGGCCGGGCTGAAGGTCGAGCCCACTGAGACCCGCGGCCACAGCTGGGGATACATCGACTGCGTGCACCCCGACTGCGGCAACCCGCAGCGGCGGTACTACGTCAACTCCACCCCCAAGAGCCAAGACAACGAGGCCAGTAGGATCCGCCGGTTCATCCGGCGGCATCAGCACTAGAAGGAGGAGTCACGCCCCGAGACCCGGAGGTGGCAGGCATAGAAATGGGAGAGGGACGAGGCATATGAACGCATACGAGTTCACACTTAATCTAGACCGGGAAGTCTCCGAGGAAGAGGCGGACGCGCTGTACGGCGCGTTCGACGACGGATCGATCATCACCGGAGACGGCGGGACGGCGATCGAGTTCACCCGCGATGCGCCGTCATGGACCGATGCTTTCGTGACCGCCATCCGCGACATCGAGGGCGCCGTGCCCGGCCTCCGGGTCATCGGCGCCGGCCAGGAGAACCTCGTATCCACACTGGAGATCGCGCACCGGACGGGACGCTCTCGGGAGGCAGTCAGGCTATGGGCGGCCGGCAAGCGCGGCCCGGGAGGATTTCCCGCGCCCGCATGGGAAAGCCCGGGGGGCGAGCGCTTCTGGCCGTGGGCTGACGTGGCCCACTGGGTACGGGACCGGATGAACCTGGCGGTAGAGGTGGTGCCCGACGAGATCCGCATCGTGGACGAGGTACTAAAGGCACGGCAGGCAATGGCGGAGGCCCAGCAGATCCTCCGGGCCGCTGATGACGTAACCCGACGGCACCTCGGACCGCTGCTGGAGAACGCGTTATGGAGGGAGATGAATGAGCATGGACCCCGCGACCGGACCGGCGCTCAGGTGACGGCGAGTTCCAGGGCGTAGTAGCCGGGCCCGACCAGGTAGGTCTGGTCACGGCGCCAGCCGGAGGCGGCGAAGAGCGCGTCGAACTCTCCCAGGTCCCGCTCCATGCCCGCGGCCGCGCAGAGCATGGTCATGTCGGACAGGACAGCGGGGTCAGGCTGGCCTGACGCGCCGATCACGGCCTCGACGACCAGCGCCCGGCCGCCGTCCGGCGCGGCGGCCCGGCAGTTGCGAAGGATGATGCCAGCCCGGTCGTCGTCCCAGTCGTGCAGCACCATCTTCAGCAGGTAGAGGTCCGCACCGGGCACCGCATTGAAGAAGTCGCCCGCCACCGCGGAGAAGCGATCGGACAGGCCGCGCCGTGCGGCTTCCTCGCGGGCCCGGGCAACGGCGTGCGGCAGGTCGAGTACCTGGCCACGCAGTTGCGGGTGCGCGGTGATCAGCTCAAGAACGAACTGGCCGTCCGCGCCACCAACGTCCACCACGTTCGAGAGGCCCGAGACGTCGAGTGCGGCCACGGCGCCCTGGACCGTTAGCGTGGACAACTCGGCCATCGACGCGGCGAACAGCGCCGCTTCCTCCGCGTGGTCCGGGCGCGCGTAGTAGTCGAAGATGTCGGCGCCCAGTGCCTGCTTCGCCTGGCTGGCTCCCAGCCGTACTGACTCGGGAAACAAGCCCCACGCCTGCCAGTGAGCGTGCCCGGCCTGGACCAGCGTGAAAGCACGGAACGAGCCGGGGACCCCGTCACGAAGCAGATGGCCCATCCCGGTCAGTCCGAAGCGCCGGCCTCCCTCAGAACTCAGCACGCCTAGGGAGGCGGCCGCGCGCATCAAGCGGAAGGTGGCCCGCGGATCACTGCCCGCCCGGTCGGCCACCTCCTCGGCCGTCAGCGCTCCGCCGGCGAGATAGTCCGCGATGTGAAGCACGGCCACCGCGTGCAGGACCTGAAGCCGGGCCGCGCCCAGGACCATGTTCCCGAGATCCGCGATCTCCGGCGGCGTACCGGCTGGCAGTGCGCCGGCGGTTCCGGTCGTCTCAGTCATCCGAATCAGCCGATCCCTTGCCCTAGATCATCCACTCTCCGCAGCGTAACGCTCTCTCCCTGTGCAGGCCCGGCGGGTCCTGACAGCCGGAAGGTCCGGGTGTTATCGTCCGATCGAGGGCTTTGGTGCCCGCCTGCTAGAGCGCAATTCCACTGACCTCATGAGCCACCCTGAGCGCACTGACACCAATAACCAGTCCACTGGCACGACGTCCCCCCGGTTAAGGCGTTAGGCGGCTGAACTGCCACCGCCCAGTGCGCAAGCTGTTGATTGTGCCGCAAAATGCGGCTCAATCAACAGCTTGCGCACTTTTCGGCCGGCTGAGCGGCGCAAGCAGGCCGCCATCTTCGTTACGCGCGTCGCCTGCGGTGACGCAAGGAACTCTCGGTCGGCTCATGCGCGGAATGCCCCGATCGCGCACTATAGGGGTTGATGGACTTGCCATGGGATGAGGAGCCACCCCGACCGTGCCTGCGGGCCGGCCGGGTGGCCGGGGCGGGCGTGGCCGGCGCGGCCCTGGGCGCGCTCGTCGCCGCGATCTGGCACGGCGCCGCGACCGCGGCGAGCAACGCCTGCCGGCCGCCCGTCCAGGGCGGGTCGGCCGGCTTTTGCATCCCCGCTGGCCAGGCGGCCGAGGGGATCATCATCAGCTTCTTCGCCATCTGCTTGGGCGTGCTGGGCGCGTTCGCGCTCCTGCGGGTCAGGCCGAGGCGGCTGACCATCCCGGTCGGGTGCGTGGTGGTGGCGTGGACGGTGTTGTTCACCTCGACCGGGTTCGCCGGCGGGCACGGGCCCGCGCCGTGGGCGGCGGGGATCGCGGCCGGCGCCGGGCTGGCGGCGGTGGCGCTGACCGTTGACTGGGGCCGCGCGCAGAAGGCTGGCCTGATCGCGCTGGCCATCATTCTGCTCGCCTCCCTGGTGGTGCCGCGCGTGATCGCGCAGCACGGGCAGGCGGGCGCGTCGGCTCGTAAGGTCACGGCGGTCAGGGCATCTCGAACTGGATCCTGGCGATCTGCTCGGTCAGCGGGATGAGCCCGGCGCGGGCCTGGTTGTGGACCCGATCCAGGTCGTAGGCGCGGTACGCTTCGGCGGTGGTGAAGTCGGCGACGATCGCGAAGCTCCAGTTGCCGTCGCGCAATCCAATGTCGTCGCCGATCATGTAGCTGAGCGTGCCAGGGCAGTTGAGGTCGAGGAAGGCCTGCTGTGCCTTGGCGACCACCGAGGGATCCTGACCCGGTTTGAGCTTCACGAGGACGATGTTCCTGATCATGGCCCCAGCCTCGCGTGCCGCAAACCGGAAATCCAGTGGTAACCGGGGCGAGGCATCGCCCACCATCAGTGACATGAACGACGATGCGGGCGGCTTGCTTGACCGGGTGGCGGGCCAGGTCGGCGGGATGGACGTGGTCGAGCGGCTGGCCACGCTGAGCGGCAGCGACTTCGCCAGCCTGATGATGGAAGTGGTTAGGCGGCGGGCCGCCAGGCAGACCCCGGCCGACGTGCTGCGTCGCTACGAGCGCGACCGATTCGTCCGGCCGGGCGGTATTCCCTGGCGGTCAACCCGGTCGGTCGAGGACACACTGCTGGGCTGCCTGCCTCGCGAGGTGGAGATGGTGACGCTCGCCCCGCTTGTCCCGCTGGGCACCCACTCGGCACTCGCTTCGGTGAGCCAGAACAAGGTCGTGACCGCGGTTCGGGCCTGCGAGGTGGCGGCCGACCCCACGAACGCACTCGCGCTCGAGGCGGCCGTGCGCCGGGCCAGCCAGGCTCGGGCCACCGTCCAGCTGGCGGCGATCCAGCGCGTGACCCGCGCGCAGCGGTTCGCGGGTGATCAGCCTGCCCACTTCAGCCTGCTCGCTCTGGTCACCGCGGGGCGTGACGAGGGAAGCCGCCGTTTCGAGCTGGCTGCGCTGACCGCGCAGCTTCGCTTCGCCGTGACCGGCCTATCGGCCGTAGGCCTGCCAGCCCAGGTCGCCCTGACCCCGCTGTCCCCCGGGGGCGAGCAGACGGCGGACGCGGTCGCCGCCGAGCTGGCCGGGCAGGCTGAGGTCGTGACCGACCGGGAGCGCACCAGCGGCCGAGAATATTACGGTCACCTGTGCTTCAAGGTCAACGTCCTGGCCAACGGCGGGCCGACGGAGGTCGGGGACGGCGGCTTCACCGACTGGACGGCCAAGCTCCTGGCCAGCGGCAAGGAACGCTTGCTGATCAGCGGCTACGGTCTGGACCGGCTCGCCGGTGTTGTCGACGGCCAGCGGTTAGTCGTGGCCGGCCTGGGCCAGCGTGTCCTGCGCCTGGGCAGCCGCGTTAGCGGCCGCGTCGACGACGGCCTGGATGAGCCGGGTGTTCTCCGGGGCGGTACCGCCGGGGAAGGCGAAGCGTCGGCGGACGTAGCCGTAGGCTAGGCCGCTACGCGGGTCAGCGAAGCCGAGCGAGCCAGCCGCCCCGCAGTGGCCGAAGGCATCGGCGCCGAGGACGGGGAACTCAGTCGCCGGCCGCTCGAAGCCCAGGCCGAACGCGTCGGGCGCACCAGTCACCAGGTCCAGGCCGGTCAGGTGCGGAGTGCTGAACGTGGCGATGGTCTCGGGGCGCAATAGCGGCTTACCGCCGAGGCCGGTCAGCGCGGCCGCGTACATGCCCGCGACGCCGCGGGCGCTCCCGGTGCCGCCGACCGAGGTGGGTCCCTGGGCGCGCACCGCGCGCGTGTTCGGGATATCGAGGGTGAAGTCCTTGTTGTCCGAGCCGTGGTTGAAGGCGGTCGCCAGCAGGCTGGCCGGATCCACCGGGTCGGCCGCGAGGGCCTCGGCTTGAGCGCGGGTGGGATTCATGGCGCGGACCGGCTCGTAGCGCGGCTCGAGCCCCTCGGGCAGGCCAAGGTACAGCTCCAGCCCGTAGGGGGCGCGGACCCGTTCCTCGAACAGTGCCTGGATCGTGGAGCCGGTCGCCCGCCGGACCACCTCGCCGGTGAGCGCGCCAATCACGAACGCGTGATAGCCGTAGCTCCGCCCGGGCTTCCAGAACGGCTTCTGCCGGGCCAGCAGCCCGGCAAGCACCCGGTCATTGGCGATCTCTGGCATCGTCATCGGGCGGTCGAGGCCGATCAGGCCCGCGCCGTGGGCCAGCAGGTCACGCACGCTCAGCTCTTCCTTGCCGTCGCCGGTGAAATCGGGCCAGTAGTCCGCGACCCGCCGGTCGAGGTCGATCAGGCCGTCTTGCACGAGCAGCGCGAAGACGAGGTGGGCCGCCCCCTTGGTGACGGAGTACAGACCGGTCAGCTTGTCCGCCGAAAAGCCGTCACCGGCCGCTAGGTCCACGACGAGACGGTCGCCTGCATAGACGGCCAGCTGAGAGCCTGGCTCGTTGTGCGACTCCTCGGCCAGCGCGACGGCGAACTCCACGCGCACGCGCTCGAATCCCGGGGCGACAGTCCCCCGCACCTCCAGCGTCTCAGACATGCCTTGCTGTACTCCTAGCGTCCTGGGTGCCCGGTATTTCCGGGTCCTGCAACGGGGGGCCGCAGCGGGGTATTCCGGCCGGCGGCCACCCGCCGCGCTAGGTTGTGGGCATGACTGGCCCCCAGGGTGACGAGGAGTTGCGGGTGACTGTCCGGGTGAAGCCGGGCGCCTCCAGGACGACGGTCGGCGGGCGGCATGGCGACCGACTCGTCGTGGCGGTCACCGCCAAGCCGGTCGACGGCAAGGCGACCGAAGCCGCGCTGCGGGCGGTCGCGGAGGCGTTCGGTGTATCGCGGTCGAGCGTCACCCTCGTGACCGGCGCGACCAGCCGCGACAAGGTCATCGGCATCGCCGGGCCAGGGCAGGCACTAGCCAGCCGGCTCGACGAGCTGCTCCGGCGCTAGGCGGCGCCAGCGCGCCCGCGTAACCTCGGAGCGTGATCTTCAGTCAGGAGCTGCGCGAAGACGTGCTGGCCGGAGCGATCACCGTGTCGTTCCGGCTGTGGAAGCGGCCGAAGGTTAAGGCAGGCGGCCGGTACCCGGTGGGACCAGGCGGGGAACTCATCGAGGTGGACTCCATCGAGCTGATCCCGTTCGCGGCCATCACTGAGGCCGACGTGCGGCAGGCCGGGGAGCCGGACCGCGAGGCGCTGCGCCGCCGGGCCGCGCACGCCGGGCCGATCGATGACGGCACGCTGCTTTACCGGGTGGAGTTCCATCCCGTAGGCCAGACTCAATGATCCGGCGGGCGGAAGCCCGCCGCGCCGACGGCACGGGCCGATCCTGAGCGGCTGGCCTTTAACGATGCGGGGCCGCGGGGCATGATGGCCTGTATGCGAGAGGAGGGGGCGATGGAAGATGGGTTGCCGATCGGCGATTATGCCCTCTTGTCGGATTGCCGCAGCGCTGCCCTGGTGAGCTCGGCGGGCTCGGTGGACTGGCTGTGCTTCCCCCGGTTCGACGGGCCGGCCGTGTTCGCCCGCATCCTGGACCCGAGCGGCGGGCACTTCTCGATCCGGCCGGCCGGAGAATTCGAGTCCAGCCGGGCCTACGTCGAGCCGACCATGGTGCTTGCGACGACCTTCCGGACCAGTTCAGGCCGCGCGGTGCTGACCGACGCCATGGCGATTGGCCGCAACGAGCGGGGGCATAGCCTGGGAAACGGTTCTCCCGGGGTGCTGCTGCGCCGGCTGGCCTGCACGGACGGGGAGATCGACATCGAGGTCAGCTACGCCCCGCGCCCCGAGTTCGGCCTCATCCACCCGATCCTGGAGCGCGTCCCCGGCGGCGTGGCCGCCCGCGGCGGTGCCGTGCGGCTCTTGCTGTCGGCGCCGTCGGGTCTTCGGGTGCAGGGGGCCATCGCTACCGGCCGCGGGCGGCTGACCGCCGGGCAGTCGGTGAGCTTCGCGCTTCAGCACGCGCCGGCGTGGGAACCGCAGCTGACCGCCTGGGGAGCGGGCCAGATCGCTGACCGGCTGGCCGACACCGAGGAGGGCTGGCGGTCCTGGTCGGACCTGCATCAAGCGTACGAGGGCCCGTGGCGCGACCTAGTCCACCATTCCGGCCGGGTGCTGCAGGCGCTGACGTTCGCGCCCAGCGGCGCGATCGTCGCCGCGCCCACGACCTCACTGCCTGAGACGATCGGCGGGCAGCGGAACTGGGATTACCGCTACACCTGGGTCCGCGACGCCTGCTTCACGATGGAGGCCCTGTGGGTGGCGGCCTGCCCCGAGGAGGCGGGCCGGTTCTTCACGTTCCTGGCCGACGCCGCGGCATCCCAGCTGCAGCGCGGAGTGGACCTGCAGATCATGTTCGGGATCGGCGGTGAGCATGACCTGTCCGAGCGAGAGCTGCCGCACCTGTCCGGATGGCGGGACAGCCGGCCAGTGCGGGTCGGCAACGACGCCTGGACCCAGCGCCAGCTAGACGTGTACGGCGAGCTGCTCAATGCCGCCTGGCGGCTGGTCGAGCAGCTCGGCGAGCTGGAGCCGGTCACCCAGCAGTTCCTGTCGGCCGCCGCCGACGCCGCGGCGTCGATGTGGAAGGTGAAGGACCAGGGCATCTGGGAGATCCGCGGCGACCCAAAGCACTTCCTGTACTCCAAGCTCATGTGCTGGGTGGCGCTGGACCGGGCCATTGCCATGGCCCCGCACCTGGGGGCGGGAGACAAGGTGGCGGGCTGGGCGGCGGTCCGCGACGAGATCCGGGCGGCCATCTTGACCCATGGCTGGAGCGAGAAGGCGGGCGCGTTCACCCAGGCGTTCGGCAGCGAGGACCTGGACGCGTCCAGCCTGATGCTGGTGATCACGGGTTTCCTGCCCGGTGATGACCCTCGGATGAAGGCGACCATCGACGCGACCGCCCAGCGGCTGACCGATGGGCGCGGCCTGGTGTACCGGTACCTGGGGCATGACGGCCTGGACGGTGAGGAAGGCACGTTCCTGCTGTGCACGTTCTGGCTGGCGCAAGCCCAGGCGCTGGCGGGCGAGGTCGAGCAGGCCATCGCAACCTTCGGCCGGGCGGTCGCGGCCATCAGCGATGTCTGCCTTCTGGCCGAGGAGGTTGATAAGTCAAGCGGCGAGATGATCGGGAACTTTCCGCAGGCCTTCAGCCATATCGGCCTGATCAACGCGGCCTGGGCCATCTCCCAGGCCCAGCAAGGCGCGGCCCCGGCGGCGCCGGGCGGCCCGCTTCGCCCGCAAACGCCGGTAGAACGTGGCCAGCCGCAGCGGGGCTAGCCGACGGCCAGACCAGGACCCAGCAAGTACCCACCGTGATTAGCGAGGAGGCCTCCGTGACCACCACCGCCCTGCCACCCGTCGTCGACGCCGCCACCTGGCAGCGTGAGCTTGAGGCGCTGCGCGCCCGGGAAAAGGCCGCGACCCGCGAGCTCGACGCCATCGCCGCGCAGCGGCGCCGGCTGCCTATGGTCGTGATGCCCGATTACACCCTGGAAGGCGAGCAAGGACCTATCCGGCTGGCCGACGTCTTCGATGGCAAGCCGCAGCTGATCGTCTACAACCACATGTGGTTCCCCGGCCAGAAGTGGCAGTGCCCGGGCTGCACCGGGTTCACCGCGCAGTTCACCCGGCTGGAGTTCCTGGCCAACTACGATGCCCGGTTCGTCATCGTCACCCAGGGACCCATCAAGGAGGCACTCGAGTACAAGCGGCTGGTCGGGAACAAGATGACCTGGTACTCCACGGCCAATAGCTCGTTCGGCAGCGACGTCGGGGCACCGCCAGGCGACGGGTTCGCGGTCAACGTCTTCTTGCGCGATGGCGACGCCGTATACCGCACCTGGCACACCAGCGGCCGGGGCGTGGAGCAACTGGGCCACAGCTTCGCGCTGATTGACCTGCTGCCCTACGGGCGGCAAGAGGAGTGGCAAGACTCGCCCGAGGGCTGGCCGCAGTCTCCGACCTACAGCCGGTGGGCCAGCTCGCAAGACATCGCCGCGCTCTACGGGCCCGACGCCTAGACGGTGGTGGCGGCCGCCTCGTGGTGGATGCGACCGTCGGTGTCGGTCAGTGCCTGGCCCGAGCCGCCCCAGCGGATCTTGATGAGCTCGGCGGCGATCGAGACCGCCGTCTCCTCGGGGGTGCGCGCTCCCAGGTCAAGGCCGATGGGCGAGCGGAGCCGGGACAGTTCGGCCTCGGTCAGGCCGACTTCGCGCAGCCGTTCGAGACGGTCCTCGTGGGTGCGGCGGCTGCCCATCGCGCCGATGTAGCCGGCCGGCGTGCGCAGCGCGACCTCAAGGACGGGCACGTCGAACTTGGGGTCGTGGGTCAGGACGCAGATCACCGTCCGAGCATCGACCTCGGCACTGGCCAGGAAGCGGTGTGGCCAGTCGACGATGACCTCGTCGGCCTCGCGGAACCTGGCCCTGGTGGCGAAGATGGGGCGGGCGTCGCAGACGGTCACGTGGTAGCCGAGGAACTTGCCGACGCGGGCGACGGCGGCGGCGAAGTCAATGGCGCCGAAGACGTACATCCGGGGTGGCGGGGCGAACGAGTTCACGAAGACGCTCAGCTCTCCCCCGAGGCGCTCACCGCCGGCGCCGTAGCGGCGGATGCCGGTGGTTCCCTGGGCGAGCAGGCCTCTCGCGTCGTCGTCCACGGCGTCATCCAGCCGCCGCGAGCCGAGGCTGCCTGTCGACTGCCCATCGCCCCAGATCACCCGGCGGGCACCGACGGGACCAGGGCCGGAGACAACGGTGGCCACCGCGACGGGCCGGCCACGCTCCACGGCGGCGGCGATCTCCCCCAGTTCCGGGAATGTCTGCCTGCTGACCGGCTCGACGAAGATGTCCAGGATGCCGCCGCAGGTCAGGCCGACCGCGAACGCGTCGTCGTCGCTGACGCCGTAGGTCTGCAGCACGGGCTGGCCACTGGCCGAGACCTCACCGCTCAGCTCATAGACAGCACCCTCGACGCAGCCGCCGGAGACGCTGCCGATGACCTCGCCGCCGGGCGCCACCGCCAGCGCGGCGCCGGGATCGCGGGGAGCGCTGTGGAACGTCTTGACCACTGTCGCCAGCCCGAACGTCTCGCCTGACTCCCACCACTTGGTGACCGTGTTCAGGATGTCGCGCACAACCCCACCTCGAAGTCTCACTTGCCCCAACGCTAGCCGACCTGGCCGGTTGTGAGCTACGGCGGTTTAGCGATCGCTTAAGCAAACTAGCCAGGCCAGGCGAATATGCCGCTCCTTACCTTTCCCCCACGGCCGCCACGGCTAGCCGCATCAG
>Ga0335072_10012361_pt1 | contig 12187 bp, 7 predicted proteins | sample Lox_Sample_21_FD_206725 | JGI IMG/M metagenome (GOLD analysis project Ga0335072, IMG submission 206725) | Soil microbial communities from Loxahatchee National Wildlife Refuge, Florida, United States - Lox_Sample_2.1 | ecosystem: Environmental > Terrestrial > Soil > Wetlands | place: USA: Florida...
TGTAGCCGATGGCCACGTAGCCGCCGTAGTCGGCGTAGTAGTCACCGTTGGAGTCCTTGGCGATGGCCGGGATGTTGCTCCACGTCGCTACCTTGTACGGGGCCCACAGGCCCTTGGTGGCGCCTTCTACCGCGAACGCGGTGCCGACGTCCACGACGTCGGGCGCCCGGCTCTGGCCCTTCTCCGTCTCAACTGCCTGCAGCTCCTGGCCGCTAGATCCCTCCGGGATCGCGTCCGTGATGTGGATGTGGTACTTGGCAGTAAAGTCCTTCATGATCGCGCCGTAGTTGGCCCAGTTGGACGGCAGCGTGATGACGTTCAACTGCCCTTCCTTCTCGGCGGCCTTGACCAGAGCGGACATGCTGTCGGGGCCAGAAGAGGTCAGGTGGCTGACCTTGGACCAGTCGACGGAACTGCCGCCGCCTGATGAGTTACTGCTGCCGCACCCGGCCGCGAAAACCGCGGTGCTGGCGGCCGCAATGATGACGGCCGTTGCCTTGCTTATGTGCAATGTACTTCTCCGAGCTTGTGGAATCGCGGTTCAGGACGCGTGTATGGTCGCGGGGGAAAACAAATAGCGACACGCTTTGCTCTGTCGGGGAAGTATCCGGAGGGTGAACTGTCAACGACGCTCGGATCTGGTCGCAGCTGAGCCAAACTCGCTCCGCCGGAGTCATATGTGCAGGCAGATAGCCTGCCGAGTGCGGTACGGACCGCTTTATTCAGATTCGCCAGGAAGTTGCCTGCAATGCGGCGACGTCACTGTCGTTGCCATTTAGCTCAACCCTTGCTGCGCTAGTCCGCCCCATTACCCACAGGGTCAGTTCGGCAGGGTCGCCCGAGACCGTGACCAATGGCGTACGGGCTTTCGCGGTGATCCGTACCCGGCCATTCCCGCCGAGATCGGGTGCATCGGCCGTTGCGCTGGCAGCGTCCGTCCTGACGAGTTCGACGCCTACCGGTGCGCGCCGCAGCATCAGCCTGGCCAGCGGCAGCCGGTCCCAGAGCAGGTCAGCCAGCTCACCGCTGATCGCACGGGGCTGGAAGCCCGGCTGGGCCCGGAGGACGTCCTCGTGGTGCACGAAGTACTCCACCAGGTTGAGGCGCTCGTCGGCGCCGGGCAGGGCGAACAATGACAGTCGCGGCGGGCCGTTCCTGATGAGCTCGATCAGCCGGGGGAACGGGGTCCGATCGGTGAGCCGGGCCTGCACCCTCCTGGTGTAGCCAGCGAGGGGCCCGCCCATTACACCGGCGCCGGCGTCCACGCGCCGCTCACGCAGGACGAGATGCGCGGCCAGGTCGCCGGTCTGCCACCCGGCGCACAATGTCGGCTTGCCTGGCCCTAGGTCGGCAAGCAGATCGCAGATCGCGCGTCGCTCATCCTGGGCATGACTCACGGGGGCTCCTCACGTCAGCCAGCCTGGCTGATCACCGCCTCGGGGCCGCGGCACCGGTCATCCGATGCGAGGTCGGCGCGGCTATCACTGAGCTGATCGTAAGTTATGCGGGGCCGGCAGCGGCGCCCAACGGTCAGGCCGCTGAAGTGCTGACGCTAGCCTTCTGCTAAGCGCCTAGCCAGCCGCACTGCACGGAGACAGGCAGGCGGAGCCGTTAGCCAGGAGGCAGAGGATGACCAGCGGCCTTGAGCGGCAGCCGGGTGGCCGGCCGCCCCGGTCGCCCTTGCTGCGGTTGCCGGGGCTGGGATCGTCCGGGCGGGCAGCCCGCTCGCCGCGGCAGGAACTCTGGCTTGCGTTGCTACTCGGCGCCGTCGGTGCGGGGCTGGTCTTCCTGGCTGCCCGTCAGGGCTGGGCGCAGGTCCGGACTACCCCGCCTAAGCCACTGCCCGCCAGCACGGTGACGGTGACCGGCGCGGCTCTTGTGCCTTATGCCGATGCGCTGGTGGTCGCCGGCCTCGCCACCCTCGCGGCGGTCCTGGCGACCAGGGGGCTGCTGCGGCGGCTGACCGGGGTGCTGCTCGGCGTGATCGGCCTGGCGCTCGGGGCATCGGCCTTCACTCCGACCAGGGCCGGAGCGATCTCGGCTGCCAGCTCGAACGTCAGCCCGGAAACGGCCACTGCGGGGTCGGTCACGGCCGGGAGCGGCAGTGTGGCGGCTCAGGTACCGAACGTGGCAGGAACGTCCCCGCACGTGATGTTCGCGGCCGCGGGGTGGCAGGCCATCGTCGTCATCGGCGCGATCGCGATGGTGGCAGCCGGAATCCTGGTGACATTGCGGTCAGGACGGATGGCGGTCATGTCGAGCCGGTACGACTCGCCGACTGGTGCCGACGGGCGCCAGACGCCCTCGGACGCTGCCAGAACGGGCCAGTCCGCCGGGACTGGCCAGCCTGCGGGGACTGGCCGGCCTGCCGGGAGCCTGGCCCCGGGGGTGATCTGGGCCCCTGCCGGGACAGAAGAGCGCCCGGCTGATTCGGCGGCCATCTGGGAATCGCTCAGCCGCGGCGAGGACCCGACATCGGCCGGGTCCTCCCCGCAGCCTGGTCGCTAGAGCTGGCCGCCAGCACCGGGCAGACGCTGGCTGGCCCGGCAGAACAGGGGGCGGGCGATCCGCCGCTGGTCGTCTCGCTACGATTTTCACGCAAGGCATCCCACCCGAGGGGCGGCAGAACTGCGTGAGCGTGCTTGACGACATCCTCGATGGAGTCCGCGCAGACCTGGCGGCTCGTCAGCGCGAGATCTCGCTAGACCGGCTCAAGGCTCTCGCCGCCAAGGCTCCGTCGCCACGGGACGTGATGGCGGCTTTCGCTGGCAGCGAGGTCGCCGTCATCGCCGAAGTGAAGCGGAGCAGCCCATCGAAGGGCGCGCTGGCCGCGATCGCAGATCCCGCGGCGCTCGCAGCTGACTACGAGGCCGGCGGTGCGCGGATCATCAGCGTGCTGACCGAGCAGCGGCGCTTCGGCGGCAGCCTTGACGACCTGGCAGCGGTAAGGGATTCCGTCCAGGTGCCGCTGCTGCGTAAGGACTTCATCGTCAGCTCGTACCAGCTGTGGGAGGCCAGGGCATATGGCGCTGACCTGGTACTGCTGATCGTCGCGGCGCTTGAGCAGAATGCCCTGGTGTCCCTTGTCGAGCGTGCGCAGTCGATCGGGCTGGTCCCGCTTGTAGAGGTGCACACGCTAGGCGAGCTGGAGCGCGCAATGGCGGCCGGCGCGCGAGTGCTGGGCATCAACGCCAGGAACCTGGCCACGCTGGAGGTCGACCGGGGCGTCTTCGCTCAGCTCGTGCCGCACGTACCCGACGGCGTCATCAAGATCGCCGAGTCTGGCGTGCGAGGGCCGCACGACCTGCTGGCCTATGCCGCAGCGGGAGCGGATGCGGTGCTGGTCGGGGAGAGCCTCGTGACCGGCAAGGATCCGCGTTCCGCGGTTGCCGATCTGGTTACGGCCGGCTCGCACCCGGCCCTGCGCGGCGATCGCGGCGGCAGCGCGGGCGGCGAGGGTAGCGGTACCGGCAGCCACGGCCCGAGCGAGGAACCGACATGACCGGTAACCCTTTCGGCTCGGGTTCCCCTGGCGCCGCAGTCCCGGACGCGACAGGTTACTTCGGCAGCTTCGGCGGCAGGCTGGCCCCGGAAGCGCTGATGTCTGCCCTGGACGAGCTGACCGCTGCGTATACCAAGGCGATGGCGGACCCGGTGTTCCAGGCGCAACTTGCGGCGCTGCTAACCGGATACGCAGGCCGGCCGACGTTGCTCACCGAGGTGCCCAGGTTCGCGGCCGAGGCCGGCGGATGCCGTGTCTTCCTCAAGCGAGAAGACATGGCACATACCGGCTCGCACAAGATAAACAACGTCCTCGGCCAGGCGCTACTGACCAAACGGCTGGGCAAGACCCGGATAATCGCCGAGACCGGTGCCGGCCAGCACGGGGTGGCGACCGCGACGGCGGCCGCATTGCTCGGCCTGGACTGCGTCGTCTACATGGGCGAGGAAGACACCCGCCGGCAGGCGCTGAACGTGGCCAGGATGCAGATGCTCGGCGCCGAGGTCATCCCGGTGCGGGCCGGCAGCCGGACGCTCAAGGACGCGATGAACGAGGCGTTCAGGAACTGGGTCTCCACTGTTGAGTACACCCACTACTGCATCGGCTCGGTCGGTGGCCCGCATCCGTTCCCGCTGATGGTGCGCGACTTCCAGCGGGTCATCGGTGTCGAGGCACGCGAGCAAGTGCTGCAGGCGGCTGGCCGGCTGCCCGACGCGGTGATCGCGTGCGTGGGCGGCGGCTCGAACGCAATCGGCATCTTCCATGCTTTCATCCCTGACGCCCCTGTCGCGCTGATCGGCTGCGAGGCGGGCGGCGACGGCCAGGAGACTGGGCGGAACGCGGCAACGCTGACGTTCGGCTCGGCCGGTGTCCTGCACGGGATGCGGACCTTCATCCTGCAGGACGCCGATGGTCAGACTCTGGAGACTCACTCCATCTCGGCCGGGCTTGACTATCCGGGAGTCGGGCCTGAGCACGCCTGGCTCAAGGAAACCGGCCGGGCAAGCTACCGGCCCGTCACTGACAGTGAGGCAATGCAGGCGTTCTCGGTGCTGTGCCGCACCGAGGGCATCATCCCGGCCATCGAGTCGTCGCACGCACTGGCGGGCGCGCTGCAACTCGGGCGTGAACTCGGCCCGGGTGGCGTGCTCCTGGTCAACCTGTCCGGCCGCGGCGACAAAGACGTGGACATCGCCGGCCGGTGGTTCGGGCACCTAGCGGGCGACCCCTCGGCCCAGAACGACACCTCGCCTCAGAACGACACAGGACAGTGAGCGCCGTCAGCGCCGCGTTCGAGAAGGCGGCGGCGGAGCACCGGGCGGCGCTGATCGGCTACGTGCCAGCAGGCTTCCCCACGGTTGACGGCGCGATCGATGCGGCGATCGCGATCGCCGAGGCCGGCGCGGATGTCATCGAGATCGGGCTGCCGTACTCCGACCCGCTCATGGACGGCCCGGTCATCCAGGAGGCGGTACACAGGGCACTCAGCGGCGGCACCCGGGTAGCCGACGTGCTGCGCACCGTACGGGCCGTGGCCGGAGCCGGGATACCGACCCTGATCATGACCTACTGGAACCCGGTGTATCAGCACGGCGTCGGGAAGTTCGCCCGAGACCTGGCCGAGGCCGGCGGCAGCGGCCTCATCACGCCTGACCTCACCCCGGAAGAAGCCGGCCCGTGGCTGTCGGCAGCCGCTTCCGGAGACCTCGATCCGGTGTTCCTGGTCGCCCCTAGCTCGTCCGACCAGCGGATCGAGCTGATCACCTCGGTCTGCCGCGGATTCGTCTACGCGGCGTCGCTGATGGGGATCACCGGCACCAGGGAGTCGGTGGGCACCGAGGCCGAGGGCCTGGTGCGCCGGGTAAGGGCGCACACCAGCCTGCCTGTCGCGGTCGGGCTCGGCGTCCGGGATGGCAAGCAGGCGGCCGAGGTGGCGGGCTTTGCCGACGGGGTGATCGTGGGCTCAGCTTTCGTGCAGCGGCTCCTGGCAGCAGACAGCCCTGCAGCCGGCCTCGCCAGCGTGCGCGAGCTGGCCCGCGAGCTCGCCGGCGGCGTCCGCGCCGCCCGCTAGCCCGCCCATCAAGGAGCCTGACCCGTCCAAGCGCGGATGATCTTGCCAGGCTGGGCAGTCTTCCCGCCAGCGGGGCCTGATCCTCCCCAGCGAGCTTCGTTATACTGCTCGCGAGCGCGCTGCAGTGCGACTGCCACCGGGGACCCGCCACAGGGCAGCTGACGCAGCGCGCGGCTGGGCCAGTGTTGTCCCGCGAGACAGGGCCAGTGTCGTCCCGATCCCATGCCCCCTCCGCCAGCTATAGCGGCTCCGTTAGCTACAGCTGCGGGCGAGACGACAGGAGCACGCTGGATGGCAGCTGCCACCCAACAGCTAGGTACCGGCCTCTACGACAGCAGGAATGAGCACGACGCGTGCGGCGTCGGTTTTGTGGCAGATCTCACTGGCGAGCGCCGCCACCGAACAGTTGCCGATGCCCTGACTGTCCTGCGCAATCTCGACCACCGGGGCGCGAAGGGCGCTGACCCGGAGTCAGGCGACGGCGCAGGCATCCTCACCCAGATGCCCGACGAACTGCTGCGTGCGCGCTGCGATTTCGCCCTGCCCCGGGCTGGCAGCTACGCCGCCGGGCTCGCCTTCCTGCCCGCCGGCGAGGCCGAAGCCGCGAGGAACGTGGCCGCGGTGCAGCGAATCGCCGAGGAGGAAGGACTGACCGTCCTCGGCTGGCGCGAGGTTCCGCACGATGCCGATTTTTGCGGGAACGAGGCAAGGGCGGCGCTGCCGCGGCTTGCCCACCTAATCGTTGCGGGGCTGGCCGGAGAGTCTGGCCTGGCGCTCGACCGGAAGGCCTACTGCCTGCGCAAGCGGGCCGAGCACGAGACCGGGCTGCACTTGTGCAGCCTTGCCAGCGCGACGATCGTGTACAAGGGCATGCTGACCGCGCTCCAGCTCGAGCCGTTCTTCACTGACTTGTCCGACCCGTTGTACGCCTCTGCGATCGCGCTGGTACACGCTCGTTTCTCCACCAACACCTTCCCGTCCTGGCCGCTGGCGCATCCGTACCGGCTGATCGCGCACAACGGCGAGATCAACACGATTCGCGGCAACCGCAACTGGATGCGGGCACGGGAGGCGCAGCTGTCGGCCGGCGTGTTCGGCACGGACACCGCGGGGCGCGGCATCGAGCGATTGCTGCCGATCACCGGCGATACGGTGAGCGACTCGGCAAGCTTCGACGCGTGCCTGGAGCTGCTGCACCTTGGCGGCCGGTCGCTGCCCCACGCGGTGCTGATGATGATCCCTGAGCCATGGGAGAACAACATCGCCATGGACGCCGGCCGGCGTGACTTTTACCGCTTCCATGCCTCGCTGATGGAGCCGTGGGACGGGCCGGCGCTGATCGCGTTCACCGACGGGACCGTCATCGGCGCGGTGCTTGACCGCAACGGGCTGCGGCCTGGCCGGTACTGGGTCACCGACGACGGCCTGGTCGTGCTGGCCAGTGAAGTCGGCGTGCTCGACATCGACCCGGAGCGGATTGTGCGCAAGGGGCGGCTGCGGCCGGGCCGGATCTTCCTGGCCGACACCGGAGCAGGCCGGATTATCGAGGACGAGGAAGTCAAGTCAAAGCTGGCCGCTGAGCATCCCTACGGCGACTGGCTGCACGCGGGCATGGTGCACCTGCGCAACCTGCCTGAGCGCACCAGGGAGCTGCCCGACAGCCGGGTGCTGCTCATCCAGCAGCAGCTGTTCGGCTACACCGAGGAGGACCTCCGGGTGCTGCTTGCGCCGATGGCGCGCACCGGCGCCGAGGCCCTGGGCTCGATGGGTTCCGACACTCCGCTTGCCGTGCTGTCGGACCGGCCGCGGCTGCTGTACGACTACTTCAGCCAGTTGTTCGCCCAGGTCACCAACCCGCCGCTCGATGCCATCAGGGAAGAGCTCGTCACCGCCCTCGGCAGCGCTACCGGGCCTGAGCACAACCTGCTCGAGCCCGGTCCGGCGTCCTGCCGTCAGGTGGTGCTGCCGTTCCCGGTAATCAGTGACAGCGACCTGGCCAAGATCGTGCACATCAATGACGACGGGGATCTGCCCGGCTTCGCCGCGCACGTAGTCGACGGCCGGTACCAGGTAGCAGGCGGCGGCGCGGGGCTGCAGGCGAGGCTGGCGGAGATCCGGGTGGAGGTATCGGCGGCGATCGCGTCCGGCGCGCGCATCATCGTGCTGTCCGACCGGGGCGCCGAAGCCGGGGGTGGCGGCAGCCAGCCAGCGACGCCTGCGCCAGAAGTCGCGGATGCCACGCTCGGGCGCGAAGATCACCTCGCGCCGATACCGTCGCTGCTGCTGACCGGCGCGGTACACCATCACCTGATCGCTGAGCGGACGAGGACCAGGGTCGGACTGATCGTGGAGTCCGGCGACGCACGCGAGTGCCATCACATCGCGCTGCTGCTCGGCTACGGTGCCGCGGCAGTCTGCCCGTACCTGGCTATCGAGACCGTCGAGGAGATGGTCCGCCGCGGAGCACTGCGCGACGTCACCGAGCGCGCGGCAGGCGCCAACCTGATCAAGGCACTCGGCAAAGGCGTGCTCAAGATCATGTCCAAGATGGGCGTGTCGACCGTCGCCTCATACACCGGTGCCCAGCTGTTTGAAGCGGTAGGCCTCGGGCCCGAAGTTATCGGCTCGTGCTTCGCCGGCACCGCATCTCCGCTGGGCGGGATCGGCTTCGACGAGATCGCCGCGGAAGTAGGCCGCAGGCACGAGGCGGCCTATCCGGCCCGCGGTGGCCGGCCGCACCTGCGGCTGGAAACCGGCGGGGAGTACCAGTGGCGCCGTGATGGCGAGCCGCACCTGTTCAGCCCGGAGGCCGTTTTCAAGCTGCAGCACGCCACCCGAAGCGGGCAGGTGAGCGTGTTCCGCGAGTACACCAGGCTCGTCGACGACCAGTCGGCCAAGCTGATGACGCTTCGCGGCCTGCTGCGGATCCACGGCATCGATGCGCCCCCCGGTAGCCGTCCAGACCGGGCGGCACGCCGCCAGCCCGTTCCGCTGTCCGAGGTTGAGCCGGTATCCAGCATCGTCGCGAGATTCGCGAGCGGTGCGATGTCCTATGGCTCGATCTCGGCAGAAGCACACGAGACCATCGCGATCGCGATGAACCGCCTGGGCGGCAGGTCCAACACCGGGGAGGGCGGCGAGGATGCCCGCCGCTACGTGCCTGACGCCAACGGCGACCTGCGCCGCTCCTCGGTCAAGCAGGTGGCCAGCGGCCGGTTCGGGGTCACCAGCGAATACCTGGTCAACGCCGATGACCTGCAGATCAAAATGGCCCAGGGTGCCAAGCCGGGGGAGGGCGGCCAGCTGGGCGGGCACAAGGTGTACCCGTGGATCGCGGCCACCCGGCATTCAACCCCGGGCGTGGGGCTGATCTCGCCGCCGCCACATCACGACATCTACTCGATCGAGGACCTGGCCCAGCTGATTTACGACCTCAAGAACGCCAATCCGCTGGCCAGGGTGCATGTCAAGCTCGTCGCCGAGACGGGTGTCGGCACGGTAGCAGCCGGCGTGGCCAAGGCACATGCGGACGTCGTGCTGATCTCGGGGCACGACGGCGGAACCGGCGCATCACCGCTGACCAGCATCAAGCACGCAGGGGCGCCATGGGAGCTCGGGCTGGCCGAGACGCAGCAGACGCTGCTGCGCAACGGCCTGCGCGAGCGGATCGTCGTGCAGGTGGACGGCCAGCTGAAGACTGGCAGGGACGTGATCATAGCGGCGCTGCTCGGCGCCGAGGAGTTCGGTTTCGCCACCGCGCCGCTGGTGGTGGCGGGCTGCGTGCTGATGCGGGTCTGCCACCTGGACACTTGCCCCGTCGGCGTCGCTACCCAGAACCCGGAGCTGCGGGCAAGGTTCACCGGCCGCGCTGAGTTCATCGTGAACTTCTTCGAGTTCCTGGCGCAGGAAGTCAGGGAGTACCTGGCCCAGCTCGGCTTCCGGTCCCTGGCCGAAGCCGTGGGGCACGCTGAGCTGCTTGACGTCGCCGGCGCTGTGAGCCACTGGAAGGCAGCAGGCCTCGACCTGGAGCCGCTGCTTGACGTACCTGAACTGCCGCCGGGTGCCGCCAGGCACTGCGTCGCCAGCCAGGATCACGGCCTGGACAAAGCACTGGACAACACGCTGATCCTGCTAGCCGAGGGAGCGCTGGCCGGCGGCGCACCCGTCAGGCTCGAGCTGCCCGTGCGGAACGTCAACCGGACCGTGGGTACCATGCTCGGCAGCGAGCTGACCAGGCGCTGGGGCGCCGCCGGGCTGCCCGACGACACCATCGAGGTCGACCTGACGGGCTCGGCCGGCCAGTCTCTCGGGGCGTTCCTGCCTAGCGGCATCACCCTCCGGTTGCACGGCGACGCGAACGACTACCTGGGCAAGGGCCTGTCCGGCGGCAGGATCATCGCAGCGCCCGACCCGGCGGCGGTCTTCGCAGCCGAGCACAACGCGATCGCTGGCAACGTGATCGGCTACGGCGCCACGAGGGGCGAGATGCTGCTGCGCGGCGTGGTTGGCGAGCGGTTCTGCGTCCGCAACTCCGGGGCGACAGCGGTGGCGGAGGGTACCGGCGACCACGGCTGCGAGTACATGACCGGCGGACGGGTGGTCGTTCTTGGCCCGGTCGGCCGTAACTTCGCGGCGGGCATGTCCGGCGGTATCGCCTACCTGCTTGACCCCGATCCGGCCCGGGTGAACACCGAGATGGCCGACCTGGAGCCGCTGGCCGAACAGGATGCGGACTTCCTGCGCGAGCTGATCGGGCGGCACCAGGCAGAAACCGGATCGGCGGTGGCGGCGGCCTTGCTAGCTGACTGGGAGGCAGCGCTGCCCAGGTTCGCGAGGGTGATGCCCCGCGACTACAAGCGCGTGCTCGCTGCCGCCGTCCAGGCTGAGCGCGATGGCCTGGACGTGAGTGAGGCCGTCATGGCCGCGGCAAGTGGCTGAGGGAGCGAACAGAATGGCTGACCCCAGGGGCTTCCTGACCACGCCGCGGCAGACACCCGCGCGCCGCCCGGTCGACATCCGGATCAGGGACTGGCGCGAGGTCTACACCGAGTTCGGCGCCGACCAGCTTGAGCGCCAGGCTGGCCGGTGCATGGACTGCGGCATCCCGTTCTGCCACTCGGGCTGCCCGCTTGGCAACCTCATCCCGGAGTGGAACGACCTTGTCCACTCGGGAAGCTGGCGTGCGGCGGCGGAGCGACTGCATGCCACGAACAACTTCCCCGAGTTCACCGGCCGGCTGTGCCCTGCGCCATGCGAGTCCGCGTGCGTGCTCGGCATCAGCGCCGATCCGGTCACCATCAAGCAGGTCGAGGTGGAAATCGTCGACCGGGCGTGGGCCGAGGGATGGGTGCCGCCGCGGCGGCCGGCGCCGGCGGCGCTGGCGGCAGGGCGCAAGGTCGCCGTGATCGGTTCCGGGCCGGCCGGCCTCGCCGCGGCTCAGCAGCTGACCAGGGCAGGGCATGCGGTAACCGTGTTCGAGCGCGCCGACGCGCCGGGCGGCCTGCTGCGGTACGGGATTCCTGAGTTCAAGATGGAGAAGCGGCACCTGGACCGGCGGCTGATCCAGATGCTGGCCGAAGGGACCGAGTTTCGCTGCGGTGTCGAGGCTGGCATCGATATCAGCGCGGACGACCTGCGTCGCGACTATGCCGCCATCGTGCTGGCTGGCGGTGCCACAGTCGCACGCAAGCTCCCGGTGCCTGGCGCTGACCTGGCCGGCATCCATCAGGCGATGGAGTACCTGCCGCTGGCCAACCGTGCCGTGGCGGCCGCCGACGGAGCTGGCGGCGGCCGGGCCGGCGACGGCCAGGAGAGCGCCAGACGGCGGTCCGGCGAGGCGGGAGCGGCTGGCTCTGGCCCCGTGGTTGTTGACCCGGTGCTAGCCAGTTCAGCGCTGGGCGGGTCCGGGCAGGTCCTCCAGACGGCGATCTCGGCCGAGGGCAGGCGAGTGGTGATCATCGGCGGCGGGGACACCGGTGCCGACTGCCTTGGCACGGCGCTGCGGCAGGGCGCGATCTCGGTGACCCAGCTGGAGATCCTGCCGAAGCCGCCAGCTGAGCGGCCGGCCAGTGAGCCCTGGCCGGTGTACCCGATGGTCTTCCGCGTCTCCAGCGCGCACGAGGAGGGCGGCGACCGGATCTATGCGGCATCCACGCAGCGGTTCATCGGAGACTCGGCAGGCCGGGTGCGCGGGCTCCAGCTAGTGGAAGTGGCACCCGTCGCCAGCGGATTCGAGCCAGTGCCCGGCACCGAGCGCGAGTTGCCTTGCGACCTGGTGCTGCTGGCGATGGGGTTCACCGGCGCGGAAGCAGGTCCGCTTACGGACGGGCTCGGCGTGGCATTCGACAGCCGGGGGAACGTAGCCAGAGACAGCGGGTTCGCTACGTCGGTCCCCGGCGTCTTCGTCGCAGGCGACATGGGGCGCGGGCAGTCGCTGATCGTGTGGGCTATCGCCGAGGGCAGGTCGGCCGCGGCAGCCGTCGACGCCTATCTGTGCGGCGCGACGTCGCTTCCGGCCGCCATCACGCCCGCGGTCGGCCCGCTGCGGTGAGGCCTAGGTGCGCTGATAAGCCCCGATGCGCTATTAAATGGTGCCGTTCTAGTTCCAGCTGGCG
>Ga0335072_10012362_pt1 | contig 12186 bp, 12 predicted proteins | sample Lox_Sample_21_FD_206725 | JGI IMG/M metagenome (GOLD analysis project Ga0335072, IMG submission 206725) | Soil microbial communities from Loxahatchee National Wildlife Refuge, Florida, United States - Lox_Sample_2.1 | ecosystem: Environmental > Terrestrial > Soil > Wetlands | place: USA...
GTCGTAGACGTCCTGCAGGCATTCGCGGATGGTCTCCAGCACGACCGGGAAGTCGGGGTATCTGCGGGCGACGTCCAGCAGCTGGGCGGCGCGCTGGCGCTGGTGCCACAGCGGTGAACGGCGGCCAGGGTGGCGGCGGGGTAGCAGCAGGGCGCGGGCCGCGCATTCCCGGAATCGCGACGCGAACAGCGCCGACCCGCCCACTTCGGCGGTGACGATCGGGTCGATCTCGTCGGCGTCGAAGACGAACAGCTCAGCGCCGGGCGGGGCTTCTTCGGTGTCAGGCAGGGTGTCGGGCAGTCGCACCACGATGCCGTCGTCGGAGGCGGTCGGTTTCTCATCGATCCCGAAGCGTTCGTACAGCCGCCGGCCCACGGCCAGCGCGAGCGGTCCGTGCACCCGCAGCCCGTACGGCGAATGCAGGATCACCCGCCAGTCGCCCAGTTCGTCACGGAACCGCTCCACCAGCAGCGTGGTGTCGGTGGGTACCGCGTTGGTCGCAGTTCGCTGGTCGTCGAGCAGCTTCCACAGGTTCTCTGTCGCGCAATCATCGAAACCCAAACTCACACAACGCTTGTCGAATGCGTCGCGGTCCAGGCCGGCCAGCTCACCGGTGAACGCGCCGAGCGCGGCGCCGAGCTCGGCGGGCCGGCCGACGTCGTCACCGCGCCAGAACGGCAGCCGGGCCGGCTGGCCCGGCGCGGGGACCACCAGCACCCGGTCATGGGTGATCTCGGTGATCCGCCAGCTGGTCGCCCCCAGCGAGATGACATCACCCGGACGTGACTCGTAGACCATCTCCTCGTCGAGTTCACCTACCCGCGAAGGCTTTTCGGATTCGGTAGCGAGGTAGACGGTAAACAGCCCGCGATCGGGGATGGCGCCGCCGGAGGTCACGGCCAGGCGCTGGGCACCGGGCCGTGCGGTCAGCGTGCCGGTGTCACGGTCGTAGACCAACCGCGGTCGCAGCTCGGCGAAGTCGGTGGACGGGTACTTACCGGACAGCAGGTCCAGGGTGGCCTCGTAGACGCTGCGTGGCAGGGTCGCGAACGGCGCGCTGCGGCGCACCGTGTCGAACCACCGGTCGGCATCCAGCGGCTCCAGCGCGGCCGCCGCCACGGTGTGCTGCGCCAGGATGTCGAGTGGGTTGGCGGGCACCCGCATGGTCTCGATCTGCCCGGCCAGCATCCGCTGCACGGTCACCGCGCAACCGATCAGGTCGGTGCGATGCTTGGGAAACAGCACACCGCGCGAGACTTCGCCGACCTGATGGCCGGCCCGCCCGATGCGTTGCAGGCCACTGGCCACCGACGGCGGCGCCTCCACCTGGATCACCAGGTCGACGGCGCCCATGTCGATGCCCAGTTCGAGGCTCGACGTCGCGACCACCGCCTTGAGCAGCCCGCGCTTGAGGTCTTCTTCGACCACGGCGCGCTGCTCCTTGCTGACCGAACCGTGGTGGGCGCGCGCCAGCAACGCATCGGCACCCAAGGTCTGGCCGCTGGCCATGATATGGGCCGGCGCCCCGCCCGCGACCTTCGGGTTCATCTCGGCCGTCGAGGACGCCAGACCACAGCGTTCGGCGTGAATTTCGTTGAGCCGTGCGGTAAGTCGTTCAGCCAGTCGCCGCGAATTGGCGAATACGATCGTCGAACCATGCGATTCGATCAAGTCGACCAAACGCGCCTCGACGTCGGGCCAGATGGTGTTGTTCGCCAGGTTGGCCATGTCGGGCACCGGAACTTGCACGGTGAGCTCGACGGTCTTGGCTGCGCGCGGCGACACGATTGTCGTCGGTGCCTGTCCGGACAGGAACCGGGCAAGCTCCTCGGGTGGCCGCACGGTCGCCGACAATCCGATGCGCTGGGCGGGCGGACCTGCACGCAGGTCGTCAAGGCGCTCCAGCGACAGCGCCAGGTGGGCACCGCGCTTGCCGCCGGCGATGGCGTGGATCTCATCGACGATCACGGTCTGCACATCGGCCAGGGTTTCGCGCGCAGCCGAGGTCAGCATCAGGAACAGCGACTCCGGGGTGGTGATCAGCACGTCGGGCGGTTGGTTGATGAGCTGACGACGCACGGCCGGCGGGGTATCACCGGAACGGACCCCGACGCTGATGTTCGGGGCGGGCAGGCCGTGCCGCTCGGCAAGGCGGGTGAGGCCGGCCAGCGGGGTTCGCAGGTTGCGCTCGACGTCGACGGCCAGTGCCTTGAGCGGTGACACGTAGAGCACCCGGGTGCCGGACGGGCGGTTGGCCGCGCCGGCCAGACTGTCCAGCGCCCACAGAAAAGCGGCCAGCGTCTTACCAGACCCGGTCGGCGCGATCACCAAGGTGTTGTTGCCGTCGGCGATGGCGTGCCAGGCGTCCGCCTGCGCGGTGGTCGGTGCGGCGAAGGTGCTGCTGAACCACTCGCGGGTGATCGCGCTGAACCGGCCTGGCGGTTCACGTGTGCTCACCTAGCCATGGTGCCAACAGGGACCGACAAAAACGATCGGCTATCGCGGCTCGACACGCGCGGTCGCCATCGCATGCGACAGCTCGTCGGGGATCTCCGGCACCCGGGCGATCGCGTCGAACAGCGAGTGCGCGCAAGAATCGGCGAGGCGGTCGGCGTCGGTGGTGGGGTCGATGATGCGCTGCCGGCACAGCTCGAAGGTGAACGCCAGCCAGCCATGACAGATGACCCGCAGGTCCCGCTCGATATCGGCTTCCAGCTTCGTCCCCACCCTTTCCAGAAGCTCGCCGATGCGGGTCATGATGTGCTCGAGCTGGCGATCCTTGGCATCGTCGGAGGTGCCCAGCAAAACCGGGTCGGACCGGCCCAGACCGACATACGCGGCCCACGCGGCCTCCGGGTTCTGTTCGTGGTAGGCCATGTAGGCCATCACTCCGGTGCGCACCTCTTCGAACATGGTCAGCCCGGTGGCGGTGTCCTTGTTGGTGGTTTCGTAGAGCCGGTCGGCCTCGTCCTTGACGACCGCGGCGAAGAATGCCCGCTTGTCGGGGAAGTAGTGATACATCAGGGCGCGGGACACCCCGGCGCGCTCGGCGATCTCGTCGATGCGGACCTCGTCGTAGGGCCGCTTCCCGAAAACCTCCGCACCTAGCGCGAGTAGCTCGGCACGCCGATCCTCTGGGGATAATCTCCTCCTGGCTGCCGGCATGTGTCAGATAGTACCCACGCGTAATCAAGCCAACTCGCAGATTGCAGTTATCCGAACTCGACGCCCTGAGCCGATCCGGACTCCCGCCCGCCGCCGGTTTGTTTCTCGCGGCGCCTTGGCGGCTGTGACCCAGCCCCGAGGCTGTTTACCTCGGTTTACCGCGGGGTATTTGCTCCCATGCGATGTTCCCCTTGTCCGGCGGTGGCGGGTGGGGAGAGAATTTTCATGACGCAGCGGTAACTAATACGACCTGGCGAACGATGGACTTAGAGCAGCCCAGACGTTGGATATGAGGATCAGGATGCCGAGAGCGGACGAGCGATCACGTGGGGATCGCTTAGGCCAGGAAGACGGCGAGGTACACGCCGCGATCCGCTTTGCCGTGCTGGCCACGACTGCCGGCGTAGGCTTCATCATCCTGGCCGCGCTGTGGGTCAGCACGTGCCCGGTGGCAGGCGTCGACACGGTGGCCTGTGGCGCGCCGCAGCGGACATTACTGGCGTTCGGGGGACCGCTGATTTTGCTGGGCGGCGGGCTCTGGGCATTCCTGCGCACCTACCGCGTCTGGCGCAACGAGGGCACCTGGTGGGGATGGCACGGCGCGGGCTGGTTTTTGTTGACGCTGACCGCGGTCACGGTCTCCATGGGTGTTCCGGCGATCGCCGGCCCGAGCCTGGCTCTTTGACCAGCCTCAAGCCCTCAATAACCCTCGATAAATTGCGAGTCGGCAATTAGCTGGCAGCGCGCTGGCGCGGCGGCCTCTTGGCGTCGGCGACGTGCCACTGCTCGTCGATGTGGATCACGCGGCGAAGCTCCACGACGAACCACAGCGCCCCGGCGACCGTTGCGAGCACGGCGATCAGCACCGTTGTGGCGAGCCATTCGTAATGCCCGTAGGCGGCGGCTGCCGCGGTGGCGATTATCCCGAAAACCGCGACGATCAGCAGGATGAACCCTGGCCAAAACAGGTTGTCCTTCATCGTGATGCCAGCGTGCGGTTGTGTGGTCCGGAAATGATCGGTTGGGTCGTGATGCCTGTCTCCCATAACCCCTCCCTCCGCAGTCGGACGAGATAAAAGAATGTTACTCATTTACACGGTCGTCGGCGGTATGAGGTTCGGCGGACCCGGCGAAACTGCAAATTTGCTGGTGACTAGGTCAGGTCGAACCGGCGGTATCGCGAACGAGCACCTCGGGCAGCGAAATCGCCCCAACCGTCGTCACGAGCCACACCACGATCGTTGTGGCAATCCAGGATTCAGCGCCGCGGATGGTGAGCCCGTGCGTGAATTCCGAGGCGAGAATCAACGCGATGAGGGTCAGCGCCAGGCCGGTGCCCCCGAGGAGCAGCGACGCATAGGCACGGGGCAGCCTCAAGATAAACAGCGACAGGATCGTCTGCGCTACCGAGAACAACACCACGGCGACGATGAACCCCGACGCCGACACCGAAACACCGGGAACGACCCAGGCCGCCACCAACAGTCCGATCGCCCACGATCCCAGAAGCACAACTGCGCGCAGCAGAATCTGGCTCATGGCAATACTCATGGCAATAAGTGTAGGTCTCGCGGAGCGGGCCGCGGGCCGGAAAACCTCATGTTCGAGGGGTTACGGCACTCGTCAAGCGGGTATTAGGTCTAGACCATGACTGAGTTCCGCCGCGCTACGTTAACGTGGTTACTCCGTCATGGGGGACAGGATCACGAAAGCACCGACATAGATGCCTATAGCGATGACGATCAATACCACCAGCGTGATCCCGGCGATGACCGCGACGCGCTTGAGCCGGCGCCTCCGAACTGCCTCGGTCGAGCCGGGCCCGTCCAGAGCGGGTGGACTACCCGGCGGGCATCATGACTAACCGGCTCGATCAGACGGTCGAAGGCGGGCTGCAAAGCGGGAACAGTGTCAGTCAAACATTGCCGGGAGACCATATGAACGATGCGGCATTGCAATTTAACAAGCGCCAGCGCGGCCACCGTGCTGTCGAGGTGCATGTTGCTGCACGCCTGGAGAACCTGGCGATGCTACGCACCTTGGTTGGCGCGATCGGCACGTTCGAGGACCTGGATTTCGATGCTGTGGCAGACCTGCGGCTCGCGGTCGACGAAGTGTGCACCCGGTTGATCCGATCGGCCACTCCTGACGCAACACTCGTGGTGGTGGTCGACCCGTTCGACGACGAATTGATAGTGGAGGCGTCTGCGGCGTGTGACACCCATGACGTGGTGGCACCCGGCAGCTTCAGCTGGCATGTTCTGACGTCATTGGCCGACGATGTCCAAACCTTCCACGACGGTCGCGAACCCAGTGAAACCGGCAGCGTATTCGGTATTGTGCTGACGGCGCGAAAGGCGGCCGCCACCCGGTGACGGCCCGAAATGCCGGCGGTTCGGATTCGCGCCCGAACGAATACGCTGATGTTCCGGATATGTTCCGCGAGTTGGCCAGCGTGCCCGCCGACTCAATGGAATTCCAGCGCCAGCGGGACAAAATCGTCGAGCGGTGCCTGCCGCTGGCCGATCACATCGCTCGTCGGTTCGAGGGCCGCGGCGAACCACGTGACGACTTGGTTCAGGTCGCGCGGGTCGGATTGGTCAATGCGGTGGTCCGGTTCGACATCGAAGCCGGCTCGGACTTCGTCTCGTTCGCGGTGCCCACGATCATGGGCGAGGTCCGACGCCACTTCCGTGACAACAGCTGGTCGGTCAAGGTTCCGCGGCGCCTCAAGGAACTGCATCTGAGGCTTGGCAGCGCCACCGCCGAGCTCTCACAACGGCTGGGCCGGGCCCCCACCGCAACCGAACTCGCCGGCGAACTGGGAATGGACCGCGACGAGGTCATCGAGGGCCTGGTGGCAGGTAGCTCCTACAACACCTTGTCCATCGACAGCGGTGGCGGCAGCGACGATGAAGACGCCCGTGCGATCGCCGACACGCTGGGTGACGTCGATGCCGGTCTGGATCAGATCGAGAACCGGGAATCGCTACGTCCGTTGCTCGAGGCGCTGCCCGAGCGGGAGCGAACGGTATTGGTGCTGCGGTTCTTCGAATCGATGACCCAGACGCAGATTGCCGAGCGGGTCGGCATCTCACAGATGCACGTGTCTCGGCTGCTGTCTAAGTCGCTAGCCCGACTGCGGGACCAGTTGCAGTAGCGGCCGCCCGGCTCCGCCAGCCGTCCAGCCGGCCGATTTCAGCATCGGCTCGTCAGCCGGCGTTGTGACGGGCAGCGTGCCGTCGGGATCGCAGACACGCAGTAACCGCGACACCGCCGCGCTGGCTACCAACGCCCAGGACACCCGGGTGCCCGAGCACACCACGTTGATTCGATGTAGCGCCGAAAAGCCGGCAGTACCAATGAATTCCAGCCCGCGCAGGTCCAGGATCACCCGCTTGGGGCGGTTGACGCTGCGCTGCACATAGGCGGCGAGCTGGTCAGCGTTGGCGGCATCGAGTTCGCCGTCGACGGTGATCACCGTGCCAGACGGCTCCCTGCGAGCACTGAATTGAGCCGTGCGGCTTTGTTGCCAGGATTGGGCCACAGACATTGCTTACTCCCTCACCACTGGAGGATTCGTGCTGTGGATACGCCAGCCAGACCTATCAGCGTCTGGGACAGGGATTTCGCCTACCCTGCGTCACCGACGTATCCGGGCGGCTGTGAACTCAACCTGTTTTGAACCCTACCCGCGGCCGGGCGTTCCCGACAATGTTCTGTGAGTTCTCTGAACTGATTCTCAGGAACGCTGGTCAGGCCGCTACTTGATCTCGGCGAGCACCGTGCCCTGGGTAATCGCGGCGCCGGCTTCGACCGCAAGTCCGGTGATGGTGCCGTCCTTGTGCGCGGTGACCGGGTTCTCCATCTTCATCGCCTCGAGGACCACTACCAGGTCGCCGACGGCGACCTCCTGTCCCTCCTCGACGGCGACCTTGACCACGGTGCCCTGCATGGGCGCGGTGACGGCGTCGCCGGAGGCCGCTGCGCCGGCGTGCGAACCCCGCTTGCGCGGCTTGGGCTTTTTGCGGATCGCGCCGACGGCGTCGCTGGTGGTTCCGTTGGACAGCGCCAGGTCCGCGGGCAGCGAGACTTCAAGCCGGCGTCCGCCGACCTCGACCACCACTTTCTGCCGGGGCCGTGCGTCCTCGTCGTCGAGCGGCTCGCCGCCGGTGAAGGGTTCGACGGTGTTGTTCCACTCGGTCTCGATCCAGCGGGTGTGCACCGAGAAGCCGTCGTCGTCGCCGATGAACGCCGGGTCGGATACCACGGCGCGGTGGAACGGGATCACCGTGGCAAGGCCTTCCACCTCGAATTCGTCCAGGGCGCGCCGGGCGCGTGCCAGCGCCTCCTGCCGGTCGGCGCCGTAGACGATCAGCTTGGCCAGCATCGAGTCGAACTGGCCGCCGATCACCGAGCCGGTCTCCACACCGGAGTCCAGGCGCACACCGGGTCCGGTGGGCGGGTGGAACTTGTTGACTGGGCCGGGGGCGGGCAGGAAGTTGCGCCCCGCGTCCTCGCCGTTGATGCGGAACTCGATGGCGTGCCCGCGCGGCGTGGGGTCCTCGGTCAGCTCCAGCTTCTCGCCGTTGGCGATGTTGAACTGCTGCAACACCAAGTCAACGCCGGCCGTCTCCTCGGTAACCGGGTGCTCGACCTGAAGACGGGTGTTGACCTCCAGGAATGAGATCAACCCGTCCTGGCCGACCAGGTATTCGACGGTTCCGGCGCCGTAGTAGTGCGCCTCTTTGCAGATCCGCTTGGCCGATTCGTGGATTTCCTTGCGCTGTGCATCGGTCAGGAAAGGCGCCGGCGCCTCTTCCACCAGCTTCTGGAAGCGGCGTTGCAGCGAGCAGTCGCGAGTTCCGGCTACCACGACGTTGCCGTGCTGGTCGGCGATCACCTGAGCCTCGACGTGGCGGGGCTTGTCCAGATAGCGCTCGACGAAGCACTCACCGCGGCCGAACGCAGACACCGCCTCGCGCACCGCCGATTCGTACAGCTCGGGAATCTCCTCGAGGGTGCGGGCCACCTTCATGCCCTTACCACCGCCGCCGAAGGCCGCCTTGATCGCGATCGGCACGCCGTACTCCTTGGCGAAGGCCACCACCTCGTCGGCGTTCTTGACCGGGTCCGGGGTGCCGGGAACCAGTGGCGCCTGCGCGCGAGCGGCGATGTGGCGGGCGGTGACCTTGTCGCCGAGGTCGCGGATCGACTGCGGGCTCGGGCCGATCCAGATCAGGCCGGCGTCGATCACCGCCTGGGCGAAGTCGGCGTTCTCCGACAAGAAGCCATAGCCGGGGTGGATGGCGTTGGCGCCGGACTTCGCGGCCGCGTCGAGGAGCTTGCCGAAGTCCAGGTAGGACTCCGCCGACGTCTGACCGCCCAGGGCGAACGCCTCGTCGGCCAGACGCACGTGTGGTGCGTCGGCGTCAGGCTCGGCGTACACCGCCACGCTGGGCAGGCCCGCGTCGCGGGCCGCGCGGATCACCCGGACAGCGATCTCGCCACGGTTGGCGACGAGCACCTTGGAGATCCTCGAGCTGGCGTGACTAGCCACTGCGCCTCCTGTTTGACAAGACAGTTTTGTGCGAACTTCTCTAAGAGAGTTTCTTACGACTTTGGGGAAGTCTAAGCGGCGCGCCGCAGAGCCGACCAGGCGGTGCCGGAATTGAGGGATTTCAAGGGGTCTCGCGCAATCGCCGCTTGATCCGGGCAAGCATCGCCGACATGCCGCGCAACCGCAGCGGGCTGATCAGAGCGGCCAGACCCAGGTCGGCGTAGAAGTCTTCGGGCACCGCCAGGATCTCGGCGGCGGGTTGCTCGTCCAGACCGGCGGCCAGGATCGAGGCAAACCCGCGGGTGGTCGGCGCTTCGGCGGGCGCGCTGAAGTACAGGCGCACCCGCTTCGGGTCGTGCGCGTCGACATGCAGAAACAGTGGCGACTGGCACTCGGGCACCGGCTCCATGGACGCTTCTGCCAGATCGGCGGGCAGGTCGGGCAGGTCGTCGGCGAATTCCAGCAGCAGCTTCAGCTTGTCCTGGCCCTGCACTTCGGCGAAGTCGGACACCACCTCGGCCAGCGGCGCGGGCAGAGTCATCGGACCGGAACAGCCCCCGGGGCTTCGCCCGCGACGATCGGCACCCGCACGGTGTTGCCCCACTCGGTCCATGACCCGTCGTAGTTACGCACTCCGGGCTTGCCCAGCAGATGCGTGAGCACGAACCAGGTGTGGCTGGACCGCTCGCCGATGCGGCAATAGACGACGGTCTTGTCGTCGGGGTTGAGGAAGCCGTACAGCTCTTCCAGCTCTTCGAGGCTGCGGAATCGACCACTGTCGTCGACCGCCTTCCCCCACGGAATCGACCGGGCGGTGGGGATGTGGCCGGCGCGCAGCGCGCCTTCCTCGGGATAGTCGGGCATGTGGGTGCGCTTGCCGGTGTACTCGTCGGGCGAACGCACGTCGATCAGCGGTTGGCTGCCGAGGATGCCCAGCACGTCGTCTTTGAAGGCACGGATCGGTTCGTCATTGCGCTGCACGACGGGATAGCCGGTCGTGGTCTTGGTGGGGACCTCCAGGGTGGTGTCCCGCCGTTCGGAGAGCCAAAGGTCACGGCCGCCGTTGAGCAGTCGCACGTCGGGGTGGCCGAACAACGTGAAGACCCACAGCGCGTAGGCCGCCCACCAGTTGCTTTTGTCGCCGTAGATCACCACGGTGTCATCGCGGGCGATGCCCTTGCGATCCATCAACTCGGCGAACTGCTCGCCGTTGATGTAATCGCGCACCCTGGGGTCATTCAGGTCGGTGTGCCAGTCGATCTTGACCGCGCCTGGAATGTGGCCGACGTCGTAGAGCAAGACGTCCTCGTCGGATTCGACGATCACCAGGCCGGGGGCGCCCATGTTGGCGGACAACCAGTCGGCGGTGACCAGCCGTTCGGGGTGCGCGTAGGCCGTCAGTGTGGGGCTGGGGTCGGGGGGTAGGGGCACGATCTCGAGCCTACCGCCAGGGCTGGAAGGGTAGCCGGCACCGTTGGCATACCGCGACACTTACATCGCGGCGACGACACGCCGGGGCGGGTCGCCATGGATTAAGTTTCGTGGGCCCTCAATTAGAGCGGATTGTCCGCCCACAGCGCGGCGACCGACAGACCGGCGTGGTCGAGCAGCGACCGTGTCAGCGGCAGACCGAGCCCCACCACGGCGGACGGGTCGCCGTCGACACCGTCGATGAACCAGCCGCCCAGGCCGTCCAGCGTGAATCCGCCGGCGACCCGCAGCGATTCCCCGGAAGCCAGGTAGGCCTCCAGGTCGTCGGGCGACGGCGTTGCGAAATGCACTGTGGTGATTGATGTTTGAGCTTCGCGGTGGACGATCTCACGGTTGCGCAACCGGATGACGCAGTGGCCGGTATAGAGTTGCCCGGCGCGGCCTGCGATGGATTGCCAAAGCCGGCGCGCATCGGCGACGGATTGCGGCTTGCCGCACAGCCGGCCGTCGATGTAGAGCATCGAATCACAGCCGATGACAACGCAATCGGCGGCAACCGTGTCGTCCAGCTCGCCGGCCACCCGTTCGGCCTTGGCCTGCGCCAGGGCGCTCACGACGTCACCGGGCGAAGCGTCGGATCCCAGGGTCGCGGTGAGGCGATCCTCGTCCACCCCGGAGACGACGACCAGCGGATCGATGCCGGCCTGGCGAAGCACTTTGCGCCTGCCGGGCGAGGCCGATCCCAGCACCAGTCGGGTCAATGGCTCATGTGAGTCATTTGCTGCAGGGTGAGCCGCTGGTAGTTGGACATCGAGAAACGCAGCCGGTCGACCGGAAGCCCCCAGCGGCTGCGCTCCGACGGTGCCGGTGCCGACGCACCACCGGCGCTGCCCAGCACGGCGATCAGCGCGGCCAGCTCCTCGACGGTGGGTTGTCCCTTGAGTATCTGGATGTGCGGCTCTTCTGTCATAGCGGAATGTTCCCGTGCTTCTTGGGGGGCAGGTGCGAGATCTTTCGTTCCAGCAGCCGCAGCGCCGTGCCGATGTAGCCGCGCGTGTGCGACGGCGGGATCACCGCGTCGACGTAGCCGCGCTCGGCCGCGACGTAGGGGTTGACCAGCGTGTCCTCGTACTCCTGCTGCAACTGCAGCCGCAGCTCGTCGACGTCCTTGCCCTCCTTGGCGGCTTCGGACAGCTGCTTGCGGTAGACGAAGCCGACGGCACCGGAGGCGCCCATCACCGCGATCTGCGCGGTCGGCCAGGCGATGTTGACGTCGCAACCCATGTCCTTGGAGCCCATGACGCAGTAGGCGCCGCCGTAGGCCTTGCGGGTGATGACGGTGATCTTCGGGACGGTGGCCTCGCCGTAGGCGAACAACAGCTTGGCGCCGCGCCGGATGATGCCGTTGTATTCCTGGCCGGTGCCCGGCAGGAAGCCCGGGACGTCCACCAGCATCACGATCGGGATGTTGAAGCAGTCGCAGGTCCGCACGAACCGGGCCGCCTTCTCCGAGGCGTCGATGTCCAGGCAGCCGGCGAAGTGGGTCGGCTGGTTGGCCACGATCCCGACCGGCCGGCCGTCGATACGGCCGAACCCGACGACGATGTTCTGCGCGTAGCCGTTCTGGATTTCCAGGAACTCGTCTTCGTCGAGGATGCGGGTGATGACCTCGTGCATGTCATAGGGCTGGTTGGGCGAGTCCGGGATCAGCGTGTCGAGCTCGATGTCCTCATCGGTGAGGTTGTCCTCGATGGGGCCCTCGGGGATGGGCTCGGCGTACCGGGGCGGGTCGGTGAAGTTGTTCGGCGGCAGGTAGCTCAGCAGGTCGCGGACCCACTCGAAGGCGTCCTGCTCACCCGATGCGACGTAGTGCGCGGTACCCGACTTGGCCATGTGGGTGTGGGCGCCGCCCAGCTCCTCCATGGTGACGTCCTCACCGGTGACGGTCTTGATGACGTCGGGTCCGGTGATGAACATCTGGCTGGTCTGGTCGACCATCACCACGAAGTCGGTCAGGGCCGGCGAGTACA
>Ga0335072_10012363_pt1 | contig 12185 bp, 7 predicted proteins | sample Lox_Sample_21_FD_206725 | JGI IMG/M metagenome (GOLD analysis project Ga0335072, IMG submission 206725) | Soil microbial communities from Loxahatchee National Wildlife Refuge, Florida, United States - Lox_Sample_2.1 | ecosystem: Environmental > Terrestrial > Soil > Wetlands | place: USA: Florida...
TCGCGCACGAGATAAAACGGCAGCCACGTAAGCAGGAAGTACGAGAGGTAATTATAAGAAAAGAGGCCGGCAAACGTGCCCCACGCAGAACGATGTTTGAGAATTTCCGGAATAGCGGGAGTTTGTACCGCGGGTGCGACGGCCAGTCCCGGCCCTCGGGGCATGCACTTTATCCATGGAAGAAGCCAGAGCAGGCAAATAAACCCAAGCCCCATAAAAAATGGACGCCAGCCGTACCGCGCCATGAGTATCGCGCCAAAGAATATTCCGAAGGCCGGGCCGGCGGCGATGCCCACCGCGATGAAGGCATTGGCGCGACCTCGAGTAGATTCGGGAAAATGCTTTGCGAGGATTTTGCTGTAAGAAGGGAAGGCCACTGACTCGCCCACGCCCAGCACCAGCCGCATGATCAAGAGCATCTGAAAGCCGTGGACGAGTCCGGTAGCGGCCGTGGCGACAGACCACACAAAATATCCCGCCGCCATGACCCAATTCACTTCGAAACGGTCGACAAGCCACCCGGAAACGATTTGAAAACCGGCGTAGGTCCAGAAAAACGAGGAGAGCAAGATGCCCAGTTGTCCGGCGGAGAAATGAAGCTCGTCCTTCAGCGCGGGTGCTGCGATCGAGAGGCTGCCGCGGTCGATGTAATTGATAAAAACCGAGAGCGCGAGCAGGGCGACAACGGGAGAAAGTGTTTTGGAGAGCTTGATTTCAGTCGGCGCGATTCGAGAGGCGCTTGCCGAACCCGGCATCGTCTAGGGTCTCCGATCGAGCAAGCCATCTCACAAGGTGTGGCTTGCCCAGCCGTAGCGGACTCTATACAGCCTGCCTAAGCTCGTCTAGCCCAAAATCCGGCAGCATGCAATAGCGCACGCCTGCATTCAGCTTGGCGAAAAGCAATTCGGTTGCCAGGCACGCAACCTTGGATGGAGGGACGAGCCGAGTCGGTAGAGGGCGATTCGACTAGCGCTCTCGCAGGCCGGCGAGAAGTGAAGTCACAGCCTTCGCCGGTGCATAGAATGCGAGGAGCAGCAGCGAAGCGGCCCCGTAGATGGCTAACCTTAGCCTCATGCTGTTCAGAACACTTTGCAGGCCCCAAAGTTGCAAAAATTAAACTTCCGCTTACAGAAATCCACCAATTATTGGAGCGTCAAATCGCCGGCGCCGACGTGGGCGTGCAGGCGGTATCTCCCATTGCCTTCTTTGTGGAAGGACCGAAAAAGTCCACCATGTGACTCGCCAAACGGTTCTGCTTCGAGGCCGCCGGAATAAATCGAGGCGTCCACGTGCGAATAATCGCTGGCTTCGCCCACATCGATGACCATCTCGCCAGCGCGTAGCTCGGCGTCCTTATCTCCGATGATGTGACGAAGTACGAGATTGCCGGCAGGCATCCGAATGAAGAGACCAGTCTCGCGCGGCACTTCGATAGTCACTTCAAGATCGTTCGATGGCCCGCCACTGATGCTTAAATTCGCATCACTTTTAGACCCATCGAGCAGAACCCGCATGTCGCTGGCCCTGTAGGCATTTCCGCCCCCGACTCGCACAGTTATCTTGTTTCCGTCGCTTCCCTCAATCCGAAAGTCTCCTGAACGCAAGTACATCCGGAGCCTGCCGCCGGAACTGAAATCCGCCGTAAACGGATGATTTTCAATGTCTTTCACGTCGAGTTTCGTCTGAGCGGCGGCTAAGGCCGCCGATACCGCGAGAGCGCCCAGCAGCAAGAAGGAAGTCCGCATGGACATACCTCCGAGGCTTATGCCCTCAGTAACGCAGTTGCATCCGAAAAGGTTTCCCGCTGGATGAAATAAATTAGGCCTGGCGGAATGTCAGGCCATCCATTTGCGCCACTTCATAGTGGCGGACGCGGCGGTCGTAGTGCGTCAGGAGGGCGGCACCTTCGCTCGCGACTACGGCCGCTTCTCGATCGGCCCCGGCGAAGGCGTCAATCGCCTGAAAAGACTGCCAAACCGTTATGACAAGGATTTCGACAGTATCTCGATGGGGGCGAACAAGAACGCTGGCCGCAACATAGCCATCGAATGTGCGCAGCCTGGGCACGATCGTCTGCCAAAAATGTTCCAGATAGCGGGTAGAATCTGCTGTTGTGGTACGCGCGGACCAAAGACGGGCGATCATCCCAAGGAAGCTCCTATTGATTGCCGACGACAACGGTCCACGGACGAATTTCCCATCGTTTTACGAGGCCATTCAGGACGTAGGGATCTTTACGGACAAACTCTTCCACGCATCCTGGACTTTCGCCGCGGAAAATGAGGAGCGCTCCATCCGGCGGATCGGCGAGAGCGCCGGCAAGAACCAGCTCCCCGCGGGCATGGGCTTCGCGCGCAAGTCCCAGGTGCTCATCGCGATAAATACCGCGCCGTGCGATAAAGTCCGGCACCACTTCCCGATAGAAAAGTGCGAAGTACGGCATTTAAGTCTTCAGACTGTATAGACGCCCCAGCCGCGTGCGCTTTGCCTGAAACCCGCTCCTTTGATGTGCGCCGGCAGCGAAAGGATTGAAATTTAAGTAGATCGGAACCTGGGTATGCAGCCGACGACGATGGCCGGGCTTTTGGAAACTGGTGCGGCGAACATCTAACCGCCCGCAATCGAAGGCACGAGCAGGAGGCGGTCCCCTTCCTTCAACGAACAGCCTTCGCCGCCAAGAAAGCGAATATCTTCCTCGTTGAGATAAACGTTCAAGAATTGGCGAATCTGCCCTTGCTCGTCGCGAACATGGCGCGAGAGAGCGGGAAAGCGCGCTGTCAAATCATTCAGAGCTTCGGCGACAGTCGCCGCGCTACAGTCGATCTTCGGCGTGCCGTCCGTAAAGCGGCGGAACGCGGTCGGGATTTCAACGGTTACTGGCATGTCTCTCGTGTCTCCTTACTTGGCCGCAGCCGCGGCTGGCGTAAACTGGCTGTCAAGATAGGCCTCGAAAGCTTCGAGTCGCGGCGCAATAGCTTCCGTAACAGGGAACTCCGCGGCAATCGCATCAGTTGTCTTCAGTCCGTTTCCCGTAATACAAACAACGGTCGTCTCCTGGGCTCCGATACGACCTTGCCGGATAAGCTTTTGCGTCACGCCCGCCGTAACGCCCCCCGCGGTTTCCGTGAAGATGCCTTCGGTTTCCGCGAGCAGCTTGATCGCTTCCACGATTTCCGGATCGGAGACGTCTTCCGCCCAGCCTCCAGTCTCACGGATGAGCTTGATCGCAAACGGCCCATCGGCCGGATTGCCGATGGCCAGAGAGCGCGCAATCGTGTTGGGCTTTTGCGGCTCGAAGCGCGCCAGGTTGCGCTTCACGCCGTCGGAAATCGGGGAACAGCCCGTAGCTTGCGCGCCAAAAAATTTCACGGGTTTTGCTTCGACCCAGCCAAGCGTAACGAGTTCCTTGAACGCTTTTGCAATTTTCGTAATCAGCGAGCCGCCCGCCATCGGCACCACCACATTATCCGGCAAACGCCAGCCTAGTTGTTCCGCGATTTCGAAACCGTGCGTTTTCGAGCCTTCCGAATAGTAGGGGCGAAGATTGACGTTGACTAAGCCCCACTTGAATTTGTCCGCGATTTGCGCGCACAGCCGGTTCACATGGTCATAGTTTCCATTGATGCGCACGATGCGAGCGCCGTAGACCGCGGTATTCAGCACCTTGGCAGGCTCGAGATCGGCGGGAATAAAGACGCAAGCGTCGAATCCTTGCTGCACGGCCTGTGCTGCAACTGCGTTTGCCAAGTTCCCGGTGGAAGAGCATCCCACGGTCGCAAATCCAAAACGCCGCGCTGCTACCAGCGCCGTGCCCACGACTCGATCCTTAAACGACAGAGATGGGAAGCACACCGCATCGTTCTTGAAAAGGACATTCTTGACGCCCCAGCGCGACGCCAACTTCCGCGAGGCCACCAGCGGCGTCCCGCCCACCGCGCTGTCGGGGGCGAAATTTTCCGGAAGCGGCAAGAGTTCCGCGTAACGCCACATGTTAAAAGCGCGGCCGGCAATTTCTTCGCGGCGTACTTTTTTCTTCAAGAAATCGTAGTCGTAGATGACTTCCAGAGGCGAGAAGCAGTCTTCACAGAAGGAACGCGGAGCATTTCCCCAAGTTTTCCCGCAACTTTTACATCGCAGCTCAAATGGTTCGGACATTCCTGCACCCTATTCAACAGACAAGATCACGATGGATTCGATTAGGGCAGCAGGGAGGCAGAAACGAAAAACCCTCCGTGCCAAAGTGCTCGGAGGGTCTCAGAAGTTCTTCTGGGAAACTCTACAGCTCTTTAGCAGTTTTTTACGTGGAGCAAGTTGCCCTAAATCGCCACGTGTCGCCGCAACCGCAGCTACCCTATTTAACCTAGTTATACAGTCCGTTGTCAAGGCCAAAACGTCAATGCCTTAACCAGGAAGCCGCAGGACCGGTTTCCAATTTTGCGTTTGCCAACGAAAATCCACCACAATGTGAATGTTGCGGCTTCTCAGAAGTCGAGGCGCAGAGCTAACTGTCCGGTGCGATTTCCGCCAGAGCCTTGCGGCAGCGCAGATTCAAGGACCCCGAAAGTGCTTGGGTTACTTACGTTCGTCGCCGGCGGCGCGTAGTTCGTGTGATTCAGCACGTTGGTAAAGGAAGCTTCAAAGCGCAAACCGAGCCGCTCCGTGATTCTAAAGTGCTTTGCCAAGCCCGCATCCACATCAATCATGCCCGGACCCTGCAAAATGCCCAAACCGCAATTGCCAAACCGGCCCGCACCGGCAGGCGTCGGAGCGAAGGCATTGATGTTAAAGAAATCCTGCGGCGTTTGATTAGAAGGGATCGGATTTCCTATGCAGTCTGGACGCGCCATGGCCCCTCCACCAGATCGAACTACCATGTCCGTATTGGATTGATCGTAGATTGGACTAATTGTCGGTGTTAGCCACTGGCCTGTCTGGAGGGTCGTGACCGTGCTCGCGTTCCAGCCTTCCAAGACGGCTTTCAGAAGGCTCGACCGAGCGGCCTTGAAAGGCAATTGATAAGTGCCAGTCACCAGAAGCCGCTGGCGCGGCGTTGCCACCACGTTACCTCGATCTTCCCGGAGGTCGAACCGGTTAGCGATCTCGACTGCGTACGGCTCCTCGCCTCCAAAAGTTGTGGGCGCGTCGCTGCCTTGCGCGTCGCTGATGTTTTTCGCCCAGGTGTAACTCCCTTGAAACGACAAGCCGTGTGAGAATTTATGCTCCATTTCCGCTTGCGTCGCTTGGTAATTTGCATTGCCTTCACTCTCGGAAGACATCAAGAGGAGCCAGTTTTGATAGGGCGCTCGTGGGTCGACAAATGCCCCCGCAGGCACCGTGTAGGGCGTCGTGCTGGGAGCAATTTGGTTCAAGTCAATGGTATATGGCAGGCGGTACGAAGCCATGCCGACGTAACTAACCCGAGCGATGGTATTGGCAGTAATTTGACGTTCGATAGTTAGATTCCATTGCGCCGATTGGGGATCTCGCCAGTTCGGATCATTGGCCTCTTCCAGGCTGCCTCCTCCGTACGTGATTGAGGATGTAGCCGGAGCCGTCTGCGGGAACTGAAATTCCGGCGTGCCATTCGAGACAGAATTCACATTAGTGATCAAATCCGACGTCGGATTGCCGGCGTTGTTCCAAGACATGGGTCCCAGAGTGGTCATGGTAAAGATACCAAAACCAGCGCGAACGACTGTCTTGCTATTTTTGAATGGCCGGTAGGCCACACTAATTCGCGGATCAAAATCGCGCAGATAGAGCTTCCTCAAGCCTTGCGTCACACCGGCCCCGCTGGCGGTTGTCACATTGGAGCAAGGCAGGGCCATGTTTCTTTGAGGAAGCGAGCAGGCATTAAAGGACTCCAGAAATCCCGTGTATTGCATCTGCAGGTCGGAGTTGTTCGAAATAGTCTGCAAGAATTTGTTCGGGATTAGTACGCTGTTGAGTTGAGGGTCGAAGCTGGCCAAGTCGCCAATGTTCTCGTCAAAGGGCGGAAGCACTTCCCAGCGCAAGCCGAAATTTACCATCAGATGGCTGGTCGCCTGCCAAGCGTCTTGACCATACACGCCGTACTGGGTGGTGCCCGCGTTGATTTGGGGACAGGTAACCGCAAAGAAAGACTGCTGCGGCAGACCCAGTAGAAAGTCGCCGAAGGAGTAGTTCGTGAACTGGCCCGGGCTGAAGGTAAAGTCGCCGTAGTCGTCGGAGGGTTCGAAAAACATGACGCCGCTGTAACTCACCCGGCGGGCATCCACGCCAAACCGCAGAGTGTGGTTGCCCTTGATATAGGTGAAGTTATCGGTGAACTGCATATTCTTGGAAATCGTCGTTCCAGTCCGATCCTGCCCAATGGACGAGAATGAGCCGTCCGAGAAAGTGAACGTCGGGAAGGCGTCGCCCGTTGGATGTTGGGAGATATTTATGCCTTGCAGGCCGAGTTGGCTGATGGCCGTGCTGCCCTGAATCGGAAAGCTGTCGTTTTCATTGAAGTTCGTAAATCCAAAGCGAAATTCGTTAAGCCGCTTCGAGCTGATCGCATAGTTGTAGGAAACCAGGAAACTACGATTTTGATCATGGGCCACAACGTTGGGAAGAAACTGGCCCGCTGGCGCTCCCATCTCGCCCTCAGTATAGAGGGCATTTTTCCAGCTAAAACGAGCGTAGATTTGCTGTTTCGAGGTGATGGTTTGATCGACTCGCAAATCCCAGCCGTTCGTGTTCGAAGGGATCGGCGCTAGCGTCTCGTAGTTGTAAGAGGGATTGACTACACCCAGGTTCGCGTTCGGCAGGGGATAGTAGCTTAATAAGGCTTGCGCAACGGGATTGATGCAATCCTTGGGGTTCGTGCACGCGCTACCGCTCGGGATAGTGTTGTTGGGATAAGGCTGGCCGGTAAACGGATCCATCAACGGCCCCGCCTGTTCTTGGGCCACGAGAGCGTTCAGATTGCCGTCCCTTTCCGCTTCCGTGGGAACGAGGAGTTCTTCCGGAGCTGATGTACGTTTTCGGTTCCCCTCATAGTCGAAGAAGAAAAATGTTTTGTCCTTGCCGTTGTAGAGTTTTGGAATGGTTACGGGCCCGCCTAGGCTGCCTCCAAATGTATTAAATTGTTTAGGCGCTTTCTCCGCAAAATTGAAAATTTTGGCATCCAACGCATCGTTTTGCAGGTATTCAAACAACGTGCCATGAAACTGGTCGGTGCCACTCTTCGTTGTAAACGTCACGTCTCCGATCTGCGCGAACTCGGCATTGTTGTTAAACGCAGTGACGGTCATCTCCTGAATCCCTTCCGAAGAGGGATAAGCATCTTGTAGGGCGCCGTTTTTCAGCACATTGGCCGTCGAGATTCCATCCACCGAGAAGCCCGTCTGTGCTGACGTCGCGCCAGCCACTGCAATATTTCCCTGGGTGTCCTTCACCACGTCGGGAGAAACAGCTAAGGCCGCCAACGGACTGCTTGATACGGCCCGCGAATTCAAAGGCAATTGCGTAATGTCGCTATTCAGCTTGGAATCGCTCAGGGTGGCGTTTGCCGTATTCACAAGTTCAGCGGCCGCGCTCACTTCAATGACCTGACTCTGAGACGCCAATGCAAGCTTCACGTCCACGCGCAGGTCCTGCCGTGGCGCTAATTCCACTTTGTCGACAATGGCTTTGGCGAAGCCTTCCTTAGTTGCCGCCAGACTATAGTAACCTGGCTTGACGTTCTGAAAGACGAAGTTCCCCTGATCGTCGCTGGTCGCCATGAAATCGGTGTTCTCGTCAACGCTGTGTAAATCGACTTGCGCCTGTGGAATGGACGAGCCGCTCTGGTCCAGCGTTGTCCCGCGAATGCTACCGAAGGTGGTCTGCGCGCGCGCGCCGGCAGACCAACATCCCGTTAGCATGAGTAACCCGAATGCAACGCCACATGAAATCTTCCCGTCCAGCATTTGACACCCCCGTCTCGGCCCGCATGCATGTAAGCTGCATTAACTTTGGGGAGAAGAACCTAAGTAAGTCCCTGGAAATTCGTAAGGGATTTGTTATTTCCATCACCAAATTTTCAATAAATTGAATCGGAATTTCCGTGAGCTCGAGGGCAACCCCATGCCTGGCCGAAAAGGAAAGAGGCTCCTGCTGGACTAGCCCACGAGAGTCAGTGACCGCTAACAGCCTTTGCGGATGCGATCGGGACAAGGCTTTGCGAACTTTGGAATCGGGCTCGAAAAGGAATGTCGAACCCGCTGGCTAGAGAGCAACTCGCCCGCTCTGCAGAGGAGAGAGTGCACCAAACGACGGATATCGAAGCTTGGTTTTATTTTTGTGTCAAACTGGCGCGCTCTTTCGCCTGCGCGACGAGCGCATCAAAACGTGAATCTCCATGCAGCGCCTTGAGTTCTGGATCCTGCTCCATTTCTAAGAGCGCAGATCTTGGCAGTCCATGATCCACGGCGTCGTGCAAGAGAGAAAACGCTTTGTCGCGGTGGCCTCGTCGCGCCTCGAAGGCGCCCAGCGCGTATCTTGAAAGTGCGGTCTCGGGGTTGTCCGGACCAAGGAGGCGCAGGCGGATGCCAAGCACATCCTGCTCCAGTTTCACAGCCTCGTCATTGTGGTTTTCGAGGGACAGAACATCCGCCAGATTGTTCATGGATTCGAGGGTATCGGGGTGTTCTGGGCCAAGGACCTTGCGGCGGATCTCGAGCGATGCGCGGCACAGCTTTTCGGCCTCCGCGTACTTGCCCTCATTATCGAGAGCATTCGCAAGGTTGCTCATCGAACCTATCGTGAATGGATGTTCCGGTCCGAGAACCCGGCGCTGAATGTCCAGCGTTTCCCGGTAGAGCTTCTCCGCATCGGCATAGTGGCCCTCGTCATCCATGACGCTGGCCAAGTTGTTCATCGTATTCAGCGTATCCGGATGGTCGGGGCCGAGGACGCGGCGGCGGATGTCGAGGAGTTCGCGATCCAGTTTTTCCGCTTCGGCAAGCTTGCCTTCGTGCCACAGCACGTTCGCCAAGGTCATCATCGCCTTCAAAGTGCTGGGATGCTCTGGCCCAAGGACGCGCCGGCTGGCGTCGAGCGTCTGCCGATCTAACTGCTCGGCCTCCCCGAGACGCCCTTCGTGGTCCAAAAGGATGGCCAGGTTGCTCATTGAGCCGAGGGTTAGCGGAGCATCCGGGCCGAGCACGCGGCGGCTGGTCTCCATCGTTTCGCGAACCAACTTTTCGGCTTCAGGAAAATGTCCTTCGCGAGCCAACAGGATGGCTAAGTTGTTTTGCGATTTTAGCGTGTCCGGATTCTCTGGCCCGAGCACGCGTTTCTGAATTTCCACACTGTTCTGCACAAGCGGCATGGCTTGCGCATAGAGGCCGAGGTTGTCGTAAACGTCTCCCATGATGTGCATCATTTGAGCCTGAAGTATGGGATCCTTTGCCAAGCCGGTGTCCACGTTCGCTGAGGCTTTGTCCAGAATTTCTCGGGCCGTGACCGAATTGCCTCGCGCTTGGCTTGGATCGGAAACTCGGAACATGTTGGTCATGAAGTCGGTGATCCGGTTGGCTCGGTCGCGTTCACGGGCGATCTGGTTTCGCTGTTCCGTAATCCGCCGCAACTCGACGGCTTGCGTGACGGCAAATCCCGCCAGGATGAGCAGCAACACGGCGGCTGTCGTCAAAGCAAACCGATGCCGGGTCGCGTATTTTTTCAATCGGTAGCCGGCCGTGGCAGGGCCGGCCAAGACAGGCTCGTTGCGCAAGAACCTCGAGATATCGGCAGATAGTTCCGAGGCGGCTCCATAGCGCCGCACGCGGTCCTTTTCGAGCGCCTTCATGGTGATCCAGTCCAACTCTCCTTGCAGGTGCTTTGCGAACGACCGGGGTTCCTCCTTCCGGTTCTGCGCCGAAACGTTGGAAGCCTCGCCCATGGAGCGAATCTTGGTGCTCGGTTTCGGGGGCTCTTGCTCTCGAATCACCCGCAGCACGGCGTCCAGACCGGCGGCCTGCAAAGCCTTTGGTTCAAACGGGAGGGCGCCCACCAGCAATTGATAGAGGATCACGCCGAGCGAGTAAACGTCCGTTCGCGTGTCGATATTTTGTTCGCGCTGATCGGCCTGCTCGGGGCTCATATAGGCCGGCGTGCCGAGCATCATGCCAAGTTCGGTAAATAGAGTGTGATCGGTGAGCCGCGGACCCGTAGCTTTCGCCAATCCAAAGTCGATAATTTTGGGCACCGCCTTATTGTCCTGCTCCACCACCAGGATATTCGACGGCTTCAAATCGCGGTGAATCACCGCTTTCTGATGCGCGTGCTGCACGCCATCGCACACCTGGGCGAACAATTCCAGCCGCTCTCGGATCGTCAGCTGGTGCTTGTCGCAATATTCCGTGATAGGCAATCCCGGTACATACTCCATCACGAAATAGGGCCGTCCTTCGACCGTAGAACCGGCGTCAAACACGCGCGCGATGCAAGGATGGTCCATCAGCGCCAGCGCCTGCCGTTCAGAGTCGAACCGCGCTATCACGGCTTTCGTATCCATGCCAGACTTGATGAGCTTAAGCGCCACCGACCGGTGAATGGGCGTCGTCTGCTCCGCCAGCCAGACTTCCCCCATGCCGCCTTCGCCGATCACTTGCCGTAAGCTGTAGGGCCCAATCTGTCTGGCTTGCGCACCGCCTGACGCCCCCGTGGTGAGTGTGCGATCAGAGGACGGTTCGAGCGGAGAGTTCTCAGAAGGATTTGGTGGGTCATTCGTTCCCATTGCTGTTCGCCCCCTCAAGTAAAAGGTTTCAATGTGGCAAGTCCATGTCAGCGGTACCTGGAATGCGCGGATTTAAAAGCGTTATATCACACCCGTTACCGGTTTGACGCACTTCCAATACGGCCGGGTCATGCGGTATGGAACTCAATTCCATCAATTCGAAGGGCGATCAGCCGCGCAATCGGACTCATAGCCGCTTCCTGATGGAATGAGTTGAGGCGCCGGCTACCTGCGCACAAAATTCCTGACAACAAAACGACGCGCCCATGCGTCTAAGTTCCCGAGACAGGGGAACAATTGGCCCCGCATTGGCCTGCAGGAACCCGTCCTCTCGGGCAGTGATTATCCCGGAGCATCGATTTTCGAGGGCAACTGTCCTTCCATTGCGGTGTTATACTCATTCGGTTGAGTTGGGTTGATCGCCAAGCGGATGATTGGGGCGTAATCGCGAAGCAGCCGGCCTAGGACGGCTGCCCTGTGTGGGCAGTTAAGATAGGAGCGGTGACATGGGTGAGCAAGTGAGGGAGCTATTCAACTGGGCGCGACGCCGAAAGATTCTGGCGTCTTTTTTTGTGGGATTTACACTCGTCGTTGGAATCCTGATCGGCTCAGTCATTTCGGGCCGCGTTTCCGCGATGAAATCTTTTGGCGGTACGGATGCCGCGCGCCTCTCCGTACCGGATCCCATTCCCTCGGCAAGCTCCTTTTCTGGAATTGTGAATCGCGTCGAGCCGGCCGTCGTCAATATCGCTACGACGCAGGTTCTCGAACGTAAGTCCGTGAACAAAAAGCGCCGCGTGACGCCCGACAATCCCGGTGATGATGACAACGACCCCATGCAGGATTTCTTCGACCGCTTTTTCGACGGCCGCCAGGATGCGCCGCCTCAAGCGGAGCGCAGCCTCGGTTCCGGCGTCATCGTGGACAAGCGCGGGTACATCCTCACGAACAACCACGTTATCGAAAACGCCACCAAAATTCAGGTTCAGCTGAACAACGACACCACGCGATACACCGCAAAGGTGATCGGCGCCGATGACGACACGGATTTGGCCGTAATCAAGATTGATGTAAATAAAGAGCTCCCAACCGCCAAGCTCGGCAATTCAGACGGCGTGCAAGTCGGCGACTGGGTTCTCGCCATCGGCAGCCCGTTCGGCCTGCAAGCGACCGTAACCGCGGGAATTATCAGCGCAAAGAATCGTGATGGCATCGGTGGCACCGAGCATCAGTTCCAGCGCTTCTTGCAAACGGATGCGGCCATCAATCCAGGGAATTCGGGTGGCCCGCTCGTTGATCTGGCAGGACAGGTTATCGGCATCAACACGGCCATCATCACCGGCAGCCGCGGTTACGAAGGCGTGGGATTTGCAGTGCCCTCGACTACGGCTATAGGCGTTTACAACCAGCTCGTCGCCAATGGCCGCGTGACACGCGGATC
>Ga0335072_10012369_pt1 | contig 12184 bp, 13 predicted proteins | sample Lox_Sample_21_FD_206725 | JGI IMG/M metagenome (GOLD analysis project Ga0335072, IMG submission 206725) | Soil microbial communities from Loxahatchee National Wildlife Refuge, Florida, United States - Lox_Sample_2.1 | ecosystem: Environmental > Terrestrial > Soil > Wetlands | place: USA...
GGGGGCGACCGAGACGTTCGCGAGGGAGCCGTTCGCGGCGAAGAAGGCGTCGAGTTGGGCGGGCGTCCAGGCCGGATCCAGCACCACGTTCGGCACCTTCGAGAGCGTGAACGAGTGGTTGTAGAGTCCCTGGTTCACGAGCTCGAGCGCGAGCGTCCCACCCGGGTTCGCGCTGAGCGAGCTCGGCGTGAATCGGGGCCGGTCGGTCAGATTGACCGTCGCGGACGTGTTGGAGGTCGCCGGATGGCCGTACCCGATCTCGGGCCCGGCCGGAAGGCTGCTCAGCGCGGCGGCCGAAGGGAGCCCGAACGACGCGACGAGCAGGGCCGCGAGGAACCAGGGCAGCGCCCGACGCACCGGAGGGGAAAGACGGCGCGTCCGCACGTCGCTCACGGTTTCCCCTGACGGCGCTCCGACCTGGGGGCGGTTGATATGCGTAGTGTACGAATCCCCCGGCCGCCGATTCACGACCGGCTGGCGGCTTCGGCCGTTCGCCCGTCGGGGCGGGCCGGAGCGGGGTTCGGCTCGGCCTCGTCGTCGGACGCGGATCGGGCGAGCCACGGTCGTTCGTTCGATCCGTCCCAGTACCGGCGGAGCAGGCCCGCGATCTCCGCGGTCATCACCACCGCCGTCACGGAGCCGTAGAGGAGGACCGCCGGCACGGTGCCACCGGTCGCGACGAGGACGAGCCCCGCCATCGCCATCGCGAAGAAGGCGAGGGCGAGCCCGACGAGGAATCCCGATTGCTGCGGGCGCGCCTCGCGACGGGCGACCGTCCGGACGAGATACGCGAACACGCCGGCCATGAGCACGGTCATCGCGATCCCGCCGACGATCGGGAAGCTGGTGACCCAGGGACCGATCACCGCCGCCATCGTGAGGGCGACGAGCGCCCATCGCTCGATCCGCGCGAGCGGCGCCCACACGATGACGGCGAGCATGATCGCCGCCATCGACCAGAAGAACCAGACCGAGGAGAGGCCGAGCGCGAGGGTCGGGAGCTCGGCGAGCGGCGTCGTCTCCCCGCCCAGCGCGAACAGGAACCCCATCAACACCTCCGAGCCGGTGGTCATCACGGCGAGCGCGACCGGCCACGTCCAGTCCTTCGGGCCGACCCGTCGGTCCTGGAAGATGACGAGGCCGATGAACCAGAGTCCGGCGGGTCCCATCATCATGAAGTTGAAGGCGAGGAGGACGAACGTCCACGCGGAGGTCGGATCGGTGCTCAGGAAGACGAACACGAGCGCGAGGAGCAGCACGCTCCCCCCGCCGATGACCGCGAGGGCGAGCGCCATCTGCGTGATGAGCGGTGGACGACCGCGTCGCGGCAGCGCGAGCCCGAAGACCACGACGGTGACGAGCACCATCGACACCGCGATCGCGGCGAACGGGGCGAGCGCGTCGTTCACCTCCAGCGGCGGCAGGGGGATCGGCACGGTGCCGGTTCGACGGCCTCCCGACTCTTATCGGGCCGGTACCGACCGCCGCGGCTACGGGGCGGAGGAGGAGCGGGCGGCCCCGGTCTCGAAGCGGCGGAGGAGCTGGGTCGTCACTTCGAGGAGCGGGTGTTGCGAGGAGTGGTCGATCTCGATGTCGTCGATCGTGCGGAGGTGGTGCTCCGCCGCGAGCTTCTCGAACCCCGTGTGGGCCCGGGCGAATTCCTCGGGTCGATCGCAGGTGAGGACGAACGCCTGGAGCTGCCGAAGCCCCATCTCCCGCGCGGCGAGCGCCCGGTGATGCCCGTCGACGAGGATCCACGCGTCGCCCTTCTGGACGACGAGGACCGGTTCCGCGAGGCCCCGCTCGAGCTCATAGCGCCGGCCCGCGAGCTCGTCCTCGAACACCTTCCACTGCGTCGGGGTCAGCTTCTCGATCGGCACGAGTCCGCGGTGGAACGAGAACGGGAGCGAGTACCGTTCGCTGAGGAGGCGCAGGAGGGTGTCCGCCTTGGCGGGCGAGGCGCGCTCGAAGTGGGATCGGACGATGTCGAGGTTCGAGAGGATCCCGCACAGCCGGCCGTTCTCGTCGACGATCGGAAGGTCGCGCAGCCCGAATCGGAACATGATGCGGGTCGCGTCGTCGAGCCCCGTGTCGGGACTCGCCGTGTAGGTTCCCGGACGGATGATCCGGGCGAGCGGGGTCGACCCCTCGTCCGCGTGCCGGAGCAGCTCCTTGGCGCTGACGAATCCCACGAGCTTTCCCGCGGCGTCGGTGATCGGCAGGCCGTGATGCCGGCTCTTGGTGAGGCGCTCGATCGCCTCCCGCACGGTCGTCGTGTCCCGAAGGTGCTCGACCTCGAGCACCATGTAGTCCTTCACGCGGACGATCATCGCTCGGAGACCGGTCCCTCGTCCCGCAGATACGCGGTCAGGAGGTGGAGGAGGGTCACGTGGACGTCCTCCGTGTGCTGCATGCTGTTCGAGGGGACGACCACGGCGACGTCGACGAGCCCCTTCAGCTTCCCGCCGCCGATCCCGGTCAAGCCGACCGTCGTGATCCCGAGCTCCCGCGCGGCCCGCACGGCCTCGAGCACGTTCGGCGAGTTGCCGCTCCCCGAGATCGCGATCGCCACGTCGCCCCGCTCCCCGAGCACGCGCAAGGGCTCGGCGAAGATCCGGGAATAGTCGGCGTCGTTCGCCCACGCGGTCATGCTGGGGATGTTGTCGCTGAGGCCGATGCACTTGATCCGGCGCCCCGGCCCGCGCGAGGCGACCTTGGAGAGATCCGTCACGAAGTGCGAGGCCGTGGACGCGCTGCCGCCGTTGCCGAAGAGGAATACGGTCCGGCCCGCGGCCCGGGCGGCGAGCAGGATCGGGGCGATCCGTCGCACCGCCTCGAGCACGTACGGCTCGGCGAGCGCCTCCCGGGCCTCGGCGAGATACCGCTGGGCGTACGCCTCGACCCCGGGTGCCTCGGTCATCGGTGGATCCCCAGAATCCGCGAACCCTCGGAGGTGATGCGCACCGGGAGCCGCGTCATCGGCGACAGGGCGGCCGCTATTTGACGGCTGCGTTCCGGCGGGTGGACGAGGAGGAGAAACCCGCCGCCGCCGGCGCCGGTGACCTTGCCTCCGTACGCCCCGGCGGCCTTCGCGTCCGCGAACTTCTGGTCGATCGTCTCGTTCGAGATCCCCTCGGTCAGGCCCCGCTTCAGCTGCCAGCCTTCGTCGAGGATGCGGCCGAGCCGCTCCCAGTTGCGCCCGAGGATCGCGGCCCGCGCCTCCCCGGCCTGGGCCCGCATCCGGAGGAGCGCCTCCTTGTTCTCGGTCGTGCGCGCGTCCTGGCCCTTCAGGATCCCCGACGCCTTGCGCGTGATGCCCGTGTAGAACAGCGAGAGGTGGTCGCTCAGCACGTCGCGCTCCGCGGGGGAGAGCGGCAGCGGCGTCGACCGGACCGAGTCGTCCGCCCGGAACTCGAAGTGCTGCACCCCGCCGAACGCCGCGATGTACTGGTCCTGCTTCCCGAGGATCCCGCCGAGCGTCTCGATCTCGATCTGGCACGCCTCCCGGGCGAGCTCCGCGGGATCCTTCAGCTGGCCGCGGAAGGCGTACAGGGCGTTGAGGAGCCCGACCGTCAGCGTCGACGAGGAGCCGAGGCCGGTCCCTTCCGATGGGATGTCCGCGATCGTGTGGATCTCGAGGGCGGCGTGGACTCCCGTGGCCCGCATCGCCTCCCGGACCAGCTCGTGCTGGAGCTCCTCGAGCCGCTCGACGTTCTCGGTTCGGGAGTACGCGACGCGGATCGATCGGTCGAACTTCTCGTTCACGATGACGTGCACGAACTTGTCGATCGCCGCGCTCACGACGGCGCCGCCGTCGTACGCCCGATAGAACGACGGGAGATCCGTGCCTCCGCCCGCGAAGCTGATGCGCAGCGGGGTCCGGGTGATGATCACGACCGGGGGAGCGCGCGCTCCCCCTCTTATCGGTTTGGTGGCGGGAGCGAGGCGTCGCTCGCGTGGTCGGCGCCCGGCGGGGGGGTGGCGGTGCGCGACCAGCGCGCCCGGCGGCCGAAGAAGGCGTGGGTCGTCGCCGCGAGGTGCTCGATCGGCTCCAATCCGGGAAGGCTCTTCGCGAACGTCGGGGCCCGTCGGTCGAGGATGATCGCGATCCCCCGATCGTGCTCGGACCGGATCATGCGACCGCACGCCTGGACGATCGCCCGGGTCGCCGGTGCCTCGACGGTGTACTCCCATCCCTTGCCCGTGGTGGAATCGAGGAACTGGCGGAGCGCCTCGTGCCGCGCGTTCGGGCGCGGGTACGGGATGCCGACGAGGACCACGGCCTCGAGCTCCTGGTTCGGGTAGTCGATCCCCTCCGACAGGCGGCCGCCCGCGACGCCGAGCAGCACGGTGCCCTCGGGGTCCTTCTTCCACCCTTCGATGGAGCGCCAGAGATCGCCCATCGGGAGCTTCGCGTACTCGATGAAGACGTTCCCGGGGAGCTGCGACTGCAAGCCGGCCCCGAGGACCTTCTGCATGAGGTCGAAGCTCGGGAAGAAGACCGCCGTCTTCACCGGCAGGCACTCGAGGACCTGCACCAGGCGGTCGGCGATCCGGGCGATGGCACGCGGGTCGGACCGCAGCTCCTCGTAGCGCGTCGAGATGGTCGGGTCGTAGAGGATCTTCCGGTTCTCGGGCGGGAAGTGGGACGGCACGTCGAGCAGCCGCGCCGTCGGCCCGAGGCCGAGCGAGTCCCGGTACTCCTCGAGAGGGGCGAGCGTCCCGGACATGTGCACGGAGAGGTGGCAGTCGAGGATCGGGGCGGCCGGGACCGAGGCGTCGAGCGAGTACGCTTCCAGCGCGGGACGCGGGACCCGCGTCGCGAGCTTGACGTAGGCGGGCGGTTCGAGCTGGGGCCAGGAGAGGAGCGTCAGGGCCACGGTATGGGTCCAGGAGCGAGGGAGGTGGCGCTCCCGACGGCGCTCCTCCCGGAGGTTCTCCCCCCAGGTCGCGAGCGCGCCGAGCCAGGTGTCGAGCCGGTGGGTCGTCCCCCCGAGCGCGGTCAGGAGCGCGTCCTCGAAGACTCCCGGCGGCAGGACCGCATCGTCCTCCCGGGCGAGGGCCTGAATCAGCTCCTCGACGGCGGCCCCCACGATGTCGAAGAACCGCGTCGCGCTCGGGCCGTCGGGCAGCTGGAAGTCGCCCCGCTCGGCGACCTCCGCCCGGGCCCGGCGCACGGATTCCTGGGGGAGGGCGACCGTAGTGAGCTCGCGCAGGTGGTTCGGGAGATTGTGGGCCTCGTCGATCACGAGGTCGATGCGATCCGGTGGTACGCCGAGCCACTGGAGGAGCGAGCGGCGGATGTGCGGATGGAAGAAGAACGCGTAGGGGGCCGTGACGATCCGGGCGTGGGGCACGAGCTTCTTCGACAGCTCGTACGGGCAGAGGTTCTCCTCCCGGCAGAAGGTCTCGAACTCGGTCGGGTTCGGGAGCTTGGTGCTGAACCGTTCGACGAGCCCGTCGAGGTCGGACTGCAGGACCCGGGCGTAGTACGGGCAGCCGTCGAGGTCGGTGAGATCGATCTCCCCGCCCTCGGGCAGTTCCGCGGGGGCGGCGAGCGGGGCTTCCCCGTGCATGGCCCGCTCGGTCGCCCGCTTCCGGTCCGCGCACAGTTTCCCGTGCTCCTCGGCCGTCGCCCCCTTCACCTCGGCGACGTTCTCGAGCAGGAAGCAGCGCCCGGCCCGGCCCTGAAGTCCGACCGCGAGGAGCGGCCGGGCCAGGCGGTGCGCGATCGTTCGGGCTTCGTGGAGGACCTGGACCTCCTGCGCATGGGTGCGGACGAGGTAGAGGATGCGGTGATCCTCGCGCGTGGCGTGCTCGAGGAGGGGCGCGAGCGCGGCGACGGTCTTGCCGCTCCCCGTCGGGGCGTTCACGAGGAGCGCGCCGCCCCGCCCGGCCAGGGTCGAGACCTCCCGGACGATCGCCTCCTGACCCGGTCGGAGACGGTACGGGAACAGGAGGGACGGCTCGGGGGCGGTCGTCGCCGACGGCGTCGTGGGAGCGCTCCGCCGAGTCGAGCCCGCGGCGAGGGTTTTAAGGTGCGTGTTCAGTGGAACGCTGCACGGCGGCGCGCTCGGTCAGCCGTAGGCGTACTTGATGCCGTACGGGCCCCGCGGCATCGTCCAGGTGACGGAACCCTGGTCGCAGGCGATGTCGCAGGCTCCGCACTCGATGCAGTCCTCGTAGCGGAAGACCAGTCGACCGTCGATCCGCTCGTAGCACTTGGCCGGACAGGCGAACGTGCAGAACGAATGGGGGCAACGTGCGCAGATCTCGGGCTTCGTCGTGATGTGGGCGTGGTCCTTCGAGTCGGTGACGGTGCGCAACGTGGCGAGCCGCCGCTTGATCTCGACGAACTCCACCGGCGCGTCCGACTCCGCCATGCTGCGCCCTACGCCGGACCCTTCGCGAGGAGGTCGAGGTCCGAGCGCACCGCGGCGACGCTCGCCGCGAAGGCGGCCCGTTCCGCGGGGGTGAGGTCGACCTCGACGATCCGCTCGACCCCCTGGCGCCCGAGCACGACGGGCACGCCGACGTAGACGTCCCGCTCCCCGAACTCCCCGTTGAGGTGGGCCGCGACGGGCAAGAGGCGATGGGCGTCGGAGGCGATCGCCACGACGAGTTCGGCCTGGGACGCGGTCGGCGCGTAGAAGGCGCTTCCGGTCTTCAGGAGGTTCACGATCTCCCCGCCCCCCTGCTTCGTCCGCTCGACGAGCGCGGCGAGCCGCTCGGGCGGGAGGAGCTTCGAGAGCGGCACTCCGCTCACGCTCGTCAACGAGAGGATGGGGACCATCGTGTCGCCGTGCGTCCCGAGCACGAAGCCGGTGACGTCCCGGGGCGCGACCTTCAGCGCTTCGGCCACGAACGTGCGGAATCGCGCGGTATCGAGCGTCCCGGACTCGCCGAACACGCGGGCGGGCGGGAATCCCGACACCTTCCGGAAATAGTAGGTCATCACGTCGACCGGGTTCGTGACGACGATGACGACCGCCTCGGGCGCGTGCTGGCGGACCGCCTCCGCGTGGGCCTTCACGATCGCCGCATTCTTCTCGAGCAGATCGGAACGGCTCATCCCGGGTTTACGCGCGAGCCCGGCGGTCTCGACGACCACGTCCGCCCCCGCGAGCGCGTCGAGGGACGTCGAGCCGGTCACGCGCGTCGCGAAGCCGAGGATTGGCGCCGACTCCTGGATGTCGAGGGCTTTGCCCTGGGGCAGCCCGTCGACGATGTCGAGCAACACCACTTCCCGGGCGATGTCGAGCTCCGCCAGCCGCTGGGCGAGCGACCCGCCGATGTTCCCCGCGCCGAGCACCGCGACCTTGTTGAGCGAACTCATCCGGAGATCCTCGGGCGCGCGCACCCGCCCCCGGCTTAAATCGGCGCCGCTCCGTGCGGGTCCGGCCGAGGGCTCCGCTCGGCCGAAACCTTGATTCTCCTCGAAGGGGGTGCGCCCGCGATGGTCGACGTCGAATCCGCCCTTCTCAGTGTCCAGGAGCGGGACAACTGGAAGCGGCGCATGGAGGTCCTCGAGCGGTCGCTCGAGGAGGTCCGCGAACACCGACGCCGGCTCGAGCTCCGCCTCCGCCGGGTGCGGAAGGACCTCGTCCGCCTGCGTCAGGCGGCCGAGGCGGTGCTCGATCTCTCCCGATCGACCGTTCGTCCGGAGTTGGTCCGTGCCTCGACGCCTGCTGCAATCCACAACCGCTAGACAGGACGCCCTCCTCGCGACGGAGCAGGAGCTCCTCGAGGAGGTCGCGCGCGCGCGCCGCGAGGAGGAGTACCTCGTCCTTAAGGTCCGGCAGGCTCGCGAGCAGGTCCGGTATTACGAACGTCTGCTCGAGCTCCTGAAGCGGGACTGGGGCAAGGACCCGGCCCTCGCGTCGATCGTGCGCCGGCTCGGTTAGCCCCGGCCGCCCGGACTTCCGTGAAGCTCCTGGTCGTCGGAGCCGGCGCGGTCGGCTCGCTCTTCGCCGCCCGCCTCGCGGCCGCCGGCTACGACGTGGAACTGACGGCCCGTCCCGAGCACGTCTCCGCGATCCGCGCCCAGGGCCTCCGGGTGGAAGGGACGACTCCGGGGACGTACCACCCGATCGCGCTCGGAAGCCTGGCCGAGGCGGCGTCGCCCGACGCGGTGCTCGTCACGGTGAAGACGTTCGATCTCGCCGAGACGGCGTCGGCGCTCGGGCGACGATTCCCGCTCCTCCCGCCCACGTTGCTGCCCCAGAACGGCCTCCACGTGGAGCGCTCGTTCGCGGACGCCCTTCCGCCCGCGGTCCGGTCGGGGGTCCCCCGAGCCGTCGTACGCGCGATCAACTCGATCCCGGTCACCCTGGTCGGACCCGGCGTGATCCGTCAGGCCGGGGTCGGGCAGCTGCTCCTGCGCGACCCGGGCTCCGGCGGCCGGGAGGCGGAGGCCACGGCCGAGTTCGTCGAGCTCCTCCGGCGGGCCGAGCTCCCCGTCCGGCTCGTCGTCGACTTCGAACGCGAGCTCTGGCGTAAGGCCCTCGTGAACGCCGCGATCAATCCGGTGACCGCGATCCGACGCGTGCCGAACGGCCGCCTCCTCGAGCCTCCGTTCCGAGACGAGGCGATCGCCCTGCTGCGGGAGGCCCAACGAGCCGCCGCGGCGGCCGGCGTGCCGTTCTCGGACGACGAGGCCGAGCGGGACTTCGAACGGGTCGCACGAGCCACCGCGGAGAACCGCTCCAGCATGCTCCAGGACCTCGACCGCGGCCGACCGACCGAGATCGACGCGATCTCGGGCGAGATCGTTCGGACCGCCGGCGGGCACGGGATCGATCTGCCGCGCACCCGGGCCGCGATCGCGCAGCTCCACGCAGCAACGTCCGGCCCCCGGACCCAACCTTCTTAGGCCGGCGAAGTTCCCCGCCCGGTGGTGGCGAAGCGCAGCATCGCCGACGTCGCGCTCCGGGGACGGCGCGTCCTCGCGCGCGTCGACTTCAACGTGCCCCAGGATGCGAGCGGGCAGATCGCCGACGACCGGCGGATCCAGGAGGCGCTCCCGACCCTCAACCACTTGCGCACCGCGGGCGCCCGGACGATCCTCCTCTCCCATCTCGGTCGCCCGGCCGGCCACCGCGATCCGCGGTACTCCCTGAAGCCCGTCGCGCGCCGCCTGAGCTCGATCCTGGGCCAGCCGGTCCCGATCGCCGAAGACATCGTCGGCATTCACGCGCTCGAGATGTCGGCGCGCGTCGAGAACGGCGGGTTCCTGATGCTCGAGAATCTCCGGTTCCTCCCGGGCGAGGAGGCGAACGACCCGGGCTTCGCGGGGCAGCTCGCGCGCCTCGGCGACCTGTTCGTCCAGGACGCGTTCGGGGTGCTGCACCGGACGCACGCGTCGACCGTCGGGATCCCGAAGCGACTCCCGTCGGTGGCCGGGCTCCTTGTCGAGCGGGAGGTTCGGGAGCTCGGCCCGCTCGCCGGCCACCCGGAGCATCCGTACGCGGTCCTCGTCGGGGGGGCGAAGGTCACGGACAAGCTCCCGCTGCTCGCGAGCTTCTGCGGGAAGGCCGACACCCTGCTCCTCGGCGGAGCCCTCGCGTTTCCGTTCCTGCGGGCCCAGGGCCACGGGCTGGGGGCGTCGCGCAAGGAGGAGGGGCTCGAGGAGGCGGTCCGCGCGTTCACCGAGGCCGCGACCGCCGCCGGCACCCGGATCGTCCTCCCGTCCGATGTCGTGATCCAGGAGCCGGACGGCGCGATCGAGGTCACGGCGGTGGGCTCCGTCCCCGCCGAGGCGACGATCCACGACATCGGGCCCGCGACGCGGAGCGCGTTCATCGCCGCCCTCCAGGGGACGAAGACCGTCTTCTGGAACGGACCGCTCGGCCAGGCCGAGGATCCACGGTTCGCGGCCGGAACCCGCGAGGTGCTCGGGGCGCTTCGTTCCCTGCCGGGTCACCACGTCGGCGCGGGCGGCGACTCGGCCCGCACGGCCCAGGAGCTCGGGGTCATCGAGGGGTTCCAGTTCGTCTCGACCGGTGGGGGAGCCGCCCTCGAGTTCGTGGAGGGGCACGAGCTGCCCGGTCTCGCCGTCCTGCCCGACGCCTAGGCGTCGGACGGGACTCGGGACCGATCGAGGCCCGGTCGATCGTGTTCGTGAGGTAGGCGAGGTACCCCGGCCCGGCGCGCGGCACGTCGAGCTCGATCAGCTCGGGGACCGAGTACGGATGGGCCTCGGCGAGGAAGCGGAAGAGCGCCCCGACGCGCTTCGGGACCGTCTTGAACAGGACCATCGCCTCGGTCTGGGTCACGAGCTCTCCCTTCCACCAGTAGCGCGACTCCACCGGCACGACGTTCCCGCACGCGGCGAGTCGACGGGTGAGGGCGCCGGCGACCGCCGTCAGAGCACGCTCGCGGTCGGGGTACGTGGTGAGGACGACCCGCATCGGTCCCTTCGCCCACTCGGGGTCGGCGGGGTACGGGCTCATGCCGGCGCTCCGACGCGCACCGGATCCCCGGCGGAGAAGTCGAGGCTGACCAGCTCGAGGTTGGAGAGGTCGACGACCGCCGCCCGCGCCGGCACCGGGGTGATGTTCCGCATGCGCTGGTACTCGGTCTCGGCCTGCCAGGTCGACGCGTTCAGGAGCAGCACGCCGCGGTACCGGTCCACGCCGTACGTGTGGGCGTGGCCGGTGACGAGGATGTCCGGAGCGGGATCGACGACGAGCCCGTCGCGGGCGAGCGGCGCGAGGGGCGTTCGGTCCCCGTAGATCGGGGCGAGATGGCGCATCGCGAGCATGCGCTTCATCACCTCGGTCGGGCGCGCGTACGACGCGCCGGGGATCGCCGGGATCAGGTCGTCGAAGCTCCGCCCGTGGTACGCCTCGACGACGACCCCGTGGAGCGCGAAGGTCGACGGGTTGGAGAGCGAGTGGACGTTCTCGGGCAGGGAGGCCCGGAGCGCAGGAGGCAGGGCGGGCTGGGGCTCGGCGGGGCAGACCGCATCGTGGTTGCCGGGCACGACGACGATCGAGAGGCGCGACGGCAGCTCGGCGAGCCGTCGTCCGAGCTCCGCGTACTGCTCGACGACGTCCGGGATCGCGAGGTCGCGCTCCTGCGCCGGATAGACGCCGATGCCGTCGACGAGGTCGCCCGCGACGACGACGTGGTCGATCTCTCCCGCCACCTCCGCCTGGGGCCCCTGTCCCTTCAGGAAGTCGACCAGATGGCCCCAACTCTCGGTCAGGAACGATCGGCTCCCGATGTGGAGGTCGGAGAGGAAGATCGCCCGGCGCCGCCGGGGCGACCGGCCGACCGAGCGGGAGGCGGGGATATCCGGCCGTTCCACGGCCACAGCGCGCGGGAGGCGCCCGGGTTCGCGTGCGAACTGGAGGCGGACGCCGACGACCTCGTCGGAGAGGAAGGACAGATGAGCGGCCGGGGAGTCGTTCGGCACGAGCACCTCGAGCGAGCCGGACTCGTCGTCGAGGGTGACGAGCAGGTGGTGGCGCTTCGCGGTCGTCCGGACCTCGCGGACGAGCCCGATCACCGACGCGGGACCGTCCCCGGGGCGCAGCGCGGCGATCGGGCGCAGGTTCCCGAGCTCGGGACGGCCTCGCATCAGCCGGGACAGCGCTCGATACCGGGATTGGAAGAGCGACGAGTAGGCCGCGAGGGCGTCCGCACCGACCGGCGGTCCGGTGAATCCTTCCTGCAGCACGTGGAACGGGACGTCGACCCGGGCGTCCTCCTTGCGTGCGGTCGGGCGGAGCTCCGCCGTCGCCGCGCGGGGGAGACGCTGGGCGAGCAGCCGCTCGACCATCTCGACGGTCACGAACGGCGAGCCGTCGGACGGCGCCTCCACGAGCTCCGCCGAAACGAGGAGCGGGTGCCGCTGGGCGAGGAGGAGCTGCAGCGCGCCGGCTTCGACCAGCCGATGGTGCTCCTCGAAGTACGCGAGGAGGTGTTCGCGCGCGCCGTCCGTCACGAGAGAGCTCCCGGGGCGCGGAGGCGCCGACCGGATCCCGGCACGCGCCCGACGCGTTCGGGCGGGGCCGAGGCCGAGGCGCTTATTTCAAGGCTTGCGCGGGCGGGCCGCTCCGGAGTCGCGCGGAGGCTACCGGTACGACTCTTTCGCGTACGACGCGCCCTTCGGGTACTTGTCCTTGAGGTGCGCCACGAACTTCTCGGGCGTCTTCTCGAGATGGGCCGCGTACCACTG
>Ga0335072_10012371_pt1 | contig 12182 bp, 8 predicted proteins | sample Lox_Sample_21_FD_206725 | JGI IMG/M metagenome (GOLD analysis project Ga0335072, IMG submission 206725) | Soil microbial communities from Loxahatchee National Wildlife Refuge, Florida, United States - Lox_Sample_2.1 | ecosystem: Environmental > Terrestrial > Soil > Wetlands | place: USA: Florida...
GGAATACCTGGTCAGCTCCAACCGCTTGCAGATCGCGTTCCACCACGTAAAGGAAATTGTCGAATCAGGGCTCCCTGAGCAGGAAGTCGCCGCGAATGCAGGCCATCTGACTAATGACTTGAAACAGCGTGGCGTCGATGCATCGGACCTGTCGGAGCCGAAGGATCATTTACGAGCTCTTGCCACCGACTACGGTAATCATCGCATGGAACGCGAAGATGATCTGCTGCTCTCCATCATCAGACGCCATCTGCCTTGAGCATGCGAGTATTTCCATGGGTGATACCGCAGTCAGTCTACACTAAAGCCGCGGACGTTTTCCACGCTCACCCAGGCTTCATAGGCGCGTGACGTTAGCAAGTCTGCTTCTAGAAAATCTTGTTCTGTTGCAGCTTTCTGACGCATTTTCAGACGCAATCTTTCCCTAGCTGAAGTTGACAGGTTTCGTGCCTCCTCAAGCTTGACCTCAAGACTGGACAGTGCATCTTTCGACATGGTTCTACTTTTTCAACGATTTTCGATTCACTGACAGGCCAGACACTCCTCATACTCCACCCGCCCGCCAGCACCCGCAGCAGCAGCGGCAACCAACGGCAACGACCCCTGCCCGTCATTCGCCGCCACCCCCGCGACGCCCTCGAACGCCACCGGCCCCACCGCCTTCTCGCTCACCGCATCCGCCCGCGCGATCGACAGACTCCGGCAGTAGTACAGCGACTTCACCCCCTTCTTCCACGCCATGAAATGAATCTGATGCAGGTCCCGCTTATGCACATTCGCCGGCAAAAACACATTGACCGACTGGCTCTGGCAGATGAACGCCGCCCGATCCGCCGCATGCTCCACAATCCACCGCTGGTCCAGCTCGAACGCCGTCTTGTAGACTGCCTTCTCTTCGTCGCTCAGAAAACCCAGATGCATCACGCTGCCCTGCCGCAGCGTGATCGAGGACCACACCTCCTCCGTATCCATCCCCTTCTCAGCCAGCAGCTTCTGCAGATGTCTGTTCCGCACGGAAAAACTGCCCGACAACGTCTTCTGCAAAAACACATTCGCCGCGATTGGCTCGATCCCCGGCGACGAATTCCCCGCGATAATGGAAATAGAAGCCGTCGGCGCGATCGACAGCTTGTGCGAGAACCGCTCCATCACGCCATACTCAGCCGCATCCGGACAAGCCCCACGCTCCTCCGCCAGCACATACGAAGCGGCGTCCGCCTGCGAGCGGATGTGGCGGAAAATCCGCTTGTTCCACACCTTCGCCATCACGCTTTCCCACGGCAGGTTCAGCGCCTGCAGGAAGGAGTGGAACCCCATCACCCCCAACCCCACCGAACGCTCCCGCATCGCCGAATACCGCGCCTTCTCCATCCCCGGTGGAGCGCGATCGATGAAGTCCTGCAACACATTGTCGAGGAACCGCATCACGTCCTCAATGAAGCTCGGATGCGCGCTCCACTCGAACCACGTCTCCAAATTCAACGAGCATAGGCAACAGACCGCCGTGCGCTCCATGCCATGCTGGTCCCGCCCGGTCGGCAAGGTGATCTCGCTGCAGAGATTGGAAGTCTTCACCTCCAGCCCCGCCAGCTTGTGATGCTCTGGCCGCGCCCTGTTCACGTGATCGGAGAAAATCAGGTACGGCTCGCCGGTCTCGATCCGCGCCGTCAGAATCCGCACCCACAGCCCCCGCGCCGAAATCGACCGCACCACCGCGCCGTCCTTCGGCGACAGCAGGGCCCACGCCTCGTCCGCCTCCACCGCGCGCATGAACGCGTCTGACACCAGGATCCCATGATGCAGATTGAGCGCCTTGCGGTTCGGATCGCCGCCGGTCGGACGGCGGATCTCCACGAACTCCTCGATCTCCGGATGCCAGACCGGCAAATACACCGCCGCCGAGCCGCGCCGCAGCGAGCCCTGCGAAATGGCAAGCGTCAGGGAATCCATCACCCGGATGAACGGGATCACGCCCGAGGTCTTGCCGACCGCGCCGACCTTCTCGCCGATGGACCGCAGGTTCCCCCAATACGAGCCGATGCCGCCGCCTTTCGAGGCCAGCCACACATTCTCGTTCCACAGCCCGACGATCCCATCCAGGCTGTCGGAGGCCTCGTTGAGGAAACACGAGATCGGCAGCCCGCGATTGGTCCCGCCATTGGACAGCACCGGCGTCGCCGGCATGAACCACAGCCTGCTGATATAGTCGTAGAGCCGCTGCGCGTGCGCCGCGTCGTCGCCGTAATAGGACGCCACGCGCGCGAACAGGTCCTGAAAACTTTCCCCGGGCATCAGGTAGCGGTCGGACAGGGTGGCCCGCCCGAAATCGGTCAGCAACGCGTCGCGCGAGCGATCAATATGAACCTGGTGGCGCCCCGTCATCTGCACGGCGTCGAGCACGTCTGCCTCCCCTCCAGTCCTCGGAGCGGCAGCATCCGGTGCGTCCCGATTCGGCGTCAACAACATCTGGCGGGTCTCCCGGCTGCTCCCCCACAACATCTCTTGTGGAAGTTGCGCTAATGCCACATTCGGTGGTTCCGCATAGTAGCGCGCCTTCGCCGTGGCGCCCAAGCGGGCAGCGCGGCCGGACCGCTGTTCTCCCCATGTTCCACATGCTGTGGGCAACCCCTCGCCGGGTCGTGATCGCCCTGCCCCAGCCGTGCCACGAAGCCGTCCGCCACCGGCCACGAACGACCGGCACAGAGACTCCCATCGGCACGTCACCCGACGCTGCCGTTCAGCGAACAGGGAATCTCACGCCATGCGTGTTGCCTTGCTAGTGCTTCCGCTTTTAGTGCTCGGCCTTGCTGGCTGCATCGACGTCCACGAACACCCAGCCCCACGCGAAACCGTGGTGACGCCTGACGCTCCGCCGCCAGGCGTGGCGATAGCTCCTGGATCAACAGCGACGGTGGTGACCCACTAAAATATTTCTCTCCATACCCATACCGGCGATTGGCGCGACAGGCCGGGGGACGCGAGTCCCCCGGCCTGTTTGCTTGTGGGCGCGACGCACGATTTGCCTGTGGGCGCTCCGCACCATGCCGCTTTGCCGGCGCGGGTTTCCGACCGGCCGCGATCAGGCGACGTCAGCCGCCATCACGCAGCGCCGTCACCCGACGCAGCGCCGTCATCCGACGAGCCGCGACCAAGCCAGCCCGTCATAATCACGCGACAAGTCGTGACCAGACCAGCCCGCCGTCATCACGCGACAGGCCGTGACCACGCGACCCCGCCACCATCACCCAGCGCAGCCGTTATTACGCGACCTGGCCGCCGACGCCTCAGCTATCCCATGGCGCCTCTGCCGCCACCGCGGGCCGGTTGGCAATGAAGCACCCGGCTCGCGGCGCCACCTCCTCGCGCTCCGGCTCCTGCCGCAATGCGACCGCTTCCGGCAGCCTGACCGCGACCGTGGAGCCTTGGCCTGGCCATGCCTCAATACCCAAAGTGCCGCCCTGCAACGCCACGAGCTCCATCGCCTGGCGCAGCATCGCCTGTTGACCGTCCGGCGCCTCGCCCGGACCATCATCGGTCACGGCAATTTGCACCCGCCCGCCAAGCACCGCCGCACTGACCAGTACTTGCTCATGCGCCTGCCGTACCGCGTGCCCGACCAGCAATACCAGCACCTGCCGCAAAGCCTCCGCATCGGCATGCACCGCAAGCTCGGGCGCGATCGCTTTGTCCAAGGCAACGAGGCGATCCTTCGCCTCCTGTGACATGGCTGCCAACGCCAGACGCACTTCGGCGGCAACATCGAGCCGGGTCGCCGCAAACGGCACACGGCAGGTCACCTCCGGCCGTCCCGCCGATGCACTTGCTTCGCTCCGCCCCGGCCGGACCATGGCACGCGAGCGGCAGCCGCCCGCAAGCAACACCCCACACACAAGAGCGTTGCCGCCCGCCACAACGAAAACAGCCAATCCGAAGAGACTGCCAAACACCATGGTCTCGAGTTACGCACCGCAAAGTTAATACTTCGCTAAGCGCCCGGTGGTTTGTCTTTTGAATCTGCATGCCTGCCATGCACCCGCCATGACACACAGCGCAGCCCCACTCACGAGCCCCCACGCCAGGGCGTCGATAGCTTCATCCCGGCCGCATTGCGAACCCGTTTGATTCCGGACATGGTACGCCGTCAGAACGCGCCGAAAAATACCAATCGCGCCGGCGCGGCAACGCGCGACAGGGAGGGTGCACATGCATCTGGGCCAGGGTTTGAATCGGGCGGCGCAGACGCGGCCGCACGCGCCATCGACGATCATGGGCAATCGGCGCCGCACCTGGCGCGAAACCGCCGACCGCGTCGCGCGACTTGCCGGCGGCCTGCAGGCAATGGGCCTCGGCAAGGGTGACCGCGCCGCCATCCTGGCCTTGAACGGCGACCGCTATTTCGAACTGTTGTTCGCGGTGCCGGCGATCGGGGGAATGACGGTGCCGCTGAACACGCGCCTCGCGCCGCCCGAAATCGAGTACATGCTCAACGACAGCGGTGCGACGCTGTTGTTCGTCGATGCGGCGATGGCACCGGCGGTGCACGCACTGCAAGGGCGCATGGGCCAGGTGCGCGAGATCGTCTGGCTTGACGACACCCCTGCTCCCGCCGGCATGCGCATGTTCGAGACCTTGCTCGACGCACCGCCGGCCGCCGCGTTCGAGGCCGAGGACAATGACGTCGCCGGCATCTACTACACCGGCGGCACCACCGGCGTTTCCAAGGGCGTGATGCTGACGCACCGCAATCTGGTGACCAACGCCGCCAACATCATCATCGCGGTCGGCTACGACAGCGACACCGTCTATCTGCATGCCCCGCCGATGTTCCATCTGGCGGACGGCGCCTCCACCTTCGCGGTGACCATGCTGGGCGGCAGGCATGTGTTCATTCCGCGGTTCGATCCCGCCGCCGTCGCGGCGGCGATCGCACAGGAACGCGTCACCAACACGATCCTGGTGCCGACCATGGTCAACGCGCTGGTGAATTATCCGGAGCTGGCCAAATACGATCTTTCCAGCCTCAAACTGGTGCCCTTCGGCGCCTCGCCGATGCCCGACGCGGTGCTGCAGCGCGCCACCGAGGCGTTGCCGTCGTGTCAGTTCCTGCACGTCTACGGCATGACCGAAGCCGCGCCGATGGTGACCGCGCTGGAGCCGCGCGACATCCTGGTGCCGGGGCGCAGCCGGAGCTGCGGCAAGGCGGTGGCAATGGTCGAGGTGCGCATCGCCGATGCGGAGGACAACGACGTGCCGCCCGGCACCGTGGGCGAGGTCCAGGTGCGCGGCCCCAACGTGATGCTGGGCTACTGGCGCAAGCCGGAGCAAACCGCCGCCGCGTTGCGCGGTGGCTGGTACCACAGCGGCGACGGCGGCAGCATGGATGCCGAAGGCTACGTCTATATCGTCGATCGCCTGAAGGACATGATCATCAGCGGCGGCGAGAACATCTATTCCGCGGAAGTGGAGAACGCGATCCTCACGCTCGAAACGGTCGGCGAGGCCGCGGTGATCGCCATTCCCGACGAGACCTGGGGCGAGGCCGTGCACGCCGTCGTGGTCCCCCGGGCCGGCCGCACGGTGACCGGCGCCGAAGTGATCGCGCATTGCCGCGCGATCATCGCCCATTACAAATGCCCGCGCAGCGTCGAGGTGCGCGAACGTTCGCTGCCGCTGTCGGGTGCCGGCAAGGTGCTGAAGACAGAGCTGCGCGCGCCGTTCTGGGCAGGTCGCGAGAAGCGGGTGAACTGACCCGCAAGCGGCGCGCCGACACCGGAATTGAGGCGCCGCAACGAAACCGCTATGGCAATGCCCGCACGGCGCCGTCTCGCGGCGGAGAACGCGCTTGCTCATCGCCAACCGGCCACCGGCAGGAATACCGCATGCAGGACAGGAACTCGATGCCACGCCAATGGGACGTGGAAGCGGATGTCGTCGTCGTGGGCTTCGGCGCGGCGGGTGTCGCGGCATCCGTCACCGCGCACGATCTCGGCGCCAACGTCGTCTTGCTCGAGAAGGCGCCGCAGGGCGAGCATGGCGGCAATACCCGCGTCGCCGGCCAGGGCTATCTCAACACCTCCTCGCCAACCAAGGCCGCGGCCTATCTGAACGCGTTGTGCGGCCCGTTCGCAGTGCCGCAGGCCATGGTCCAGGTCTGGGCCGAGGAGATGTGCCAGAACAATGATTGGCTCGCCCGCATGGGTGGCGATCCGCAAGAGCATCAGCATCCGCCGGTCGGCATCGAATTCCCCGGCCTGCCCGGATCGGATTGCGTGCATAAGTTCCACGACGGCCCCGTCTACGGATATTCCAACACATGGAAGGCATTCGAAAACCTGGTGACGCGGCGCGACATCGCGGTGCGCTACGAAACCCCGGCCCGGGCACTGATCCAGCATCCGGAAACCGGAGAGATCATCGGCGTGCGTGCCAGCCGGCGCGACGAGACCGTCTCTGTCAAGGCCCGCCGCGGCGTGGTGCTGACCTGTGGGGGATTCGAGAACAATCAGGAGATGATCCGCAACTACCTGCCCAACATCCCCTATTGCTACACCTCCGGCTCGCCCTACAACGAAGGCGACGGCATCGCCATGGCGCTGTCGGTGGGCGCCGATCTCTGGCACATGAACAATTACGCCGGCCCCTCGATGGCGCTGAAAGTGCCCGAGGTGCGCACGTCATTTTCGATGCAGGCGCTGCATTACAGCAAGCGTCTGCCGGGCGGCATGATCGTGGTCGGGCCCGACGGGCGCCGCTTCTGCGATGAAAAATTCAAGACCCTGCATGGCAAGGTGCCGGTGAACGGCCGTTGGCTGCCGCTCGCCACGCCCTGCCCCATGTTCATGATTTTCGACCACACGCTGTTTGCCGCCGGCCCACTCTACGACAGGCACCCAAGCCACGGCTGGACGCAGATCATAGAGCAATACGATTGGAGCCCGGACAACGGTACCGAACTCGCGAAGGGTTGGATCACGCGGGCAGACAGCCTGGCCGCGCTTGCCGCTTCGGTCGGACTGGATGCCGCCGCCCTGGAGGCAAGCGTCCAGCGCTGGAACCAGGCTTGCTCCAGCGGCCGCGATGAGGCGTTCGGCCGCACCCTGATGCTGCAACCGCTCGCCGCCCCGCCGTTCTACGCGGTGGAGCTGTCGCCTTCGATGCTCAACACGCAAGGCGGCCCGCGGCGCAACGAGAACGCGCAGATCGTGCGCCCGGACGGCACGCCGATCGGCCGGCTGTACAGCGCCGGCGAACTCGGCTCGATCTACAGCTACCTCTATCAGGGCACCGGCAATATCGGCGAATGCCTGGCTTTCGGCCGCATCTCCGGGCGGAACGCCGCGGCCGAAACGCCCTGGACCTAGCCCGGCCTGGCCTGGCGCTGGCCTTGCCCTGGCCAGCGCCTCGCCCGCGGCCGCCCGCGGACCGCCTCACCGGGCCAAGCCGTCGGCAACCCGCATCAGCCCAGCGCCGCGGCCAGCGCCTCGGCACTGCGGCCATTGGCAATGGCGGCCGAGCGCCCGTCCCAATGCACCCCGTTCACCCGCGCGAAGGCGTGGTCCGCATCAGGATAAACGTAGCTCCGCACCAGCTTGCTCCCCTTGGTCGCCGCCACCACCTTGGCGCGGCCTTCCGGGGGGAAGAACTCGTCCTTGTCGGCAATGTGAACAATCAGCGGCCGGGTCACCTTGTTCAGATCGCCGAGCAAATTGTCCAGCCCCACCCCGTAATAGGAAACGTTGACCTCGGCATCCGATTGCTCTGCCATCATGAAGGCGAGCCGCCCGCCAAGGCAGTAGCCCATCGTCGCGACCTTGCCGTTGGAACTCGGCAGCTTGCGCGCCGCCGTGACCGTGGCCTTGAGATCCTCGATCCCCTTCGCCTGGTCGAACTTGCCGAACAATTCGAACGCGCGCTTCCATTCGGCTTCAGACTTGTCGGTGATGTCGATGCCCGGCTCGATCCGCCAGAACAAGTCGGGACAGACCGCCATGAAACCCAGGTCGGCGACCCAGGCGGCGATGTCGCGCATCGCCTGGTTGACACCGAAAATCTCCTGGATCAGCACCACAACGCCAGCCGGCTTTTTCCCCGGCTCAAGCAGATAGGCCGAGAAGCTGCCGGAGCCGTCGGTGGCCTGAATGGTGACGGATGCCATGGTTGGGTCCTCCCTCATGCGGCGGGGCGGGCAGCATAGCGAACTCGCCGGCCGGCAGAAGGGGCCGCCACGGCCCGCTGACAAACGCTAGTAAAACACCCCGTACACCACGTCCTCGACCTCGCCGGTCGCGAGATTGACTTCCAGCAGGTCCGGACCGTAGCGCACCCACGCGTAACCGGGCGGCGGCGGTTCCAGATTGAGCGCCGCCCATCCCGCATAGAAGAACGCGGGCGCCAGCAGAATGGCGGGCAACCGCGCGCCGATGCCCCAGCGACGGTAGCCCCAGCCTGGCGGATAGGCGAAGGGCGGCGCATGCATCCGCGCGAAATACTGGCCGCGGTGCCAGAACTGGTTGCCGCGAGGCGGCAGTGGCTGCCATCCGGGTCGTCCGGCCATCGGCGGGCCCGGCATCGGACGCCCCGGTCCCGGCTGCCCTGGATAGCCGGGACCTGCGTGCCCCGGATAGCCAGGACCCGGCTGACCCGGGCGGCCCGGATACGCCGAATGTTGCGGCCCGCCGGGAGGACCGCTCGGCCGCCCTGGCGGGGGCGCCGGCCGCGGCGCCTGTTGTTGCTCGCCTCGCTCACGTTGCTCCTGTTGCGCCGCCGACAGGCTCGGCAACGCAAGACTGGCCGCGGTCGCGAGGATCAGGATGCGTTTCATTCGTCCGGTTCCGCTGTGACGTCCGGCCGCGATAATAGCCGCCCGAGGCGGACGTCCGCCAATGCCTCGCCGATGCCGCGCCTTACCGCCGCTCGCGCTTGCAAAAACCCCCTGGCTCGCTTACGTACGCGAATTGCCCCCCGTTACCGGAGGTTGTTGCGCATGGCGCGTGTTACCGTCGAGGATTGCGTCCAAAAAGTCCCCAACCGCTTCGAGCTCGTCTTGCTCGCGGCACAGCGGGCACGCAACCTGTCCCGCGGCGAGGAACTGACCATCGACCGCGACAACGACAAGAACCCGGTGGTCGCACTGCGCGAGATCGCCGATGAGACCATCGACCTCGACCGCATCCAGGGCGATCTCGTGAAGTCGCTGTCGCGCGCGCCGGAGCCCGAGCCCGCGGACGAAGAGGTGCTGGACCTCATCCCCACCGACCAGAACATCTTCGGCCTCCAGGATGTCACCGCCGAGGAGGAGGCCGCCGGCCTTCCGGTGGAGAACGAAGACATGTCCGCCGAAGACATGGAAGCGGCCATCGAGGCGGAACTCGGCGGCCGCGGCAGGTAACGCCAGATGCCGCTCGGGGGCGACGCCGGTCCGACGCCACGGCCCGCGCCGTCCCCTCACTTTGCGCCTGACGGCGCGGCCCAGGGCGTCGCCACCGCGACGCCCCTCGACCATCGGCTCGTCGCGGCATTGGCCGCCAAGGTCCACGCCTACGACCCAAAGGCCGATACCGGCCTGATCGACGACGCGTTCACCGTGGCCGAGCAAGCCCACGGCACCCAGCGCCGCGACAACGGCGATCCCTATATCACCCATCCTTTGGCCGTGGCCGACATCCTGGCCGGCTACCGGCTGGATACCGCCTCCATCGCCACCGGCCTGCTGCACGACGTGATCGAGGACACGCCGACAAAACTGCCGGAACTCGACAAGCGCTTCGGCCACGAGATCGCCACGCTGGTCGATGGCGTCACCAAGCTGACCCGGCTGGAACTGCAATCCGACCGCACCAAGCAGGCGGAGAACTTCCGCAAGCTTGTCCTGGCGATGAGCAAGGACATCCGTGTCCTGCTGGTCAAGCTCGCCGACCGGCTGCACAACATGCGCACCCTGCATTTCGTGCGCGAACCCGACCGCCGCCGCCGCATCGCGCGCGAGACAATGGAGATCTACGCCCCGCTCGCCGAACGCATCGGCATGGACACGGTGAAGACCGAACTGCAGACGCTGTCGTTCCGCGAACTGGAGCCGGAAGCCTTCGCCACCATCCAGGCGCGCCTGAATTTTCTCCGCGGCCAGGGCGCGGACGTCATCGAGGAGGTCAAGCGCGACCTCGGCCGCGTCTGCGAAGACGCCGGCATCGAGGTGGTGGAAGTCACCGGGCGCGAGAAGTCGCCCTTCTCCATCTGGGAGAAGATGCATCGCCGCAACGTCGCCTTCGAGCAATTGTCCGACATCATGGCTTTCCGCATCCTGGTGAAGACCCGGGAGGCCTGTTACGCTGCCCTTGGCGCGGTGCACTCCGCCTATCCGGTGATCGCCGGGCGGTTCAAGGATTACATCTCCACTCCGAAATCGAACGGCTATCAGGGCCTGCACACCGGCGTGACGTTGCGCGAGCCGCGCAATCAGAAAATCGAAATCCAGATCCGCACCGAGGAAATGAGCGAGATCGCCGAGAACGGCGTCGCCGCGCACTGGATGTACAAAACCCGTGACGCGAAGCTCGACGGCAAGGACGTCCAAAGATTCCGCTGGGTGCAGGACCTCCTCGAAATCCTCGAAAACTCCGCTGCTCCCGACGAATTCCTCGAGAACACCAAATTAGAATTGTACGACGACCAGGTGTTCTGCTTCACGCCGAAGGGCTTGCTCGTGCAGTTGCCGCGCGGCGCGACCCCGGTCGATTTCGCCTACTCCGTGCACAGCCAGGTGGGCGATAGCTGCGTCGGCGCCAAGGTGAACGGCCGGCTGATGCCGCTGCGCTATCAGTTGCAGAACGGCGACCAGGTCGAGATCATGACCGCCCGCGGCGGCACGCCCTCGCCGCAGTGGGAGCGGTTCGTCGTCACCGGCAAGGCGCGCAGCCGCATCCGCCGCTTCGTGCACCAGCAGCAGCGCGAAGAGCATATCAATCTCGGCCGCTCGGAGCTGACCAAGGCGTTCCGCTCGGCCGGGGTGGACGGCTCAGAGAAGGCGCTGGAACCGGCACTGAAGGCGCTGAAGCTGCCGAATATGGCCGATCTCTACATCGCCGTCGGCAACGGCAATATCGGTGCGCGCGACGTGGTGCACGCGGCGTATCCCGAACTCCGGCAGACCCCGCGCGCCCCACGCATGGTCCCGGCCCTGCCCCCGCGCGGGCGAGCCGGCGTGCGGCCCGATCCGGGCATGCCGATCACCGGGCTGGTGCCCGGCATGGCCTATCACTTCGCCGGCTGCTGCCATCCCGTCCCGGGCGACGAGATCGTCGGCATCATCGCCACCGGCAAGGGCGTGACCATCCACGCGCGCGAATGCCAGACCCTGGAAGGCTTCGCCGCCACCCCCGAGCGCTTCATCGACGTCGATTGGAATTACGAAGTCCTGGCCAAGGGCGCGGGCAACGGCAAGCATCATCCCGGCCACACCGCGCGGATCAGCGTGATCTCCAGCAACGACGATGCCGCTCTGGCCAATCTGACGAACGCGATCGCCAAGCAGGAAGGCGCGATTGCGAATTTGAAGATCGTGAACCGCCAGCAGGATTTCATGGAGGCGCTGGTCGACGTCGAGGTCCGCGACGTGTCGCATTTGTCCAAGGTGATCGCCGGATTGCGCGGCGTGAACGGCATCAAGGGCGTGGAGCGGGCGAAAGCATGAGCAATCGTCGGTTTTTGCTCGCCAGTTGTCGGAGATTGGCGGTCAGCCTTGAAGCAGTGGCCCTGATCCCTGCGCCCTGCTTCCCGAAGACCGGCGACTGACGGCCGACGATTATGATTCTTGGCCTCGGCTCCGACATCGTCGATATCCGCCGCATCGAGGCGGCAATCGAACGCCACGGCGATCGTTTTCTCCAGCGCGTGTTCACCGAGACCGAGCGCGCCAAGGCGATGCGGCGCACCGAGGCGATCCGCGCCGCCACCTTCGCCAAGCGTTTCGCCGCGAAGGAGGCCGCGTCGAAGGCGCTCGGCACCGGGTTCCGCAACGGGGTTTGGTTCAGCAACCTCGCCGTGGTGAACCTTCCGGGCGGCCAGCCGACCTTGCAGATGAGCGGCGGGGCGGCGGAGCGGCTGGCCGCGATCACACCCGCCGGCATGTGGGCGATGGTCGCCCTGACCATGACCGACGAGTTTCCCTACGCCTATGCGCAGGT
>Ga0335072_10012373_pt1 | contig 12179 bp, 12 predicted proteins | sample Lox_Sample_21_FD_206725 | JGI IMG/M metagenome (GOLD analysis project Ga0335072, IMG submission 206725) | Soil microbial communities from Loxahatchee National Wildlife Refuge, Florida, United States - Lox_Sample_2.1 | ecosystem: Environmental > Terrestrial > Soil > Wetlands | place: USA...
GGCCAAGCCCAGCCGCTGCGCGCCGGACCTGAGTGAGCGGCGTGGCGCCGTAGCCGAGCATCAGCCCGCTGATCGCCGGCGGCCCGGCGAAGTACCGGTCCAGCTCGTGCAGCCCGACGCCACGGGTGGCCGCCTCGCTCACGACCCGCTTCGGGGTGACGCCGGGCGGGAGCTCGAGCACCACGTGCAGGCCGGCCGTGTCGCCGAGCAGGCGGTACGACGGCGCGGACAGCGCCTCGACCAGCGCGGCGCGGCGGCGGCCGTACTCCAGGCGCATCTTCCTGATGTGCCGCTCGAGGTCGCCGGAGGCGAGCAGCGCGAGCAGGGCGTGCTGCGGGGGCTCCGGCACCCGCTCGCCGAGGTTCGGGCGCAGCTGCGCGATGCGCTGCGTCAGCGTGTTGCTCGCCACTAGCCAGCCGACGCCGAACGTCGGCGTCAGCGCCTTCGACGCGGTGCCGAGGTACACGATCGCCTCGGGGTCCATGCTGTACAGGGCGGGCAGCGGTCCGACGTCGTACCGGAACTCGCTGTCGTAGTCGTCTTCCACGACTGTGGCGCAGGTCTTGCGCGCCCACGCGGTGAGCGCCTGCCGGCGGCCGACCGGCAGCCGCCCGCCCAGCGGGTACTGGTGCGCCGGGGTGGTGTACAGCAGCTTCAGGTCACCGGGCAACTCCTCGGGGATCACGCCGTGCGCGTCCACCCGGCAGGGCACCACCTGGGCGCCCGCCCGGGCCAGCACCTCGCGCGCCGCCGGGTAGCCGGGTTCCTCGACGCCTGCCTTGTCCCCCGGCCTGATCAGCGCCGCGGCGAGCAGGCTCAGGCCGCCGGAGACGCCCCTGGTGACCAGGACGTCCTGTGGGCTGACGCTGAGCGCGCGGGACCTGCGGAGGTAGGCGGCGAGCTCGGTGCGGAGCCCGGGGAGCCCGTGCGGGTCCGGCCACGGCGACGGCGGCTGGGTCCCGGCGTACCGCCACGCGCGGCGCCAGGCGGCAGGGTCGATCCCGGCCGCCCACGGGACGCCGGGGCGCAGCTCGATGAGCTCTCGGGCTGTGCCGGATGAAGCTCCGGATGAATGTGACAGCGAGCCGGTCATAGGCGGCTGAATGTCACAGTCATCCGCGGCGGCGTGGGCGCGGGCGCGGGCGTGGGCTGGCGCGGCAGGAGCGGGCGCCACATCCGCCACGTAGGTGCCTGAGCCGTGGCGGCCCTCGAGCCAGCCTTCGGCGAACAGGCTTGCGTAGGCAGTCGTCACGACCGTCCGGCTCACGCCGAGGGTGGCCGCGAGGTCCCGGGTGGACGGCAGCCGGTCGCCCGCGTGCAGCACGCCGTCGGTGACGGCGGTCCGAACCTGGGCGGACACCTGGGCCGCCAGCGGCTCGCCGTCGGCGCGGTCCACCACGATCGGCAAGTTGGTGTGCGAAGTGGTCATCAGAACTTCCCCGGGAGTGGCTATTTTCGGCAGTCCACTTTCCGCATAGGCTACGACCCTATGAGCGTTGACACCACACCGTTGTCCAGCACGCCCCGCACCAGCCTGCGCAGGCACCGCGAGCGCGGCATGAGCGACCGCGAAGCCCTGTACGAGGTGCTCGACGCGGGGCTGGTCTGCCACCTCGGCGTGGTCGCCGACGGCGTGCCCGTCGTGCTGCCTACCGCCTACGGCCGCGACGGCGACACGCTGTACTTGCACGGGTCGTCGGCGAACGGGATGTTCGGCGCGGCGGCCGGGCAGCAGGTGTGCGTGACGGTCACCCACCTGGACGGGATCGTCTGCGCCCGTTCGGTGTTCAGCCACTCGGTGAACTACCGCAGCGCGGTCGTGTTCGGCACCGCGACGCTCGTCAGCGACGAGGACGAGCGCTGGCACGCGCTGGAACTCATCACCGATCACCTCATCCCCGGCCGGTGGGCCGCCGCCCGCCAGCCGACCAGGAAGGAGATGGCCGCGACGTCGGTGCTGTCCGTGCCGCTCGCCGAGGCCTCGGTGAAGATCCGCACCGGAATGCCGGCCGACGAGCCTGAGGACCTCGACCTGGACGTGTGGGCCGGCGTGCTGCCGATGGCCGTGACGTTCGGCGCACCCGACCCGGACCCGGCCATGGGCGGCGAGATGCCGGTCCCCGCCCATATCCGCGACCGCGCCAGCGGCTGATGGGGTAATCCTCTTACCACCTAGCAACTAAAAAGGTCGTAATGTAGTTGGGATGAACGACCGGCTGGTATGGATCGACTGCGAGATGACCGGGCTGGACATCGAGCGGGACGCGCTGATAGAGATCGCGTGCCTCGTGACCGATGCCGACCTGAACCTGCTCGACGACGGCATTGACCTGATCATCAAGCCGCCCGCGGAGGCGCTTGACCAGATGAGCGACGTGGTGCGCGAGATGCACACCACCTCGGGACTGCTTGCCGATCTGCCGGGCGGCGTCACGCTCGCCGAGGCCGCGGACGCGGTGCTGGCTTACGTGCGCCAGCACGTCGGCGAGCCGCGCAAGGTGCCGCTATGCGGCAACTCGATCGCCACCGACCGCTGGTTCATCGCGCGGGACATGCCGGAGCTCGACGCGTTCCTGCACTACCGGATGGTCGACGTGTCGTCGATCAAGGAGCTGGCGCGGCGCTGGTACCCGCGGGTGTACTTCGCTTCCCCCGCCAAGCACGGCGGACACCGGGCGCTCGCCGACATCACCGAGAGCGTCCAGGAACTGCGCTACTACCGCGAGGCCGTTTTCGTCCCCCAGCCAGGACCGGATTCGGCGACCGCGCGGCAGATCGCCGCCCGGTACGGCAACGTGCCATCGGCCCACTAAGCCGGTCGTAGCCGCAATCGCCTACCGCTATACTCGTCTCAGCCGGGCGAGCGGGGGGCGTGATACGCGCTGAGGCCGCAAGCAGCCCGGCGGCATGGTGGGCGTAGCTCAGCTGGTAGAGCACCAGGTTGTGGTCCTGGGGGTCGCGGGTTCGAACCCCGTCGCTCACCCCATTCAAAGTGCGGGTGCGGAGGCCTAGCCGGAAAACGGCGGGGTCTCCTAGGATTAACCCGGATGGCTGCGCAGAGCGAGTTCAGATACGGCGATCACCTAAGGGCGCGGCGCCCGGGTTATGCGCATCATGGCATCTACGTCAGCGACGATCGCGTCATTGATTTTGGCGGCTGGGACCTGCACCCCGTACACCGGAACGGGGTCCGCCCCACCACACTCGAGCAATTTGCCCGCAGCAGCAAAGTCGAGGTTGTCCACCATCCCGGTCCTGGCCGGATGTTCGGGCCGACATGGCTGCCGAGCCCCCTCCCGCCCGAGCAGATCGTGGCCGAGGCTGAACGGCTCGCGGCGATCGGCCTCGAGGGCAAGTACACGATGTTCGGCAGCAACTGTGAGCACTTCGCGAACTGGTGCGTGACCGGCAATTATTTTGAAAGCCTGCAGACGAAGAAATTCTTCAGGAGGCAGACAGCACTGTTCGTGGTGATGCTATTGACGGCCAGGACGAGCGGGCGCACGAAGTGGTGGCGAATTACGTGCTCGTCACTCGTCCTGCTCAGCGCCTTCGCCGGATACCAACGGCACCGGGCTCCCCACAAGTTCTGGCAAGGCGTAGAGAGACCACTCAGCCCGCCCTGGCGGTAGCGCAAGCCCTGTACCACTGACGTTTCACGTCTTGACAGGTTTACTTGCTTCATGTCAGTGTCACTGACATGAAGGACGGAGGGACCTACCATTCCCCGCTGCGCGCGTCGCAGGCGGCGGCTACACGGGACCGGATCGTGGCGGCCTGCCTGGCGCTCATGCGCCTGGGCGATGACCTGACCTATGCGTCTGTCGCCACCGAGGCCGAGGTGCAGGAGCGGACCGTCTACCGGCACTTCCCGAAAAAGGAGGACCTGCAGGCCGCGGTGTGGGACTGGATCGTCCAGCACCTCACGCACGCGGACTTCGCGGCCAGGGACGAAGAACACCTCGTCATGGCGATGCGGGAGTCCTTCGCCGGATTCGACGCCGACGCTGCGCTCATCCAGGCGATGCTGCACTCGCCACAGGGTCTTGAAGTCCGGCGGCGCCAGCAGCCCGCGCGGCGCGCGATGTTCGAGGCCTGCGTCGACAGCGCGGTCCCGGACGCGCCGCCAGAGGTCCGGGAACGCGCTGCCGCGCTGCTGCAGGTCCTGTACTCGGCCGCGTCGTGGGACCTGCTGCGCGGCTTCTGGGACATGGACGCCGCCGAGGCGGCCGACACGATCGGACTCGGCATCCGCTGCCTGCTCAGCGGGCTGCGGATGGAGGACAGCCCGCGGGCGACGACCGATCACCCGACACCACATCGCACCCGGAGGAAATCATGACGCACAGCGCAGAAACCGTGGCGCACGGCCCACGGGCCGGCCGCCGCGCGGCCAAGACCGCGGACGGCGAAGGAGAGGCCTACTGGTTCTACGGCGACAAGGCCGTGCTGCGCTCACCCGAGGGCGTGCTGCCGGTCATCATCGAGCACCACGTCGGTCCAGGCGCGGCCGCGCCGCTCCACGTGCACCACGACGTCGACGACAGCTTCTACCTGCTGCGCGGTCAACTGGCGATGCGCTGCGGTGACGATACCTTCGTCGCTAACGCGGGCGATTACGTCAGCCTGCCCAAAGGCGTGCCGCACGCGCTCAGCAACATCGGCGCCGAGGAGGCCGTGCTGCTGCAGACACACGACGCGGACTCGTTCCTCACGTTCATCCGGCGCGTCGGCGTCTCCGGCGATCAGCCGCCGCCTGATCCCGGGTCGCTCGACTACGCGGCCATGAATGACGTGGCCGGCGAGACGGGCACGCCGGTGCTCGGGCCGCCGATGTCCGGGGAGGAAGCGCGGGCGATTATCGCCCGTGGCTGAACAGGCGGGCGCCTGTCTGGATGCGGAGTTCTTCCACGATGGCGAGCTGGTCGGAGGCGCGGTCAAGCAGGACGCGGAGACGTCCCTGGTCCAGCAGGCCATCGTTCGACGCCGCGGCCAGCAAGACGTGCCACCGTGCGACCTTGCCCTGGATGCCCAGGTAGAGGGTATCCAGCTCGATCAGGTCGTGCAGCGGAGAGCGGTTGAGGACGTTCGCGCTCGGCTTCAGCCGTGTGGCCTTCTGCGTGACCCATCCGGCCACGATCTTGTGCCCGTGCACAGGCACGCCGGCGCTCCGCATCAGTTGCAGGAGCGCCTGCCGGTCGGCGGCGATGTCCGCGGCCACGCCGGTCAGCCGCTTGCGGTGTTCGGCGTTCTGGAGGGACCCGGCGACGCGGCGAGCTAGTTCCACCCTCGCCGTAGTGCCGGCGAGATGATCGTTGAGATAAATGCCCAGCCAGCGTCGTGGGCCATCACGATTCGACATGCTTTCCCTCTCTACCCGGGCCCGGCCTCGTTGAACGTCGGGGCTGAGCGCGGGGAGGTTAAAGCGGGCGTATGGGGGGAGTAAAAGCACCTTCCACCGTGAGGAGGGCATGAGATGGGTTTCATGGACAAGATGCGGAACAGGTTCAAGATGGGCAAGGGCCGCGCCAAGCAGAACGTCGGCCGGGCCACCGATGACCCCTACCTGGAGGCCGAAGGCCAGCGCGAGCGCGCGGGCGGCGCCGCCCGGCAGGTCGGCGAGCAGGTGAAGGACGCCGGCAAGAACGTCCGCGACGCCTTTAAGGAGTAGTAGAGCGCCGCGCCGCCCGCTGCGCCGACAGCAGCGGTATCGCGGCGATCTTCTCGTCCGTCAGGTCATCCCACTGGATGCCCGGCAGCGGCCGCGGGCCGTGCCGCGGGCGGCAGTCGATGACCCGGGCGGGGGTGACGATAAAGTCCACCAGCACGTCGTGGCTGGTCAACGGGATTGTCCCGGCCGGGCGTACCTGAAGTTCGTGCACGGTCGTGACGGACACGGTGTCCGGCCCGATCAGGCCCGCGGCGGTTGCCAGCGCGAACTCCAGGTCCGCGAAACCACCGCCCTTGCCTAGCCGGGCACCGTCTTCCCCGACCGCGACGCAGCCCATGACGACGAGGCCGACCGGGGTGAGTTCCGCCAGGCTGACCCGTCGCGCGGACTTGGTCGCGCCGCTGATCGAGGCCGCCTTCCTGGGCGGCTCCGACAGGTGGTCCGGGTCCAGGGCGAAGAACGGCTCGGGGGCGGCCAGCCTCGGCACGGCCATGTAGACGGTCTTGCCGTCTTCCAGCGCGCGCTGCCGCACGGGCAGCTGCGCGGAATCCGGGTTGGACTTCAGCGTGTGCGCCGCCTGCCACGCGGGCAGGTCACGCAGCCGTTCGGCGGCGGCCTCGGCGCCGGTGAAGTTGGGGATGCGCCCGGCGGCGCCGGGAAACCTGGCCACCTTGGCGGCCCGCATCGCGGACCAGACCTCGTCGCGCAGCGCCGCCTTCGCGGCCAGCACGTCGGCGGGGCCGCCAGCGTCGTGATCATGCCGGGGCGCGGAACGGGGACGAGCCATCCCCCTATCCTGCCCGCCCGCCTGGTGGTGGGTGACATAGGGCGCAAACGTCATCACAGAACCAGGACAAAAAGGACATAAAACGAGACGATTGCGCCCTATGTGCGTGCGACAGCCGGTGGAGGGGGCGCTGAGGGTGGCTGGGGGTGGCCGGCCCGGGTGGATTGGATGGACGGGTGTGGGCGTCGGGATCCCAGGACACGGCCGCCGCAGCCCCAGGCCTCGCGGGAAGGTGGGCAGCGGAGCGGGGTCAGTTCAGGGCGATGGCTGCGATGGCCAGGGCGCACAGGCCCAGGCCGGCGCGCTGGGCCAGGCTGAACCGCTCGTGCAGGAGGACCCTGGCCAGCAGGACGGTGAAGCCGGGGTATAGCGAGACCAGCACGGCGGCGACGGCCAGCATGCTGAAGTGGGTGGCGTAGAAGTAGGCCGCGGCGGCCGCCGTGCTGCTGGCGCCCGCGAACACGGGCAGGCCGATGGCGCGGACCGGGATGTGCAGCGACTGCCGGGACTTGGCCGCGGCGGCCAGCGCGACCAGCAGCGTGCTGGCCTGCTCGGACGCGACCGGCCACAGGCCGGCGTTCCGGCCGGCCTGGGCGAGGCCGATGAACAGGATGCCGAAGCAAACACCGGCGGCCAGGCCGTCGAACAGGCCGCTGCCGAGCTTGCCGCGGACCGAACCGCTGGCCGCGACCAGCACGATGGCGGGCAGCGAGACCAGCACACCCGCGACGGCCAGCAGGCCCGGCCGCTCGCCGAGCATGACGCCCGCCACAACGGGGACCACGACCGCGCCCACCGCGGACACCGGGCCGACCACGCTCATCTGGCCGCGGGCCAGCCCGCGGTACAGCGCCAGGGTGCCTGCCCCGCCGGCCAGGCCGCTGACCAGCCCCCAGGCGACGGCGTGGACGCTCGGCCCGGGGCCGTGCGACACGAGCAGCGCGATCACGGCCACCGCGGTGGCGGCGGCCGAGCCGATCACGGTAACCAGGAGCCAGCCCGAACGCCGCGAGGCCACTCCCCCGGCGAAGTCGGAGCCGCCGTACAACAGGGCCGCGGCGAGGCCTAGCACGATTCCCATGGTCATTCCTTCCTTAACTGGTGCTCACACTCCAAGCCTGACAAGAATCGGTACTGCAGATAAGGTCCGGATTGATGCCTAAAACTAGGACCGATTCTGGGTTGCTCGTCCTGCTCAGCCACGACGGGCACGTCCCGCTGCACCGGCAGGTCGAGACCTCGATCAGGGAGGCGATCCGCGCCGGGCGGCTGCCGCGCGGGTCCAGCCTGCCGCCTACGCGGGTGCTGGCCGCCGACCTCGGCGTCTCCCGCGGCGTGGTGGTGGAGGCGTACCAGCAGCTCACGGCCGAGGGGTACCTGGCTAGCCAGTCAGGCGGCTACACCCGGGTGGCGGCGGGCCCGGCGCCGCGGGCCGCCGCGCTCTCCCAGGAGGGGGCGCCAAAGCCGGCCATCGACCTCAGCTACGGCCGGGCCGACGTGTCCAGCTTCCCGCGCGCCGCGTGGCTGCGGTCCATCCGCGCCGCGCTGGCCGACGCGCCGAACGAGGTGTTCGGCTACCTCAGCGGGCGCGGGGTGCCGCAGCTTCGCACCGCGATGGCCGGTTACCTGAACCGGGTCCGCGGCACGGTGGCCGATCCCGAGCAGATGGTGATCTGCACAGGCTACGCGCAGGGCGTCACGCTGCTGATGGGCGTGCTGGCCGCCAGAGGGGCGACACGGATCGCGCTCGAGGACCCGTCCTCCAACGACGACGCGCTGCCGGCCGCCAGGGCGGCCGGCCTGGACGTGACGGGGATCCCGGTCGACGGCGACGGCATCCGGGTCGACCTGCTGCGGGACAGCGGGGCCGACGCCGTCATCCTGACGCCCTCGCACCAGTGGCCCACCGGCGCGGTCCTGTCCGCGGGGAACCGGGCCGCGCTCGTCCGCTGGGCGGCGGACCGCGGAGCGGTCATCGTCGAGGACGACTACGACGCCGAGTACCGCTACGACCGCACGCCGGTCGGCTCGCTGCAGGGCCTGGCGCCCGAGCACGTCGTCTACGCCGGCTCGGCGAGCAAAGTACTGGCCCCCGGGCTGCGGCTCGGCTGGTTCGTGCTGCCCGCTGAGCTGACCGAGCCGATGGCCGCGGCCAAGATCGCCGCGGACCGCGGGTCGGCCGCGCTCGAGCAGATGGCCCTCGCCGACTTCGTGACGCGGGGCGAGTTCGACCGGCACCTGCGCCGGATGCGCCCGGTGTACCGGCGTCGCCGGGACGCGCTGCTCGCGGCGCTGGCCAGGCACCTGCCCTGGCTCGAGCCGGCCGGCGTCTCCGCCGGGCTGCACCTGGTTACCTGGCTGCCGCCGCACCTGGACGAGGCCGCGGTGGTCGCCGCGGCCCGGCGGGCGGGCGTCGGCATCGACGCGGTGGGGCCGTACCGCATCGCGAACCCGGGTCCCGGCGGCCTGATCTTCGGGTACGCAACGGTCAGCGAGCGCGCCATCGCCGAGGGCATCGCGACGCTGGCCCGGGTCATCGGCCAACTCTAAGACCGCCAGGGGCGGGTGTCACAGGCCGCGGGGGTGCCTTGTCTGAGATGGCGAAGGCTATAAAAGGCAGGGAAGGGAACCATCATGCGAATCTTCGTCGCGGGCGCGGCCGGCGTGATCGGGCAGCGCCTCGTCCCCATGCTGACGGCGGGCGGTCATGAGGTGACCGGCACCACGCGGTCGGCGGCCAGGGAAGCAGAGATCCGGCGGCTCGGCGCCACCCCGGTCATCGTGGACGGCCTCGACGCCGACGCCGTGCTCGCGGCGGTGCGGCAGGCCAGGCCCGAGGTGATCATCCACCAGATGACGTCGCTGAGCGCGCTGAAGGACTTCCGCAACTTCGACAATGGCTTCGCGGTCACCAACCAGCTGCGCACCACGGGCACAGACAACTTGCTCGCCGGCGCGCGGGCGGCCGGGACCGGGCGGTTCATCGCGCAGAGCTACACCTCGTGGCCGTACGCCCGCACCGGCGGCCCGGTCAAGACCGAGGACGACCCGCTCGACACGCATCCGCCGGCCGCGATGACCGAGTCGCTCAAGGCGATCCGGCACGTCGAGGAAGCGGTATCGGCGTTTCCCGGCGGGGTCGTGCTGCGTTACGGCGGCTTCTACGGGCCTGGCGCGTCGGAGAACATGCTCGCCCCGGTGCGGAAGCGGATGATGCCGGTCATCGGCGGGGGCGCCGGCATCTGGTCGTTCTGCCAGGCGGACGACGCGGCGGCGGCGACCGCGGCCGCGGTGACGCGGGGCGCGCCCGGCATCTACAACGTCGTGGACGACGACCCGGCGCCGGTGTCTGAGTGGCTGCCGTTCCTGGCAGAGTGTGCCGGCGCGAAGAAGCCGCTGCGCGTCCCCACGTGGCTGGGGCGGGTGCTCGGCGGCGAGGCCGCCGTGGTCATGATGACCGAGATGCGCGGGGCGTCGAACGCGAAGGCGAAGCGCGAGCTCGGCTGGTCGCCGCGCTATCCGAGCTGGCGGGACGGCTTCCCGGCGTGGACCGGCAAGGCGCCGGCCCTGAGGGCGGTTCATCATGACGCAGCCTGAAACTGGGGGGCCCTACCAGGAGCTCCGGCCGCTGATGTTCTCGATCGCCTACCGGATGACCGGGAGCGTCAGCGACGCGGAGGACATCGTGCAGGAAGCGTTCCTCGGGCTGGCCAGGGGACTCAGCGAGGGCACCGTGGTGGAGTCGCCGAAGGCCTACCTGGCGACCGCCACGACGCGGCACGCGATCAACCACCTGCGGTCGGCCCGGGTGCGGCGGGAAGCCTACGTCGGCACCTGGCTGCCCGAACCGCTGGTGGCCGACGAGGGCGGGGCGCCGCAGCCCGCGCCCGCCCCCGATCCGGCGGAACGCGCCGAGCTGGCCGACTCGCTGTCAATGGCGTTCCTGGTGCTGCTGGAGAGTCTGGCCCCGGTGGAGCGCGCCGTGTTCCTGCTCCGTGAGGTGTTCGGCTACGACTACGCCGAAGTGGCACAGATCGTCGGCAAGAGCGAGCAGAACTGCCGCCAGATCTTCGCCCGCGCCCGCCAGCACATCGGCGACCGGCGGCCGCGCTTCGAATCGTCGCGGGCCCAGGGCGAGGAGCTGGCGCGCCGGTTCTTCGCCGCCGCGGCCGGCGGGGAGATGGACGCGCTGCTCGAACTGCTCGCGCCGGACGTGGTCTTCGTCGGCGACGGCGGCGGGAAGGCGCTCGCGGTCAGGGAGCCGCTGCACGGTCAGGTGCGGGTGGCCAGGTTCATCGCCGGGCTGTTCCGCCGGGGCGTCCAGCTCGATGCCGAGCTGCGGCCGGCGCTGGTGAACGGCCAGCCTGGCGGGCTCGCGCTCGGTCCCGACGGCCGGGTGATCAGCGTCTTCACGCTGGACATCGCGGACGGGGCCGTGCAGGCGATCCGCTCGGTCGTCAACCCGGACAAGCTCGCCCACCTCGGGCCGGTCTCGGACTTGGGGCTGCCGCCCGGCGACGGCTAGCAACTTCCAGGAAGCTGGAAGTTCTTCCGGGAGCGGCGTTGACGTGCCGGTGGCGCCGGACGCCGAAGGTACACTCGGGGCGAAATCTGGCGCGGGCTGTATTCGTGGACGATTCGAACCGTACGCAGCGTAGCGCTCGTTGTCTGGTGGGGGATGTCCGGCAAGGAGCGTCCGCCGTTGGCAGAGAGTTCGCTGGGAGGACTGCCCGATGAGTGACGAGGACTGGAAGGGCTGGTACCAGGACGACAGACCCAGTCCGGCCGCGAGCGGGGGACCCCGTTTCGAGCCAAGGTCCGGGTCCGGGTCCGGCACTGCCGGTAACGGCGGGGCCAGCTACGAGGCGACGCACGGCATGGGCGCCCCCGCGGGCGGCCGCGGCTGGCCGTCGCAGCCGCCGCCGGTCTCCGACCCGCGCGAGCCCGGCGAGCCCTACCGGGGCGGCACGCCCTACCGCGGCGGCGGACGGCGCTGGCGGTTCTGGGGCCAGCCGGGGCGCCGCGGGCGGCGGATCGCGCTGATCGCCGGGCTGGTCGTGCTGCTCCTGATCGTCGTCGCCGCCGGGTCCTACTTCTGGGCCGACGGCAAGCTGAACAAGTCCGTGACGCTGCCCGCCTCGACGGCGACGTCGGCGGGGACCAACTGGCTGATCGTGGGCTCGGACAGCCGGCAGGGACTCAGCCGGTCGCAGGATGACGCCCTGCATCTGGGGACCGTCGGCGCCGACGCGTCTGACTCGCTCATGCTGCTGCACATGGGCGGCCCCAAGCCGGTGCTGATCAGCATCCCGCGCGACTCCTACGTGCCGATCCCGGGGCACGGGGAGAACAAGATCAACGCGGCGCTCGCGTACGGCGGGCCGACGCTGCTCGTCCAGACCGTGGAAAACGTCACCGGGCTGCGCATCAACCACTACATGGGGATCGGGTTCGGCGGGCTGGTCAGCGTCGTGAACACGGTCGGCGGCGTGCGCATCTGCCTGAGCTCGGCGATCCAGGACTCCTACTCCGGCGTCAACCTGTCGAAGGGCTGCCACAACCTGAACGGCACCCAGGCGCTGGCCTTCGTGCGGGACCGGCACTCGTTCGCCACCTCGGACCTGCAGCGGATCCAGGACCAGCGGGCGTTCCTCAAGGCGCTGCTGAGCAAGGCCACCAGCCCGGGTGTCTACCTGAACCCGTTCACCGCCTACCCGTTCG
>Ga0335072_10012374_pt1 | contig 12178 bp, 9 predicted proteins | sample Lox_Sample_21_FD_206725 | JGI IMG/M metagenome (GOLD analysis project Ga0335072, IMG submission 206725) | Soil microbial communities from Loxahatchee National Wildlife Refuge, Florida, United States - Lox_Sample_2.1 | ecosystem: Environmental > Terrestrial > Soil > Wetlands | place: USA: Florida...
GCCCAGCGAGCTACCGAACTGCTCCACCCCGCGTCGATGAGAACACTCTATGAGCTCTCGCCGAATGAAGCAAATCGGTTAGCCGCCCGCCGGGGAGGCCAGCCAGACGGTGTAGGTCAGCGGCCACGGAGCAGACGGCGGGCCGTTCAGGTCCTGGGCGTCCTGCGTCGTGGACAGGGTCAGTACCTGCCGGGGCACGAGCCCGTCCAGGGCGACGGCCCCGGACGTGCTGCCCAGCAGCACCGGCCGCCGCCCGGCTCGCTCGATGGCGGCGACGGCCTGCTGGATGAGGCTCGGCGAGGCCCCGTCCATGCGGGCGGTCGGCACGTCGCAGATGCCCCGTACGACTTGCGTGAACGCGTTAGCCGTCGGGGAATCGACGATGAGCACGCTGGCCGACGAACTGCCGGCCGACGAACCGCCGTTGATCGCCGTGCACAGGCCGGACACGGCGGGCTTCTCGCCCTTGAACGTGACCGTGAGCGCCATCCCCCGCGCCGCTACGTGGCGGGCCTTCCCCGTGCCCACGTAACCGGGGTCGAACGTCGTGACCGCCGCTGGAGCGACCAGGGCGACCACGGAGCAGGTCGCCACCAGGGCCTGGGCGATCCGGCCGGCTTCGAGCTCAGCGGCCCGCTGCCGCACTCGTGAGCACGCCCACAGGGCCAGGCAGATCAGTCCGGGCAGCACGACGGGAACCAGTCGACGGCTGGCCCACGGCTGGTCGGGGTAGATGGCCGGGTCCCACAAGACCGCCGCTATCGACCAGCCGAACATCAGCAATGGCAGTCCCCACGACCGGGCGGCGGCGGACGCGCCCCGCCACTGGAGCAGGGCACGGACGCACCGACGGCCGAGCAGCGCGGCCCCGCCACAGGCCAGCAGCACGGCCGGTACCCCTAGGTACCAGATCACCCAGTTGAAGGTCTGCTCGGAGTACTGCTGCCGCCCGTCAACGGCCAGCTTGGCCAGGCGCTGCAGCGCGGCTATGTAGTGGATGTAGTACGGGTCGGTGGCTCCCCGGGTGACCTGGACTGAGGGGCGCACCGCCAGCCCGACCAGGGCGGCCAGGGGAATGAGCACGGCCAGGCCCTCGAGCACGAACTGGAGCAGCGGCACGCGAAGCGTTTTGCCTGACAGGCCGAGCAGGGGCAGTCGCCAGTCAAGGACCCGCCGCGCCCAGGCGCGGACGGCCGGGATCGCTAGCGGCGCGATCAGCGCGGTCACCACGCCGAACGCGGCCACGGCAATGCCCATGTCATGCAGCTGAGGCTCTAGCGAGGACAGGTAGGGGCGGGCCAGTTCGGTTCCCGCGACCACGCTGAGCCCGATGCCGATCAGTACCCCGGCGGCCATCGGCCCGGCCTGAGGCCGTCGGGCCACGAACATGATGGCCAGGAAGGGGAACACTGGCAGCAGGATGTTCAGTGACCCGATGTCGGCCAGGATCGTCAGCCCGAGGGCCAGACCGCCGAACCCGGCGAGGGTCATCGCCTGCCACGGGATGGCCCGGGCAGGCTCGGGAGCCGGAACCGCCTCGAGGGTCTGGGTGACCGGGCCCTCGGAGCGAGCGGGCAGCCCGATCGGGATGACCTTGACATCGGGGCTGGTCTCAGCGGCGATCGAGCCTCGGGCGCTGTCCAGGATGTCGGAATCGGTATCGGAGATGCCCGCCAGGCTGTCAGCACCAGCCAGGTCATCGAGGCTGGGCGGGCCGTCCGGATAGTCGTCAGGACCAAGAGGGGCGTCGGCAAGAGCCGGGGTCGCGGAGCTCTTGCGGTGGCGTCGGACGGCCAGCGAGTCGAGCACCAGGCACAGCCCGCCGAACAGCAGTATCTGCACCAGCGGCTCGCTGAGGGTCGTCCGGCTGACGTACTGCTCGGGAAGCAGGACGGCCAGCACGAGCGCGGCGGCCGGCGCCCACCGCGGCCCGGCCAGGCGCCCGGCCAGGCCGGCGAACGACAGGACCGCGAGGCCGCCCAGGGCCGGCCCGACCAGGAACGCACCGCTCACTCCGTGCGCCCAGATCCCGGCCGCGATCACGAGCGGCAGGCCGGCCATGAACGCGGGCGAGAGCACCGCGCCGTGGGCCAGGAACCCTGGACTGGTGAACGAGAGGCCCGCGCTGGCTATCGCGCTGGAAGCCGAGCTTGGCAGGCCGAAGTCATAGGGCAGGAGCGGGATCTTCGCCGTACCGTGGTGCGCGATCCAGTACCCGTACTGCAGGTACTCGCCCGCCCCTGTGGCCACGATGGCCTGCTGTGATCTCTCGAGTACTTGCCAGACGGAAAATCCGGCCGACACCGCGAGGGTCAGCAGGACCGACCACGCCGGTACCGCGGGCCGCCCGGCCAGAGCTGGAACCGGCGCCGACTCGGGCGTCGCCGCCTCGGCCGCCGACACCGCCCGGCCGGGCGCGAAGCGTGGCCAGCTGAGGGGCACCTGGCGCATGGCGAAATAGCACAGCGCGAGGGCGAGCGGGACGAAGATAATGAGCATCGGAACGGGCAGCAGCCGCCCGGCGAGCAGCATCCCGGTTCCCGGCAGCAGCCAGGCCACCGCCAGCAGGGCGGGGGCCTGCGTCATCCCGGCGAACACCCAGGCCGCCACCCACGACCGGTCCCGGTACCAGGTGCGGGCCGTGCGGAGCCTTCGCGCCGGTCCCGCCATCACGCCGCTGACCGCCCGATAGCTGGCATTACGGAGCAGAACGGACCCATCGCTCCGCTCTACGACGGCCCTATCTTTCACGGCGCTCCTGCGCGCTCCTGGCAGTCGTGAGTGCACGAACCAACTCTAGACGCCCTAACTGTGTGTCCGATGCGGGCTTAGACCAAGCCGATGCTCAGTGTCTCGCACAATCGAACATCGTCACTTCCCCCGACTTGCCCGGTCATGCACCGGTTTGCCGTCCTAGCCGTGGTTTGCGTGACTTGCGCGGGTCAGCCTTGGGCGGCGTTCGCGACCGGATAAGAATCTGGCCGGCTGCCTGTCTCGCGGCCAGCGGTGACCGCGAGCAGCCACAGCGCCAGGGTCCCCGGGTAGATGAAGTAGCCGAACCGAGTCGAGGGCGCGAGGACGAACATCAGCGACATGGCCCAGGCGAGCAGGAACACCGCCCGGGGCACGGTCCGCGGTGGCCGGGTAATGAGCGTCGCGGCCACGCCGATCGCCGTCAGCACCAGGAGCGCGACCACCGTTGTGTGGCCGGCCTTCCCCAGGCCGGCGATGAGGTGCCCTGGCAGTGGGCTCGCGGCGGCGGACTGAATGCCGGCCAGCCCCAGCGGGAACTTGATCGTGTTAACGACCAGCGGATTGGGGTCGGTGAGGAACGGCCCGATGCAGACCGCGGCCACCGCCACCGCGACCAGCGTGAACCGGGAGGCCACCCGCCAGCCGTCCCTGGCCGCGAGCATGACGATCGCGACCGCGAGGCCTGGCCAGGCGGTGGCCTTCATGCCGGCCGCGATGCCGAGCGCGATGCCGGCCAATACGATCCGCCGACTGGAGGTCCTGGCCAGCAGCCCGAAGCCGAGGCTGAGGAAGGCCACCATCGGGACATCGGTTCCGCCCACGGCCAGCTCGAGCGCGATCACTGGGCTGGCCACGACCAGGATCGTCCAGCGCAAGGCGTCGCGCGCCCCGCCGGCCCGCAGCGCCCACGCGAAAACGACCAGGAACGCCAGGCCGAACCAGATGCGAGGATCGGTCAGCGCCCCGGAGCCGAACACGGCGCGGGGCAGCCCGAACAGGGCCATCACCGGCAGGTACGGGTTATAGGCGTTGGGGTCGGTGGTACTCGCGAGGGAGGCCACGCTCGCGTAGGGAGTGCCGTGGTGGACCAGCATGACCGCGGACCGGGCGACCACCTCAACCTCAGGCTGGCTGAGGTTGCGCGCCGCCATCACCGACAGCGGCACCACCAGCGCCCCGAGTAGGGCGGCGACGAGGGCGATGTCGACCCCCCAGCGGCCCGCCTTGCCCCATCGCTGGCCGCGCAGGATCACGGCTACGACGAAGGCGGCACCGTACCCGCAGAACGCCATGTCGCCCCACAGGCGGTGTATCGAGTCCGAGCTGATCAGCGCGAACAATCCCGCGTAGAGTGCCGAGACGGCGAAGACCACGGCCAGCCAGTAGCCCGGCCAGGTGGCAGGCGACCGCCAGGCGTCACCCATCCGCATGGAACTGAGCCGCAGGGAACCCAGCCGCTTGTAACTCAGCCGCATGGTCCCCCTCCCGGCTGCCCCCGGTCGATAGTCACTCTCGCGATGTTACTTGGTATCGCGTGGACGGATTCCCCAGCCCATATGCGGGAGGCATACAGTTTGTCCTAGTAGATGAATCATTGTGTCCGTTTCGCGGTACAAAACGATCTTTATCCCGTGCGCCCAAAGCCACTCGAGTCGTGACCGATGTCACGGCCGGGCTAGCGGTCGGCGGAGGGATACCCGCCCAGGCGGGAGGCGACCAGGCTGGCGTTCGACCAGCCCGCCAGGAAGTCCAGGGCGCTAAGCACGGCCAGGTAGGCCGCGAGCGCCAGGCAGACGAACGGCGTGATGCCGAGCAGCAGGGCGAATCCGACCAGGATCATCCGCCCCTCCCAGCCGAGGCCCCGCCAGTCCGCGCGCGGCAGCCGGGACGGCCGTCGGGTCATGAACCAGCTCAGCGGAACCCGGTTCCTGGCCCGGTAGGCCATGTCAAGATGGCGCAGCCCGACCGCCGAGACCAGGCCGAGCGTCACGTAGGCCGGCACGTGGCCCGCGTAGCAGGCCGCCGCGAGGAAGACGTACTCCCCGGCCTGGAGCAGCGGGGGCACTCGCCAGTCTCCGCGCCCGTCGTGCAGGTGCGAGGAGCCCAGGGCGGCCAGCAGCATCGCCTCGGCCGGGGTGAGCACCAGGATGCCTGGCAGGTTCCGCAGCCCGAGCGCGGCCAGCATGCAGGTGACGAGCAGCCCGACCAGCAGCGGTGTCATCGGGGGCAGTCGCCCCTCGACGAAGCCGCCGATCCAGGCCGACAGTGGCCCGTCCCCCCGGTAGCCCGCGACGACCGTGGCGCTCGGGGTGGCCGGAGCGCCTGTGTCCTCGGTTCTCTCCCGCCGCAGGAGGTCATAAAGCAGCGCGAGCAGGCTGAAGGCGATGGCGACCAGCAGGGCCGCGCGCGGCCCCGCAAGCAGCAGGGCCAGCCCGGCCAGCAGCAGCCGCGCCGATCCGAGCCTGGGCAGCCGCGCCGCCGGGCCCGACCGGCACAGGTCGGCCACGTGGAGCAGCACGAGGATGACGGCGGCCAGCACGGCCAGCAGCCAGGCCCCGGCCGCTGCGTGGCCCGCCGCCCGGTCCACGATCGTGGACCGCAGCATCGGGCCGAAGGGCCCGGTCAGGCCATCAAGGGCCTGCCCGCCGCTGGCGGCCAGGCCCGCGTAGACGGCCAGCTCGGCCAGCAGGACGCAGGCCGCCCGGCCCCACTCGGTTGCCGCGGTGACCTTGGGCCCCTTCATGGCCCGGGCCACCTGGGCGGTGGACGCGGACACCACCAGGAAGGCGCAGCCGATCACCTGCGCCTGGGCCGACGTCTCCGTGAACCACGCGGCCGCGATGATGCCGAAGCCCAGCGAGAAGGTGGCCACAGCGATAGGCGCGAGCTGCCGCGCCCCCGCCCACCGGGCGATATCCGCGGTGACACGGTCGGCTACCCGCGAGGTATACGGCATTGACACCGCGCTCACATTCACACAGAGTACAGGTCTCGCCTGCTCGTCTCCGGGCGTGACACGGCTGGCGCCCCGGTAAAGTCCCGCATGTGACGGTTACTCGAATGGTGGCGGTGGTCCTCGGCGGCGGCGTGGGCACCCGGTTCGGTGCCGGCCGGCCTAAGCAGCTGCTGGCCCTGGACGGCAAGACGCTCGTCGAGCACTGCGTCGCGGCCTTCAGCGCGGCCCCCGGGATCGACGAGGTCCTCCTGGTCATGGGGGCTGACTACATCAAGGAGGCCGCTGCCCTGGTCAGCGACATGGGCGGGACCGCGCAGGACTGCGCCGTGATCGAGGGCGGTGTTACCCGGGCCGGCTCGGTCCGCAACGCGATCAGCTACCTGTCCGCCCGCCATGAGCCGATGACGACCGGCGTCCTGTTCCACGACGCGGCCCGGCCCCTAGTCGACCAGCGCGTCATCGCCGATTGCGTCGCGGCGCTGCGCGAGCACGACGCGATCGGCACCGCCGTGCCGACGCCCGACACGATCGTGGTCGTCAAGGACGGGGTGATGCACCACGTGCCGCCCAGGGAGACGCTCATGCGCTGCCAGACCCCGCAGGGCTTCCGCCTGTCGGTGATCGCCCTGGCTCACGAGATGGCGGCCAAGGATCCCGCCTTCGTCCCCACGGACGATTGCGGCGTGATCCTCCGCTACCTGCCCGATGTCCCGGTCCATGTCGTCCAGGGCAGCGAGCGCACCATGAAGGTCACCTACCCAGCCGACCTGGCCATCGCCGAGATCCTGCTGAGCAGGGGCACGCTTACTGGCTGACAGCCTGCTTGATGAGGGTCCGCCCGAAGTCCCACATCAGCCCGGATCCCTTGCTGGCGTCCGACATGACGTCGTCGAGCGCGTCGAGGAACAGCCCGACCTCGGTGTCACCGATCATCAGCGGCGGGATCAGCTTGATCACTTCCATGTGGTCCCCGGAGACCTGCGTGAGGATCCGGTGCCGCTGGAACAGCGCCACCACCACCATCTGCGCGAACAGCCCGACCCTGGCTTTCTGCAGCATCGCCCAGCCGGCCCGCGCCCGCATGCCCGACGGCCGCCCGAACTCGATGCCGATGATCAGGCCGCGCCCGCGCACGTCGGCGATCAGGCCGTACTTCTCCTTCAGGCCGTGCAGCCCGGCGGTCAGGGAGGCGCCCATCCGGGCGGCGTTCTCCACCAGGCCCTCGTCCTCGATGACCGCCAGCGAGGCCAGCCCGGCGGCCATCGCCATCGGCCCGCCCTTGAACGTCGTGGAGTGGACCATGATCGTGTCCATCGACGAGTAGACCGAGCTGAAGATCTTGTCGGTGGTGAGCATCGCCCCGACTGGCACGTACCCACCGGACAGGGCCTTGGCCACCGTGATGATGTCGGGCGTGACGCCTTCCGAGTGCTGGTAAGAGAAGAACTTGCCGGTTCGCCCGAATCCGGCCTGTACCTCGTCGGCGATCAGCAGCGCGCCGTGGGAGTGCAGCAGCGCGGCCGCCTGCGCGAGGAAGTCCGGCGGCGGCATCGCCACGCCGTGTCCCTGCACCGGCTCAATGATCATCGCGGCCACGTCGCCGCGCTTGAGCTCCGCGTCCAGTGCGGTCAGGTCCCCGAGCGGGACCATCGTGCCGGGCAGCAGCGGCCCGAACCCGCGGCGGAACTCCTCCGACCCATTCACCGACAGTGACCCGGCGGTCAGCCCGTGGAAGCCGTCAATGGCGTAGATGACCCGGCCCTTGCCGGTGGCGTGCCGGGCGAACTTCAGCGCCGACTCGACCGCCTCGGTGCCGCTGTTGCAGAAGAACACCCGCTCCATGCCCGGCGCCTTGCCCAGCAGTCGCTGCGCGAGCAGCCCGGCGATCGGCTGGCAGTCGAACTGGGTCCAGGCGGCGAAGTCAGCGTCCAGCGCGTCGTGCAGCGCCTGCTTGATCACCGGGTGGTTGCGGCCCGCCGCGAACACGCCAAACCCGGAAAGGAAGTCGGCGTACGCGTTGCCGGCCTCGTCGTAGAGGTACGCGCCCTCGCCGCGCACGTAGACCTTGTCGAAGCCGATCGTGTGCAGCGCGCGTGGCATCTGGGGATTCAGGTACTTGCCGTACAGGTCGTACCCCTGCCCGGCGACCGCGTCCAGCTCAGCCTTCAGGTCAAAGCCCATGGAGCAGATACTAAGCCCGCTTCGGCCTTCCCAGCTTGCGCGGGCTGGTCAGGAAGCCCAGGCCCCACGTCATGTGCATGGTGGCCAGCACCATCGGGACCCGCGCCCGCGCCCGCGGCTCGAGTCCCCGGGCCAGCACGATGGCCGCACCCGTCACCCCGGCCAGGTAGCCGACCGGGACGGCAAATCCGGCGATCCCGTACCCGACACCGCCCGGCCCGCCCGCGATCAGGCCGGCCAGGCCGGCGATCCCCGCGGCCGTGCCCAGGACGACCGCGGCCGCCGCGACCGGCGGCGCCAGGTACCGCCGGTTGACCGTCTCCGGGTAGCGCCTGGCGACGACCCGCCGCCAGCGGCCGTACCGGAAATGCTGGTGGGCCAGCGTGTACAGGGTGGCCCTCGGCCGGTAGGTGACCCGCAGCTCGGGGGTGAACCAGATCAGGCCGCCGTTGCCCCTGATGCGGTAGTTCAGCTCCCAGTCCTCGGCCACGATCATGTTCTCGTCGTAGCCGCCCGCCCGCTCGATCGCGTCCCGGCGGTAGACGCCAAGGTAAACGGTGTCAACCGGGCCGGCGTCACCGCCGGTGTGGTTCGCGGCCGCCCCCATGCCGACCGGCGAGGTCATGCACCAGGCGACCGCCTTCTGGAACGGGGTGACGCCCTCAGCCGCCATCACCCCGCCGACGTCGGCCGCTCCGGTCTCCTCGAGCGTGCGCACGGCCGTGGTCAGGTACCCGTCCGGCAGCATCGCGTGCCCGTCAATCCGGGTGATCACGTCATACCTGGCCGCCTTGATCGCGGCGTTCATGGCCGAGGCGATCTTGCCAGAGGGATTGTGCACGACCGTGACCCGGGAATCGCCGCCGGCCAGCTGCCAGGCGATCTCCTCGGTTCGGTCCTTGGACGGGCCGACCGCCAGGACAAGCTCGAACTCGCCGTCATACCGCTGGGCTAGCACCCGCGCGACCGAGTCAGCGAGGTGCTGCTCCTCGTTCCTGACCGGCATGACCACCGAGACGGCAGGCAGCCCAGGGGCAAGTTCATTGGGGAAAACGCCCGTCACCCGAAGAAGTGTATTGGGCGTTTTCCCTCAATGACGTCCGCTCTTACAGGCTGGTGTCCTCCAGCAGGTCGGTGACGAGGGCCGCGATCGCCGAGCGCTCGGAGCGAGTCAGCGTGACGTGGGCGAACAGCGGGTGGCCCTTGAGCTTCTCGATCACCGCGATCACGCCGTCGTGACGGCCCACCCGCAGGTTGTCGCGCTGGGCGATGTCGTGGGTGAGCACGACCCGGGAACCGGTGCCGATGCGGGAGAGCACGGTCAGCAGCACCCCGCGCTCAAGCGACTGCGCCTCGTCGACGATAACGAAGGCATCGTGCAGGCTCCGGCCCCGGATGTGGGTCAGCGGCAGCACCTCGAGCATGTCCCGGGCAATGAGCTCGTCAATGACGTCCTGGGTGGTCACCGCGCCGAGGGTGTCGTAGACGGCCTGCGCCCACGGGTTCATCTTGTCGGCCTCGCTACCCGGCAGGTAGCCGAGCTCCTGACCGCCGACCGCGTAAAGCGGGCGGAAGACGATGACCTTGCGGTGCTGACGGCGCTCCATGACCGCCTCCAGGCCGGCGCACAGCGCCAGCGCCGACTTGCCGGTACCGGCCCGGCCACCCATGCTCACGATCCCGATATCGGCGTCGAGCAGCAGGTCGAGCGCGACCCGCTGCTCGGCCGACCGTCCGTGCAGCCCGAACGCCTCGCGGTCGCCGCGAACCAGCTGGACCTGCTTGTCCGGGCGGACCCGGCCGAGCGCGCTGGCGCTGCCGGTCGTCAGGACGAGGCCGGTGTGGCACGGGAGATCGCGGGCCGTGTCCAGGTCGAGGACGCCGTGCTCGTAGAGCGCCTCGATGTCCGCACTGGTGACGGAGACCTCCGCCATCCCTGTCCAGCCCGAGTCCACCGGAAGCTCGGCCCGGTATTCCTGTGCCTCAAGCCCGACCGCCGAGGCCTTGACACGCAGCGGCACGTCCTTGCTGACCAGGACCACGTCGTGGCCCTCGTTGGCGAGGCTGCGCGCCACGGACAAGATCCGGGTGTCGTTGTCCCCGAGCCGGAAACCAGCGGGCAGAACGGCGGCGTCGATGTGGTTAAGCTCCACACGGACCGTGCCGCCGAAGGCTCCTACCGGGATCTCGGTGTCCAGCCGGCCGTACTCGATCCGCAGATCGTCAAGGTGCCGGAGGGCCTGCCGGGCGAAATAGCCCAGCTCGGGATGATGACGCTTCGCCTCCAGCTCGGTGATGACCACGACCGGGATGACCACGTGATGCTCATCGAATCGCGTGATCGCCGCCGGGTCGGAGAGCAGGACGCTCGTGTCGAGGACATAGGTACGCCGGTGGTGCACAGAGTTGGCCACTCAAACTCCCCTGGGCGCACGCTTGGGCCATGCGCCGCGGACAGGACACGCTGTCCCCGGCCTACCCGGCAGACAAACGTGTCAGATGGACCGGGGCCGCCCCCATTGAGGGCCGCGCCGGCCCTCTCACGACGCGTGTACGCGTACAGGGGGCCTCCCGTGGCGGAGGGGCCATGGAGCCATCCGCCACTTTGAAGGTACCCGTGATCCAGGCGTTATTAAAGCCTTTATTCGGGTGACTTTTCCCTGACTAGGCGCCGAACCTGCGGTTACGTTCGGCATAGGAACGCAGCGCCCGCAGGAAGTCGACCCGGCGGAAGGCGGGCCAGTAGGCGTCGCAGAAGTAGAACTCAGAGTGTGTCGATTGCCACAGCAGGAACCCGCCGAGGCGCTGCTCGCCGCTCGTGCGGATGACGAGGTCGGGGTCGGGCTGCCCGGCGGTGTAGAGGTGCTCGGCGATGTGCTCGACGTCCAGGGCCTCGGCCAGCTCCTCGATCGTCGTGCCCTTGCTGGCGTGATCGTAGAGCAGGGACCGGACGGCGTCGGCGATCTCCCGGCGGCCCCCGTAGCAGACGGCCACGTTGACCAGCAGGCCCGGGTTGCCCGCGGTGGCCTCCGCGGCGTGCTTGAGGGTCCGGGCCATGTCGTCGGGGAGCAGGTCGAGCGCGCCCATCGGGTTCACGTGCCAGCCCTCGTCGACCAGGCCGGTCACGGTGTCCTCGATGATCTTCAGCAGCGGGGTGAGCTCCTCGGCCGGGCGGTTCAGGTTGTCGGTGGAAAGCAGCCAGAGCGTCACGACCTCGACGCCCGACTCCCGGCACCACTGCAGCAGTTCGAAGATCTTGTCCGCGCCCCGGCGGTGCCCGGTGCTGACGTCGGTCAGCCCGGCCATCCGCGCCCACCGGCGATTGCCATCGCACATGACGCCCACGTGCTTCGGTATGGCCTTGCCGTGCAGCGAGGCCTCAAGCCTGCGCTCGTACAGCCGGTATGCAAGGTCGCGCAGATCCATGAGCTCCCTTTCGGCGCCCCACGCCATCCCGTCCGCGAGGGACAGTACCGGCACGACGACGGTGCGGGCCGAAGACAGCGCCGCCACTTTGATCTTCCCAAGTCACGGTATCCGACCCGGGCTCAAGTGGGGGGAATCTCAGAAAACGCTAGGAATCTGTGACCGCAGGTCCAGCGGTGCCTGGTCCTTGCGAGCGAACCTCCTCGACGTGCAGCAGCGCGGAGCGCAGCTCACTCAGCCAGCTATCCGCGTGCTCGCCGGTCAGCCGCACGCACCAGGCGAGCGCGTCGCTCCGGCTGCGGGCCACGCCCGCCTCCACGAGCGTGTCAAGGACGCGCCGCTCGGCCTGCCGCAGCCGGGTCATCACCGGCACCGACAAGGTGGTGAACATCTCACTGGAGTCGTCGCAACTGGCTCCCCAGGCGACCTTGCGGCGGAATCGCTGCTCGGCCTCGCGGGCGATCTCGATCCGGCGCTCCCTGGTGTCCTCGCGGAAGCGCTTGATCCGGCCCTCGGCGGCCGCGGTCCGCTCGGCGTCGTCCGCGCCGTCATCGGCGTCGGGCGCGGGCAGCGTCCCGACGATCGTGATCTCCTCGCGGTCCACGACGACCTCGGCCGGCCCGGTGAACCACTCGTCGGGCAGGCGCCCCACGAACCACCCTCGAATTTCTTGCTCTGTACTCATGTAATCATGATTACACTGCAAACCAGTGCGGTCAATACCCGCTCGGCCGCGAGCACGCCGTCTGCTACCCTCGCTGCCATGCAGTGGCAGTCCCATCTGGAGACGACGACGCCGGACACCTCCGGCGTCCGGCTGCCGCGCTCGTAAAGCACCGCCAGCCCATCCCGGAGCCAGTC
>Ga0335072_10012375_pt1 | contig 12178 bp, 8 predicted proteins | sample Lox_Sample_21_FD_206725 | JGI IMG/M metagenome (GOLD analysis project Ga0335072, IMG submission 206725) | Soil microbial communities from Loxahatchee National Wildlife Refuge, Florida, United States - Lox_Sample_2.1 | ecosystem: Environmental > Terrestrial > Soil > Wetlands | place: USA: Florida...
CGGCCGCGCACATCCGCACCGAGATATGGCGAAAGTTTATGGCGAAAATGGAGATCGTTCTCCGTGACTGTCCACTGTGGTTCAGGATCAAAGATCGCGACGTCTGCGTCGGCGCCGGGTGCGAGCATCCCTTTGCGATCTTGAAACCCCGCCAGGCGGGCGGGCCCAGCAGCCATCCATCTGCCAACGCGCTCGGCAGTCTGCGCGGCGTTGAACCCGCGCTGGTGAAGCGCCTTCCACATCACGGGTAAGGCGAGACCGAGGCTGGCTATGCCACCCCAGGCGAGGTCAAAGCGTCCTTCTTCTCGGTTTTTCATAGCCGGCGGACACGGCGAGTGATCAGTCACGACCATTTCGATGGTGCCGTCTTCCAGCGCTTGCCACAGTTTTTCGCGATTATCGGAGCGTCGAATTGGGGGCGCGCATTTGTATTCGGTTGCTCCATCTGGGATGTCTTCCGCGGCAAACCAGAGATAGTGTGGACAGGTTTCGACGGTGATGGGAAGTCCCTGCCGGCGAGCAGATCGAAGCAGGTTGAGGGTTACTCCTGCACTTGATAGGTGTACCACGTGAATCGGTGTCCGGAATTCCTCAGCGATCCGGAATAACAGCGCAATAGCGTCGGACTCTGCCATTGGCGGCCGAGAAGCGAGATAGGTCATGTAACGCCGCCAGCCGGCAGGTGTGGCTTTCAGCTCTCGTGTGATCTCATCAATCGGCCCGGCGAATTCTGCATGGACCAGCAGCGGCAACCCGGTTCCACGCAGCTTCTCCAGGGCCTTGCGGAGTTCTGCTTCATCTACCCACGCGAATCCTTCGATTCCCGAATCGATCAAGAAGCATTTGAATCCCGGCACCCCCGCAGCCACCAAGCCTGCCAACTGCTCCGCGTTCCCGCGGACCACCCCGCCCCACGCAGCCCAGTCGACCCACGTCGAGCCTCTCGCTGCCGTGCGCTTGGCTTCGAGCGCCTCTGGGTTGATAGTCTCGGGCACACAGTTCAATGGCATATCGACAAGCGTGGTCACGCCTCCGGCAGCGGCGGCCCGCGTTGCAGTGTCGAAACCCTCCCAATTGCGCCCGGGATCGTTGATGTGCACATGCGAGTCGACCAGTCCGGGCAGCAGAATCAAATCACCGAAGTCATTCACCCCGGACACGTTCTGAACTTCATCCCACGCGCGCACCGCCTCGACCCGTTCGCCATCGATGATCAACGCAGCAGGCCTGAGGCCGTCCGAGGTCAGGACGCGGGTCGATCTGAGAGCATGTGCCATACTGTCTTTACTTTACCTTCGGAACGGCCCAGGACAATCCCAATCCCTATGACACGCCAGCCAAATCTTGATTTCCTACGCCAGGCCATTGCGTTGGCCACGCGCAATGTGACCTCCGGAAACGGCGGACCTTTCGCGGCGTTGATCGTGCGGAGCGGGAAAGTGGTTGCTGAAGGCGTCAACGTTGTGAGCGCTACCAATGACCCCACGGCGCATGGGGAGGTTACAGCCATTCGGAACGCTTGCAAGGCCTTGAACACCTTTACGCTCGCTGGATGCGAACTCTACACGAGTTGCGAGCCCTGCCCCATGTGCCTGGCGGCATCGCACTGGGCGCGCTTGGACGCGGTCTTTTTCGCAGCCAGTGCGGAGGACGCTGCCAAAGTTGGGTTCGATGACGCCTATCTCTATGCTGAATTTCGCAAAAGCCGGGATGAGCGCACGTTGCCGGAAGCACAGTTTCTCCGTAACGAGGGATGGTCCAGCTTTGCCGCGTGGATGGCGTCGCCGAACAAGATCCCATACTGACGGGCTCATTCGAATTCGCAGAACACTACCACCGAGCGAAAACGACCCTTCGATACACTCAGACGAGCTACTAATAACTCTTGGTATGGGATGAAAATGGCTATCTCGTTCGCAACATAGCCGTTGCCCACTCTGTGTTGCATGTTTTAACGTTTTAGCTCAAGCCTCTTTTCACGGAGTGGCCGCCGAATGCCGCGCGCAGTTCGATGTTCTATCATCCAGGCTTCCAGTGCTGTGCCCGCCACCGAACCCATGGCGGCGCAGAAGACGGCCATGATCGAAAAGCACCGGGGCCTGATTCGCAAGGCGGCCTCGGACGGTGCACAGATCGTTTGCCTGCAGGAGATCTTCAACGGGCCGTATTTCTGCGCGGAGCAATCCACGAAGTGGTACGAGACGACGGAGGCGGTTCCCGACGGCCCCACCGTTAAGCTGATGCAGCAGCTTGCCAAGGAACTTCATATTGCCATGGTGGTCCCGGTTTACGAAGTGGAGCAGGAGGGCATTTTCTACAACACTGCTGCCGTGCTCCACAACGACGGCAGCTACCTCGGCAAGTACCGCAAGACGCACATACCGCACGTGGCGCCGGGTTTCTGGGAGAAGTTCTATTTTCGTCCCGGCAATCTCGGCTATCCTGTCTTTGACCTGGGCTTTGCCAAGATCGGCATTTACATCTGCTACGACCGGCATTTCCCTGAAGGTGCACGCTGCCTCGGCCTGAACGGAGCCGAGATTGTTTTTAATCCTTCGGCAACGGTAGCCGGGTTGAGCGAGTACCTCTGGAAACTTGAGCAGCCGGCCCATGCCGCTGCCAACGGCTACTTCATTGCCGCCATCAACCGCGTCGGCACCGAGGCGCCGTGGAACATCGGCGAATTCTACGGATCCAGCTACTTTGCCAATCCACGCGGCCAAATTATTGCCCAGGCCTCCCGCGACAAGGACGAAGTGCTGACCGCGGATCTCAATCTTGAAGAAATCGCAGAAGTACGCCGAACCTGGCAATTTTTTCGCGACCGCAGGCCGGATATGTATGGCCCGCTGGTCGCCTCATAATCAAACCGATTGCCGAAACTCCTCGTCAATCTCAATAGGGACAGCAGAGAATAGAAGAGAGCTTCCCCGAGGTCTTCATGAGTACCGCAACTTTACCTGACGATCTGCTGCTGCGGGAGCGATTTGGCGACATCAAGCCACCGCTCGAGCCGCAGGCAGCAGTGATCGAAGCCAATCGTTGCCTGAACTGCTTCGACGCTCCCTGCACCGCCGCATGCCCGACGCACATTGATGTGCCGGGATTTATAAAACGTATCGGGACCGGCAACCTGCGGGGCTCGGCGCTCCGCATCCTCGACGCCAATATTCTGGGCGCGAGCTGCGCCAAGGCCTGCCCCGTGGAGGTGCTCTGCGAAGGCGCCTGCGTGATGCATCGTTACAATCACGAGCCCATCCAGATTGCGCGCTTACAGCGATTTGCGATGGATTCTTTCGAAGCGACCGGTGAAGAGTTGCTGACCGCACCGAGGGGATCGCGCAACGTCCAGGTTGCATGCATCGGAGGAGGCCCGGCATCGCTGGCCTGCGCCGCGGAGCTTTGCCGCCACGGCGCTCATGCCATTGTGCTTGAGCGCAAAGAACTTCTTGGTGGCCTGAATACCTATGGGATCGCCGAATACAAGCTGCGCGCGGCCGATAGCCTTCGCGAGGCGGAGATGATTCGCCGCATGGGCGTGGAATTCCGCACCGGCGCAGCGATCGAGTCGGCCGAGGCACTGGAAGAACTGGAGTCGGAGTTTGATTTCATCTTTGTTGGGGTTGGCCTTGGCGCCATGCACCGCATGAACATCCCGGGCGAGGAACATCCGGCCGTTTTGAACGCACTCGAATTCATCGCTTCCTACAAGACGGGCCGCCTTCGTGAGCTGAACGGGACAGTAGTCGTGGTCGGAGCGGGGAATACGGCGATCGATGCGGCCAATGCAGCGCGGAGGCTCGGTGCCGACACGGTCTACCTGCTCTACCGGCGCGGCGAGCGCGAGATGGCCGCTTTCGATTTTGAATACGAGCATTCCAAGCAAGAGGGCGTGCAATTCCTCTGGCGCCGGCAGCCCTTCGCGATCCGCATCAGTGAGCGCGGCCGGCTGCTCCTTGACACCGTTCAGGTCAACGAAGTGAACCGCTCGCTTCTTCCCGTGCCCGAATCGCAATACACGATCGAGTGCGACTACGTGGTACCGGCAATCGGGCAGACTCCCTTTTCGCAATTGGTGCAGGAACTCCGTCGCATCGAGGTACGGAACGGATTCATCGTTACCGATCCAGAGACCGGCCAGACAGCCAATCCGCGCTATTTCGCCGGCGGCGATTGCGCCAATGGCGGCCGCGAAGTGGTCGACGCTGTTGCCGACGGCAAGCGCGCTGCCCGCGCCATTATGAAGATTGCAGAGGCCGCCTATGCCTGATATACGCGTTCATGGCTTCGCGGGGAAGATTGACGGCCCCAACCCATTCTGGCTGGCTTCTGCACCGCCCACCAACTGCGGCGAGCAGATTATGCGCGCTTTCGATGCGGGCTGGGGGGGCGCGGTATGGAAGACCATCGGCGAGCCGGTGACCAACGTGTGTTCGCGCTACTCATCGACCGACTGGAACAGCCAGCGGATGATGGGCCTGAACAACATTGAGCTCATCAGCGATCGCAGTATCGAAGAGAATCTGGGCGAAATGGCCCACGTGAAAAAGTACTATCCGTACCATCCGATCATTGCGTCACTCATGGTGGAGTCGAAGCGTGAAGCATGGCACGAGATCGTGCAGCGTGCCGAGGATGCCGGCGCCGACGGGCTGGAGCTGAATTTCGGATGCCCCCACGGGATGAGCGAGCGCGGCATGGGCTCGGCCGTTGGACAGGTGCCGGAGTACACCGAGATGATTACCGCCTGGGTGAAGGAGAAGGCGCGCACGCCGGTGCTGGTGAAGCTCACCCCGAACATCTCAGACATTCGCGCAATTGCTCGTGCGGCTAAGCGCGGAGGTGCGGATGGCTTATCCGCGATCAATACGATCAACTCCATTACCGGAATTGATCTCGACACGTTGGTGCCGCGCCCCAACGTCGACGGCAAGAGCACGCACGGCGGCTATTGCGGACCGGCGGTGAAGCCGATCGCGCTGAACATGGTGCAGCAGATCATGGCAGAGGACTCCTCGTCTCTTCCTCTTTCGGGCATTGGTGGAATATCCAGCTGGCGGGACGCGGTCGAATTCATGCTGCTGGGTTGTGGAACGGTGCAGGTTTGCACGGCGGTGATGCACCACGGCTATCGCGTGGTGGAAGACATGGCTGAAGGCCTGGAAAACTGGATGCGTTCCAAGGGCTTCGCCACGCTCGAGGATTTCCGTGGTTTGTCGATTGGTCGGGTTACCGAGTGGAAGCATCTCAATCTCAACTACAAGATTGTGGCCCACATCAATGAGCAGACGTGCATAGGCTGCGATCTGTGCCACATCGCCTGCTGGGATGGCGCGCACCAGTGCATTCACATGGATCGAGTTTCGGGTCCGGTGAATGGACAAGTGGAGTTGCACGATGGACCGCCCACGGTGGAGTTCCGCTCGCGCACCTCGATCGCCAGGACGCCGGTCACCCGACAGGAACGCGCTGCGGCGGCATCCAGCCATGGTCCGTATCCGACTCCGCTGGAGCGGATACCTCGTGTCGACGAGACGGAGTGCGTGGGCTGCAATCTTTGCTCGCTCGTGTGCCCGGTGGAAGATTGCATCACTATGGTGCGCGTGGATAACGGTGTCGCAGCAGAGACATGGGATCAGCGGACGCAGGGCGCTGAGTGCGCCGAGCCGCACCGATCGTGATCCGGTTCAAGTGAAATCGAGGATCCGCTTCTACGGCAGGCGACTGAAAATTCGCGTGCCGGTTGCAACTCGTTGGTCCGGTGACCTGTTAGGCTGCTAAATCATGCCGACCACCCTCATTCTGAACGGGACCATCGTCAACGCCGACACCACAGCGAAAGCCGACCTCCTCATCGACGGCGCGGTGATCAAGGACGTCCGCGCCGGCATTCCCGCTAGCGCTGCAGACAAGGTGGTCGATGCATCTGGTCTGCTGTTGCTTCCTGGCGGCATCGATGCGCATACGCATCTCGACATGCCGTTCGGTGGGACGACTTCTGCAGACGACTTCGAAACCGGCACGCGCGCTGCAGCGATCGGCGGGACGACGACGATTGTGGATTTTGCGATCCAGGCGCGCGGAACGAAGATGCGGACCGCACTCGACACGTGGTGGAAGAAGGCAGAGGGCAAGGCCTGCATCGACTACGGCCTGCACATGATCATCACCGACCTGCCCGACGCCGGGCTTGAAGACATGGACGACCTGGTGCGCGAGGGGGTGGCCAGCTTCAAGCTCTTCATGGCCTATCCCAACGTGCTGATGGTCGATGATGCGACCATCTTCAAGGCGATGAAGCAGACCGCGAAGAACGGCGCGCTGATCTGCATGCATGCCGAGAATGGGTCCGTAATTGATGTGATCGTGCAGCAGGCGCTGGCTGAAGGGAAGACTGCGCCAATCTATCACGCGCTCACCCGGCCTACCGTTGCCGAGGCGGAGGCGGTGCATCGCGCCATCGCCATGGCGGAGATGGCGGGCGTTCCAGTTTACATTGTGCATCTCTCCAGCGAGGATGCGTTGAGCCAGGTGCGCGAAGCGCGCGATCGGGGCCTGCCGGCGTTTGCGGAGACCTGTCCGCAGTACCTGCTGCTCTCGATTGAAGACAACATGCAGGACAAGGGGTGGGATGGGGCGAAGTACGTCTTCACGCCGCCGCTACGCGAGAAGCGCAATCAGCCGAAGCTCTGGGATGGACTGCGCAAAGACAATCTGCAGGTTGTTTCAACCGATCACTGCCCATTCTGCTTCGAAGACCAGAAGGTGCTGGGCAAAAACGACTTCACCAAGATTCCCAACGGCGGTCCAGGGATCGAGAACCGGCTTCAGTTGCTGCATCATCACGGTGTGGGGCAGGGCAACTTCTCGGTGAACCGTTTCGTCGAACTGGTTTCGACCGCGCCCGCGCGCATCTTCGGCATGTATCCGAAGAAAGGCGTGCTCGCACCGGGTAGCGATGCCGATATTGTGTTGTGGGATGAACACGCCGATCACACGATCTCCGCGAAGACGCATCACATGCGCGTCGATTATTCGATGTTCGAAGGATTCAAGGTGCGCGGCAACGCGCGCGATGTCTACTCGCGCGGCGAGTTGATCGTGTCGGGCGGCGAGTTCATTGGCAAGCCCGGGCGGGGACAATACTTGCGCCGGGAAGCGCGGGGTGGGGCGTGGAAGTAGCGAGCACAACTGGCTGCACTCACGCCGGCCGTATGTTCTGGTTCAGTGCAAACACATTTTCCGGATCATACTTCTTCTTGATGTGCTGGAGCAGCGCATAGTTTGTTCCGTAGGCGCGCCGGACACCATCTTCTCCTTCGCGATCCATTCCATTGACGTAACTGCCGTCGGCATCCACAGGCAAAGTACGTTTCAGCGCGTCGGTCCACTCTTTCGCAGCCTTCTGTCCGTCGGGCGGGGTCCAATAAGCAGCTGCATCGCAGGCGATCCCGCTTCGCCGCAGAGGAAACGCCGTCGCGTCCACCGGCACTCGCGCCACCGCGCCGTGCAAGTGCGTCAGAAAACAATCCGATGGCATCGCCACGTTGGCAAAAGCGCTCCCCAAGACCTCGATTCTCTGATCGTCGAGCTGTGCAAAAAAGCCGCCAGCGTGCTCGTGATAACTCGGCGGAATATCGGCCGGAACCGTTTGTTCCAGCGCCAGGTAACGCCGCATCTGGATCGAGTCGGCGATCACCCGTCGATACTGCCGCAATCCCGCCAACACTTTTTTCCCAGGGACTTCTTCGCCGAGGTAGCAAGCTTGGACGGTGATCTGCGGTTTCTTCCGTGGCTCAGCCCAAACGCGCGCGATGAGCGTCAAGTCATCGGGCGCCATAGCGACACAATCTCTGTATGCCCGCAGGAACTCGCGCGGATCCTCAGCTTCGAGCGTTATGTCTCCCGCATACACGATTGGCACTGGATGCAGAGCTACGTCAAACGCGGTCACAATTCCAAAATTCCCGCCTCCTCCTCGAAGCGCCCAGTAGAGATCCGGATTCTCCTCTGCGTTGGCCCTGACCACGCGCCCGTCCGCCAGTACTATCTCCACGGCCAGCACGTTATCGCAGCCTAAGCCGTGTTTGCCCATCAAGGGACCAAGTCCGCCGCCGAGGAGATATCCACCAACTCCCACGGAAGGACATTGTCCGAGCACAGTGGCAACGCCTGTCTTTGCAGTCTCCATGTCAACTTTGCCGCAACGCAAACCGGCACCAATGCGCGCGCGGCTTTTTGCGGCATTGATTTCGATGCTGTCAAACCCTGACATGTCGATTACCAACCCGCCTTCACAGGTCGAGTAGCCACCATAGCTGTGGCCTCCGCAACGGATTGCCAAGGGTAGCTGATGGGCCGTAACAAACTCGAGCGTCTTCTGAAGATCGTGAGTATTTAGAGGATGCACAATCAGCGCGGGATGGGACGCATATTTAGCTGCATATCCACTCCGCAGCTTTTCGTATCGCGCATCGCCCGGCATGAAAACCGTCCCCGCAAGTCTCCGCCCAAACGCTTTCAGTGTTGAATCGCTCATCTTCGGGCTCGAACGTGGGGCTGCTTGCTGAGAAAAGCTTCTCCCTGCAACAAGCGGAAGAGTGGAGCACACGCCTTGCCAAAGAAAAGTACGCCGATTCATTAAAGTCCTATCCTTTACCGGGAAGACAAGGGACTGGAACGTGGTGCAATTCAATCTATCACGCACTTCGATGCAGCATGACAACTTCCTTATCGCCTTCTCACGCGCCAGTCCTGTATATCTATGTGCACCCGGAGGGCGCCAAACTTTTGTCCAGCGTCGACCCCACACTCTCCAACAACGATCTGCGGCCGACCACGCCAGCGCAGCGCACTTGGACGACGTACAGCTACATTGCGCTGTGGTTCTCCATGTCGATGGAGATCACGACCTACCAGCTCGCGTCGTCGCTGATCGCCAAGGGGATGGACTGGAAGCAGGCGGTTGGCACGGTGCTGCTGGGCAATTTGATCGTGCTTGTTCCCATGCTGCTCAACGCGCATGCGGGCACGCGCTATGGGATTCCGTTCCCGGTATTCATTCGTGCGCCTTTTGGAGTGCGCGGTGCCAACCTGCCGGCTATCCTGCGCGCGATTGTTGCGTGCGGCTGGTTCGGCATTCAGTCGTGGATCGGGGGCACGGCGATTCACTCGATGCTGGCGGTCATCTGGCCTGCAACCGCCGGCTCGGCCTTCGCCAAGTGGGCGTGTTTCCTCGTCTTCTGGCTGCTGAATATGGTCATTGTGTGGCGCGGAGTGGAATCGATCCGCCACCTGCAGGCCTTCGGCGCGCCGTTCATGTTCATTATGGCGGCGGCACTGCTGATCTGGGTGCGCGTCAAGGCCGGAAGCTTCGGCTCGATGCTCTCGACGCCTAGCCAGTTTCATTCGACGAGCCAGTTTCTGGCCGTCTTCTTTCCTTCTTTGACAGCGATGGTCGGCTACTGGGCGACGCTCGCATTGAATATCCCGGATTTCACGCGCTATTCGAAATCGCAGCACGCGCAGGCATATGGGCAGGCATTCGGGTTGCCGGTGGCGATGACGCTGTACACGTTCGTCGGCATCTCGGTCACGTCAGCCTCCGCTGTTCTCTTCGGTCATCCCATCTGGAACCCCATCGAACTGATCGGTGCGTTCCACCAGCCCGCAGTGGCCTTTATCGCGATGATTGCGATCCTCGTCGCCACGCTCAACGTCAACATCGGCGCCAATGTTGTTTCTCCTTCCAACGATTTCTCCAACCTCTACCCGCGCCTCATCAGCTTTCGCACTGGCGGACTCATCACCGGATTTCTGGGTCTCGCGATGTGCCCGTGGAAGCTGCTCGCCACACCTGACGCATACATCTTCGGATGGTTGGTTGGCTACTCCGGCCTGCTCGGCCCGGTCGCCGGCATCATGGTCTCCGATTACTTCCTGATTCGGAAAACCGACTTGGATGTGAACTCGCTTTATCACGCCGAGGGCGCCTACCACTACACCAAGGGAATTAATCCGAGGGCGATCGTTGCGCTGATTCTGGGAGTCGCTGTCGCTCTGGCCGGGTTGTTCATCCAGCCGCTGCATTTTCTTTATGACTATGCGTGGTTCGTGGGCTTCTTTCTTGCCGGCGGAATCTATGTGGCGTTCATGCGCGGCATGGCTCCCGTCAAAACCTCCTCGCCCGCGTTCGAAGCTGCGAACTCGTCAAGCGATAAGAGCTAGATCCTGGGCGTTTACGGCACCATCCACAGTGGGTTTTGCGGCACTGCAAACTGGTTACCTCATGCGGAGGTTGGATGATTTTAGCGATGGGATGCCTTTGACCTTCGCGATAAGATAGGCCTAGCGAATGATGCAAACCTTTCCAGCGGCTGCCAGTCCGGCTTCCCGCTATATGCGGGAGTCGAACCTGCGGGCTGAGGAAAGCTCCCCCATCATCCAGGTTCGCGATCTCGAAAAGACATACAAGACAGCGCGCGGATCCCTTACTCTTTTCCATTCGCTTGAGTTAACCGTGATGCCTGGGGAGCTGATCGCGATTGTGGGGCAATCGGGTGCAGGAAAGAGCACGCTTTTGCACATTCTGGGTGCTCTTGATGCTCCGACTGCGGGCACGGTACACTGCGCTTCAACCAACGTGGCAACTCTCAGCGCTCGGGAGGCCGCAGCCTTTCGCAATCGTGAGATTGGCTACGTCTGGCAGTTTCATTACCTGTTGCCGGAGTTTTCGGCTGTAGAGAACGTTGCCATGCCGCTGATGGCTCGAGGAATCGGTCGCCATCAGGCGCTAGATACGGCATCTAATTGGCTTAGGGAGGTCGACCTGGCGGATCGAAGCGAACACCGGCCCGGTGAGCTGTCGGGCGGGGAGCAGCAGCGGGTGGCGTTGGCGCGGGCCCTGGTCGGAAATCCCCGATTGCTGCTTGCCGATGAGCCCACCGGGGACCTGGACGAGTCGACTGCGGGGCGAGTTTTTGATCTTCTGAAACGATTGCATGGAACACATGGGCTCACCTCGATTCTGGTGACCCATAACCTCGATCTGGCCGCGCGGTGTACGCGGACTCTGCGCCTGGAGAGCGGGCGCCTTTCACCCCGGTGAGGGTTAGGAAAAGCACCTTTCCGGGAGGTTTCTGAGTCTGATGGTATAAGTGGGTCCAAAATTGCAGTGGGGGCCCATGAGCGGTGGGTGGGAGCTTGCGGAATAAGAACTCCGGAGCGGCCGGGCGGAAGGTCGAGCGATCCGGTCCATCCAAGAGAGCTGTTCGGGGGCAGTAAATAGATTTTCCAGAGCCCGCCGGCGGCGTTATAAGAGAAGGGCACGTGCAGGTAGAGCTGAAGCCGATCGTACTTCCCGGCGGGCAAGATTTTGCCGGGGAGTGGACAGGTAAATCGGACGGTTACTTCCACCGAACGCCCAGAGCAAGAGGAGAACAGTATGTTCGAACGCTATACGGAGAAGGCACGACGCGTGATCTTCTTCGCGCGGTATGAGGCCAGCCAGTTCGGCTCGCCGTATATCGAGACTGAGCACTTGTTGCTGGGTCTGTTGCGCGAGGACAAGGCGTTAACCAATCGCTTCCTGCGTTCACATGCCTCGGTAGAATCAATTCGCAAGCAGATTGAAGCGCACACCACGATTCGCGAGAAGGTATCGACGTCGGTCGACCTGCCGCTCTCGAACGAGTGCAAGCGCGTTCTGGCTTATGCTGCCGAGGAGGCCGAGCGGCTCGGCCATAAACATATAGGTACGGAGCATCTGCTTTTGGGCCTATTGCGCGAAGAGAAATGCTTCGCATCCGAGATTCTGCAGGAACGCGGCTTGAAGCTCGCGCAGATTCGCGACGAGCTGGCTCGCGTTACGCAGGAAAAAGCGCCGGCGCAGCAGCGTCAGCGTGAGTCGAGCCTGCTGGCGGAGTTCAGCCGTGACCTTACCCAGGCGGCGATGGATGGGCAGCTTGATCCGCTGGTTGGACGGGACGGCGAACTGGAGCGCGTGGTGCAGATTCTTTGCCGCCGCACCAAGAATAATCCGGTGCTGATCGGCGAGCCTGGCGTGGGCAAGACAGCTATCGTGGAGGGCCTCGCGCAGCGTATCGCCGATGGCGAAGTCCCGAGCTTCCTGGCTGACAAGCGCGTGCTTGCCCTGGATCTTTCGTTGATTGTGGCAGGC
>Ga0335072_10012379_pt1 | contig 12176 bp, 11 predicted proteins | sample Lox_Sample_21_FD_206725 | JGI IMG/M metagenome (GOLD analysis project Ga0335072, IMG submission 206725) | Soil microbial communities from Loxahatchee National Wildlife Refuge, Florida, United States - Lox_Sample_2.1 | ecosystem: Environmental > Terrestrial > Soil > Wetlands | place: USA...
GATGTAGATCGGCTTCTCCGAGACTCGTTTACAGTAAGCAGCGCGTCAGGCTCTACTAGCATCCGGTCGCGAGGAGCTGCGCGGTCGAGGCGAAACCGGTTCTGTACGGAGGTGTGCTTCAAAAATTCCTGCCTACCCGGTGTGGCAGGCATTTTTGAAGCACCACCGCCTGACTCACAGCACCACTGCGAAAGCCATCGCCTCCATCCCCGTCACCGTGCGTCTCCCCAAGCCCATACCTGAGACAAAACGGACGTCCGCAGACGATACTAAAGGGGCTTGGCGCATCCGGCAAGCTAGAGTTACTAGACGCCACATACCGCCTGATTCAGGTATCGATGAGACAGTCTAACAATCGCAGTTGAGTAATCCGCTGTCTTAGATACCGGTGTCTAGCTACTGCACTTGCAATCGGATGTCCTAAGCCCCTACTGAGTCGTCAAACCATTACTCTCCGAGGACTTGGCGGTAACAAAAAGAAAGGGGAAAAAGAAAACAGCAAAACAATCAACAGCAGGTATTCGCTGGTGGTCACCCAACTACTAACCTGCCGGCACATGGCTTAAGTACGGCTGAGCGAACGGGAAGCCCTGCGTTACATGTCCTATGGTCGATTGCGAAAGCAAATGCACCATTCTTGCCACGGCCTCCCCCAGTTTGCTGCTTTTCGTAGAATGGTCGAGGGTTTCGGCCAGCCTTCGCAACAATCCCTAGAACATGTGCATGGCGAATCGGAATGCTGGATTGGACAATTGATGTTGCACATCCACGACGACAAGGAATGACTTGGTAAGGAAACATTCTTCCTCTTGGAGCCCGGACTTGGGGTAGAAATATAGAGCAAGCTCGCGTAGCCAAGGAGTACAAAAGACGACATTACTTTCACCGTCAGTGCAGTCTAACCTCAAGATGTGACTCCACAAAGATGCAATTGCAGACCGCTAGCAGCAGCGAAGAGTCATCACGATGGCCCCCCCCATCCTAAATGCCCCTCTCCAATCTCTCTAGAAGCTAGAAGCTCGAAAGGCCACCCTTGGACGACGCTAGGCCATCCTTCCGCTGCAAGGGCATCTTCGTCAATGGCCCCCTATGCCCCACAAAAGATAAGCCCCACATTCTATGCTAATTCCTCAATCCTCTTGTTCTTCATAGATGTTCAGAGTATTTAACGGCGGGATTTGCTATTCCATGTCTCAGCATCAGCGTAGAACTTTCTATCGTGCTGTAGCTGGGTTGATAACCGACTTTCTTAAGTTACCCAATCATTAGGGAAGTATTTGGGTCCAGGGCTGAGTGTAAGACTCGGTTGCAAGGCTTTGCGTTTAGTTAAGAGCGCCCTCAAGGCTGGGGAATTCTGGCAGCACGAAGAGGACGCTGGAAGGACCCTGGAATTTTGAGGCACTATACACAGGCACCATAAGTAAGAAAGGAAAGCTCTAGGGATCACCCTGAGGGTGGTTGGATGCAACATGTGGCAGTACTATAGCTATACCTATACTTCATATGGATCCCAATGCAATTGCTTGGTCCCATGTACGGGAATGGCCCTTTGCAGTATATGCGACCGGGACATATGACATCATAGTAGGGTGTTGAGTGGCCTACGGTATGGTTAAGTGGTGGCCCTGAATGGTCCCGCCTTTATTTCAGTGCAAAGTTCGTATTTTGCAACTCAGATCTCGACAAATCGACCATCCATGTGAGGACGCTTATGATTTACTTGTACGTCACGGGCGTGCATCCCACGAGCGTGCATCTCATGGGCATGTATCTCAGCGTGTACCTCATAGGCGTGTACCTCACAGGCGTGTACCTCACAGGCGTGTATCTCACGGGCGTGCACCTCAGGCGTGCACCTCCCAGGCGTGCATCTCATGGGTGTGTACCTCATAAAACGTGCATCTCACAGGCGTGCATCTTATGGGCGTACATCTCACGGGCGTGTACCTCATAGGTGTGCACCTCATCAAGCGTCACCGTGGTCCATCTAGGCGACTATACGCGTTGCGTCACAGCGAAGGCCCTCCTTCTCTATCGGCATTAGGAAGAGATCGGGGAGCTCTAATGGAAGCCGATTACTCGACCTCATCAACATGGAATTACCGAAGAGAAAGCCGACTTGCGTCCGAAAGGACGCCTCGACACAACGCCCACGGCGTTCATTCCAGACGAAGTTGGCAAGTAGAGGGATCTGAGCGGCGGTGTAGCCATATTTGATGTTATTAACGCCGCGGTCGACGTATTCTTCGCGGCGGCGGCGGTGCTCGCGGCAAGTGATACTCTTCTTCAGCGCCTATAGTAGTAGATTAGTATGTAGATCCCCGTATGTAGAGAGGGAAGGAGAGATTACCTACCTTGATAGCCACTCTGTACGGCCTGGGGGCGGAATGGAGCTTGTGTGCCGTCTGGTGTTCCCATAACTCATTAATGGCGGAGATATAAGAGCAAACAGTGTTGTACTGGAGTACAAGATCACTAGCGTCCTCATCTCCGTCGTCAATGGCGTCGGCGTCAGTGTCAGCGGAGCGATCAGCGGCAGCCTGTTCTGCTATAAGCTGCTAGGTAGCAGCATCCTCGGCGTCCTCGGCTTCTTCAGAGGCCTCTATTATCCTATTATGTCTCCTCCTCCTCCTCCTCCTCCTCCTCCACTTGCTGGCGCCGGCAGCGGTTTTAGCGGTCTCTTTTCCCTCTTTCTCCCTCTTCCTCTCCCTCTCCACGACGAGGCGAGGCCCCATACGAGGAGCGCGGTTCACGACCCGCTCGGTGGCGAAGAGTAAGAGCTTGCCCTCGTCGACCCAGTCGTAAGGGAGGTAGCGGGGATCACCAGGACGAAAGTCGACCTCCTCACACCAGGCCTGTGATTTAGACGATGGACATTAGTAAAAGGCTGAAGCAGCAGGGCTTGATTTACCTTCCATTCCTTCTGTTTAGGGATGTAGTTCTTCGCCGTATTGAGAGGCCTAGAGCCTTCATGTCCCCTGCTCCAAGTCGTCTAACTCGTCCATTATGGCCTAAAAAGGTCTCGGTAGCGGTAGTCTCTCGCCGGCCGTCGAGAGGTAGAAGACGCTGGAATCGACCCGTCCGGGCGCCCTGGTGTCGAGCGTCAGCAAGGACGCAGCGTAGGCATCCCGCAGAGTTCGAACGACGGCTGTGGTGGCCGTAAAAGGAGGGGCAGTCGAGGTGTCTGGGGTGGATGACGGGCCCCGGGCCGACTCAAAAAAAAAACCGGCCCTGATCGCTTAAGGGGAGCGGGGCTGGTTGCTCTGAACCCCCAGCCATATTGTGAGGGCGCCGGCGGCCTGCCTTCAGGTCAAAGCCGTCATCCAACCGTCATCCACGCGACGGCGCCGCGGGGGAGATTGGTGGCGGCCGGGGGCGCTTCAGGTTGATTAACCGCATAGGCTTGGCGGTCATCCGATGATTTGACCTTCACCATCGAGCACCATCTGAGTCCTGTCGTCTTCCTGCTTAACCAGTACCACAAAGCCTTCTCATCAGTGAAAATTTCGGCTTTGATTCTTGTGCGAGAACAGGAAGCACACGTCTGGTATCTTTACGCCTGGAAGTTGCCAGGTCACTCGAGCTGTGCGACTCGAAATTTACCCCTGAGGTCTTATTCCGTCGAGTTTCTTTCAAAGATGCAACTAAGCCATGTGGCCACCGCTCTGTTCGTCCTCGCTTTCACGAGGCCCGGCAATTCCGTTCCTCCCTGCAACTGCTATATATCAATCTTCGACGACCCTCTGTTAACTGGCAAACCGACCGACACGCCGCCATGCGACGTTGTCTTCAGCCAAGTCTTGGACGTCCAGAAATGCCTTTCTGTCGGTCAGAGCTACGTAAATCGATTGGGCCTGGACCCATATCGTGCGTTCATCTGTTGGAAGCAGACGGATCCGCTATCTTGTGCCACCGATGATGAACCGCCATGCTCCGATATTCCGTGTCAGTGCTTGGAACCTTGCCAGACGAGATGCGGCAACAAAACCGACTCTAAGCTTGGGATGATGTCCAACTGGGGCAGCTGAGGTCAGATGACCTGATGGTTAGAATACCCTGCAATTCAACGGCATTCATTTTCCAACTATGATAAAGTATGCATGAAGGGAATATAACAGGGACCCCGCAATTCCTCATCTCATTTTGTTGGACGGGCGTGAGCTTGGCGTGTGTCAGATTCTATCTCAGGGGGTGCAAATATACAACACGCCAGACACGTGAGAGACGTGACATGCATGTCATCCGCCAGTTGATATGATAGTCACATGACTTACTGACAGGTCGAAGATATCTCTTGGATCTCGCTCTGGGTGGGATTGGCACCGAGTCGGCCGAAATCAACTCCACTGGGCAGAAATTACTGAAGCTTTGCGTTGCTGCTCCTGCTGGTGCTGTATCGGTTACCACCCGGATTTTGATGCTATGGTCGAACTGCAGTATTCAAGTCGAAAATATCGTTTTGTTCAGTTCGGAAATACCGCTACTCGACCTTGACCATCGCCGTGCCTCCATACTGATTTCACTTTCTGCTCAGCGTCAGAGTCGGGCTGTTAACGAGGAACGCGTGATCGAAGGGTGGGTGGCTGAGCGCAGCGCCCGACGCTGTCAGTGTGGATCGAAGTAGGACCAAAGTCGCTCATCGAGTTGAAGGGGGCAAAGTGATTGGAGCACCGAGGAAGGGGCTGGAGTGGGGCAGTAACGGGCGAACGAGGATAGTTGGAGACGAAGCGCGAGCTAGGAAACCGCGAGTGACACTCGAAAGAAAGATAACCTGGAGTGCAACAGCAGAAGGGGCGGGGACTTTATAGTTGGCAAAGCGGCGAAGGAGCGCGATATCCGATCAGGTGGGACGCCTCGGTTTGACAGCGACAAGATGTCGCCGCTTTATGAAAATCGCTTGTCTCGCTGTGGGCTTAGTTCAAATATGATTGTGCCAATCACCGGCTGAATGTTGATGGTAGGAGCACTGTCAGCGGGCCCAAGCGGGCCTGGTAGGGGATAAGATTGGCTCACTTTGTTCCCGCTGAGCAAGGTGAACTCACTCGGGTGAGCTCGGGGCGAATTTCTGTCATCTTGGCATGCCTTATCATTCATGACAGGTTTAAGAAGATACCCTCAAGTAGGCATATTAATCGCGAGAAACGTTGCTGAAGAGATCGCACGTAAGAAGCTTAGGAAGAACTAGGTATCACGTTGTTACGCCCAAGCTTGGCCACGCACGACAGTTATCACATAGGGATCTACGTCAATTGACTTGGTTGAACGCAATCGTGATTCCGTTGCGCTTCTCCAATGTTCACCCCCGAGCAACTCTCCCAATACTTCGCGCACATCTCCTTCACCTTCAACCTACCCGCCTCACACAGTCTCGCCTACCTCTCCGAACTTCAAAAATATCACCTCGCCACCGTCCCTTTCGAAAACCTCACACTCCACTACTCCAAACATCACCTACTTTCCCTCGACCCACAGGACCTCTTCAGGAAGGTCGTCGGCCGCCGAATGGGCGGCTATTGTATGGAGATTAATGCGTTCTTCGGCATTGTGCTCCGCAGTCTGGGATTTACTGTATTTAGTACAGGTGGACGAGTTAAGCCTGACAAGGAATATTTGGGCTGGTGAGCTCCTACCCACGTATGAACAGAAGCAGAACTATTGATATGCTATTAGGAGCCATATGGTCAACATTGTCACGATAGAGAACCAGCGATACCTCGTAGATGTCGCTTTCGGCGCAGATGGACCCAGCCGCCCACTTCCTCTCATCCATGGTCATGAGTCTCCTGGTATCTTCCCACAATTGTATAGGCTCACCTACACACTCCTTCCGCGGCACACCGACAACTCCCAACGCACCTGGGTCTACTCGTACGGGCAGTCCGATGGTCCTTGGACCGATGCGTACAGCTTCACCGAGGTCGAGTTCTTCCCGGCCGACTATGAGGTCATGAATCTGAGCACAATGACGACGCCTCAGAGCTTCTTTGTGCAGGTCGTCCTATGCGTGAAGACGCTGCTGAATGAAGAGAGTAAAGATGCAGAGGGAGTGTTAACGCTGTTCCAGAATGAGGTGAAGAGGAGGATTGGTGGGACGAAGGAAGTGGTGGAGACGTTGCGGAGCGAGACTGACAGAGTCCGCGCACTGGAGAAGTGGTTTGGGATTGTGTTGACGGAGGAGGAGAGTAGAGGAATAGTTGGTCTAGTTACAGAGCTGAAGGGCTAGGGGTTGTCACGTTTAGATACTATGCCACAGAATACTTCTAGGAACGTCCTTCAAAGAAGCTACACCGCCTCCGTGGTGTCTTCTGTACAACCACCTTCGTTTACAATTTCCTGGCAAGGGATTTTGGGGGGGACATCACGGTCACTACCTTTTGCTTTCTAAATTGCGTGTTCGGGTCCGAGTGACCTGAAGTTTCCTTACTTATGGACGAGATTAGAAGAGGCTGCATAAAGTGAGAGTCGACCGTGTGCAACATTATTCCTAGTACAGATCTTCTGCGTTCTGTATTGATCGAACCAGGATCAAGATTTGTCAAGCCTGCATACCACAGATTTTTGTGTCATCTGTATCCTCCGCAGATTAATGCAAACAAGTAGATGCACCTTGGAAGTCCCTCCTTGGATCCACCCATTCCTCTACCAGCTTATCAAAGCAACCTGACTCCGCAACACTCGACACGCCCTCCTATGACGACAGCCCTCCTGCCCCACCACAACTTGACCAGCTCCTCCACGAAGGTCCGATCAGCTGCACTCCAAACATCCAAGCCCATGGCCGTCATGTCTTCCTGCGAGATCTCAATGGGCTCATCCTGCTCTACCTCTTCCCCACTCAGTGGCTGCGTATCATCGTCATAAACTGCCATTGGATCTCCATCTACGTCTCCGTCCACACCAGCCTCTTCATTCTCGGTATCACGATACTCATCTAGCCCGCCATGGCCCTCTCTTCTCACATCCTCTCCATCCTGCCGGCTTATTGCATCACTGATGGTCGTGAATATCAGACTAGTAAGCCGCTGGAAGTAAGACACAAGCATTATCTCCTGAGTTAGATCTTGGTCAGGACTATCAGGTGTCACTGCCTCCATTATGTTTGATCCACTCATTAGCAGGCTATAGTCCTGGTCCTGCTCTGCTTCTTCCTCTTCATTGGGTCCTGATCGCTTTTCACCCGCGGAAGCCCACCAGACAAGCGAGGTGTATGCCATGAGTGACCATGACACTGGTTCTACAACAGAAGTCCCGGACAGTGTTGATGAGGCTTGAGAGATTATGGAACCTGCGTCTTCATCATAGGTTGCCGCTTCCGCATCAAAATCCAGCCTGCTGGATCGCATCGACCGTAAACCTGCTCTGAGTGTTTGGTATCTACGCGCATCTCGTTGTGTAGCCCTGAGACTGATGCTTGAGAAGTTCTTTGAGAGATGTGGAGAAGATTCGACAAGCTTTGGATAAATCTTTCTCGCTGCGTTCTTTGCATGTGCTGGAGGAAGCAAGACGAGCATGTCAAACAGCTCTGGCTTAGTCGCTAGGACATCATCAGTAGTACAAGCAATCCAGCTTGGGCCAGGCTGGACAGTGAAGCCGGGGTCGTGGTTCCCATTTGCCTCTGAGAGCTGGGGTATGTCCTGCACCCCAACATTGAATAAGGGTGGCAGTCGAAATGCAGGTGTACCATCTATTGGTAGTAGCGACGAGAGTGATTTCGGAACCGAAGACAAGATAGAGAGATCGTAGACTACGAACGATTAGCAGATGTATCTGAATTAGATCTTTCCAGTGCTTACCAAAATCGCAATTTTGACGCACGGGTGGTTCGCCAACGAGTAATATGCGCTTTCGCAGAAGGGCTGTTCTGTATAAAGGGAAGATTAAGGGTCCAAATAACTTGGTGAAGTCTGTGAGCGACAATGCTGGGTGATGCGCTGAAAGGGAACGTAGAGCACCGGTCAACGCCGCTGCATCACTCACACTGCGGCTGCGACGGGGTCTGTTGGGTTGACCATTGCTGGCGCTCGCTCTGTAGCCCAATGGTGACTCTACTAGCGGTTCTTTTGGCCTTTCGCCTTCTCGGATCCTGTGCTCTTCCCAGTATTTCTCAAGCCGCTCGGTATTGTCAATATCCCGAATCTGTAGCCTTGCAAGATCTTTCAGCCCTTCGGCATGAAGCCAGCTTTTCCCCATCCTGCCATAGGCGAGAGGTACCAGAACGCCGACGGAGAGCATGGATGCATTGCGTTCCGACTCGGGTGCCGGCTCGTTGAGGAAGGCACTGATACCGGCGTACTCATCATGAATGAAATATCTGTCGATGATCAACACCTCGTTTGTGTGTCTGGCAGTTACACAGAAGCTCACACCAAGTCTTCCTTGACATTATGTAGGCCTGAAGGCAAGGACTTGTACTCCACAACGCCTTCGATGTCGACTGCGAGGGGCTCAGTAGGTTTTCAAATCGAATGTGGAAAGGGACTCTAACCCTCCGGAATTGACCGTCGCCATGCTATGGTGTAACTGACGGATCGTTAGCTATCCTACACTCAGAAAGCCTCCTGGGGGTTTCCTCTCCCACCCTTTGCGAATGTCAAACTTGACGAGAAAGGCGGCCGCGATTGGCGGTAATGTCTGGGCTGATTGTGCATTCGGTCCATTGGGATTTATGTCGATGTGAAGGGCTGCGGCTTTAGCTTTTGTGTCCGACATTTGTGCGGCAGAGCTCCATGAAGGTCCATCGACCACAGAGAATCCCGAGGATGACGCCAATACAATTGGAACTCGACAACGGCGTCTTCTCATCGATTCCACGGCGATTTTTTCGCGTCTGCCTCAACGAGCTGTAGGTTGACGTCAGTTGGCAAGGAGGCGGCTTGGAAATCTGTCTCCAACTCCCGGGTTAACCTCCAGGCGCGAAGCGTCACGAATTATTTTGTCGATCAGCAGAGGCAGTGGATTTCTTGCCAGCAGACGAATGTACCTGTCAGCACTAGGTTCTCTAGAGAGAGAATGCGACAACGGGATACTACGAAAGAAATGTGAGGATTTGAATCAGTGGATTCCAAGTCTGAGTCTATTGTAACGGCAACATCGGAGGACATTCTCACCCATAAAAAGATTCCCTTCTATTGCTCTGAGTCCCTCTTCAGACCATCGCACCTCTTTTGGCTATCTCTCTATCTCTCTAAACATTCGTCTACTCCACTGAAGTCAGGGTCGTTCCTAGGAAGTGCCCTTAGGTACCTCTGCTATCTAACTATCTAAGAGTGTCGTAGGTAACAGAGTATCCTCCAATTTCGCCTTTCGCTGCTGTCTCTGCCGTCAAGTCCATCGAAATCGGTGGACACCGAGCACCCTCACCCGCACATCCCATCTCTCATTAGCGATACTTGTTTGTCGCTTTACTCCCCATCATGGCGCACCTTGCCTCAAACCCTTTACCTGACGAGATAGCCGTCCTCGACGTCGTAAACACCTTCCTATCATGCATCAAGAAGCGCGACAAGATCCTCATGCTCTCATTGATCCTTCCCAAGGGCGGAGCCACTCTCCTCCGTCGCGGCCAGCCTCTACATATGTCCTTGGAGGACGTCGTGAACCGCATCCCATTCAATGCCGACCATCCCAAAGTTCTAGATGAACAGGCGTACAACAGTAAAGTCCTTGTCGACGGTAATATTGCAATGGCGTGGACTCCGTATGTCTTTTATGAGGATGATAGGCTCAACGTAGGTGCCCCCGTGCATATATTGACACACAGCTAATGCCCCAAACAGCACACAGGGACGAATATCTTCACACTCTTGAAGCAGGAGCATGACAGCAAGTGGGTGATTAGCGGAGTTGCAGATGTGGCTAGAGAGGTCGCTAGACCATGATCCGAGTGTATACTCTCATAAAGCACTTGAAGAACCTCAATTCGAGCTCTGAACCATCTCCTCCACCGTCCAACTCCACCAACCCACTCCTCACCATGACATTGTGCTCCAAGCCACCCCCATGCAAGCAGCCCTTCGCTGCACGGCCCCCCCAAAAATTTCCTCACCCCGTATTCCCCACCAAGAAAGATATATACACTAACTTTAGGCCAAAGCACTCCAATCTTTGGGTGGGTGGGGTAGATTAAGCCCACACTACGGCACAACGGAAACGACAACAGTTTTACGCCAACTGCTAATTGTCGGATCATCCCTAGCGTGGGCATGGGGATGAGGTTCTTTTTGGCTTTTTTTGGTTTTGGCTAAGTGAAAGGGAGATAAGCGGCGCAGGCACGAAGGCAGCCCAGGGGAGTGCCAGCCACAGTGGCATATTCGACGTTCATCTCAGCAATGAGGGAATATATTGATTACTCTGGTTATATTTACATTCGTTTGATATAGACATCTATAATATGTCGTTGCTCTGTGGGCATCCTACCACCCGCTTGAAATGCTCATATAGTTGGACGCCGTAAGATACCGAATTGTCATCTGGAGGAGTATCAAGGAAAAACGCCAGCCACGATAATGCAAAGGCCCAGCCCAAGAACCGACCAAAGAGTCACGCCAACTTTTCGTCTACATGCAACACCTGCGCCGGCAAAGACCTGTACAGTATATGTCGCATTGTTACCTGTAATCGCTGCCGTACTCGCACTTGCACTCGTAGTTTTCGTCGTGCTCGTGGTAGAGCTCGCACCCTCGGTGCCCCCAAGCCCACTCCAGATCAAACTGCCCACCTTCACTTGCGTAGAAGTCGCCGCTACTGTAGCCGAACCCGTCGCTGTGGCCGTAATCGAGCTCGCCGCAGCCGTGATGGTGGTCTTTGCGAGTGTTATAGTCGAGCTGCCGACGACGAGAAAGTCACTGTTCGAGGCGAGGCTAACAGGTGTCTCACGGATCGTGACGGACGAAGCGCCGGCCGTGAGCGTCGTTCCGGCGATGACGATCGGCTGGGTTGGGAAGACGACGACGGGCAGGTTGTAAGGCCCTGTTATTGTTGCTGTGGCGACTACGACCGTTTTGTCGGCTTTGGACGGGGAAGTGGTGGTTGTCGAGGAAGCGGTTGTCAATGGAAGTGAGGAGGCCGGGGCCGGTGAGAGATCGTAGGTGGATGGGCCAGGACCGCCGGCTGTAGGACTAAGAGGCGCGATGACGAGTTGGGTGCCGCTGGGGCCGAGGGAGAGGAGCGTGCTGTTGGAGACGAGGATGGCGTAACCGCCCGGGGAGAGGGTGGAGTTGTCGATTACGTAGTACGAGCCTGTGGGCGTGTAGGTGGCATTCCCGAGGATGATTGGTGGGAGGGTTGTAATGGGGGCCGGTGGAGATGTTGAGATGGTTATGGTGGAGGTGCTAATGTATACGATTGTGGTGCATGCTGGGCATGACGAGGCGCAAGTGGTAGGGCTTAATATGACGTTAGTTGTTGAGGTATAATTGTAGCTCGGATCGGTCGAAGTGTTAAGGGCAGACATGTTGGAAGAATTCATAACAGTAGCTATAGGCGAGTTCGCAGTGGCGTTGTATTCGTACTGGGAAAGGACTGAATATATGGAGACAAATTCGCTCAATATTGAGTTGACATTTAAGGTGGTGGTCGTGTGAGACATCGGAGAAGTTGGAATTGAATTGGCTGACTTTGCCGACCTTTTGCTAGGAAGAGGCGCGTTCTTCGATGTGTAGGAAGTGGTTGAATTCGAAGCAGGGCCCGAGCTGAGATCTCCGGATGAAGGTGTGACAGTGAGGATGGTTGTGAGCCAGCTCGTTATTGCTATTTGACATTGTTGTTGGGAGGTTGTATTGGAGAGGGCGTAAGGAGCTTTCGACAGCAAGGACGGTACGTAGGTTGTCGAAGTGGTAATGTTGTAACATTCTGTCTGATATCAGTACATCTGTTTGTTCGTTCCACGTCCAGGTACGTACCATCTCGTGGAGCAACATACGCAGAAGAAACGAGCGATACCAAGGAATGGATTAGGATCAACACGACCGCGTACATTATGGCCAAAAAATGGCTATCAATGTTTATCGACCATGTAACGAGAGTAGAAAGCCCCAAACACTGGAGAACGAGAGAATGACAGGCAAAAAGACTTTGGCGGAGATCAAAGAGAGGCGGCGCTCAAATGAGAGAAGGAGACGAATTGTAAAACCATTGAGGCTTACAACCACGAATGTGCAAGAGCATGTCTACTCGCC
>Ga0335072_10012381_pt1 | contig 12174 bp, 15 predicted proteins | sample Lox_Sample_21_FD_206725 | JGI IMG/M metagenome (GOLD analysis project Ga0335072, IMG submission 206725) | Soil microbial communities from Loxahatchee National Wildlife Refuge, Florida, United States - Lox_Sample_2.1 | ecosystem: Environmental > Terrestrial > Soil > Wetlands | place: USA...
AAATCTTCATGAACGCAGTTGCAAAAGAAGTGCCGATGAGCGACGACAGCGATACCTTCACTGCACCGAATGGTGTCACGCTCCAACGCTCCAAGCTCTACGTGGATGGCATGGGCAATGTCATCGCCAAGCTCTACACGATCGACAAACAGGCCGACGCAGACGCCACTGACCATCTGATGGCGTATTACCTGGACCACAACCTGATTTCTGCCGAGAACGTGCCCGGTGCAGATGACAGATTTGCGCCCGATGAAGCAGAGTCGTTCTGCGGCGCGCTTTCGCATGCAGGGTTCACGGATTGGGAAAACCCTCTGCCTGCCCAGGGCGTCCAGTTGAACGACTACACGAAGTTCGACCCCTGCGTGGATACATCAGCACATCCTGGCATCACTGGCGGCGCTTTCTGGACTAAGCAGCAAACCGCATGGTCAAAGGATGAGGCGGGTTCCTCCCGCTCGTTCTGGGTCGTCGACCTGTACTACGGCTACCTCGGCAACAGCAACGCCAACTACCGGGCCCGTGTGCGGCCGGTGCGTCGTGCGGTGCCGGCCGGTCAGTGGTTGGCCCTTGGTCAATAGAGGCCTGAGATGACCTTCAACCTCCCACCCGCCGTCAGGTTGGCCGAAGGCCTTGCCCGCGATATCGAGCAAGCCTCGGCTAGGTTCCAGCGCGCGCACCGGTATACGTTCGGCGCCGAACTGCGCAAGCGTGCCTGGGACGTCCTGGCCACTGCGAACCGCGCCGCGCGCAAGCCGGCGCAGCGCGGTGTGCTCTTAGAGCAGCTGGTGGACGAGGTTGATGATCTCAAGCTGGCATTGCAGCTGGGCCAAACGCTTCGGCAGTTTTCAAGCTTTGCGCAGTTCGAAGCGTTGATGCGAAGCGCCATCCAACTTGGCCAGCAGGTCGGAGGATGGAACCGAATGATCCACCCCAAAGGCCAGAATGATCACGTGCAAGCACGTGGTCAGCGTGCCAAGACACTGAGTACCCATGCCACCCCGAAACGTGGGGTCAATTCATGACGAAGCTTTGCTACCGAAGGGATGCGCGGCCGGGTCGTAAGTGCATGGGGACGCGGGTTCCTCCCGCTCGTTCTGGATCGTCAACATGAACAACGGCAACCTCAACAACAACAACGCCAACAACCGGGCCCGTGTGCGGCCGGTGCGTCGTGCGGTGCCGGCCGGTGAGTGTCAGGGTGGAGTAACGTTCCAGGCGCTACATAGCGCCTGGCGCGCGGCACGACGTAAGAAGCGGCCAAGTCACAATCAGCTTGCTTTCGAGTCGCAGTGGGCTGAACAACTGATCGCTCTACAGCAACGATTGCAGGCTGGCACATGGTCACCATCCCCAGCGGTTTGCTTCATAGCGCAGCGGCCGAAGGCGAGACAGATCCATGCGCCTGACTTCGCTGACCGTGTCGTGCATCATTGGTTGGTTCCACAGCTCGAACGCATCTACGAACCTACCTTTATCCATGACAGCTATGCGAACCGTCGAGGGAAAGGCACGCATGCCGCTGTCGATCGCCTAAAACAGTTCGTGCGACAGGTGCATAGTGGCCAGGGTGGAGGCTGGTATTTGCAGCTGGACGTCCATAACTTCTTCAACAGCATCCATCGTCCAACCCTCTACCGGATGTTGAAAGGGCGCCTAACGCGCGCAGGCCTGAGCGACACCGCAATGCGTGTGGTTCATGCACTTCTGCGCCGTCCAGTGCAGGCTCAGGGCATTATTCATCGCTCGACCGCTGATGAGCGTCGGCGGGTTCCGGCGCACAAGCGCCTGGAAAATGCAGCGCCTGGTTGTGGCTTGCCGATTGGCAACCTGTCGTCGCAATTTTTCGCTAACGTCTACCTCGACGCCCTGGACCAATTCGTCAAGCACCATCTGAAGGCCAAGCGATATATCCGTTATGTCGATGACTTCGTACTGGTCCATCGAGATCGCGCTCAACTGGAACAGTGGAAAGAGGAGATTGAGCGCTTTCTCAGCGAAACGTTGCAGCTCAAACTCAAGGCCGACGTGCGGTTACGGCCGCTGAGCAGTGGCATCGATTTTCTGGGCTATATCGTCTATCCAACCCACACCCGTGTTCGTCGGCGAGTGCTGCAGCATGCACATGAAGCGCTGCAGGCATGGAGATCGGCACACGTGCATGACCGGATGGTGTGTGCCACACCTGCCGACCACCGCAGGTTGTCGTCGACCTGGGCTAGCTATCAGGGGCACATGCGACATGCCAACAGCGAACGATTGGAGCAGCGCATCCTTGCGCGCCAACCGTGGCTGAAATCCCTTACGTCAACCAAACGCAGTTTCAGCTACGCCCTCGAAGGGCGCCAAATTTCCATCAAGGTCACCCCATGAACCTAGCAACCATTCATGCAGAAATCGCCAAGGAGAGGTTTCTGGACCTCATGGCCAGCGGAGACATTCCCTCTAAGGCTGCCGCCGACATCGCGACGGCGGACGCGAATGCCTTCGTGCGGGGCTACCGGCCGCTCGCGCCGGCCGCTGAAGGCGAGCGCCAAAAGGGCTGCCCTGCATGCTTCGGTAGCGGCGGCAAGCGCGACACGCCTTGCAAGCGATGCGCCGGCACCGGGAGAGTCGTGGCATGACCGCCGATGAGCAATCGCTGGCCACGGCCGCGCGCCTGTACGAGGCACGCCGCACTGCGCGCGACATCCGAGGGGTGCAGTACGCCGCAGACATGGTGGTGTTCAAGAAGGCCATACGGGACTTCGCAAAGCAAAACAACCTCGACCTGCTGCCGGCAACTCTTGAGCTGGGGAAGCGCGCGCAGGCCAAGGACGGAGAACTCTTATTCATGCTGTTCATGGCTGCGTTTGTCGAACTGACGGAGGAAGTATGAGCACCAAGATCCTTTTCGACCCAGCACGCATGCCTCATCGCGACGAAGATGGCTACGTCTGCCATCCCGATCTTGACGAGCGCTTCCAGCACGATGAGTGGGAGGAATATCTCGCGCGCAGCAAGTTTGAAGCGCACGGATTCGAGAATGTTCGTGCGTCAGATCGCGCGTGGGACTTGCTGATGGGCCGGTCTATCACACTGCCCACATCACCGCTTCCTTCGGCGCTGGTGCATCTCCTGAAACTGAGCAAGAGCATCCATCAGGCCTTGATCGGACTCCATGGCTGCAGGGTAGAGGCTGCGCACCGTGCCGCTGTCAGTGACCGAGCGCTGCCGTTCTTCACCCAGCGCCGTATCAGCGGCCTCAACGAACACGGCGTAGCGCGTGCTGCGGGCCAGCGCCTCATGGTATGCGGCGAATGCCTCCGCCAGCGGCGTCCCTTCCCTTACCGATTTCTGCGGGCTCTCCGAGGCGAACTCCTTGGTGTCGACGTGGCTGGCCAACACCAGCAGCAGGTGGGCGGTATCGAGCGCCAGCGCGGCCCGTTCTTCTGGCGTACGCGTCTGGCTTGGCCGCATCAACTCGCCAGCACGTTCCTGCGCCGCTTTGAACAGGGTTTGGCGAGATGCACCACGGTATGGGTTGGACTTCGATCGGGTGGCCATGGGGCCATTATCGCAAGAGGAGCAGTGTGATGGCTGATCGCAGCAAGATCGAATGGACCGATGCAACCTGGAACCCGCTGCGCGGATGCTCGCGCGTGTCCGAAGGTTGTCGCCATTGTTACGCGGAGAAGGTCGCCATGCGTTTCAGCGGCCCGGGTAAAGCATACGAAGGCCTTATCCATCGCAGTACCGGGGCGTGGAGCGGCAAAGTGCGGTTGATGCCCGAGAAGCTGCGCGAGCCGTGGGACTGGGTGAAGTCGAAGCGGATCTTCGTCAACAGCATGTCGGACCTGTTCCACGAGTCGGTGCCGTTCGAATTCATCGCCGCGGTGTTATGGATCATGTCGGTGACTACCCGCCACACCTACCAGGTGCTCACCAAGCGCCCAGCGCGCATGCTCGAGTTCTTCCAGTGGGTGAAGGATTACGACGAAGGTTTCTTTGAAGACGATCGCATCAGCGATGTCGGCAGGGAACAGCCCGGCGTTGTCGACCTCGAGTGGGAGCCTTCGAATGGTAGGCGCGGAGGCTATGACAACTGCGGCCCGGCATTCCCCTATGAAAATGTCTGGCTTGGCGTGAGCGTCGAAGACCAGAAGGCGGTTGACGAACGCATCCCGCTGTTGCTGCAGTGCCCGGCAGCTGTGCGATGGCTTTCCTGCGAGCCATTACTTGGACCGATCGACCTTACGCGGGTGCAGGCAATCCCGCATAACGCACCGTGGAATGCGTTGAGCCCGAATGGCTGCAGTCAGCATGCACCTGGCTATTGCCTTGGTGGATGCGAATGGCGATGGCTGCCCATTGATTGGGTTGTTGCTGGTGGAGAATCTGGCCCAGGCGCACGCCCCATGCATCCCGACTGGGCCCGCTCCCTGCGCGATCAGTGCGCCAGCGCTGGTGTGCCGTTTTTCTTCAAGCAGTGGGGTGAGTGGGCACCCGCTGACGACATCAATGCCTATGGGCATGCACGCCATGGCTATTGGGAAGACGATCCATCAGACGGTGGCGTCAGGCGCCACGATTGGAAAGATAACCAGTTTCCTTCGCTGTGCACCGAATCCTTTCGCGTCGGCAAGCGCGCTGCCGGTCGCCTGCTCGATGGCGTCGAACACAACGAATTTCCGGAGCAGCAGACATGACCAATGGGCGATTCGGTTCAATTCCCTTGGACGGCCGCTATAAGTTCTCTCGCGTCGTCACCGCTCTGGAGTTTCTCCCAAATCTTCAACAGATTTTCCTTATTTTCGGTAAGAAAATTGAGGATGACCTTTGTACGCCGGACATCAAGGGTGCCGGCCTGCAAAACTGCGGGATCAATAGAAAAGCTGGCGTTGTGGCTCCCTTTCCCAACATCAACGTGGATATGTGGCTTGTCATGTCCCCGCTCTTGGTACATTTTGACTTTTACATCCTGCAACTTCATAACCATAAGCCCTGCCGACACTTCACCGCTGCGTCTTGGTACGGCAAAACTGTCCGACACAGCCAAACGTCCCTGAAGTTTCTTCGCAAGCACTTCGAGGTCGCCCATGCGTGATCTCCCCATCCTGTTCTCTGCCCCCATGGTGAGGGCGATCCTGGAAGGCCGCAAGACGCAGACGCGGCGCGTGATGAAAGAACAGCCGTTCTCGGACGGGTATTTTCAAGGGGATGTCTGCCTTGACCAGAACGGGGTCTATGCACGCTTTAGCGTGGAGGCAGTCGGCGGTGGCGGTTATCGCTCCGAGGAATACTGGTGCCCTTATGGCGACCCGCGCGACCACGATCGCCTGTGGGTGCGAGAGGCGTGGCGAGTGCCTGATTCGCTGGACGCATCCTCGGGCTTTGATATCGCCGAGCAATGCATCAGCGCCGGCTACCGGAAGCCGTGGTGCCCCATTCGATACGAGGCCGACGGCGCCCTCAACAGCCACAAGGACTGGCGAGAATTCGGCGCGACTCCGGGGGAAGCAACGCCAGGCCGCTATCGACATGCCCGCTTCATGCCCCGCTGGGCCAGCCGCATCACGCTGGAAGTGACCGGTGTGCGCGTGGAGAGGCTGCAGGACATTTCCGCCGCAGACGCGATCGCGGAGGGAATTGATCGCGTGGAGAACAACTTTGGCAATAGGCCTGCCTTTTGCGACTACGGTATGGCCGATCTAAGCGATTCAGCCGAATGGTTCAACGACCCTACGCACAGCTTCCGGTCCCTTTGGGATTCGATTAACGGCGCCCGTGAGCCCAAGCACATTCGACGCCGGCGCGCGAAGGGAATGCCGGTAGATCGCCCACCCCCAACGCCAGGACCGAACAGCTGGGACGCCAACCCGTGGGTGTGGGTGATCGAGTTCAAGCGTATCGAGGTGCCACATGGCTGAACTCTTCCAGCGCGAAAGCGAGTGCGTGATCTCAGACTGCGGGCTTTATCGCTACTTGATCCGCGAGATATGGGATTTCAGAAAGCCGCGGGTCGGCTGGGTGCTGTACAACCCATCTACGGCAACTGCGGACGAAACCGATGCCACGAAAAGCCGGATTCGCAATTTCACGATTGCTTGGGGCTATGGCGGCTTCCTGCTGGCCAACCAGCATGCCGGCGGCAGGTCGCCGAACCCCGGCGACCTAAGCGGCATGGAAGACCCGACCGGGCCCGACTGCGATAAGTGGCTGGCACACCTCGAGCGGGAGGCCGATCTGATCGTCGTCGCGTGGGGCGATTTGCCGCAGACACCCGATCGCACCCGCCAGGTTGTCGACATCCTGCGTGCCGGCGGCAAGCCGCTCCATTGCTTGGGCACGAACGCCAGCGGCAGCCCCAAGCACCCCATCGCGCGCGGTCGCGCAAGTATTCCTCGCAGGCAACAGCCCGTCATATGGCAGCCAGCGGTGGAAGTAGCATGATCAACCGAAGTCAGGAAAGCTGCATGAGCCTTTGTCTATCCCGTGACGAAGTTGCCGAACTCACCCGCTCGCGGTTGAAACGCAAGCAACTGGATTTCTTGCGCAAGAACGGCATCCTGCATTACCTGGATGACCATGATTGGCCTGTGGTGCCGCGCGCCGCAGTGGAAGGGAAACGCCATATTGCAGAGCCGGTGAAGGCTTGGAAGTCGAACAAGGCTGCTTGATATGGGACGCCGGCCAAAGACCCCTGGAGCAATCCCGCACCTCCGGGTGCGCAAAAAGGGGAAAAAGACCTTCTATTACTACGACCATGGTGGCAAGCCTCGCAAAGAGGAGCCGCTCGGTAGCGACTATGGGCTAGCGATCAAGAAGTGGGCCGAAATCCAGCGCGCCGGCGCCGAGAAGCCGCAAGAGGTGATCACGTTCAGGTACGTGGCGGATCGCTACCGCGCCGAGGTCATCCCGACCAAAAGTCCGGGAACACAGAAGGTCAACCTGCGGGAACTGACCAAGCTCATCGAATTCTTCGACGATCCGCCGTGCCCGCTCGAAAAGATCGAGCCGAGCCAGGTAAAGGCGTTCCTGAAATGGCGTGGCAAGACCGGCAGGATCCGGGCCAACCGGGAAAAGGCACTTCTCTCCCACATCTGGAACTGGGCACGCGAGGAAGGATATACCGCCCTCCCCAACCCCTGCGCCGGCGTGAAGGGCTTCAAGGAAAGCGGCCGGGCTGACGTCTATATCGAAGACGATATATATGCGACCGTCTGGAACGCCGCCGAGCCACCTCTTCGCGACGCCATGGATCTGGCCTACCTGGCTGGACAGCGAGTCACGGACACGCTCAGGATGGACTTGCGAGATATCCGAGAAGGATACCTACACCTCAGGCAAGCGAAGACCGGGACAAAGCGCCGAATTGAGGTCGTTGGGGAGCTGGCCGAGCTGCTAGACCGGATTTCCGCTAGGAAGGCCACCCTGCGGGTCCATGCGACCAGGTTGATCGTGGGGGCGGACGGGCAAGCGTTGACGTATTCGGGGCTTCGCGGGGCCTTTGACCGGGCTCGCGAGGCCGCCGGCATCGCCAAGAAGGACTTTCAGCTGCGCGATCTGAGGGCGAAAGCGGCCACGGACAAGGCGGATTCGGAGCAGGACATCCGCGAGGCGCAGAAGCAACTTGGCCATTCCTCGGTCACCACCACGGAGCGGTATACCCGCAACCGACGCGGGGCGAAGGTGACCCCTACCCGCTAGAAGTTGGTCCGCAATTCCCCGCGACTATGGCTTTTGAAGCGTCTTCATGGGCCATAAATTTGGTGCTTTGCGGACCTAAAAACATGGTAAACCATTGAAATTATTACATCATCCCACGGACTTAAAATCTCTCGACCGAAAGGTTGTGCGGGTTCGAGTCCCGCTCCGGGCACCAGTGCACTCGCATCCTGCTTCGATATTCGAATGTCCTCGCACACCAGGGCATCTTGACCAGGTACGTGCAACGCCAATTCTCCGCTCGACATTTCAGCATCGCTTCGTCGACGCCGCAGCAGGCGATGTCACCGACAAAGTTTCGATATTCGCCACCACACGCTCGAAATGAACTGTCTACGCGAGCGACGTATCCGGAATCGCTACCCGCACACGCAGTCCCCTCCCTGACGGCGCATCAAGCAATTCAATCGTTGCATCGTGCAGTTGCGCCGCACGATGCACGATGGAAAGGCCCAGGCCATAGCCATCACCGCTATTGCCTTCCCGGTGAAAGCGCGCAAACACCGCGGCGCGCCGTTCCGGGGGAATACCGGGTCCGTTGTCGATCACTTCGATCGCGATAGCGCCTTTCGAACGGCGCATGGAGAGCTGCACTTGGCCGCCCATCGGCACATGGTGCATGGCATTCTCGATCAGATTGCGCAGCAAGGCGGCCAGCGCGGCTTCGTAACCATCGATCTTCAAGCTGTCGTCGTGTTCGGCGAACGCGAATTCCACACCACTCTCGCCAAGCAGCGGCGCGAGGTCGTCGATCACATTCATGGCCACCGTGATCAAGTCGACCGCGCCGCGCTGGCCGGCTGCAGCACCCGCTTCCAACCGCGCAAGCGCCAGCAATTGTTCGATGCGCCGCGCCAGGCGCGCCAGCCCGGACTGCGCGCTGGTCAGTGCTGCCTGCGCATCGGCAGGCAGCGCTGCGGCCATGGCGCCATCCAGATGGATCATGGTGGAGGCCAGCGGCGTACGCAGTTCGTGTGCTACGTCGGCGCTGAAGCGGCGCTCGCGTTCCAGCGCGTCCTCCAGGCGTTCCAATTGCGTGTTCAGCGCATCCACCACGGGCTGCAGTTCCTGCGGTGAGTTATCCAGGCGGATCGGCTGACGGCTCCCCGGTGAGCGCGACGTCAGCGCTTGCCGCAAGCGTTCGAGCGGACGCAAACCGCGCTTGACCGCCCAGCCCACCAGCAGCGCCAGCAGCGGCAGGCCGAAGAGTTGCGGCAGGCCAAGGTCCAGCTGCAAGGCATGCGTGATATCGCGCCGGCTGTCGTCGCGTTCGCCAACGCGGATCACCACGTTGTTGACGTCATCCACCAGGGTGAAGATGCGCCAACCGTAACCTTCGAAGAAACGGTTTTCGAAACCGGAAACCGGTGCAGGCGGCAACGGCAGTTGCGCCAGGTTGGCGGTGGTCAGGCGCATGCGGTTGTGCATGTCGAACACCTGATAGCCCACTTCGGTTTCGTAGGTGCGCGTGTGCAAGAGCTGCTCTTCTTCCTCGCGGCTCAGGATCGGCACCACCAAGGCGCCCTGCGCCGGCAGGCGCAACGCATCCAGGCCGGCGTGCCGGATCAATACATCCAGCGTCCGCGCCGATTGCGCCAGACGCCCATCCAGCAATTCGCGCGTTTCCTTCAACGTGCGGTGATAGCTGTACAAGCCAAGCGGCAACAGCGCGGCGACCAGCACGGCGATGATCATCCACAGCAGCCGCCCGCGCAGGCTCAGCCGCTTCACGTCGGGTCCCTTGGGATCATGTAGCCCACGCCACGAATGGTGCGGATGGCATCGAAACTCAGCTTGCGGCGCAAGGCATGAATCTGCACTTCCAAGGCACTGCTGCCTACTGCGTTATCCAGGCCGTAGAGGGAGTTTTCCAGATGCTCGCGGCGCACGATGCGGCCCGCGCGTTCCATCAAAATACGCAACAGGGAAAATTCGCGGCGCGTGAGTTCGACACGGCTGCCGCGATACTCCGCTTCGCAAGTACCGATATCCAGGCTGATCACACCCACGTCGATGCGATTGGCGGCCAGCCCTTGCGCACGGCGCGTCAGCGAGCGGATGCGTGCGCTCAACTCCTCCAGGTGAAACGGCTTGACCAGATAATCGTCTGCACCCGCGTCCAGGCCGCGCACACGCGCTTCCAGGCCGTCACGCGCCGTCATCACGATCACCGGCGTGTTCACTTGCGAACGCCGCGCTTCGGCCAGCACTTCCAGGCCGTCCTTGTTGGGCAGGCCAAGATCGAGCAGCACCAGGTCGGCCGTCTGGTCGCGCATGGCCGTCAGCGCCTCGCGTCCGTCGCGCAGCCAGGTCACGGCGTAGGACAGCCGCTCCAATGCCTGCCTGATGGCTTCGCCCAAGGGTAGGTCGTCTTCGACCACAATGATGTGCATGCTGCGGTTTACCTTCGTCCCACCTGGCGGGCGCTATTGTCCCTGTGGGTCATTTTGCGCAGATTAGCTTAGGACGGTCTTACCACCCGTCGCCATGCAAGACCGCTTGAGTTCCGCTCGCCCTCTGTCAGCCTGGAGATCCGCATGAAAGCCCTGCAATTCACCCGCCACGGCGCCCCCGATGTGCTGGAGTACGTCGATGTGCCCACGCCCGGCGCGGATGCCGGGAGTGCGCTGGTGCGCGTGTATGGCGCCTCGGTCAATCCCAGCGACGTCAAGAACGTAGCCGGCCATTTTGCGCAGACTACGCTACCGCGCATCCCTGGCCGTGATTTCAGTGGCGTGGTGGAGCAAGGGCCACCGGCGTGGCGCGGCGTGGAAGTGTGGGGCACCGGCGGCGATATCGGCTTTATTCGCGATGGCACGCATGCGCAATACATCCAGGTGCCGGTCACTGCCTTGGTGCGCAAACCCGCTGCGCTCGATCACGCGCAAGCCTCGGCCATTGGCGTGAATTTCGTGGTGGCTTGGCTGGGCGTGGTCGATTATGCGCAACTGCGCGAGGGCGAAACGATCGCCGTGATCGGTGCCGGTGGCGGGGTCGGCGGCGCAGTCGCGCAGATTGCCAAATCGCTGGGCTGCCGCATCATCGGCATCGACCGGCATCCGGTGGATGCCAGCTCGCCGGCCGGAAAACGTATCCACGCCTTCGTACCGTTCGACGAGCACGTCGTTGCCGCCGTGCGCAGCCTGGATGGCCTGGCCGATGGCGTGGACGTGGTGTTCGACAGCGTGGGCGGGGTGGCCTTCGAAACCGCGCTAGCCCTGGCCAGGCGCCGTGGCCGGGTGGTGGAAATCAGCGCCACCGGCCAGCGCCGGGTGGCCTTTGATCTGGTCGATTTCTACCACAACGAAATTCAGTTGCTTGGCGCCGACAGCGCCAAGCTGGGGGTCGTCGAATCGGCGCGCATGATGCAGGCCGTCGCGCGGGAATTCGACCACGGCAAGTTCGATCCGCCGGTGATCGCCCATCGCTATCGGCTGGCGCAAGGGCGAGAGGCTTATGAAGCTGTCGCGCAGGGCACGCCCGGGCGAGTCGTGATTGTGCCCTGATGGGGCAGGTTGTTACCGGGAGAGGCCACGCAGCGAGCAGCGCCGGGATGAAATCCCTGCATGCCGCACACCATGGGGTCTCGGAATGCGATGCCAGCCTGACCGGCTACGGCATCTCACTGCCCTTCGGCTTGCGCCCACGCCGCGGCTTGGCCTGGGCCTGCTGCACAATCAGGCTCTGCAGATAGGCAATCCCCTCTTCCTCCGGGAAAAAGGACACCACGTCCGCCAGGGTCAGGTTGTGGCGCGCTTTCAATGCAAGAAACTCTTCTTTCGCCTTCTCCATGGCGCTCAGGGCGGCCTGTTTGGCCGTCTCTTTCCTGCTTTTGGGCGAACGTTGCTCGATCTCCTTATCAAGGGCCGCAAGTTCTTCCTGGAAGCGGCGAAAAGCGTCTTTCGGGAGGGTCATAGGAACGAAGTGTGCGACAGGACTGGTGATTATCTCATACGCAAATGCGCCTTCCACCGCCCGTTCGCTTTTTCGCCCGCATCGTTCACCTACGGCGAATCGAAAGAGGCATCGGGCTGCCTGGGTAGCCGCGGCCCGTCGGCACGCTCGCGAGCCAGTGGTTGGGATGGCGCGAAAGCATGACGTAGCCCGGCTCCCTATTTCCTTCTTCACGTTTCCAAAAAAACGGCTGCGTATGATGACCCAAAGCGTCATGCTGCCGCGAAACATCAAGTCTGCGGCCTCTGGACCACATAGCGGCGCCCATGGCACGGTCTAAGCTTTACCTGTAGTGCACCATCGGATGTCACATCGCAACGGACGGTAGGGGCGCGCTTAATTCAAAGCTCAGGGGTGCACCGAAGATGAAATCCATCATGGAAAACAAGTGGCTGCGGCAGTTGGCTGTCTTTGTCGTCTATGGAACGCTCTACACCTTGTTCCGACGCAATTACGGCATCTGGCACATCCTGAGCGGCCTGCGGCTGAGCTGCCTGTTGCTGTTGCCCTATC
>Ga0335072_10012382_pt1 | contig 12174 bp, 13 predicted proteins | sample Lox_Sample_21_FD_206725 | JGI IMG/M metagenome (GOLD analysis project Ga0335072, IMG submission 206725) | Soil microbial communities from Loxahatchee National Wildlife Refuge, Florida, United States - Lox_Sample_2.1 | ecosystem: Environmental > Terrestrial > Soil > Wetlands | place: USA...
CAGATGACAGACCCGCATGCGCTGCCGCGCCGCACGCCGCTGACCAGCGTGCACGAGCGCCTCGGCGCGACGCTGACCGGATTCGCCGGCTGGCTGATGCCGTTGCGGTACGGCAGTGAGACGGCGGAGCACAACGCCGTCCGCACGGCGGCCGGGCTCTTCGACCTCTCGCACATGGGCGAGATCATGGTCACCGGGCCCGGCGCCGCCGCGGCGCTGGACTACGCGCTGACCGGCCAGCCCTCCGCGCTGGCGCCCGGCCGCGCCAGGTACACGATGATCTGCGCACCGGACGGCGGGATCCTCGACGACCTGATCGTCTACCGGCTCGCCGACGGCGACTTCCTCGTCGTCGCCAACGCCGCCAACACCGACGTCGTCGTCAAGGCGCTGACCGACCGCGCCGGCACGGGCGCCCAGGTCACGGACCGGACCGACGAGTATGCGCTGATCGCTCTTCAGGGCCCGAACGCGGCGTCGATCCTGACTCCGCTGACCAACGCCGATCTGGCCACGGTGAGGTATTACGCCAGCTACCCGGCCACCGTCGCGGGCCGCGAGGTCCTGCTGGCGCGGACTGGCTACACCGGCGAGGACGGCTTCGAGCTGTTCACCTGTCCCCAGGATGCCGAGGCGATCTGGGCGGCGCTCACCGAGGCCGGCGCCGGTCACGGCCTGCTGCCGGCAGGCCTGGCGGCCAGGGACACGCTCCGGCTGGAAGCCGGGATGCCGCTCTACGGCAACGAGCTCGGGCCCGACCTCACGCCGTTCGACGCCGGGCTCGGCCGGGTGGTGAAGCTCGACAAGCCCGGCGACTTCGTCGGCCGCGCGGCGCTCGAGGAGCGTGCCGCGGCAACGCCGCAGCGCGAGCTGGTCGGGCTTGTCAGCCGGTCCAGGCGGGTGCCGCGACACGGCTACGACGTTCTCTGGGACCAGGCCGCGTGCGGGACGGTAACCAGCGGGGCCCCGTCGCCGACGCTCGGCAGGCCGATCGCGATGGCCTACGTGGAGCCAGGCGTCGCGCTCGAGGCGCGCCAGGCCGAACGCGAGAACGGGGAGCCGGGCAGGCTCGCCGTCGACATCAGGGGCAACGCCGAGCCCGCCGACCTCGTGCAGCTGCCGTTCTACCGCCGCACCAACTCTTAAGAGGAGAGGCCAATATGACCGTTCCCGACCAGCTGCACTACACCCGTGAGCACGAGTGGGTGGCCGTCGAAGGGTCCACGGCCACCGTCGGCATCACCGACCACGCGCAGCAGGCGCTCGGCGACGTCGTCTACGTGTCGGCGCCGACGGCGGGGAGCAAGGTCACGGCCGGCGAGCCGTGCGGCGAGGTCGAGTCCACCAAGTCGGTGAGCGACCTCTTCGCGCCGGTCGACGGTGAGGTGCTCGAGGTCAACGCGGAGCTCAGCGACAACCCCGGCGTGGTCAACTCCGACCCATACGGAGCCGGCTGGCTGTTCAAGGTCAGCCTCCCCGGCGCCGGTGGAGATGTCCCCCCCGGCCTGCTCACCGCCGCCGAGTACGAAGAGCTCATCGCCGGCGAGGAATGAGCGTGGCGGTCACACCCGGCGACCTGCTCCGGTACAACGCCGCGACCGCGCACCTCGAGCCGCCGTTCGCGGTGATCGATCTGGCGGCCCTGCGCGCCAACGCTGAGGCGATGCGGCTGCGCGCCGCGGGCACGCCGATCCGGCTGGCGAGCAAGTCGGTGCGGTGCCGCGAGCTCATCGGCCAGGTGCTGCGCATGGACGGGTTCCGCGGCATCCTGGCGTTCACCCTGCCCGAGGCGCTGTGGCTGGCCGAGCAGGGCGTGAGCGACCAGATTCTGGTCGGCTACCCGACCGCGGACCGCGTCGCCCTGGCCCAGCTGGCCGGCAGCCCGCGGGCGGCCGCCTCGATCGCTATCATGGTGGACTGCCTCGAGCACCTCGACATGATCGAGAAGGCGGCGGCGAGTGTGGCCGAGCCGAAGCAGGTCCGGGTGTGCATCGACATCGACGCCAGCTACGTCGCGCTGGGCGGGCTGATGCGGGCCGGTACGTACCGCTCCCCCATCCGGACTCCCGCCGAGGCCGCCGCGCTTGCCGCGGCCGTGACCGCCAGGCCCGGGCTGCGCCTGGTCGGCCTCATGGCCTACGAAGCGCAGATCGCAGGCGTCGGCGACCGGCCGGCCGGGCGTCCGCTCTACGGCCTGGCCATCCGCTACATGCAGCGGCAGTCCGGGGCCGAGCTCGCCCGGCGCCGGGCGGCGATCGTCGCCGCCGTGCGCGACATCGCGCCGCTCGAGTTCGTGAACGGCGGCGGCACCGGCTCGCTGGAGAAGACGGCGGCCGAGGCGGCCGTGACCGAGATTGGCGCCGGGTCCGGGCTCTACCAGCCCCGGCTGTTCGACAGCTACCGGGGCTTCCGGGGCCGGCCAGCGGCGTTCTTCGCGCTGCCGGTCGTGCGCAAGCCGGGCCGGCGGGTGGTAACCGCGCTGGGTGGCGGGTACCTGGCCTCGGGTCCCGCCGACCGGGCGAGGCTGCCCGTCCCCTACCTGCCGGCCGGCCTGCGGCTGGACCGCCGGGAGGGCGCGGGCGAGGTACAGACGCCGCTGCTTGGTGCGGCCGCGGACCGGCTGCAGATCGGTGACCGCGTGTGGCTGCGCCACGCCAAGGCGGGCGAGCTGTGCGAGCGCTTCAGCGAATTGCATCTGATTGAAGCAAATGCAGTGGTCGCGACCGTTCCTACCTATAGAGGTGAGGGTAGGACCTTCCTCTGAGACCATGATCGCTGCTGGCGAATGGGAGGCCGCCCATGACGCAGCAGATCGCCACCTGGGCGCCGCCCGCTCAGCCGCGCAGCCGCCGCGTAGGCCGGATCGTGTTCTGGGTACTAGTCGGGCTCGCTCTCGCTGTCCTCGTCACCAGCCTCGCGATCCCCGTCGTCACGATCCAGCCCTATCTCGAGCAGTCCACGTCGATGCAGCCGACGCTGGCTCCGGGCGACCGGATTCTGGCCGTTGAGGGGTCATCCGGCATCCGCCGCGGCGACATCGCGGTGCTCCGCGTGCCGGCCAGCGTCTCCGGAACCGATGACCTGTTCGTGAAGCGCGTGATCGGCCTGCCCGGCGATCACGTGGCGTGCTGCAACGCCAAGGGCCAGGTCACGGTCAACGGCAAGGCCCTCAGCGAGAACTACCTCTACCCCGGGAACCGCCCGTCGCGGACCACGTTCTCGTTCACGGTCGGCAAGGGCGAGATCTGGGTGATGGGTGATCACCGCAACATCTCGGTCGACTCACGCAAGTGGGGCCCGGTGCCGCTGAGCGGGGTCGTCGGCCGGGTGATCATCGTTGCCCACGGCTCCTCGTTCGCCACCGTACGGACGCCCCTGACGTTCGTCGCCGACGGCCTGGCGCCCATGGATACGCGCCTGGGCCTGTACGTGCGCCTCGCGATCGCGGCGGCCGCATCCCTCGTGCTGCTGCTGCTGCTCACGATCTTCGGGATCATCCGCTTCGTGATCCGGCGCCGGCGCCGCAACCGCGCAGCGCCGCCGACCGGGCCGGGCCCGCCGCCGACCGGGCCGGGCCCGCCGCCGATCTCAGCCGAGAGACCACTCATCCAGCCGTTGTACGGCGTCTACCGGGTTCCCCTGGACGACACCGTGGAGAAGCCGCCTTCGGCAGAGGCCGAAGAGAAGCCCGGCCCGGAGAGGCCCCGCCCAGCACAGGCCTCAGAGGAGGCCGGCGCAGCAGAGGGCGCGGAGAAGCCCCGCCCAGCACAGGCCACGGGAACCCCCTAAGAGCACGGCCCGGGCGCCCGCCGGCATGGATGTACCGATGGGCTGGGAAGAGCAGGCCCATCGGTACATCCACATGGAGCTGACCCGGGCGCCGACCCGCCGACCGGGCGCCGGCCCGCCGACCGGGCGCCCGCCCCGGGGACCAGCGGAACGCACCGAGATCGCCACGCAGCTCATCGAGCGCGGCTCCGGGGAGATTCCGCCCAGCTAGCCGCTACTTACGGCGTTTGCCCCATATCCTCAGGATCGTCACGCCGACCAGCGCCAGGCCCACCGCGGCGGCCGCGAGGCGCACCTCGGGTCGCGCAGCCTCCTGCAGCACGCGCTCGCGGAGCTTGCGCACGTTATTGGCCGGGCTGACCCGTTCTGCGAGCGTGTCGATGGTCCGGGCCAGGTTCTCCCTGGTGCGCTCGATCTGCGCGACAATCGCGTCCGGATCGGTCCCGTTCACGGCTCCGCGCGCGGCCACCGTGCCGTGCACTTCAACAGCGCTGCCCGGATCGGCCATCGCTAGTGTCCTTCCTGTGCCGCGCCCCCCAAGGCGATTCCCGCGTTCCCGCTAGTCTCCCAGGCTGCCCCCGGATGTGCACGGCCGGCCCGCCGTGCGGCCGCGCGCCGGGCATCACCGCATCTGGGACTGTGCCCCGATGGACCGGTCGCGCTGCGCCGCGATCGCGAACAGCAGCGCGTCGACGAGCGCCAGGAACTTCTCCGCGTGGTCCTTGGTGACCCGGGCCGGGTCCGCGCCGACGGAGTTGCGCAGGGAGACCACGCCGTCGACGGCGCGTACGATCGACTCGGGCACGAGCGCCTGATCCCGGGCAAAGCGGGCGATGGCTGTCGGGTCGCCGCTGCCGACGGGCACCAGCTTGCCGGTGGAACCCAGGAGATCCCGAAGGGCGGCCTCCACCGCCCCGTAGGCCTGGGAGACCGCGGCGGCAGGGTCGTCCTCGGTCGCTGCGGCGAACCTGAGCAGCACCGGGAGCGACGCCGGGGCACCGGCGGACACCGTGGCCGTCAGCTCGGCCTTGACCTGGCTGACGGTGCGGTCGAACTCGGCGTCGGACTGCCCAGAACGCAGCCGCCGCAGGCCGGAAGCCAGCTGCATGAGGATGTCCACGAGCGGGCGCCGGAGAAAGACCACGATCACCACGATCGCGAGCGGCCACGCAAGCGCGCTGACGAAGTCAACGACGAATTGCATCCCGGACATATGAGTACGGTAGCGGAATGGCAGTAAAAGCGGTGATCTTCGACTGGGGCGGAACGCTGACCCCGTGGCACTCGGTCGATCACGCGGCCGTGTGGCGGGATGTCTGTGCGCTGCACTTCGCCGAAGAACTGGCGGAACGCAACGCGGCCGCGATCCGCGCCGCCGAATGGGAGCTCTGGCGGGTGGCCGAACGCGATCACCGCAGCGCCACGATGGACCACGTGTTCGAGCGCGCCGGGGTGGCACCCACCGCGGCGTTCCTGGCCAGCTACTCGCTCGCGTGGGAGCCGCACACGTTCACCGACCCGGACGTGCCCGGCTTGTTCGCCCGGCTCCGCGCGGCCGGGATCAGGATCGGCGTGCTGTCGAACACGATGTGGCCGCGGACCATGCACGAGCAGGTGTTCGTCAGGGACGGCGTGCTCGACCTGATCGACGGCGCCGTCTACAGCAGCGAGATCGAGTGGACCAAGCCGCACCCCGAGGCGTTCCGTGCGGCGATGGCCGCGGTCGGCGTGACCGACCCGGCGGCGTGCGTGTTCGTCGGCGACCGGCCCTACGACGACGTGTACGGCGCGAAGCGGGCCGGGATGCGCGCCGTGCTGGTGCCGAACAGTGACGTGCCCGAGTGCCCCGATGCCGAGCCGGACGCGGTCATCGGCAGGCTGGCCGACCTGTCACCACTGATCGAGGCGTGGCAGCGCGGCTGACCCGGACGGTCACCCGAAGAAGGCCACCCGGAGCACCAGCACGAGCGCGACCAGGGCGATGGACAGCAGCGCCTTGACGGCCAGGCCCCGCTCATATTCAACGGCGCTGTGGATCTCGTCCTCGAACGACGGCGCCGACGGCGGCGCGCCGGGGTACGCCGCCTCGGCAGCGGGCGGCTGTGGATGCTGGCCGTTGCCGGTCATGTTGGCGCCGCCACCTTTCCGGTCTTCTCCGTCTTGTCCCACTTCTGCTCCGCCCCCCGGAACTCCTTGATGTAGGCCGCGGTGGTGATCGCACAGAGCAGCGGGCCGTAGCCGCCGATGTAGACGAAGGCCGGGCTGAGCACCTTGCCAAACCGGCGCGGCTCGGCGACCTTGCCCAAGAACGCCACGCCCATGCAGGCGCCGAGCCACGTGTAGGTGAACAGCTCGATGCCGCGCACCCAGCTGCCCGTGGTCGTGAAGCCAGCCGCGCTCATCACCTGGTGGGACACCCAGTACAGCGGTGTCGGGATCACGGCCGCCAGCAGGATCAGCACGTTGACGGCACCGGGGAACATCAGCGCCTGAACCCACGTGCGCCGGCCGATCACCGGGTCGATCAGCAGCGCGAACGACGTGATGAAGACATAGGTGATCACATTGGTCAGCCACAGCACGTGAAACGCGGCCCAGGCCAGCGAGGCGTCGATGAACCAGAGCACGACCAGCGAGGCCGAGGCGCCGACCATGAACACCGGCAGCAGCAGCAGGCAGAACCAGAGCAGGCCGAAGCTGATGCTGCCGAGCCGGCTGGAGGCCTGGTGCCGGAACCATACGTGCGAGAACATTTTCGTGACCTGGACGTTGCCGCGAGCCCAGCGCACCCGCTGCTTCCACAGCCCGACGATGCTTCCCGGCTCCTCGGCCCACACGGTCGCGTGCGGCTCGAAGACCACGGTCCGGCCAGCGGCCTGGGTCCGGAACGTGGTGACCGTGTCCTCGGCGAGCGTCCCGGTGTCCACCCGGCCGCCGATCGTCTCCAGGTTCTCCCGCGAGTGCAGCTGTGCGCCGCCGGCCAGGCAGGCGATCACGCCGAGCACGTCCTGGCTGCGGCGGGCCGCGGCCTGGGCGGTGATGTACTCGTAGCCGATGAAGCGGTTCATGTAGTTGCCCGGCTGGCTGCCCTCCTTGATGTACGCCGTGACGGAGCCGACGGTGGGGTCGGCCAGGTGCCTGCTCATCTTGCGGAGCGAGTCGGGCTCGTAGATCACGTCCGCGTCCATGATCAGGATCGCCTGCATCCAGTCGTCCTGCAGGATGATCTCCAGGCCGTGGTTCAGCGTCGCGGCCTTGCCCTCGCCCCCCTTTTCACGGCGCAGGTGGAAGACGCTGCCCGGGTACTCGGCGGCCTTGGCCTGGATCACCTCCGGAGTGGCATCGGTGCTCGCGTCGTCGACCACGTAGATCCGCAGCCGGTCACGCGGGTACTGCAGCTTCATCAGCCGGTCGATCGAGGCCCCGATGACCAGGTGCTCGTTCCAGGCCGGGATCAGGATCGCCATCCGCGGAAAGAACGGCCGGCACCGCTCGTAGTGCAGCCGGCGGAAATGGAACGCGACGAGCAGGAACTGGTAGTCGGCGACCAGCAGCGGCACCGCGCCGATGATCACCACCGCCACCAGCAGCCACTTGACCGCGAGCAGGACATCCGCCATCAGGGCACCGCGCCGGAGAAGGTCCCGTCGGGGGGGTCCGGGGGGGTCGTCCCCCCGAGGCCGGCATCGTCGGCAATGCGGCGGACCCACGAGTAGGCCCCGACGTCACGGCAGTGGTGGCTGTCGGTGCTCGCCACGAGGCCAACGCCTGCCTCCGCGAACGCCCGGACCGTCCGGGCCGAGGGGCAGGCCCACTTCTCGTTGACCTCGAGCCGCGCCCCGGCGGCGCAGGCCTGCCGCGCCAGCTGGCCTATCGCCGGGTCGGGGATGCTGGCCTCGTCAAGGCCCATCTTGGGCACGACGCTGAACAGGTGCGCCAGCTGCGGCCGCTGATCAAGGTGCGTGGCCATCATCAGCGCCCCCGAGGTCGCGTCGATCAGGCAGTCGATCACCTCTCCCGGCGTGACGAGGCCCGTGGCGATGGCGTCGCGCATCGCGCGCGGATGGACCGGCCCGAGATCGCCGGGGAACTGGTGGTCGGCGATCAGCACGACATCGGTGCCGTCGATGCCTTCCGGCAGGTCGAGCCGCCCGGTGCGGTCGAGGATCTTGACCTCGACCCCGGCCAGCACGTCGAGCCCGGGCACCGGGCGCAGCGCCTCCACGGCTGACACGAAGTCCGGCACCCACGCCGAGTCGTGGCGCACGTGGTCGGCGAGGCAGAGCGTGCGCAGCCCGCGCTTGCGCGCGGCCTCCACATTCTGCGCGACGGTGCTCACCGCGTCGTCGGAGAACGTGGAGTGGACGTGGTGATCCTGGTCGAGCGGGAAGCCGTTGGTCATGCGGCCACCCGCTGCACCTCGCCCAGCTCGACAAAACGCTCCTCGAGGTAGCGGACCATCGCCGTCTCGCGGAAGTCGGCATGCTCCGGCAGCGGCCTGCCGCGCAGCGAGTCCAGGGCCATGAGCGGCATGTCGACCCCGCTCGCGACGGTGAGTGGCATCGCCCCCGGGAACCTCGGGTTCACCTCGAGCAGGGCCGGCCTGCCCGCGGCGTCGCGCCGGAACTGAACGTTCGCGACGAACGTCAGGCCGGTGGCGACGGCCACGTCGGTGCCCAGCCGCTCGAGCTCGGCGTCGTGCACCGTGCGGCCGGCCACCGAGACCCCGGAGTCGACCCGCTCGCGGACGCGCGGCACGGCCGCGACCACGTGGCCGGTGGCGTCGGCGAGAACGTCGATCGAGTACTCGGCACCCGGGAGATGGTCCTGGACCAGGACGTCGGGCGAGGGGTCGAGCCGCAAGAGCTCCTGGCTGGACGCTACGACCGAGATGCCCCGTGACCCGCTGCCGGTGCGCGGCTTGAGCATCACCGGGTAGTCCCAGGAACCAGGGTCGGCGACCTTGTCCAGGCGCTCGGTCCTCGGCACCGGAAGGTGCCCGGCGCAGCGCTCGGCCAGCGCGAGCTTGTCGAGACAGACCTCGAGCGCCGCATCGGGCGCCAGCAGCAGCTCGACACCGGCCCGGCGGAACTCGTCCCTGGCCCGGCCCAGCGGGCGCAGTTCCGCGTCGCACGTGGGGATCAGCACGTCCACCCCCAGCGCGGCGCAGCGGGCCAGCGTGGCGTCCGCGTAGTGGGGGTCCGTGCCAGCCGGGACCAGGGTGCGCGCCTCGGGCGGCACCAGGTACAGGCCGGCCGCCCATGGGTCCATGTCCGCGGCGATCAGGCTCACCGACGCGTCCGCGCTCAGCGACTTCATCACCGAGACCGCGGCGGGCCCGCCGGCGCCGGTGACCATGACCCGGACGCTGCGCAGCGGGAGGTTCGGGACGTTAGCGTGCGGCATGCGGCACCTCCGTGTGGGCACGGCTGTCACTGGCCAACTCGGCTGGTTCGCTGTCTGGCGAGGCTTCGGCCATTCCCGGGGCCGGGCCCGCGGGCTGCCCCTCCGTGGTGGCCTCCCGGATCACCTCGAAAGCCTCGGCGTACCGGCCGTCGCCAAAGCGCGACCAGTAGCGCGCCGTCGACTCGATCAGGTCGGGCTCCAGGTATCTCCGGATCTCCACCTGCGAGGCAAAGGCGTTGATGGCCTGAAGCTTGCCGCCGATGTGGTCGTCGATGGTCACGAAGCGGGTCGGCCGGAAGTCGACGGTGGCCGACGGAGACTGAAAGCAGTACACGCGGCTGACTCCACGGGCCGCCACCATCGCCGCCCGATGGGTGTTGCGGTGATCCTGATGCACGTCATGCGGGGAGTGGGTGTAGATCACCGTCGGCCGCACCGACTCGACCACCCGGCTGATCGCGCCGATCGTCGGGTCGCCCTCGCTGATCCGGGTGTCCTTCAGGTCGTCGAGGAACAGCGCAGCGCCAAGGGCACGCGCCGCCTCGTCCGACTCTCCCGCGCGGGTGTCCTGGCTGCCGCCCCGGGCGCCGCGGCTGAGCGTCAGGATCGACACCTCGTGGCCCATGCTGCGGTGCACGAGCAGCGCACCGGCCGCGCCGATCTCGACGTCGTCGGGGTGGGCGCCGATCGCGAGCACGGCCTGCCGCGAGGCGAGCCGTGCGGCCCGGCTCTTCGCGACGACCGCACTGATCGTGGCCAGCAGCATGTCCTTGGGCATCGACTTCTGCAGGAACTCGTCGGCGTGATCGCGCAGGGCCGACACCGCGTAGTCGAGCGTCGCGTGACCGGTGATCACCACGACCGGGAGGTTGGGCGCGGCCCGGCGCAGCGCCTGCAGCAGCTCCAGGCCGGTCATCCCGGGCATCTCCACGTCGGTCAGGACGAGGTCCCAGCGTTCCGTGCTGGCCTGCTGCAACGCCTTGCCTGGATCGGTCGTGCAGACGACGTCGAAGCCGCCGCCCTCGCCGAGAAGATTGCTGAGGAAGCGCCCGGTCACCGGGTCGTCGTCGACAACGAGGATCCGTCCGGGCATGTCATGATCGCTGGCGTGCACTCCTGGCGCCCCCGTGCCTGTACGCAGTGACCTTGCTATGTCGCAATGCGCTACGTAGTGACTACATTACGTGATTTACCTCGGCCTGGCTACCCCGGGGATGGCGACGCCTTGGCCTGCCGCCCGCGCGAGGCGCACCCGGCACGCGGCGGCTATATCCCCGATATCGACCTGCTGAAGCATCTGCCGGTGCCGGTCGTCCGCTGGATCGAGGGTCCGCAGGGCGAGCTGGTACGAACGGCGCGCGGCCAGCGCGTCACCGAGAACGTCGTAGGCACGGCCGAGGGTGAACGCCGCGAGCGCGAAGCGCGGGTCAGCGAACAGCGCCCGGCGAAGCGCCGCCGCTGCGTGCTCCGGCCTGCCCGCCTCCAGGGCGACGAGCCCGTCGACGAAGTGCGCGTCGGCATCGAGCGCGTTCTCGCCGAGCAGCGATCCCACCTGGGCCATGGCGCCGTCGCTGTCGCCCTTGCCCGCCGCGTCCAGCGCGGCCGCTAGCCGTTGCTCGCGGGTCAGCGGCTGCCGCACGACCGGTCCCCGCCGCCGTGGCCTGCGCGGCGGCCGCCGCGGCTGGCGCTCGGGCGCTGGCGAGCCCGCCACCCGGTGCAGCGCATCCGCGGCGCCGAGCACGAGCGTGCCTCCGCGCCGCACCGAGCGCTCGAGCGACTCGATCACCCGCGCGATCGTCGGCGCGTCGAAGTAGATGAGCACATTCCTGCAGACGACCAGGTCGAAGTGGGACTCGCCCGATGGCGGGGCCGGATCCCGGACGAGGTTGTGCCGGCGGAACCGCACCAGCGCCCTCAGCCGGTGTCCGGCCAGGTAGCTGCCGTCGGCCTGCCGTTCGAGGTAGCGCTCGCGCAGCGCGGGCTCGATACCCCGCACCGAACGCTCTCCGTAGCGGCCGGCCGTGGCCGCCGCCAGCGCGGCGCCGGACACGTCGGTACCCAGCACGTCGACCGGTGGCGGCCCGGGCGCGAACGCCTCGGCGGCAAGCAGGGCCAGCGTGTACGCCTCCTCGCCGCTCGCGCAGCCGGCGCTCCACACCCGGATTCGGCGCGACCCCGAGGCAACGTCGCCCGTCAGCAGCCGATGCCACTCGATCTCGTCGAACTGGGCCCGGTCCCTGACGAACGACGTCTCCTGGACGGCTATCTCGTCGATCAGCCGGTTCATCAGGCCGTGGTCGCCCTCAGGGCCCGACGCCGCCCGTACGAACTCCGCCGGGTCGAGTTCCGGCGCGGCGCGGCGCACGGCGGCGATGATGGCCGACTCCCGCGCGGCCGGAAGCACGATCCCGGTCTCCCGGCGGACCAGGTCGGCGATCTCGGCGGCGGGCGTCATCATGACGCTCCGGGAAGCGGCTCCGGCTGCAGCCTCAGCAGGCAGGCCGCGATCCGGCTGGGCGTGAGCACGATGTCGACGCCGCGGTCGATCGCTGCCTTCGGCATACCGAACACCGCCGAGGACTCCTCGTCCTGCGCGATCGCGAGGCCGCCGCTGGTCCGGATCGCGGCGGCGCCGGCGGCGCCGTCGCTGCCGATCCCGCTCAGCACGACCCCGACGCCGGTCCGCCCGGCGGCGGACGCGATGCCGGCGAGCAGTACGTCGCCGGACGGGCGGTGGCGCCCGGCAATGGTGTACCGGTCGAGAGCCAGCCGGCCGGCCCTGAGCGTGAGATGCGCGCCGTCCGGCGCGAGCCAGACGCCCGGGCCCGCCGTGGGCGTTCCGGGTTCGGCGACGCGCACGGGTATCTCGGCGGCGTCGTCGAGCCACCTCGCGAGCCCTTCGGTGAACCCGGCAGCGATGTGCTGCACGATCAGAACCGGAATCGGGTAGTCGGCTGGGAGCGCCTTGAGCAGGAACAT
>Ga0335072_10012383_pt1 | contig 12174 bp, 10 predicted proteins | sample Lox_Sample_21_FD_206725 | JGI IMG/M metagenome (GOLD analysis project Ga0335072, IMG submission 206725) | Soil microbial communities from Loxahatchee National Wildlife Refuge, Florida, United States - Lox_Sample_2.1 | ecosystem: Environmental > Terrestrial > Soil > Wetlands | place: USA...
ATAACCGATATTGAGGAAGACCGGGTCCCCAAGGGTCTCAATGAAGACACGATTCGCCTGATCTCGGCCAAGAAGAACGAGCCGGAATTCATGCTGGAATGGCGGTTGAAGGCGTATCGCCACTGGGCGTCGCTGGAACGCGCGCAGGCCGAGCCGAAATGGGCCAACATCAAGTACCCCCCGATCGACTACCAAGAGATCGTTTATTACTCCGCGCCCAAGCGGAAGCCGAGCCTGAAGGATCTGAACGAAGTGGATCCCGAAATTCTGCGCACCTACGAGAAGCTCGGGATCCCGCTCGAAGAGCAGAAGAAACTCGCAGGCGTCGCCGTCGACGCGGTGTTCGACAGCGTCTCGGTGGCCACCACCTTCAAGGGAAAATTGGCGGAGATGGGCATCATTTTCTGCCCGTTCTCGGAGGCGGTTCAGAATCATCCCGAGCTGGTTCGGAAATATCTCGGCTCCGTTGTCCCGTATAGCGACAACTTCTTCGCCGCGCTGAATGCGGCCGTCTTCACGGACGGCTCGTTCGTCTACGTGCCGAAGGGAGTGCGCTGCCCGCTCGAGCTCTCCACCTATTTCCGCATCAACGCCGCTTCCACCGGCCAGTTCGAGCGCACGCTGATCATCGCCGACGAAGGCGCCTACGTCAGCTATCTCGAAGGTTGCACTGCGCCGATCCGCGACGAAAACCAGTTGCACGCGGCCGTCGTCGAACTGATTGCCCTCGACAACGCGCAGATCAAGTACTCGACGGTGCAGAACTGGTATCCGGGCGACAAGGAAGGCCGCGGCGGGATCTACAATTTCGTCACCAAGCGCGGCAAGTGCGCAGGCGTCAACTCCAAAATTTCCTGGACGCAAGTGGAAACCGGGTCGGCCATCACCTGGAAATATCCGAGCTGCATCCTGCAGGGCGACAACTCCGTCGGCGAATTCTATTCCGTCGCGCTGACCAACAACCGCCAGCAGGCCGACACCGGCACGAAAATGATTCACATCGGCAACAACACGCGCAGCACCATCGTTTCAAAAGGAATTTCCGCGGGCTTCGGACAGAACACGTATCGCGGCCAGGTGAAAATCCTGAAGAACGCCGCCGGCGCGCGGAATTACACGCAATGCGATTCCCTGCTGATCGGCGACAAGTGCGGCGCGCACACGTTTCCGTACATCGAAGTGCGCAACTCGACGGCGCGCATGGAGCACGAAGCGTCCACGTCGAAGATCGGCGAGGACCAGCTCTTTTACCTGCGCCAGCGCGGGCTGAAGCCGGAAGACGCGGTCTCGATGATCGTCAACGGCTTCTGCAAGCGCGTGTTCCGCGAGCTGCCCATGGAGTTCGCGGTCGAAGCGCAAAAGCTGCTGAGCGTCAGCCTCGAGGGAAGCGTCGGATAATGAGTGCCGGCGCAAGCGCAAAGTTCAAATCCAAGGAGTGAAGGATGAGTTTGCTCGAAATCAAGAACCTGCACGCCACCGTGGGGAACAATGAAATTCTCCGCGGCGTGAACCTCACCGTGAATCCAGGCGAAGTGCACTCGATCATGGGGCCGAACGGGTCGGGCAAGAGCACGCTGGCGCAAGTTCTTTCGCGTCATGAAACCTACAATGTCACGAAGGGCGAAATCCTCTTCAATGGCAAGGACCTGCTCGCCATGAAGCCCGAGGAAGCCGCGTGCGAAGGCGTGTTCATGGCCTTTCAGTATCCCGTCGAAATTCCCGGCATCGGCAACACGTATTTTCTGCGCTCGGCGCTCAACGCCATCCGCAAATATCGCGGCCTCGACGAAATGGACGCCATGGATTTCCTGCCCATGTTTCGCGAGAAGCTGAAGCTGCTCGAAATGGACGACAAGCTGATGAACCGCTCGCTCAACGAAGGCTTTTCCGGCGGCGAAAAGAAGCGCAACGAAATTTTGCAAATGGCGGTGCTCGAACCCAAGCTCGCCATTCTCGACGAGACGGACTCCGGGCTCGATATCGACGCGCTGCGCATCGTCGCGAACGGCGTCAACGCCATGCGCAATCCCGAGCGCGCCTTCATCGTCGTGACGCACTACCAGCGCCTGCTCAACTATATCGTTCCCGATTTCGTCCACGTGCTGGTCGACGGCCGCATCGTCCGCTCCGGCGGCCCGGAGCTGGCGCTCGAACTGGAAGAAAAGGGATACGGAACCAAAGACCTCGCCGCGCAGAGTGTCGCGCAGGCTTAGCCAGGCTCGAATTCGCACACCGTAGGGGGAAAGCAACTCGTGACTCCGGCAGCTCAAGCTCAAACGCAGCGTCTTGAAAATTATCTCGACAGCTTCAGCGAATTTCAGAAGCTCGCCGCGGGCCGCGATCTGCCCTGGCTGCGCGCGCTTCGCGAGAACGCCTTCGCGCGATTCTGCAACGTCGGCTTTCCGACCACGCGCGATGAAGACTGGCGCTTCACGAATGTCTCCGCCATCGCGGACACGCCCTTCCGCATTTCGCGCGAAGCCGTTCGCCTTTCGCCGCGAGATGTGCAGCCGTGGCGCATGGAAGCCGCCGGCTGCCAGCTCGTGTTCGTCAACGGGCGCTTTTCCGCCGAGCTTTCTTCGCCCGGAAACTTGCCCGCGGGCATTCACGTGAGCAGCCTGGCGAAACAGATCGTCGAAGACCCGGAGGCCGTCGAGGCGCATCTGGGCGCTTATCTCGATACGCAGCGCGACGCCTTCTCCGCCCTCAACACGGCCTTCGCCGAAGAGGGCGCTTATATTCGCATCCGTCGCGGCACGCTGCTCCATGCTCCGATTCATCTTCTCTTTGTTTCTGCGGGCAACGGCAGTCCGCTGATGACGCACCCGCGCAACTTGATCGTCGCGGAAGAAGGCAGCCAAGCTGCCATCATCGAGGATTATGTTTCGCTCGACGCCGGCGCCGCTTTCTGCAACACGGCCACGGAACTCGTCGCCGCGGACAACGCTTCGATCTCGCATTACCTGATCGAACGCGAGGACACTCGCGCGTTCAACGTTTCGACCCTGCGCATCCAACAGGGACGGAGCGCGAATGTCTCATCGCACTCGTTGCTGCTGGGAGGCGCACTGGTCCGCAACAACGTGCATCCCGTGCTGGCAGGCGAAGGCGGCGAATGCCTGATCAACGGCCTCTTCATCGGCGGCGGACGCCAGCATCTCGACAACTACATGTACGTCGAGCACGCCAGCCCGCACTGCGGCAGCCGCCAGTTCTATAACGGCATCCTCGACGGCCACGCGCACGGCGTCTTCCACGGCCGCATCATCGTCCATAAAGACGCGCAGAAGACGGACGCGAAGCAGACGAATCGCAACCTGCTGCTCTCCGACGACGCGCAGATCGACACGAAGCCGCAGCTTGAGATTTACGCCGACGACGTGAAGTGCACTCACGGCGCGACCATTGGCCAGATCGACGAAGACGCGCTTTTCTATCTCCGCTCGCGCGGCATCGACGAAGCCTCCGCGCGCAAGCTGCTCCTTCTCGCGTTCGCCAGCGAGTGTCTCGACCGCATGAAGGAAGAGCCCGCCCGGAAATTCGCGGAGAATCTGATTAACGACGGCCTGTTTGAAGTTTCCAAGCCTCGCGACATCGCAGCGCGCGCACCCGGCGCCAATGCGGGCAGGCGATGGGAGGAGGTGAGATGAGCACTGTCGCGAGACAGCAGCCCGGTGGGGCGTACGCGCCGCGCTCCGGCAGCGCGCGCTTCGACGTCGAGCGGATTCGCCAGGATTTTCCGATCTTGCGCCAGCAGGTGCACGGCCACCCGCTCGTCTATCTCGACAACGCCGCCACGTCGCAGAAGCCGCAAGTAGTGATCGACGCAGTTCGCAATTATTACGAGCGCGACAACGCCAACATTCATCGCGGCGTCCATTTCCTTTCCGAGCGCGCCACCGAAGAGTACGAACGCGCGCGGCGCACAGCGCAGCGCTTTTTGAATGCCCCCGACTCGCGCGAGATTATCTTTGTTCGCGGTACCACCGAAGCGATCAACCTTGTCGCGCAGACCTACGGCCGCAAGCACGTCGCCGAAGGCGACGAAGTCCTCGTCACGGCGATGGAGCACCACTCCAACATCGTTCCCTGGCAGATTCTGTGTGAAGAAAAAGGCGCGCACCTGCGCGTTGCTCCGATCGATGACCGTGGCGAGCTGCTGGTCGATGAATTCGAGAAGCTCCTGGGCCCGCGCACGAAATTAGTCGCACTGCCGCACGTCTCGAACGCTCTGGGCACCATCAATCCTGTCGCGACGCTCGTCGAAATGGCGCATCGCTGGAATGCCCCGGTGCTCGTTGACGGTGCGCAGGCCGCGCCGCACGTCCAGATCGACGTCCAGGCGCTCGGCTGCGACTTCTACGCTTTTTCCGGCCACAAGGTGTATGGCCCCACCGGCATCGGCATTCTCTACGGAAAAGCGGCGCTGCTCGACGCCATCCCTCCCTACCAGGGCGGCGGCGAGATGATCAGCTCCGTGACCTTCGAGAAAACCACCTACAACAAGCTGCCCCACAAGTTCGAAGCGGGCACTCCGGATATTTCCGGAGCGATCGGCCTGGGCGCCGCGCTTGATTACGTGAAGGGCCTCGGCCTCGACGAAATCGCCGCGCATGAAGAAGACCTGCTCGCATATGCCAACGCCGCGCTGTCGGCCGTGCCGGACATTCGCCTGATCGGCACCGCGCCGCACAAAGCGGGCGTCGTCTCGTTCGTGATGGAAGGAATTCACCCGCACGATATCGGCACCATTCTCGACCAGGAAGGAATCGCCGTGCGCACCGGCCACCATTGCGCGCAGCCCGTGATGCAGCGTTTCAACGTGCCCGCCACGGTGCGCGCCTCGTTCGCCCTCTACAATAGGAAGCCGGAAATCGACGCCCTCGTGAGCGGCATTCGCAAAGTCCGGGAGGTTTTCGCCTGATGTCGGATTTGCGCGAGCTTTACCAGGAACAGATCCTCGAGCACAGCAAGACGCCCCGGAATTTCCGCGCGTTGCCCGACGCGAGCCGTCATGCCGAAGGATTCAACCCGCTTTGCGGCGATCATTTCACCGTCTATTTGGACTTCGACGGCGATTCGATCCGCGACATCGCCTTTCAGGGGTCAGGGTGCGCCATCTCCAAAGCTTCCGCCTCGATGATGACGCAAGTGTTGAAGGGCAAAACGAAAGCCGAAGCCGAAGAGATCTTCCGCCGCTTTCATGAACTGGTCACGAACCAGGAAGCAAAAAGCGGAAATGGAGAAGGAAACGGCGAAAATCTCGGCAAGCTGGCCGTCTTCGCCGGGGTTCGCGATTACCCAGTCCGGGTGAAGTGCGCCACGCTCGCCTGGCATACGCTCCATGCCGCTCTGGAAGGCTCGCAGCAGCCCGTCTCCACGGAATAAGCCATAGGGGATGGCTTCCATGTCGAACGAAATGATCACGCTGAAACGCGACGCCCCCGCCATCGAAATCCCCAGCGGCGCGCCCACCGTCCTGCGGCGCGGCTCTTCCGTGCGAATCGGGCAATCGCTCGGCACCGGCTACACGGTTGTCACCGACTACGGAGCCATGTACCGCGTCGATGCCGCGGATGCGGACGCCCTCGGAATCGAAGCGTCCGCGTCAGCGAGCACGGCGGCTGGTCCTGAATCTGCGCCCGCTGAATTCAGCGAGAAACTGGTCCTCGACCAGTTGCGCACCGTCTTCGATCCCGAAATTCCCGTGAACGTCGTCGATCTCGGCCTGATTTATGCCTGCGACATCACGCCGCTCGACGCGGGCCAGCACAAGATCGACGTAAAAATGACGATGACCGCGCCTGGTTGCGGCATGGGCAACGTCCTGAAGGCCGACGTGGAAGGCAAGCTCGCGCGCTTGCCGAGCGTCAAGGAAGTTCATGTCGAGGTGGTCCTCGACCCGCCCTGGGGCCCCGGGCGCATGTCCGACGCGGCCAAACTGCAGCTCGGCTTCGATCTCGACTACGGCCAAGCTGATTCCTCCTTTCCTGTCTATCCTCAACGCAAGTAGCGTCTCTCTTGTTGTCGCGGGCGTTCTGCGTCGATTCCCTTCATCGGTAAGCCTTCTCGGTCTTCTTGCCTTGCCTCCGATTGCGTCTGGTGCTACCTTGCCCGCCTTGCATAACGCCATTTTGGCCTGGAATGTAGCGAGGTGACGAATGGCAACGAGCGCTAAACCCTGGAGTTCGACGGCGCCGGTCCAAGACTTCAGGCCCTATGTCGGGCCGGAGGAGACCGTCGCCGAATTCAGTCTGCGCGCCGTCGTGCTGGGGGCGCTGTTCGGAGTTTTGTTCGGGGCTGTTTCCGTTTATGTGGGCCTGCGCGCCGGGCTGACGGTTTCCGCTTCGATCCCCATCGCCGTCCTTTCGATCAGCATCCTGCGCGCGTTCGGCCGCTCGACCATCCTCGAAAACAATATCGTGCAGACCACAGGCTCCGCCGGAGAGTCGGCGGCGGCGGGCGTGATCTTCACCATGCCCGCGCTGATTTTCCTGGGCTTTTCTCTGAACACGGAATACTGGCGGATTTTCTTCCTGGCACTGATGGGCGGCTGGCTCGGCGTGCTGTTCATGATTCCGCTGCGGCGGCAATTGATCGTTAAGGAGCACGGCAATCTCACCTTTCCTGAGGGCACGGCTTGCGCCGACGTGCTCGTCGCCGGCGAACGCGGCGGCTCGTTCGCGGGGCGCGTGTTCTGGGGGTTGGGGCTCGGCGGATTGTATACATTCTGCATGAATACGCTGCAGCTATGGACCGGCCAGCCCGATTACCAGCCCAGTTGGCTGCCCGGCGCTTCGTTCCGGGCGGCGATCACGTCGGAATACCTGGGCGTCGGCTATATCATCGGGCCGCGCGTGGCGGGCACGCTGTTCGCCGGCGGGGTGATTTCGTGGCTGGTGCTGATGCCCGCCATACGGTTTTTTGGCTCTCTCGCGCCTCACGCCGCGCTATACCCCTCTACGGTGCCGATTCCGGATATGAAACCCGACGACCTTTGGGCCGCCTACATCCGGCCAATGGGTGCGGGCGCAGTCGCGGCGTCCGGGCTGATCACGCTGATCAAGACCATGCCCACAATCTTCTCTGCACTTGGCGCGGGCCTGAAGGACGTGCGCGCCAAGCAGGCGGCCATGGACGAAGCCAGCCGCACCGAGCGCGATTTGTCGATGAAATTCGTTCTGGTGGGCTCGGCCGTGATCGTGGTGATGGTGTGGGCCCTGCTGAAGTTCAAGCCCATACCCGGCGCGCAAACGGGCATCCTGTCGAACCTGATCGCGGCGATCTTCGTGGTTGTATTTGGCTTTCTGTTCGTCACCGTGGCTTCGCGGATCAGCGGCTTGATCGGAAACTCGTCGAACCCGGTCAGCGGAATGACCATCGCCACGCTGATGGCCACCTGCGCGATGTTCCTGGTGATGCACTGGACCGCAAACGCCTACGCCGTGCTCGCGTTAACGATTGGCGGGGTGGTTTGCATCGCCTCGGCAATTGCGGGCGCCACTTCGCAGGATCTGAAAACCGGCTTCCTGGTAGGCGCCACGCCCCGCAAGCAGCAGGTTGCGCTACTGATTGGCGTGGCCGTGTCGTCGCTGGCGGTCGGCGGAACGCTCATCCTGATGAACGTTGGGCTGTCGCAATACAAGCCGCTCAAGCTTGCGCTCGATATCAACCAGTTGCCTGCCGGCGTCACGCTCCAGGACAAAAACTATGCCTATGAAGGCAAGACGTACGGACTGGTGAACGCGCTGGGCTCCCGCGTGATTCCCGACGGCAAGTATTTGTACGATGCCGGAACGAAAGAGATCGAAGTGCAGTGGATTCAGGGGATTGGCAGCGAACAAGCGGCCGCTCCGCAGGCGCGCTTGATGGCCACGGTGATCAGCGGAATCCTGAACCAGCGGCTACCCTGGCGGCTGGTTTTTCTCGGCGTCTTTCTGGTGATTGCCGTGGAACTGCTGGGCATTCGCTCGCTGCCGTTTGCCGTAGGGTCCTATTTATCGATTGCGACGACCATGGCCATGTTTGCCGGAGGATTAGTGCGCTGGCTCGCGGAGCAGGGGCTTCAAAAGAAAGCGGAGACGGAAGGCGCGATACATGGCGAGTCGAGCGAGGTCAGCCCGGGATCACTCTATGCCAGCGGCCTGATCGCAGCGGGCGGGGTTTTCGGACTGCTTGCCATCGTGTTCAATCTTCTGGAGGACCAGCAGCTCAGCAAGCACGTGCCGCACTGGCTGATCGTCATTTTCCGCCTGCCATGGCCCGAAAAGCTGTTTAACGGCTGGGGAGAACAGCACATGCCGCACCTGCGCGAGGCGCCATGGTTAGGCGTGCTGCTATTTCTTGGGCTGGCCGTGTCACTGTTTGTTTCGGCGCGCAAGAAGCTGAACAACGAGTGATTCTAGAGCGGTTCCGCGAACGATGGGAGGTATTTGAGGCGGGCGTCCAGGGTCTTGCCTTCGGTCCAGAGTCTGGAATCCAGAGCCTGGAGTCCAGGCCGTGAAGTCCAAAAGTTTATCTGCGTCTAGAGCTTCCACCCGCACTGGTCGCACTTGAACTGGTCGGCTGGCTTCGGCTTCGTGGCCGTGCTGCCGCATTTTGGGCACTTCATGGTGCAAATGTGAGTCACGATATCAATCGCTCCCGCGCCGTAAACGCCGGGCCTGTCGCTTCCGGCGCCCCGTCTTAATGGATGCCCCGACGGACTGTAAGCAAGCCGCATTCCACGGCGCCACAATTCTCTTTCCTCCATAGAATCAGATAGTTGCAGCGACAGTCGCTCGGAAAGTGGGGAGGCGCTTGCTAACTTTCAGTGACTTTTTTCTCTAGGACAGTTCCAGATTTCGTACCGGGACTTTCCACAATCAGCGGTGCCGCAGTAGAGTCCTCTGTTACGAAGGAGAACGCAATGAGAAGAGTCCTTTTGGTGGCTTTGATGGCAGCCCTCACGTCAATCCAAATGCAGGCGGCGCACCAGCAGAGGCCCGAACAGGGCGGCCCCTCCTCTGTCTATCCGGTGCAGCAGGGTTTCGTGGACGCCCATGGCGTGATGATCTATTACGAGGCGATCGGTCGCGGCGCTCCACTGATGATCGTTCATGGCGGCCCCGGCGCGGACCACACCTACTTCCTGCCCTACCTGCTCCCGCTCGCGCGGCGCAACCGGCTGATCTTTATCGACGAGCGCGGCTCGGGCCAGTCGCAAAAGCTGTCCGATCCCTCCGGCTATACGGTCGAGAACATGGTGGAGGACGTTGAAGCAGTGCGCGAGGCGCTTGGCCTCGGACGCATGTCGCTGCTTGGCCATTCCTATGGAGGGGTCCTCGCGCAGGCGTACGCCCTGAAATACCAGCGGAACCTCACACATTTGATCCTGGCCAGCACTTTTCCCAGCACAAAGCAGATGAACCAAGTGCTCGCGAAGGAGTTGGCCGATGCTCCGGCGGGCGCACGCGAAAAGATTGAAAAAATGCAGAAGGCCGGCCTCTTCGGGCACGGATTGGCCTACGAGCGAAATCGCTATCCCAACGAGTACATGATCGCCGCGTGGGGCGAAGTGTATTTTCCTTACCTGTATCAGAACCGGCCCGACCCGAATTACGATCCGGTTGCGAACGGCATCATGTCCTGGGATTTGTACCGCGAGATGTGGGGGTCAGACGGCGAGTTCGTAATCGACGGAAATCTGAAATCCGTTGAATACGTCGACGAGCTTCACACCATCCATGTGCCCACGCTGGTAATCGCAGGGGATCACGACGAGTGTGCGCCCTGGCTTTCGAAGGAAATGCACGAGAAGATTGCAGGTTCGAAGCTCGTCATACTGCCCAAGAGCGGCCACATGACGTTCGTCGATCAGCCAGATATGTTCATCAGCGACGTGGACAGTTTCTTGCGCCCGAACGCCGCGAAGTGACATGGCGCCTTGTCATACGGACGCCCGGGATTGCGAGTCAATTCGCTTTTGTCTGCTGACCGCGCATAGGTTCGGCGTATAATCCGCGCGCGCTGTCCCCCCACATAGGAGGTAGTTCATGGCGACTGCCGTTGCGCCGACTTCGCGGACGCGCTCTGCCCGGGCCCGTTCGATTAAGCCGCGGCACGTGGTGCTTGCTTCGCTCGCGCTGATGATGATCGTGGTGTGGTTCAACCGCGACCACATGCTGCTCCACGCGAGTTCGCCCTTGCGGGAGCGTTACGCGCCGATCTGGTGGCTCATGTTGCTGCACGGAATTCCGGGAGCGATCGCGCTCTTCCTTGGCGTCTTCCAGTTTTCCAGCCGCCTGCGCCAGCGCCATTTGCAGTGGCACCGCGTGGTGGGACGAATCTATGTCGGGAGCGTCTTCATCGCCGCGCCGGCGGCAGTGATCGTCTCGATCAAACTTCCCATTCCTACTCTCCTGCTCGCGTCGATCATTCAGGCCGTCGGCTGGATCGTCACGACGGCCACGGCGCTCTATTGCGTCCGCACGGGGCAGATTCAGCAGCACCGGGAGTGGATGATCCGTAGCTATCCGTTCGCTATGGTGTTCGTGGTCGGGCGCGCGATAAACGCTATTCCCGCCGTCGCGAACTTGGGCGAGATGGGAAGTGTCGCCGTGGTCTGGGGCGTTATTGCCGTCGCCGCGTTCCTGCCCTCGTTCCTGATCGAGTGGCAAAAGTTGGCCGCGGGACGTCGTGCCATCAAAGCCCGGGCAGCCCTAGCTTCTTAACTTCTGAGACGGCAGATGGGGAGGCAGAATGAAGGTCGAAATCGTCTACTGCCCGACGTGAGGGAACAACCAGGCCAAGGTCGCGAGTCTCGCGGCCCTCATCAAGAAGCGCCTGGATATCGACGCCGTCTCTACTCCGGGTAACACCGGCCAGTTCGACGTGATCGCGGACGGCGAGAAGATCGCCAGTCGCGGCGGGAACTGGTTCACACAAAGATTTGGCGCCGGTTATCCCGATCTGGACCGTGTCGTCGAGCAGATCGAGAAGCGCCGTGCGAGTGACGCCCAGCGCTAGCCAACAAGCCCCTGAATCGACGGGATTGCCTCCCGCTGAAATTCGACCGAACCCTGAAATGCGGTGCGAGTCTCGCGCACCTAAGAGAACTCACCTGAAAGGAAACCTAATGAAGCGAGCAGGTGCTGCATTACTTGCTATTGCTCTGATCGCGCCCGCCGTCATCTCAGCCAATCAGGATGAGGTCACCGCCCCTGTCCGCCAATTCATCGACGGCTTTAACACGGGCAACATGCAGGCCACGTTCGCGGCCTGCGCCAGTGGCACTATCACTATCGTTGACGAGTTCGCGCCCCACATCTGGACCGGGACTGACGCTCCCCACCAGTGGGCGGACGCTTACGACAAGCATGCACAGGCTACGGGCGTGACGGACGGCAGGGTGACGTATGGTAAGCCCACGCGGACGGAAGTTGAGGGAGATGCGGCCTATTTGGTCATGCCGGTCGTTTACCTCTACAAAGAACATGGGAGGCCATTGCAAGAAGAGGGTCAGCTGACCGTTGTCCTGAATCACGAGGCCGGCGGCTGGAAGATTCGTAGCTGGACGTGGACCGGCGTAAAGCCTCACCAAGCGAAGTAACAGGTCATCGAAGTCTTCGTCTCCAAGTTACCGGCCGCTGCCGGGAAATGTCCGATCTAGGAACTGGATCAGAATGGCTGACGATCAAGACCTCTAGGCACGACTCGAAAGCGGGGGCATCTTTGAGGGTGTCTGTCTCTTACCCCGGGGTTCTCTTTACTACGGCCGAGGCACCCGCTACACTACGCGCGTGGGCATCTTTTCGCGCGGCGGCGGCGGATACGGCTACCGGTTCGACATCGGCGAGTATTTCCCCCGCGCGATCAAGACGCTCTGCCTGATTTGCGTCGGCGTGTTCCTGCTCCAAACGTTTTCGCGGCTTTTCTTTGGCGTCGTCGGCTGGAATTTCTGGCTTTACTATTTCGGGTTGTCGCCCGCGGCCGTCTTCCACGGAGTCAGCCCCCTCCCAATTCCGGCTTTCTGGCAGCCAGTGACGTACCTGTTCCTGCACGCGGGCATTCTGCACATCCTGTTCAATCTGCTGTATCTGGCGATGTTCGGCGCAGACCTGGAGCACATGTGGGGCGCGAAGAAGTTCTACACCTACTTTTTCCTTTGTGGGATCGGCGCGGGCCTGATCGACC
>Ga0335072_10012384_pt1 | contig 12172 bp, 15 predicted proteins | sample Lox_Sample_21_FD_206725 | JGI IMG/M metagenome (GOLD analysis project Ga0335072, IMG submission 206725) | Soil microbial communities from Loxahatchee National Wildlife Refuge, Florida, United States - Lox_Sample_2.1 | ecosystem: Environmental > Terrestrial > Soil > Wetlands | place: USA...
CTCGCCCTCATCTTCCTGGCCGCGGCTTGCGCCTTTGCGCTCTATTGCTGGCGGGCTCCGCATCGACCCGAAGCCTCTGCCGCGCCGAGCACCGCGCCATCGTTGCGTCTCGGCGACACCGCGGGCGGCGCGCAGTCGCCTCGGTCAGCCCCATTGGGCCGCGCGGCATCCGCCACGCCGCCGATCTACGTCGAGACACTTCCCGAAAGCGCCCAGCACTGACACGCGCTGCGGCGCGCGCCTTTCTCGCCCGCATCGCGCGGCGCCCGCGAGCGCGGAGCAGCGGTCCGCCTAGCTAGGGTTACATGGTGTGCGTGGGCTTGTCCCCGCCGAGCGCGCCGGCCAGGTAATTCTCGATCTTCTTCTGCGTGTTGCCGCGATCCTGATCGCTGAACTGCACGCCGATTCCGGCCGTGCGCTTGCCTTGCGCGCCCTTCGGGGTCATCCAGATCACACGCCCCGCCACCGGCAGCTTCTCTTCCTCCCCCATGAGATTGAGCAGCATGAACACCTCATCGCCGAGCCGATAGTTGCTGTTCGTGGGGATGAAAAGACCGCCGTTCTTCACGAACGGCATGTAGGCGAGATAGAGCGCGCTCTTGTCCTTGATCGTGAGAGTCAGCAATCCGGGTTTGTTACTGGGACTTCGCAACGCCTGCCTTTCCGTTCTAGTTCCGCGTCTCGCTTCGCGTTTGCCGGGCCAATGCCGCCCGACCGTCGAGCAGCAAGGCCTCGAGCGCCAATTGCTGATTCAGGCCGGTCGATGCGAGGCGCCGCAGCTCGCGGGCCGCGTCCAGCAGCTCGAATAGGGGCCTTATCTTGGGCTTAAGTAAAGCGGCAGGCAAGCGGACGGGTTCCGCAGTTTGAAGGGAATTGACGCCGCCCAACTCGACTTGTACGCGCCGTGTGATCCAGTTCTCAAGCCACATGAGCCGCAGCGCCGGATCGGATTTCATCCACGCCTCCGCCACGGCCGTGACATCGACCCGGTCCTCGGCGATCTGCTCGAGGGTGTGCCGCATCTGCTGATCGAGCTGCGCGATGGCCGCCGCCGGCAGCTCGAGCGCGAGCAGCGGGGCGCCGCCCGCCAGCTCGAGCGCTGGCTCCCAGCTCTGCCCCGCGCCGCCCCGCGCGCCGAGCCAGGCGAGCGCGGCCTGCGGCGGCGGAATCCTCAGGTGAAGCTTCGAGCAGCGGCTTGCGATGGTGGCCGGCAAGCGGTGGCTCGGCCTGGCGACGAGCATGAGCAGCGTCCTGCCGCTCGGCTCCTCCAGGGTCTTCAGGAATGCATTCGCGCCGTTCGCGTTGAGTGTCTCCGCGTTCTCCACCAGGGCGACCTTGTAGCCGCCGCGAAAGCTCGACAGCGACAGCGCCTCGATGAGCTCTCGAATCTGGTCGACCTTGACCTGCTGGGCGTCCTCGAGCAGGCCCACCGCGTGAAAGTCCGGATGAGTGTCCGCGCGCAGCAGCTGGCACGCGGCGCAGGCACCGCACGGCGCGCTCTGCGACTCGCACAGCGCCAGGGCCGCGGTCCAGTGCGCGAGAGCCTGCGCGCCCAATCCGGGCACGCTCAACAGCAGGAGCGATTGCGGCAGACGTCCCGCGGCACGCGCGGCAGTCAGGCGCTGCCGTGCATCGCCGAGCCACGGCAAGCTCGCGGCGCTCAGGAAATCCAACTTCTCGCCCTCAGGATCTGCAGAATATCGCGGGCGACCTCGCCGGCCCTGCGCGTCGCGTCGATCACGGCGATGCGCTCGGGCTCGGCGGCCGCGCGCGACAGGTACCCGGCGCGCACGCGCTCGAAGAACTCGATCCGCTCGCGCTCGAAGCGATCCCCCGCCATGGCTCGACCCGCCTGTGCGTTGCGGGCGCGGGCGCGCTCCAGACCCGCCGCCGCCGGCGCATCGAGCAGCAGCGTGAGATCCGGACGGCGCGCCCCCTGCACCAGACTTTCCAGCTGGCCGATGCTGTCCGTACTGAAGCCGCGCCCCGCGCCCTGATAGGCATAGGTGGCGTCGGTGAACCGATCGCAGATCACCCAGCGGCCGGCGGCGAGGTGCGGGCGGATGAAATTCTCCAGATGCACCGAGCGGGCGGCGAACATGAGCAAGAGCTCCGCCGCATCGGGCAGCGCCTCCGCCCCCGGCGTGAGGACCAGCTCGCGAATCTTCTCCGCGAGCGGGGTGCCGCCCGGCTCTCGCGTGAGCTCGTGAGCGATGCCGCGCTCGGTGAGCGACTGCGACAGCTGCGCGACCTGGGTGCTCTTGCCGACGCCCTCGATGCCTTCCATGGTCAGGAAACGGCCCCGCTCGCTCATTTCGCCGCCTGCGCGGCCTTCTGCCGCAGGTGAGCCACGTACCGGGAAACGGCTGCGTTCTGTTCCTGCAAGGTGGCGGAAAAGATATGGCTGCCGTCGTCCCTGGGTGAGGCCACGAAGTATAGCGCCTCGGTATTATCCGGATGGGCGGTGGCGCGGATCGCGGCGGCGCCGGCGAGCGCGATGGGCGTCGGCGGCAGCCCGGCACGGGTGTAGGTGTTGTACGGCCCGTCGGTACGCAAATCGACGCTGTGCAGCTGTCCGTCATAGCGCTCGCCGAGTCCGTAGATGAGCGTCGGATCGGCCTGCAAGCGCATGCCGATGCGCAGCCGATGCAGGTACAGGCCGGCGATCTTCGGCAGCTCCTCCGGCAGAGCGCTCTCCTTCTCGACGATGGAGGCGACGATGAGCAGCTCATTGGCGCTCTTGAGCGGCACGGAGGGATCGCGCCCGGCCCACGCCGACTCGAGCTCGCGCACCAGCGCCGCATGTGCCTGGCGCAGGATCTCGAGATCCGCAGTGCCCTCGGGAAAACGATAGGTCTCGGGCAGGAACTGGCCTTCGGGATCGAGGCCCGGAGCGCCGAGCCTGGCCATCAGCTCATGCGGCGGATCCGCCAGCGTAACGGTGACGTCCGGGTCGCGCCGCAGCGCCGAGAGCAGATCCTGCACCCGCCAGCCGTCCACGATGGTGAAGGAATGGAGCACGACCTGGCCGCTGACGAGCTTCTCGAGCAGACTCTTCGGCGTGGCGCCGGGCTCGATCTCGTACTCGCCGGCCTTGATGGCCGCGGCCAGCCCCTTCCAGCGCGCATACAGCACCCAAGCGCGCGGCTGCTGCACCACGCCTCGAGCCGCGAGGTCGGCGGCCACGCGCGCGAAGCGCGCGCCCGGGGGCACCTTGAAGCGCAACGGCGCCGTCACGTTGAGCGGCTCATCGAGGCTCCTGAGCGCCTTCACGACGATGAGGCCCGCCGCCGCAGCCACGGCGAGCACGATGAGCACGATCAGCCCGAAGCGCAGCGCTCTCACAGGCGCTCCAGGCGCGCGCGCAGCTCACGCGCGGTGCGCGACTGCGCCGGCCGTATCGGCCCGCTCTCGGTCTCGATCCGACCGACCGGCACGACGCCGGCCACGGCGTTGGTCATGAACACTTCCTCGGCCTCGCGCAGCGCATCGAGGGGCAGGCGCCCCTGCCACACCGAGAGGCGCAGGTCCGCGGCCTGTCCGAGCACCCAGCGGCGCATCACGCCGGCGATACCGCAGCGGTCCAGTGCCGGCGTCATCAAGGTCGATCCGCGCCTCAGAAACAGATTGGACATGGTACCGCTCACGAGCGTGCCTTCGGTATCGCGCATCAAGCCTTCCCACACCCGCTGGTCGCGCCATTCGGCACGTGCCATCACCGACTCGAGCCGATTGAGCGTCTTCAACCCGGCCAGATCGGGGTTCAGGCCGAGCCGCGTGCGGCACAGCCGCACCCGCACCGGCTTGAAGAGCGCCGCGCCCGGCGCCAGAGCGCTGAGCGACAGCACGCGCGTACAGCGCTCCTGGCCGCTCGGGCGATAGCCCCGCATCCCGGCTCCGCGCGTCACGATCAGCTTGAGGACGGCATCGGCGCGGGTGCGGGCGCGCGCGGCGGCCTCGCGCCCGAGGGGCGCCGCGTCGAGGAGGCCGAAGCCCAAACGCCGGCATCCCTCCATCAGCCGCTCCAGATGATAATCGAGCAGTCGAATGCGCCCGCCGCGCACGCGCATGGTCTCGAACACCCCGTCGCCATACTGCAGGCCGCGGTCGCGGCAGTCGATGAGCCTGCGGCGCCGGCCGTTGATCCAAACGCTCATGCCCCGGCGCCTGCGCGCAGCGCCCGCAGCAGCCCCTCCGCCTTGGCGCGCGTCTCGGCCAGCTCGTGCGCGGGATTCGAGTCGGCGACGATGCCGGCCCCGGCGCGAAACGACAGCGCCGCGCCCTGCACCGTCATGGTACGGATGAGAATGTTGAAATCACAGCTGCCGTCCCGGTTCAGATAGCCGATTGCGCCCGTGTAGGCACCCCGGCCGCCCGCCTCGAGCTCGGCGATGATCTGCATGCAGCGCACCTTGGGACACCCGGTGATCGTGCCCCCCGGAAACAGGGCGCGCACGATCTGAATGGGCGAGACGCCCTCGAGCTTGCGGCCGCTCACGTTGGAGACGATGTGGTGCACGTGCGCATAGGTCTCCACGGCCATGAACTCATCGACCTGCACCGACCCCCCGATGCAGATCTTGCCGAGGTCGTTGCGCTCCAGGTCGATCAGCATGACGTGCTCGGCGCGCTCCTTCTCGTTGCCGAGGAGCGACTCGATCAAGGCCGCATCGCTCTCGGGCGATGCGCCGCGCGGCCGGGTGCCCGCGATGGGGCGCGTCGAGACGATATCTGCGCGTACCGAGACCAGGCGCTCGGGCGAGGAGCTGACCACCGCGAAGTCCCCGTCGCGCAGCAGCGCTGCGAAAGGGCTCGGATTGGCCGCGCGCAGACGCCGGTAGAGGGCGGCCGGATCGAGCCGGCCGTGCGCACGCGCCTTCCAGCAGCGCGAAAGATTGGCCTGATACACATCCCCGGCGGCGATGTACTCGAGCGCGCGGCGCACCGCGCTCTCGAACCGCGCGGGCTCCTCCTCCTCGATCTGAAACGCGGCGGGACCGGCCATCCCCGCGCCGGCCTGCGCGGCATCCTCGGCAAAGCGATCGAGCAGCCTCTCATGGCCGGGCTCGGCCAGGATCCAGGCGCGCCCGCTCTGCCGGTCGCGCACCCAGGCGGCGGGCGCGCGAATGGCCAGCGCGGCGGTCGAGTCCGCGCTCGCCGGCAGGGCGAGGCTCGGCTCGATCTCGGCCGCGATCTCGTACCCGAGGTACACCAGCCATCCGCCGGTAAAGGGCAGCGCGCAGCTTTGCGCCGGCGTTTCGAGGGCGCTCCACCAGGCCTCGAGGGCGGCGAGAAAGCCATGCGCGCCGCGCGCGTGCGGGCCGGTGATGCGCCCGCCGGCCGACAGCCTGAGCACCTCGGAGCTCGCGATCGGCAGAATGTCGAAGCGCGCCCCACCCGCCGCGGGGCCGAGCGGCGCGCCGCTTTCCAGCAAGCCCGGGTAGCGGTCGGGATACCGCCCGATCAGGCCGAGAGGCTCAAATTCGGCGGAAAATGAGCGAACCGTTGGTGCCACCGAAGCCGAACGAGTTGGACAGGGCGTACTCGATCTTCATTTGCCGCGCATGTTTGGGCACGTAATCGAGATCGCAGCCCTCGCCGGGCTCGTCCAGGTTGATGGTCGGCGGCGCCGCCTGATCGCGCAGCGCCAGCACGGAAAAAATCGCCTCCACGGCGCCGGCGGCACCGAGCAGGTGCCCGGTCATCGACTTGGTGGAGCTGACCGCAAGGGCTCGCGCCGCCGCGCCGAAAGCTCGATGTATGGCGGTGGTCTCGGCGCGATCGCCGAGCGGTGTCGAGGTCGCGTGCGCGTTGATGTACTGCACCTGGTCGGGACGGAGCTGCGCGTCCTTGAGCGCATTCGCCATCGACTTGCGCGCTCCTTCGCCGTCCTCGGGCGGAGCGGTCACGTGGAAGGCGTCGCCGCTCATGCCGAAGCCGACGATCTCGGCATAGATCTTGGCGCCGCGCGCCTTGGCGTGCTCGTACTCCTCGAGCATCATGGCGCCCGCCCCGTCGCCCATGACGAACCCGTCGCGATCCTTGTCCCAGGGCCGGCTCGCCGCCTGCGGATCGTCATTGCGCTGCGAAAGCGCCTTCGCCTGGGCGAATCCGCTCATGCCCGTGACGCAGGTGGCCATCTCGGATCCGCCGGCCAGCATCGCGTCCACGTCGCCGTACTGGATCATGCGCATCGCCATCCCGATGGCGTGCGTCGAGGTCGTGCAGGCGGTCGCGACGGCGAGATTCGGTCCGGTGATGTTGAAGGCGATCGACAGATGGCCGCTGACCAGATTGATGATGCTCGCCGGTATGAAGAAAGGAGACACCTTCTTCGGCGAGTGCGTCTCGAGGTAGCGGTCGTAGGTATCCTCGATCGACTCGAGTCCGCCCATTCCCGAGCCCATGAGCACCCCGATGCGCTCGGTATTCGCCTCGGTCACCTGCAGGCCCGAATCGCGCATGGCCTGCATTCCGGCGACCACGCCGTACTGCATGAAGGCGTCCATGCGGCGCGCATCCTTCGCCGTCATGTAGGGCGCGAGATCGAGCTCGCGGATCTCGCCGCCGAAGTGAGTCGGAAAGTTCTTGGCATCGAACCTCGCCACCGGGCCGATGCCGCTGCGCCCCGCCAGGATCGACGCCCACGCGCCAGCCACGTCATTACCGACGGGAGAGACGATCCCGAGACCCGTGACGACGACTCGACGCTTGTTCAAAGGCGCCTCGATCAGGCCTTGCCCTTGTGCGCGTTGATGTAATCGATGGCCTGCTGGACCGTCGTGATCTTCTCCGCGTCCTCATCCGGGATCTCCGTCTCGAACTCCTCTTCGAGCGCCATCACCAGCTCAACGGTGTCCAGCGAGTCTGCGCCGAGGTCGTCTACGAACGAGGCGTCGTTGGTTACTTCTTCTTCTTTGACGCCCAATTGTTCGGCCACGATCTTCTTAACCTGCTGCTCAACAGTACTCATCGTTATGGTGTCCTTTCGGGAAAGCCCATTAGGGAAAACTCAAACACGCGCCGCTTCTCGTCGGGGCCCGCGGCCAGCCTCTTATCGGCAGGGCGCGTATTTTATGTGAACATCACCCCGAGGGCTACCTGGAACGCTCCCGCCGCCCTGGGAGCGCCCCCCCGGGGGGCCTGCAAGCCTGCCAGCGGGACCTCAGGCCATGTGCATCCCGCCGTTCACATGCAGCGTCTCGCCGGTGATGTAGGCCGCCTCGGCCGACGCCAGGAATGCCACCGCCGCAGCGATGTCGGCCGGTGTGCCGAGCCGGCCGAGAGGGATCTGAGAGCTCAATCCCGCGCGCTGCTCCTCGCTCAAGGCCCGGGTCATGTCCGTATCGATGAATCCCGGCGCGACCACGTTGACGGTGATGTTGCGCGAGCCGACCTCGCGCGCGAGCGACTTGCTGAAGCCGATCATACCGGCCTTGGCGGCGGCGTAATTGGCCTGACCGGCGTTGCCGATGAGCCCGACGATGGAGGCGATGCTGACGATGCGGCCCGCACGCGCCTTCATCATGCCGCGCAGAACCGCCTTCGACAGCCGATAGACGGAGGCCAGATTGGTCTCGATCACCGCATCCCAGTCCTCGGGCTTCATGCGCAGCAGCAGCATGTCGCGGGTGATCCCCGCGTTGTTGCACAGGATGGCGATCGATCCTTCGCGCGACTCGATATCCGCGATGAGGGCATCGATCGATTCCTGACTGCGCACATCGAGCAGCGCGCCGCGCCCGCCGCGCCCGGCCAGCGCCTGGCCGATGCGTGCCACTCCCTCGGGCGTGGTGGCGGTACCGACGACGCGGGCGCCGTCGGCGCTCAATCGCTCGGCGATGGCGGCGCCGATGCCGCGCGAAGCGCCCGTCACCAAGGCTACCTTTTCATTCAGCATGGGCATGGGGCCTCGCTCAGGGAATGGCGTTCGCGCCGCGGGTGGCGCCGAGCGCCTCCTCGAGCGACTCCGGGTCCTCGAGAGCGAGCATCCTCAGGTCGCGATTCTTGTCGATGCGCCGGTTGAGCGAGGTGAGAACCTTGCCGGGACCGCACTCGATGATCAGGTTCGCACCCGCGGAAATCATGGTGCGCACGGTCGAGGCCCAGTACACGGGGGTGTGCAGCTGCCTGACCAGCGCCGCGCGAATCTCATCCGGCGCGCCGTGGATCTTGATGTCGACGCCGTAGACGCTGACGCCGCTCGCGCGCCGCAGTTCCACCTGCGCAAGCCGCGCCCGCAGCTTCTCGGCCGCCGGCGCCATGAGCGAGCTGTGCGCCGGGACGCTGATCGGCAGCGCCATGGCGCGCCGCGCGCCGCGTGCGCTCGCCGCCTCGACTGCGCGCGCCACCGCGGCGGCGCTCCCCGCGATCACCACCTGGCCGGGGGCGTTGAAATTGACCGCTTCCACCACCTGCTCCTGCGCCGCCTCGGCGCAGGCCGCGGCCACGTCGGCATCCTCCAGCCCGATGATGGCCGCCATGGCGCCCTCGCCCGCGGGAACGGCCGCTTGCATCGCCTCGGCTCGAAATCGCACCAGATCGACCGCTGACCGGAAATCGAGGCAGCCCGCCGCGACCAGCGCGCTGAACTCCCCGAGGCTGTGGCCGGCCATGATCGCCGGTGCCGCACCGCCCCGCTCGCGCCACAGCCGATAGGTCGCAACCGCGGCCGTGAGCATCGCCGGCTGGGTACACTCGGTCGCATTCAGCGCCTCCGCCGGCCCCTCCTGGCAGCGCTTCCAGAGATCGTAGCCGAGCACTTCGGATGCCTCCGCGAAGGTGCGCTCGATGAGCGCGGAAGACCGCGAGAGGCTTCTCAGCATGCCGACCGACTGCGAGCCTTGACCGGGAAAGACGAACGCGAGCGACATCCGTGAGGTACCTCTTCTAGGGGCGCGCGGCCCGGGAGCGCAGACGGATTATAGCGGTCCGCCAGGAGAGTACAGCCCCGACCGCGAATCCGCACGCCGCGCCATACAGGTGGGCATCGACCACGACCATCGGCGGCTCGTGGCCGCCCAGCTGCTCGTAGGCGAGCTTGGCGCACAGACAGAGCAGCAAGATCCAGCGGTCCCAGGCGCGCTCGGCCAGGTGCCGGGCGCACCCTGCCGCCATGAGCGTATGCAACACGCCCGATGCGCCCACATACCAGGCCACCCGCGGGCTCAGCCACCACAAGCCCGAGCTGATGGCGAGCGCCCCGGCGCAGACGATGATCATCCACTCGATCGGGTCATAGTCGCCGGCAAACAGCGCCCATACCAGCACCAGCCCGAGCTCGTTCAAAAGCAGGTGGTGCAGGTCCATGTGCACGATGTGGGCCGTGAGCAACCGCCACCATCCGCCCGCGGCGATGGCGCTGCGATCGTAGCGCAGCAACTGCGTCGCGCTGTCGCCAAGACCCCACACGAGGTCGAGCACCAGCACGATGGCGAGCAACCAAATCCAGCGGCCGCGGTCCCACTGCAGCGCCGCTGCGAATTGTGCAAACGGGTTCGCACCTTCATGGGGCATGGTGGTCTCTGGTTTTGGTATCATTCATCTATGTTCGAGGGCTCTATGCGCAAGCGTCAGCTGGGTTTCACCCTGATCGAGATCATGGTCGTGGTCGTCATTCTGGCAGTGCTGGGGGCGCTCGTCGTTCCGAAGATTCTCGAGAACGTCGACAAGGCGCGCGTCACGCGCGCGCAAAGCGATATCCGCGCCATCCAGACCGCACTCGATCTGTACCGCCTGGATAATTTCAAATACCCGACCACCGAACAAGGGTTGCAGGCGCTGGTGACGCAGCCTTCCGACCCCACCATCACGAACTACCGGGCGGGCGGCTACCTGCCCTCCCTGCCGAAGGATCCCTGGAACAACACCTATGTGTACGTCAGTCCGGGGCCCAATGGAATGGACTACGACATCATCAGCTACGGGCGCGACGGCAAGCCCGGCGGTGAAGGCTACGACGCCGACATCAGCGCCTCATCGCTCAACCAGCGATAGTGTCCTCTCGCGGATGCCGCGCGATGCGCACCAAGGGCTTCACGCTGGTCGAGATCCTGGTGGTGCTGGTGATCATGGCGGTGGTCATCTCGATCGCCGTGCTGTCGATCGGTACCACGGGTCGCGACTCGCAGCTCGACGAGGAATGCCGCCGCATCCAGGGACTGGTGGATCTGCTGCATGAGCGCGCCCTGCTCGAGGGCCGCGATTTCGGGCTGCGCATCGAGCCCACCTCGTACGAGTTCGTGGTGTACGAGCCGATCCGCGACCGCTGGCTCACCCTCAACGACGAGCACGAGTTCCGCCATCGCGACCTGCCCAAGGGGGTGTCGTTCGAACTGGAGCTCGACTCGGTGCAGGTCGTGCTCAAACCCCTCGACAAGACCTTTTCGGATGACGATCCGCCGCCGCCTCCGCAGGTCGCCATCGCCGCGAGCGGCGAGGGGACGCCGTTTCGCTTGACGTTGCTGCGCGATGCGACCCAGGCGCGCGCATCGATCGACAGCGATGCGTTCGGCAAGACCAGCCTGCATGGCTCGGACCATCCCCCGGAAAAGAGCTCGTGAGGCGGCGCGGCTCATGCCCGATACCCCGCCACGGTGCGGCGCGCGGCTTCACGCTGATCGAGGTGCTGGTGGCGCTGGTGGTGGTGGCGCTCGGACTCACCGCCCTGATGGCGGCGGTGAGCGGCACCGCCCGCACCAGCGGCTACCTGCGCGACAAGACCATCGCGCAGTGGATCGCGCTCAACCGTCTCGCCCAGGTGCGGCTCACGGTGAACAGGCTCGGCAGCACCGGCGACACCGCCGAGCTGGATTTTGCCAACCGCAAGTGGCACTACGACACGCGCTACTTCGACACCAGCTTCCCGAGCATGAAGCGCGTGGTGGTGCGCGTGTACCCGGGAGATGCCAAGACCAAGGGCAACCCCATCGCCGAGTCCACCGGCTTCATCGGCTCGGCGCTCGGGCTACCGGGCATGTCGAACGTCGACTGGACCCAAGGATCCACCCTGGCCACGGCGGCCGCCCCCTGCACGAGCACCCAGAACGGCACCGGCGGCAGCAACCCATCGGGCAACCTGGTGCAAGGCGCCCCCCCCGCCTCCAATTGCGTCTATAACGGCAGCGCCTCGGCGAGCCCGGGGAGCGGTTTCGGCAGCGGTCAAGCGGTGCCCTGATGCGCGCGTCGCGATCCTCATCCGCGCGCGCCGCCGGCTTCACGCTGGTCGAGATCCTGGTGGCGCTGCTGATCCTCGGGATCATGTCCGCTCTCGGCTACGAGACCTATCACGCCGCGCGCATCTCGGCGGAACGCAGCGAGGAGGCGCTCAAGCGCTCGCGCGAGATCGAGTTCGGCATGCGCATCCTGGTCATGGATTTCGCTCAGATGGTGCCGCGCCCGGTGCGCGACCCGCTCGGCCAGACGCGCATCCCCGCCCTGCACGGCTACTCAGGCAACGGCACCAGCGCCGGCACCGGCAACACTCAGTTCGGCAGCAGCGGCGCGCTCGGCGCGGATTCGACCATGCACTTCAACTCCGACCCCGGATTTCAATCGAGCTTCAGCGATTCGAGCACCACGACCGTCCCCTTGGCCGAGCTCACGCGCGCGGGCTGGTCGAACACCGCCGGTCAGCAGCGCAGCACCCTGCAGCGTGTGACCTATACGCTCGTGGGCGATGTCCTGAAGCGCAGCTACACCACGGCGCTCGACATCGTGCTCGCGACCAAGCCGCAGGTGCAGGATCTGTTCGACAAGGTGAAGACGGTGCAGCTGCGCTATCTCGACAGCAACCAGACCTGGCAGACCCAGTGGCCGCCTGCGAATCTGCCGACGCCCGAGAACCTCTGGACGCGACCGGTGGCCGTCGAGATCACCATCGAGTTCAAGGACTGGGGGCGCGTGCAGCGTCTGATCGAGGTGGCCGGATGAGCGCCCCTCGATGCCGGCAGCGCGCGCCGGGACGGCGCCGCGAGCGCGGCGTGGCGCTGCTCATCGCGCTCATTCTGGTGGCGCTCGCCGCCATTCTCGCCACCAAGCTCACCTTCGACGGCTGGCTCGAGCGCCGGCGCACCATCGGCATCCTCGCGACCGAGCAGGCCTTTCACTTCGGGCTCGGCGCCGAGGCGCTCGCGGCGGATGTGCTCAGCCAATCGGCCCAGGGCGTGCAGCA
>Ga0335072_10012385_pt1 | contig 12172 bp, 8 predicted proteins | sample Lox_Sample_21_FD_206725 | JGI IMG/M metagenome (GOLD analysis project Ga0335072, IMG submission 206725) | Soil microbial communities from Loxahatchee National Wildlife Refuge, Florida, United States - Lox_Sample_2.1 | ecosystem: Environmental > Terrestrial > Soil > Wetlands | place: USA: Florida...
CGGCCTCTTCGAAGCTGCGCAGCGGCGCGATCGACAGCAAGACCGGAACGCCCTCGTCGGTCAGCGCGGCGAGCATCAGCCGGAGCTGGTCCAGCTCGTACAGCGGTCGGCTAATCAGGTACCTGGCCCCGGCCTGGATCTTGTTCGCGGTGCGGGCGATCTCCGCGTCGAGGTCGGCCGCGCTCGGGTTGAACCGGGCGCCGGCGTGGAACGAGGTCTTGGTGGCCAGCGGCAGGCCGTTGCAGTCGGTGCCCTGGTTCAGGCCGGCGACCAGCTCAACCAGGCCGACCGAGTCGACGTCCCAGATGCCGTCCACGTTGGGGTAGTCGCCGAGCAGCGGCGGGTTGCCGGTCTCGCAGACGAGGTTCCTGATCCCGAGCGCGTTCGCGCCGAGCAGGTCGGCCTGGAGCGCCATGATGGTCTTGTCCCAGGTGGTCACCGTGGCGATCGTCTCGATGTCGTCCCGCTGCTGCAGCTGGAAGGCCAGGTCGATCGTGCTGAGCTGGGCTCGCGGGCTCGGCCGGGACGCGACGAAGAACGTGCTGATGCCCCGCTCGCACAGCGCCGCCGCCTGGTCCGCCGCCTCGTCGGCCGCGCCGCCGACCGGCGCGGCGATCCCGGCCGCGACTACGAACTCGCCCCCGGCCAGGCGGTCGCTCAGCGTGCCGTTCGAGCCGGGCAGCGTCACCGGGGGCGCCGTCCGGGCCGAGGCGGCGGCGCTCCGGCGCCGCGGCCGGGCCGGGGCCATGCCGGAGATCTCTCCGGCCGCGGCCTGGATCTGGGCCGGGGTGGTGCCGCAGCACCCGCCGACCAGGGCGGCGCCCGCCTCGGCCAGGCGGCGGGCGTAGCGCGCGAAGTACGCGCCGTCCACGTGATACTCGAACCGGCGCCCGGACACCCGGCGCGGCAGGCCGGCGTTCGGCTGCGCGCTGACCGGCAGGCCGGTGTGCGGGACCAGCGCCTCGACCACCGACAGCACGCCCTGCGGGCCGAGCGTGCAGTTTGTCCCGAGCATCACGATCGGCAGGTCGCTCAGCACGGTCGCCACCTCGCGCGGGCTCTCGCCGCCGAGCGTGCGGCCGTCGCCCGCGAACGTGGCCTGGGCGATGATCGGCAGGCTGGTCACCTCGGCGGCCACCCGGACCGCCTCGGCCAGCTCGTCCAGGTAGCCGAACGTCTCCAGGACGATCGCGTCCACGCCGCCCTCGGCCAGGCCCTCGATCTGCTCCCGGATCGCCTCCGTCCGCTGGGTCGGCGCGACGCGGCGACGCTGGCTGGCGGTCACAGCAGGGGAGACCGAGCCGCCGACGAACACCGGGCGCCCGGCCCCGTCTCTCGCCTGCGCCGCGATCCGGGCGCCGGCCACGTTGATCTCGCGGACCAGCTCACCGAAGCCCTGATCGGCCAGCCGGAGCCGGTTGGCGCCGTAGGTATTGGTCAGGATCATGTCCGCGCCGGCGCTCAGATAGCTCTCGTGGATCGTGCTGACCAGTCCGGGGTTGGACAGGTTGAGCTCGGGCAGGGCCCGGTCCAGCGAGTTGCCTGCGGCGTGCAGCATGGTCCCCATCGCGCCGTCGCAGATCAGCACCTGCCGGCCCAGCGCCGCGGCCAGCTCAGTTTTGCCGCCGCGGGGCGGCGCGGGGGGGATAGGGGGGTCGTCCCCCCTGGCCGGTACAGTCTTGCGGCCGCGGGGCGGCGCGGGGGGGATAGGGGGGTCGTCCCCCCTGGCCGGTACCGTCATGCCCCGCCTCCCAAGGCGTCGATGATCTCGAGCGCGACCTGCGCCATGAGCCGGTCCCGGTAGCTGCCGAGCTGCAGGCCGGTGATCTCCTGGATCCGCTTGATCCGGTAGGCGACCGTGTTGGGATGCACGTGCAGGCTGCGGGCCGTACGCTGCGGGCTGCTGTTCTCCCGGAAGTAGCAGGCGAGCGTCGCCACCAGTTCGCTGCCGCGCTGGCCCTCCTGGGCGTCGAGCTTGCCGAGGATCTCGGCGGCGAACGCCCGCAGTTCCGCAAGGTCAGGCACCTGCAGCAGCAGCCGGTGGATGCCGAGGTCCTCGAACGCCACTACCTGGCCCTGGCGTCCCAGCCGCTGCACGGCCTCGATCGTGCGCCGGGCCTGGCCGTAGGAGCGGGCGATGTCGGCAGGGTCCTGGCACGCCGAGCCGATGCCGATGGTGATCACCGTGTCCGGGAACAGGTCCCGCATCCGGGCCAGGCAGCCCGAGCTCAGCCGCCCGGCCTCGGCCGGCTCGGGGACGACGATCACCACCTCGTCCTCGCGGATCGAGGTGATCGCCCCCGGCATGCGCGTGGTGAAGAAATGATCGATCGCGGCCGCCACGCGTTTGCGGAACGCGCCGGCGCCGGCCGCGGGTCGCGCGGAGCCGGCCGCCTCGAACGCCACGGCCAGGATCCGGTGCTCCCTGGTGGCGTCGTAGCCCAGGTGACGCGCCCAGCGGCCGACGTCCCCGGTGTCGCGCCCGCCCAGCAGCAGCCCCTCGACCAGGTCATCGCGCACCTGCCGCGCCGCGGCGGCCACCACGCGCTCGCGGCCGAGTATCACCCCGCAGATCGTGGCCGCGTGCTCGGTGACCAGCAGGCTCATGTCGCCGCCGTCGCCCTTCTGCCCGGTGCCGAACGTCATCAGGTACGCCGGGACGTCGTCGCCGACCAGGATCGGGGCCACGATGACCGGCACGGCGTCGCCGACGTCCGGCAGCCGCAGCGACCGCCGGGTCTGCGCGGTGCTGTTCAGCACCGCGGCCAGCCTCGGGCTGGCGAGGTAGGCGCGCACGTAGTCGGCGACCTCGTCGCTCGGGCCGGCGTCGGCGGAGGCCGCCGCGAGCACCTGGAGCCCGCGGCTGACGACCGCGACCGTCGCCACGGTGCGCTCGGCCAGCAGCTTGGCCACGGTCGAGACGTCGGCGTCCTGGAGGGTCAGGCCGGTCAGGTGCTGGTAGACCGTGACGAGCTCGCGCAGCAGGGCGTTCTCGTGCTGGACCGCGCGATGGTCGAGCACAACCGAGGGCTGGCGGGCCGCCTGGGGCCACGTCTCCGCCATAAAGGTGCAGACTACCGCTTCGAGATCATCCGCTCTTGTGGCCGAACACAAATTCTTGCCCAACGCGGTTGCCCAGTTCCGCGAACATGGGCCGGATTCACCAGTTATTGGGCTGGTCGTGCCCCGCGAATGCGGCTCTGACCGGATTGTGCGGGAGTCACAGTCGTGCGGGATCCTGAGGATAGGAAGAGCGCCGGTACCAGGGCCAGCGCGGTGAAGCCGACGCACCACCAGAACGTGTGGCCGTAGGCGGTGGCCAGGCCCGCAGCGCCCGCGGCAGCGTGCGCCGCTGCCTGGCGGTCGAGAATCACGGCGACCAGCACCGCGCTGCCGAACGAGCCGCCGACGAACTGCACGATCCGGGTCGCGCTGCTGGCGTGCGGCACCTGTTCCCGGCTCAGCCCCTGGAACGCTCCGGCCATGACCGCGATCGTCGCGAGGCCCAGCCCGGCGCCGCGGACTACCAGGGCCGCGCCGAGCAGCCAGTAGTTCGTGTGCAGCCCGGCGAGCGCGAACGGGACCGTGCCGACGGCGGCCAGCGCGACCCCGGCCACGACAACAGGGCGCGCGCCGAGCTTGTCGGTGAGCTTGCCCGCCAGCGTCCGCGGGGCGATGCTGCCGAGGCCTTGCGGCACCATCAGCAGGCCGGCCACGAGCGCGCTGTCGTGCCGGACCTGCTGGAAGTACAGCGGCAGCAGCAGCATCGCACCGTAGATCGAGAGCCCGGCCAGGAACAGCAGGGCGCTGGCCCCGGTGAACCTGCGCGAACGGAATAGCCTCAGGTCGACCATGGGCGTCGCCCGCGTCCGCAGCGCGTGCACACAGTAGGCCGCGAGCAGCACGATGCCGGCGCTCAGCGCGATGATTACCCGCCCGTGGCCGAAGCCGCCCTCGGTGCTCACCTCGGCCAGGCCGTACAGCAACGCCACGAGCGCGGGCGGCAGCAGCACCAGCCCGGCCAGGTCGATGCGTGACGCACCGCCCGGCGGCCGCGCCCCCGGGAGGTGCCGCCAGGCGAGCACCAGGCCGGCCAGGCATATCGGCACGTTCACGTAGAAGATCCAGCGCCAGCTGATGTTGCTGATGATCAGCCCGGCGATCACCGGCCCGAAGATCGGGACGACCACGATCGGGAGGCTGATCGCCGACATCAGCCGGCCTATCTGGCTGGTGCCGACCGCCTGCACGAGCAGCGTCGTGATCAGCGGCGTCATCATCCCGCCGCCGGCGCCCTGCACCACGCGGAACGCGATCAGGCTGCCGATGTTCCACGCCGCGCCCGATGCGACCGAGCCGGCCAGGAACAGGGCGAGCGAGAACGTCCACACCGCCCGGCCCCCGAACCGGGCCAGTGCCCAGCCGCTCAGCGGGATGACCATGGCAAACGAGAGCAGGTAGCCGGTGATCACCCACTGAATCGTGGAGACGCCGGTGTGCAGGTCGCGGCCGATCGTGTCGACGGCCACGTTGACGATCGAGGTGTCGAGCAGCGACGGGATCGCGCCGGTCAGCAGGACAACGATGAGCGTGATCACGGCCGGGTCCAGGTGCTCGCGTACCGGCTTCGCGCTGGCTCCCTGGTCAGCGGGGGGCGTTGCGTTCATAGGAGTAAACTACACCGTGCAGTGTACTCAGGTAAACTGGATAGTGTAATTTCCCTACGGGAAGGGAGGCGCGGACCGATGCCGAGCGTGCTGACGGGCGCGAGCCGTGGCGGGGACAGCGGGGGAGCGGCCTCCGGGCAGGCTCCCCGGCGGTCCGGGCGCGGGAGACCGGAGTCCCGCCAGGCTCCCCGGCGGTCCGGGCGCGGCAGGCCGGCCGGGGGATCGGGGCCCAAGGGCGAGGCGATCGCGGCGGCCGCGTTGCGGCTGTTCCTGCGCGACGGCTACGAGCGGACCAGCGTCGACGCGATCGCGGCCGAGGCCGGCGTCTCCAAGCGCACGATCTACAACCGCTACCGGGACAAGGAGAACCTGTTCCTGTCGGTGCTGTGGGACACCTACGGCGCGATGATGGTGACCTTCGCCGAGGTCGCCGAGTCGCACCTGGGCGATGCGCGCGCGGACGGGGCCGGGGACGTGCAGCAGGACCTGACCGCGTTCGCCCGGGAGGCAGCGGCCCGGGTGACCACGGCGCCGGAGCGGATCGCGCTGGTCCGGCTGTTGCTGGCCGAGGCCCCGTTCTTTCCCGGGCTGATCCGGCAGGAAATGGGATCGCAGACCATGCACGGGATCATCGAACGGCACTTGGCCCGGCTGGCCAAGGCGGGGCGCCTGGCCATCGATGATCCGGCCGAGGCGGCCGACCACCTGCTGGCGCTGACGACGAACCAGATCAACGCCAGGACGCTGTTCGGCACGGTCCCGATGAGCGACGCCGAGCTGGACCGCGTGATCACCGCCGGCGTGGCCGCGTTCGTGCGCGCATACCGCCCGGCCTGACCCTGAGGCGCCGGCCGCGCCGGCGCGGCCACCTCGGCCACCGCGGCCGCCCCCGCCGGTCGCCGGCTACGGCAGGGACTGCTCGGTCCAGATGCACTTTCCCGTGGTCATGTACCGGGTTCCCCAGCGGTCGCAGAGGGCGGCGATCAGCTGCAGGCCCCTGCCCCCCTCATCGGTCCACTGCGCCCGGCGGATGCGCGGCGTGGTCGGGCTGCCGTCGAAGACCTCGCAGACCAGGGACCGGCTGCGCAGCAGGCGCAGCTGCAGCGGTTCCCTGGCGTGCAGGATGACGTTGGCAATCAGCTCGCTGACCAGCACCTCCGTCGTCATGGACAGCTCGTCCAGGTCCCAGGTCTCGAGCTGGGCGCGGACATGTTCGCGCGCGACCCCGGCAGCCTGCGGGTCGAACGGCAGCGACCAGGTGGCGATGGCGTCCGGGGCCGCGGCATGGACCCGCGCCACCAGGAGCGCGGCATCATCGCTGCTCGGGTGGTCCGCGGGCAGCATCGCGCTGGTCAGGCTCTCGCAGAGCTGGTCCAGGTTCTCGCCGTGGTGGTCCCGGAGCAGCTCAGCCATGTGTTTCATGCCGGTCTCCGAGTCGCGCTGCGCCGACTCGATCAGGCCATCGGTGTAAAGGACCAGCATGCCGCCCTCAGGAACCTGCAGGTCCACGACCTCAAACGGAGGGTCGGCCACGCCGAGCGGCGGGTCGGTGGCCGACTGCGCGAAGCGCACGGTGCCGTCAGGAGAGACCACGGCGGGCGGCGGATGGCCGGCCCGGGCGAAGCTGCACAGGCGCGTAACAGGGTCGTAGATCGCGTACAGGCAGGTGGCGAACGTGTCGTCGCCGAGCCCGAAGACCAGGTCGTTCAGGTGGCTCAGGATCTCATCGGGCGGCAGGTCGAGGTCGGAGAGGGTCTGCACGGCGGTGCGCAGCCGTCCCATGATGACCGCCTCCGGCAGGCCGTGGCCCATGACGTCGCCGATCACCAGAGCGGCCCGGTCGGCCGATAGCGGGATCACGTCGTACCAGTCGCCGCCGACGTCCGCGCGCGGTCCGGCGGGCAGATACCGGGCGGCCGCGGTCACGGCCGGCAGGGCGGGCAGCGCCGAGGGCAGCAGGGAGTGCTGAAGTGCCTGCGCCTGAGCGTGCTCGGCGTCGAACAGCCGGGCCCGCTCCAGGGCCTGGGCGATCAGGCCGCTGAGCGCGATCAGCAGCGCCCGCTCTGAGCCGGTGAGACGGCGCGGCTGGTCGAAAGAGACCACGCACAGGCCGACCAGCGCCCCGGAGACGACCAGCGGCATGAACGCCCAGGACTGCTTGCCGGTGCCGGGCTGCGCCGCGAACGTCGGGTAGCGCTTCGCGTACTCCTTCGGCGAGGAGATGAACCACGGCCGGTGATCGCGCAGCGCCTGAGCCGCCGGGGGGACCTCCCGCAGCGGGCGGCCCACGATGTCGACCATCGACTGCGGGTAGCCGACGGCGCCGATCACCCGCATCCGGTCGCCCTCGACGACCTGCATGATCAGCCCGGACGCGCCGAACGCCGGCAGCACCCGCTCCGCGACGGCAGCCACGACGTCCTGCGAGGTCACCGCCTCGGCCAGGGCCGCCGTCAGTTCCTGGGTCCTGGAGGCCCGCTCGGCCGCTGCCCGCTCCGCCGCAGCCCGCTGCGCCCTGCGCTTGCGTGATTCGCTGATGTCGGTGATATACCAGGCCAGGCCGTCGGGCACGGGAACGAACCGGAAGCGGTACCAGCGCCGCGTGTCCGGCCACTCGGCCTCGAAGACGACCGGCTTGGCGCCGGCCGCGGCCTCCCGGCAGCGCTCCTCGAGGCCGGGTACCCGGCGGATCATCAGCAGGTCCCACAAGACCCGGCCCGCCAGGTTCCCCGGCGAGCCCAGCAGCCGCTCGGCCTGGACGTTGGCGAACGTGATCCGCCAGCCCTTGTCGAGGGACAAGAACCCGTCGCTCATGTAGCGCAGGTTGCTCCGCAGGCCCTCACGGATGTCGTGCGATTGCGTGGTGTCCCACGCCGAGCCGAGCATCCGGTAGGGGTTCCCGTCCGCATCGGGCTGCACCAGGCCCCGGACCTGGATCCAGCGGGTGGTGCCGTCCGGGCGGCGTACCCGGTACTCGGCATCGTAGGGGCCCATCGTGCTGATCGCCTTGTCTATCTCGGCGGTCACCCACGCGACGTCGTCGGGGTGCACCAGGCGGAGCCAGGTTTCGATCCGGCCGTCATAGGCGTCCGGGTCGAGTCCCAGCAGGGCCAGTGAGGGCTCGTCGAGATTGAGCAGACCGGGGCCCAGGTACCAGACCCAGGAGCCGACGTGCGTCACCCGGAACGCCTGCCGGAAGCCGAGCCGGTCGGCGGCGTCCGGCCCGCCGAACGCCGTCTCGATCGGCACGCCGCGCTGCTGGGCGCGCCGTAGCCGGTCGGCGGCCCAGCCGGCCACCTCCGTCAGCGCGGCCCATTGCCCGGCGGCCGGCTCGCCGCTGGTCGCCGTCATGACCGAGAGCGCCCCGAGCGCCTCGCCGCCGGCCGTTCGCAGTGGCACAGAGGCCATGCCGGTGCCCGGCCCGTCGGGCACGGCCATCCATACCGCCCGGCCCGCCCGCGCGGCCGCGGCCGGCGCCACCGTCGCGCCGTCGGGAATCTCCTGCCAGTTCCTGGTGAAAGTCACCGGCAGGGCGGCGGAGGCCGCCAGGTACAGGCCATGGGTGGGCGCGGGCCCGCGCAGGTGCACCAGGCCGCCCAGGCCGCCGGCCCCGGCCACCGCCGCCTCAACGGCGACTCTCACGATCTCCATTCCCGGGAGATCGCCGTCGGCGGCGTTGAGCAGGGCCAAGGACCTGTCCATGAGCGCCAACATACCCGTGCGTAGGCACCGGCCAACTGGGCGAGCCGACGCGAGCCGACGAGAGCCCGGCCAGCTCAGGCGTTGGAGTACGCCCGCTCCGGGGTGACGAGGACGGCGGCGCGCCGTTCCTGCGCCATCACGCGGTCGTAGGCCGGCCAGTCGTCGTGGGTGCCGCCCGCGGCGGTAAACACCTCGCGCAGCAGCCCCGGCAGCCGGTCGGGGTCAAAACCCGTGAGCGGATCGTCCGGGCCCGCGATCTCGACCGGGCCCTCGGCGGCGGCCCACTGCCAGCCCGCGCGGATCACCACGGTCGCGAGCGGCCGGGCGCGCAGGTTGATCAGCTTGGCCGTGCCGCCCCTGGTCGTGAACGCGACCACCGGCGCCCCGGTCAGCGGATGCCCGAGCACCCCGGCGTTCACGACGGACGACTGGATCGTGCCCGCGGCCCGCAGCGTGGACACCACGCACAGCCCGTGATCGCCGGGCACCAGCGCGGCGAAATCAGTGACGTCGGTCATGCCCGGGAGCCTAGCGGCCGGCTAGCCGCCCAGCTCGGAGCGCAGCCGGGTGGCCGCCTCGGTCATCGCGGCCAGCTTGCCGGCCGCGACCTCGCGGGGCAGGTACTTCATCCCGCAGTCCGGGGCGAGCACTAGGTGATCGGCGGCCGCGTACGGGAGCGCCCTGCGGACCCGGTCCACGATCTGCCCGGGCGTCTCCACCGTTGTGTCGCTCAGGTCGAGCACGCCGAGGATGATCGTCTTGCCGTCGAGCGAAGCGAGAACGGAGCAGTCCAGCCCCGACTGCGCGGTCTCGATGGAGATCTGGTCGGCCCGGCTTGCGGCCAGCTCGGGCAGGAACGAGTAGCCCTCGGGCCGTTCGTGGATGATCGCGGCGTAGCCGAAGCACAGGTGCACGGCGGTCGTGCCGGTCACGCCCTCCAGCGCGCGGTTCACCACCGCCACCCCGTAGCCCTGCGCCTCCTGCGCCCGGGCCTGCAGGTACGGCTCGTCGAGCTGCACGATGTCGGCCCCGGCCGCGAACAGGTCCTTGACCTCCTCGTTGACCGCTGCGGCGTAGCCGAACGCGGCCTCCTCGCGGCTCGGGTAGTAGTCGTTCTGCGCCTGCTGGGCCATGGTGAACGGGCCGGGCACGGTCACCTTGACCGTCCGGCCGGTGTGGGCGCGCAAGAACTTCAGGTCGTCGACCTGCACCGGGTGGTGTCGCGAGATCGGGCCGACGATCCGGGGCACCGGGTTCGGGTTCCCGCTGCGGTCCAGCGCCGTGCCCGGGTTGTCGATGTCCACGCCGTCCAGCGCGGTCGCGAACCGGTTGGAGTAGCTCTCGCGGCGGATCTCGCCGTCGGTGATGACGTCGAGCCCCGCGTCCTCCTGCGCCCTGATCGCCAGGAGGGTGGCGTCCTGCTGAGCCTCCTCGAGGTGGCCGGGATCGACCCGCCACAGCTCCGTGGCCCTGACCCGGGGCGGGAACCGGCCGGCCAGCTTCTCCCGGTCGATCAGCCAGTCCGGCTGCGGGTAGCTGCCAACGAGCGAGGTCGGAAAGAGCATGGAAGGCCTCCGTTGCGCGTGCGCGTACGTCACCCTATGACGCCCCGGAGGCGAATGTTATGCCGGACTGAACACCTACGCCCGTACGCCCGGCCGGCCGGTGACCTCGGTGACCACCCGCCGGCGGGCCACGCTCAGCGGGCCGAGCCCGGACAGCGCCTCGGTGACCTGTCGGGCCAGCGCGGGCCCGGCCGACGTGGACTCGGCCAGGCCGATAGCGGACGCGCCGTGCAGCATGTCCGCCGCGATGTCGCCGGCCTGCGCGATGACGTACGCCCGGGCGCCGCGGTCGCGGGCCAGCCCGCACACGTGGCGGCTGTCCGGCGAGTCCGCCGCGCCGGCCACGAGCATCGCGTCGCACGCCGACGCGATCACCCGGATCGATTCCGCGCGGTCCGACGCGGCGTAGCAGAACCCGTCCGGATGCGGGCCGCGTACGGCCGGGAACCGCGACCGCAGCGCGGCGGCCACCGGCGCGGCGTCCTCCACCGGGATTCCGGGCTGCAGCAGGTAGGAGACCCGCCGCGCGTCCGTGACGCGCAGGGTCGCGGTGCTGCCGGGGCTGGAGACCACGGCCGTCCGCCCCGGCGCCTGGCCGGCGATGCCCGCCACCGCGCGGTGTCCCTCCTGGCCGATCAGCACCAGGTCGTCGCCGCGCTCGGCGAGCGCCCTGGCGTCGGCCTGCAGCCCGGCGACCAGCGGGCAGGTCGCGTCGATGACCTCCAGGCCGCGGGCCGCCGCCTCGGCGCGCACGTCCGCCGGGACGCCGTGCGCCGGGAGCACCAGCGCGGCCCCGGCCGGGACCTCGTCCAGCGACCTGGCGAAGACCGCGCCCTCTGCGGCAAGCCCGGCGATCGCGTCCGGATCGGCGGCGAGCTCCCCGTAGACGTACACGGCGCTGTTGCGGCCTGCCACGGCCGCCCGGACAGCGGCCAGCGCCTGCGTGGCGCCGTCGCACCACGGGCTGTCCGCTGCCAGCAGCCGCCGGGTCCCGGTCACCGCCGACCACTCCTCGACCGCCGCCCTTGCGGCGGCCACCGCGACCCGGTCCACCGGATTCGCCGCTGCGGCCAGGACGGCGGTGCCGCCGTCGCGCTGCGGGCAGGTGGCCAAGTACAGGGCGGCCCCGCCCCTGCGGTCGCCCGGGTCGGCGCACGGCCCGGCCGGGCCGAACGTGACCCGCGTGCCCTTGCGCCGCAAGGTGCCGCCCACCAGCGGGGCCGCCGGGCTGCGCAGCGGCCCCCGCACCGGGTCCCCGACCTCGGTCGGGACCAGCACCTCGCCGGGCGCCACCTGGGCGTCAGGCGCCAGTAACTCGCGCACCGTCGATCGGTTCATCGCCCGTCCATCCCGGGCCCGCGGCAGCCCTCGGCATTGACACCGGCCGCGGTGCCGTCGCCCCCCGATTGCCCCGAACTCGCCGACGGCACCGCGAAGCCGGCGAGAAGATCGTTCCCCGGCCAGTATCCCGTCTCGCTCACGGCCGTCTCAAGCTTCGGCAAGGTGCGTCGCGCAATCAGATAATTCCGATCTGAAAACATTTGATTTAACGCCCCGTCTCGGGGCAATCTGGCTGGTACAGGGTCGCCGCCGACCGGGCGCGACCAGCGGGGAAGGGGCCGCGCATGTCGGCAACCGATGAAGTGCTGGCGAATAACCAGCGATACGCCGAGTCGTTCCGCGGCCCGCTGCCGATGCCGCCAGGCCGTGGCCTGGCCGTCATCGCCTGCATGGACGCCAGGATCAATGTGTACGCGATCCTGGGCCTTTCCGAGGGCGAGGCGCACGTCATCCGCAACGCGGGCGGGGTAGTCACCGACGACGAGATCCGTTCCCTGGCCATCAGCCAGCGGCTGCTCGGCACTCGCGAGATCATCCTGATCCACCACACCGACTGCGGCATGCTGACGTTCACCGACGACGACTTCAAGGCGGCCATCCTGGAGGACACCGGGATCAAGCCGTCCTGGTCGGCCGAGGCGTTCAGCGACCTGGATGGCGACGTACGCCAGTCGATCGCCCGGATCAAGGCGAGCCCGTTCATCCCGCACACCAACGCCGTGCGGGGGTTCGTGTTCGACGTCGCGACCGGCAAGCTCAACGAGATCAGCTAGCCGGAGGCCCGAACAGAGGATTGGGGTAGGAAAGGTGGCGCATCTGCGTCTTTCCTACCCCAATCCCTCGAAGATCGCGGGCGGGTCAGGCGTCGGGGGTGTCGCCGCGGCCCTGCTGCTCGGC
>Ga0335072_10012386_pt1 | contig 12171 bp, 4 predicted proteins | sample Lox_Sample_21_FD_206725 | JGI IMG/M metagenome (GOLD analysis project Ga0335072, IMG submission 206725) | Soil microbial communities from Loxahatchee National Wildlife Refuge, Florida, United States - Lox_Sample_2.1 | ecosystem: Environmental > Terrestrial > Soil > Wetlands | place: USA: Florida...
TTTCGATTCGTCCGTGAGCCAGCCAGGCATATCGCACTAGAATTCGAGGCGCAATTGAAACGCCATCATGCGAGGACTGCTGTCGCCGCCGAGGCCCACTCCCAACAATCCCGTGGGAGGCGACGTCGTATACGTGAGGGCACCGAAGCCTGTCTGCGTAGATGGCTTGCCCGGTATTCCTGCCAATACGATGCTGGGTAATCCGAAATTTGGATGGTTGAAGACGTTGAAGAACTGGGCGTCAAAGCGCAGTTTGATGTGCTCCCTCAAGGGGAACCACTTCGTCAGGTAGAAGTCGCTCCATACGAAGTCGGGCCCGCGCAAGGCGTTGCGCGCGAGATTTCCGAACTGGCAATTCTGCGGATTATCACCACCGTTGCAGGCTCCCGTGCTCGGATCGACAGCGGAGACGAATGCGTCGGGGTTGAGCCATTGAATGGTTCCTGGCTGCGTGACTTCGGCGACTGAGTCGTGCTCGTACAAGGGCACGCCGGGCACAACGCTGGCGAACTGTGGACCTCCGCCCTGAAAAATTCCACCCGGAGCGCAGGGACTATTTGGATTGACGATTACACAGGCCGAATAAGGCGTGCTCAGAACAGAGAACGGAACTCCGCTATGCCAAAATGCTGTGCCGGACATTTGCCAACCGTTCAATGCGTATCCCAGCAGATGGTCATGCAGCTTCACAGGAAGCTGGTAGACGTACTGCGCGGTCAGATTGTGCCGCACGTCATAATCACAGTTTCCATAGTCGCGAGCGAGTTCGCCGGGCAGCGGCGAAAGGATTCCTCCGGCCGAAAACTGAAGAAACCCTCCGTTCGAGACGGTGTCGAGGCAGTGGCTCCAGGTGTAGTTTATTTGTCCCTGCAGTCCATGTCCCATTCGCTTGTTGGCCGTGAGTTGCAGCCCGTTGTAGTGGCTGTTTGCTCCAGTTGAAAACTGAGTGACCGCGCCGAACCGAGCGTCTGTGGGCTGCATGTATGGAAAAGGGGAAAAGCATCCTTGGCACACTGTCTGGTATCCGTTCGCCTGCGTGAGATAGGGTTGATTCACGGCACGAGTACCCACGTATTGCGCCTGAACGCTCGCAGTCGTTCCTATCTCGTGCTCCATGCCCAGACTCCATTGCATGAAATATGGTGCGTGCAGCGTCCCACTCGGCACCGCAGTGAGCGCAACTGGCGGCAGGCATGAACCTGGGTTTGCCAGCAGTGACCCACAAGATAGCTGCCCCTGCGCGAAGCCCGAACTGAATCTTTGATTGGCGGCAACCGTCGCATCCACAGCGCTGTTCGGCACTCCCGGCGCAAGCGCAGTTCCTCCCACGGTTCCGAGCAGACCGCCCTGGAATGTCTGCACATAAGGCGGATTCATCCCGATCAGGTCGGCTACCGTGCCGGGCAGAATGTCGCTGAAGAGACCGAATCCACTCCTGAGCACAGTTTTCGGCTCGATCTGCCACGCTATCGCGGTTCTCGGTTGCAGGATCGCGAACGGTGTCGATGAGAACAGGTGCCCGAGATGGGTTTGAATGGCGTCGCTGAGCGGCTCATTCAGGTTGTGCGCAATCGAATAAAACGAACCTTGCAGGCGGGCTATTTCATGGTGCGGATTCAACGGATTCGAATTGAAGGTATCGCGTAAACCCAGCGTCCACGTCAGCTTCTTCGTGATCTTCCATGTGTCCTGCGCGTAGAGATCGATATTCAGGAAATTGAATGGCTCGTTGGCATAGCTTGGGAACGTCTTCGTCGCCGTAGAGGCCACTCCGTAAATGAACTGCGGCAAGTCGGTGTACGTCACCAGGGGCACGCTGCCTTCGCCAAAGTCGTAGTCGTTCAATCGAAAAACGCGGATGTTTGTTCCGACCCTGATCTCGTGCGATCCGTAACTCCACGCCAGATTGTCGTTAATGAAGAAACGGGAAGCCTTTCGTCCTTGAAGCCACGTATTATCGAGACCGCCAATTGTCGTAAACGGCGCGTTGGCACCGCTGCCCTGCAGCACGATTGGAAAAGCTGATAGCGTCTTCTGAAAATTACTGGGCGCGAACAGGCTGGAATACCACGAAAAGGCAGGATTAAAGTAGTTCACAAGATTCTGTGAAAAGACGTGCGTGTAACCCGTCGCGAACGAATAGAGCGGCTGGGGGGAAATAGAATCGAACAAAGGGTTGATGGGGTCAGTCCACGCTGCCTGCAATCCAGTGTCAGCCTGAAAGCGAAACCATGCAGTATTGTTTGTGCTGATGTTGTAGTCGATCCGGGCTGTCTGTACCTGCTCATGGTCATCGCTGGAGTGTGAAACGCTTTGCCGATTGGCACAACCGTCGCCGTTCGGGATCGCGCCGGAAGCCGAAGAACCACCCGCGTTGAAAGGGCATCCCAGAACCGCAAGCGGAACGCCCGCGGTATTTCCGTACAACGAAAACATGTTCTGGTAAAACGGCACCTGTTGCGGCGCTGGCGCGTAGGTTGATCCAGTGATCGGGTCAGTTCCACCGATCGGAAGCTGCTTCAGTACGTATTTCTGGAAAGCAGGAGTTGCGACCGTGGCGGGCGTGACGATGGGCAGGGCGATCCGCACCCATTCGCTGTCGAAAAAGAAAAACAGCTTGTCGTGGAGAATCGGCCCGCCCAGGCTGCCCCCGAAGTGGTTCACAGTCGAACGCGGCTTGTGGTTCCCCGGTGTGGCATTCGTAAAATAGTCTGCCGCATTAAGAATCGAACCGTTCCACAGTTCGTACAGGTTCCCGTGGAATTTGTTGCCTCCCGATTTCGTCACATAGTTGACCTGTGACGCTCCGTACCTTCCTTGATCGACCGAATAGGAAAGCGTGTTAACGGTCACCTCTGAGATCGAATTCAGACCCAAGACAAGGTTAGTAGAGAGACCACTGTTCAGATTTGTCAGCGGATCATTCGTTTCGAGTCCGTCCACAATGTAGCCATTCGAGAGCGCGGGCAATCCGTTGAACTCTACGTTTCCATATCCGTTCGTGCTGCCGACGAAATCATTCCCGCTTCCCGCCGTGTTGATGAGAGCTCCCGGGGCGAACTGCAAAGGATAGGTCAGGTCGCCGCCGGGGTTCGGCAGGTTTTCGAGCGCTGGTGCAGCCAGAGTTGTTGAAGTATTTGCGTTGCTGGGATTAATAATGGGAGCTTGTGAACTGACTTCTACCGTTTGACTCGAGTGAGCGATCTTCAGCGTGAAGTTTACAGTTTGTTTCTGCCCAAGACCCGAGAAGACGTTGTTCGCCGTCTGCGGCTCAAAACCTTGTGATTCGATCTCGACCTTGTATACGCCCGGCTTTAGCTGCGGGAAATTGAACCGTCCGGTTTGGTCGGTCTTCACGCTACGCTTCGAGCCCGTATCGAGACTCGTAATGGTGACGGTTGCACCGGCAACCATCGCTCCCGTGGAATCTGCAGCCTGCCCCTGAATCGCGCTCGTGGTCTCACCCTGCGCTAATGCCTGGATGGAGAAAAGGCAAAATATGGCGATGCATAGGAAAGAACGGCAAAGTTGCATTTAAAACCCCACAACCAGATCGCCGGTCAAATGCAGACGCATTAATCGTGGCTGATGCTCCATAGTTAATCATAGTTAACCTCGAAAAGTCCAGCGCGATTGGCAGTCCACTGCCAACCCAGCATGAAAAACACGCTCGTAAAGTGTTGGGTGTCGCTGTCAGCAAAGCGCTCGAGCCCCCAACCATGTGCTGGGCTTTTTTGTCGGCCGACTGGAAGGTGACTCGGATGATCTCGGAGGGCGCGAAGTAGCCCCAGGAACAGGTCCCCGCAACTAGTCCCACTTATACCCTTGGATTTTGATCATTATTCTGAACTTTCGCCTTCACGCCGCTTGCGCTAGGACCGCTTCCGCTCGCTTCGCTGACCTTCTCTGCCGCAACCGCAGCATCGGTTGCTCGACCAGATGGTATGAGGCAGTCGCCATCGCCAGCGCGAAGAACGCGTAATACCACGGTCGCGGATGCGTTCCGAAGACAAACAATTGCTGCCACAAATACAGACTGTAGCTGACCTTCCCCAGCCAAACCATGGGAGCGACATTCAAGAACCGATATGGCCTGCGCACAACATGCAGCAGCACTCCCGCAATGCATACGTGCATCAACGGCCACAGCCCGAACATTAGCAGCGCCGTCATATGAAAACGAAGTTGTCCCATATAAACGGGAACCAGCGCGATCGGCAGAACCATCACGAGCGCCCATCGCGATTGGATTATCGACGTCGGGTGCCACATTTCTCGCGCCCAAGATTTCACAAAAGAAACTGCGCGAGAAGTCGGCGTTTCGGTGGTCGGGTGCCCCATTTCTCGCGCCCCGCCTGCGCGAGAAGTGGGGATTTTCATTGCGTGTTCGATCACTGCCAGCAAGCATCCGATGGCCAGCACGTCCGCAACCGCCGGAAACGTTTCATCCGCGCGCCCATGCAGCCCGATCAGGTGGCACAGGATGCGATAAACGGGCGCGAACCCGATCACTCCAATCAAAATGCCGATCCGATGCCGGTGCCATTTCTTTAATATGCTCGGCCACAGAAAATAGAATTGCTCTTCGACGCTGAGCGACCAAAGATGCCCAAGAAACCAGGGATGATAGAAGTCGAAATTCGCCACGTAGAACGCCGCTGCCAGCATGTGATACCACCGCAGGTCTTGCCGGAAAATCACGAACACCGGCAGCATAAAAACAATCGCAGCGGGAAGAATCCTGTAAGCCCGTCGCGCATAAAATTCGCCGAGTCTTATCGTTGATCTTGTCTCGTACTCCGTCAGCAGCAGCGTCGTGATCAAATATCCTGAGATGATGAAGAAAATCCTGACTCCCAGATTTGCGAATGCCCCCGCAATATCGGAGTGATACCGCAACTCCGCCCAGTGCCCCACCAGTACCAGCGATATCGAGATCGCGCGCAAGCCATCGAGCGACGCAATGCGATTCATGCGCGCAGATTAGCAATCGCGCCAGCGAATTCTCAGTGACACACAACCCGAATCGTTCAGAATTTTTTCGCGGATTTCCCGACCTGGGACCGCTCCTCGCCAAGCCTCAACTTGGTGAACAGCACGCACCTGGAAAGCGCCTCCGCATGGTATAATGACAGCAGTTTCCCAGGGACATAACATCCTGTAAATACAAGCAGTTACAAACGCCTTGCCGGTTTGAACTCACGGCTGAAGGCTGACAGCTGAGAGCTGAAAACGAATGCCTGACGACCAAAATCCAGAACTACCTTTAACTCCTCCGCCTCCGGGCAGCCAAGGTCCCGGCGCGCTGAACATTCAACCCGTCAACATTGAAGAGGAGATGCGCCGTTCGTATCTCGACTATTCGATGTCGGTGATCATCGGCCGCGCCTTGCCCGATGTCCGCGACGGCCTCAAACCCGTCCACCGCCGCATCCTCTACACCATGCAGCAGATGGGATTGCAGCCGAATCGGGCCACGCGCAAATGCGCGCGCATCGTCGGCGACGTGATGGGCAAGTACCATCCGCATGGGAACCTCGCGGTCTACGACGCGCTGGTGCGGCTCGCGCAGGATTGGTCGATGCGCTACCCGCTGATCTTCGGCCAGGGAAATTTCGGATCGATTGACGGCGATCCGCCCGCAGCCGACCGTTACACGGAAGCGAAGCTGGCGCAGGTCGCGACTCCGCTGCTCGAAGATCTCGACAAGGAGACGGTCGACTTCCGTCCCAACTACGACGGCAACGAGATCGAGCCTGACGTTCTTCCCGCGCGTATTCCCAATCTTTTGATCAACGGATCGGACGGAATCGCGGTCGGCATGGCGACGAAGATTCCGCCGCACAACCTGACCGAAATCGTTGATGCCGCGATCACGCTGATCAACAATCCCAACGCACAACTCGCCGAGATTCTGAAATTCGTCCTGGGCCCGGACTTTCCGACCGCCGGCATCATTCACGGACGCGCTGGAATTTTCGAGGCCTATCGCACGGGCCGCGGCCGCTTCATGATGCGGGCCAAAGCCGCGATTGAAAACATCACCAAGGATCGCCAGGCGATCATCGTCACCGAAATTCCCTATCAGGTGAACAAAGCCGTCCTGATCAAGCGCATCGCGCAACTGGTCAACGATAAAGACATCGAAGACATTTCCGACGTTCGCGATGAAAGCGACCGCGATGGCATGCGCATCGTCATCGAACTCAAGCGCGGAGCCGAACCGCAAATCGTTCTCAACCAGCTTTTCAAGCACACGCAGATGCAGGAGAGCTTCTCGATGATCCTGCTGGCGGTGGTCAATGGACAGCCGCGGGAAATGGGGCTGATCCAGGCTATCAAGTACTTCATTGAACATCGCATCGATGTTGTCCGCCGGCGCACCGCCTACCTGCTTGCCAAGGCGAATGATCGCGAGCACATTCTCGAAGGCTACAGTACCGCGCTCGATCATCTCGACAATGTGATCGCCATTATCCGCGGCAGTTCGAACCGCGCCGACGCCCGCGAGAATTTGGTGCTCTACTTCGGCGGCAAGAAGATCGACATCAACACCACCGGCCGGGCACCGAAGCTCGATGCGGAAAAGCCATTCACTGCCAAACAGGCTGATGCGATCCTCGAATTGCAATTGCATCGCCTGACCAAACTTTCCATCGATGAAATCGCGAACGAATTAAAGCAAGTGCGCGACAGCATCGCCGAATACGAGTCGATATTGGCATCCGAAAAGAAGCTGCGCACGGTCATCATCAAGGAACTCGAAGAAGTGAAGAAACTCTACGGCGACGAGCGCCGCACCCGCATCGAAGACGAGGCCGCCGAGATCGTTCTCGAGGACCTGATTGCCGATGAGCAGGTTGCGGTGACCGTCAGCCATTCCGGCTACCTCAAACGGACCCCGATTTCCACCTACCGCATGCAGCGCCGCGGAGGCACCGGCCGTACCGGCATGAAGACCCGCGATGAGGATTTCGTTGAGCATCTGTTTATTGTCTCGACTCACGCCTACATTCTGATTTTCACGAACACCGGCCGCGTGTACTGGCTGAAAGTTTATGAAATTCCCGATGTAAGCGCCGCCGGCAAAGGCAAGCACATCGGAAACCTCGTTGGCCTTCAGCCTGGAGAAGCGCTCAAGACCATCGCCGCCGTGCGCAATCTGGAAGAAGAAAACAAGTACGTCTTCTTCGCCACCCGCAACGGCACCGTCAAAAAATCGGAGGTGCGTGAGTTCATGCACGTCCGCTCCAACGGCATCAATGCGATCGGGATCGAGGAAGGCGACGAACTCGTGGCCTGCCGCGTGACCGACGGCAACCAGATCATCTTCCTCGCCTCGCACGAAGGCATGGCCGTGCGCTTCGATGAGAGCCATGTCCGTCCGATGGGTCGCGCCGCTTACGGCGTTCGTGGCATTGATCTTGGAAAAGGCGATTACGTGGTCGGCATGGCGACGACGACCAAACCCGGCGCACCACCCGCCAGGGAGAAGCCAGCCGAAGGCGAGCCGGAGGCCATCGACGAAGCCATCAAGGGCGACCTGATCTTGTCCGTTACCGAAAACGGATTCGGCAAGCGCACGCCGGCCGACGAATATCGCCTGATCAATCGTGGTGGCAAGGGCGTGGTCAACGTCAAGACAACCGAGCGCACCGGCAAAGTCGTCGGCATTGCACAGGTCGACGAAAATTCGCAGGTCATTCTGATCAGCCAGTACGGAAAAATCATCCGCATGGATTCGGCGACGATTCGCGAAACCGGACGAAACGCACAGGGCGTCCGCCTGCTGCAGATGGAACCCGGAGATCGCGTCGCCGCAGCAGTGGTCATTCCTCCCGACGAAGAAGCGAACGGTGGAAATGGCGGGACGCTGATCCAGTAGCTCTTGTGTAGGGCGGACGCCCTCGTCCGCCCCGAGTGCCCCACCCTTCGCGCGCTTGGCACTCCACGGGACGTTCCTTGCTTCCCACTCTTTTCCAGGAGACGCGAGAGCATTCGATGCCAATCTTTTCCACACCCCCTTTTGTGACATCTGCCCTTGTCTTCCGCAGCCAAACTCCGCAATCATCGCGGAGGCCGTCACCCTCGCGAAACGCGAAATCGTTCGGCTCTAAGTCCTTTGTTTCACGGATTTTAGTATCTAAGTTCTTTGAAAGACGTATTTTGCCGGGAATTTCGCCCTAACTCCATGATTCCAAAGATTCGGGGGGGAGGGGGGAGGGGGGATACCCACAATCCCAAATAATTCTCGGATTGGGACGGGGACTCCAACCACGGGAATGACAGGGAGGGGTTGGCGCCTGCGACCTCAGGCGCTAAAGCGCGGTTGTTTTTTTAGCTGGCTCAGTGGCACGAGTGAACTCGCGCCCTTCCCGATTCTCTTCGCCGACTCTGGCCGCGCACGATCGTAGGGATTCTTCGATTCGCGCTCGCGAATGCTTGCGCTCGCTCAGAATGACATGGCTGCCCGGACGCGAAGGCATGGTGCGTTGTGCGTTGGATCTATTGGCCGACGCGCATGGGAGCGAGATTGAGGCGGCCTGGGGCCTTTTTTCTGGCTGCTTCTCCGGCGTACACGAGGTCAAGTCCGCCATCAGAATGTGAAGATGCTTCGGCGAGAGTATCGGCGAGGGCGCGATAGGCGCGGCTGATTTCCGAGGCGTTCTCCTGCACGACGACCGGAGTTCCATGGTCAATCGCCGGAGAGACGGACTGGTAGGCGTTGGGTAACTTCGACAGAACTTTGCAGTTGGTGACTTGCTCGACATCTTCGTCGGTGAAGCCGGGAATTCTCTTGTAACGGTTCAGCACAACGCGCAAGCGGTCGCGGCCGGTACCTTCTTCGAGGAAACTGTGGATGCGAGCGGCGCTCCAGAGAGAAACGACGTCGGTCTGCGTGACCATGAGAACGGCATTGGAAAGATCGGAGAGCAGGCGCGTGGTGGGATCGAGGCGGCTGGAAGCGTCGACGACTACAAAACGGTAGTGATTCACCAGCAGATCGAAAAGGCGGGCGAGTTCGCCGGGAGTGGGCTCCGTGGGATAAGGCTGCTGCGATCCGGCGAGCAGATGCAAACCTTCTTTGGTCGGCGACATGAGGCCGTCGAGCAGAGAAACATCCATGCGGTGAAGGTTCTGCAGCGCATCAACGACGCCGAATTGCGGGCGCAGATTCAAGTGCAGAGCCGCATGTCCCACGGGAGCGAAATCGACGAGAACGACGTCGCCGTGAGATTGCTGCAGCGAGACGGCAGTATTGACGGCAGTTGTGGTGCAGCCTGAACCTCCCTTAGCGCTGAGGAAGGTGAAAATGCGGGCCTTGCCTGCGGTTCCGGGAGCGCGGGTGCGAGCGGAGCTGAAACGAGTCAACGCTTCCAGCAGCGCATCGGAACCTGCGTTATCGTCGAGGTACTCGATGGCGCCAGCACGCATCGTGGCGACGATGTTGGCGGGCTTGGTCATCTCGCCATTGGCGAAGATTCCAATCTGCTGAGTGGTGGCGCGAATGAGTTCGACGGTGCGAACAGCCCGCTGAGGATCGTGGGTAGTGATGTCGATGAGGACGACTTCGGCGCGGGAGTCCTGCAACTGGCGCAGGATCACGTCAGTGGGGCCAAGCGGGAAGCCAACGTTGGTGAATACGGCCTGTCCCAGGCGCGTGGCTTCCAGTCGAGTTTGCAGAACAGACAGTCGGTCGCGGTCCTCGGTCAGGAGGGCGACGGCAATCCCATGCATAGCGCGGTTCTCGCTGCTTTCTCTCGGTGTTTGCATGTTAGAAAGAGAAAGTACTCTCCGCCAAGTGACTCAGGTAACCGCCTGAGACCGCACTCAGAGCTTGAGCAGCGCGAGCATCCGCACTTAAGCCGCGCAGCTCCCCGGTGGCAACAATTAGGGGAGGCATACTTCGTGGAACTGTTAGGAAGTTTACGCCTTGGTGTATCCGCTGCCAAGGCGTAATGCGCGAAAAAAATGGGTTAGCGAATTTGGATGATGCCGTCCGCTGGTCGTGGTTGCGGAGGAGGCTAGCGAACGCGGGAAGGCTCCGCATTTAACGGCTGCGGACCTGGGTGTAACGCTGACAAACGGGTGAAAGAAGCTGAGGATTCGGAAGGATCAGAAAGATATTCGTATCCTTCGAAGCGAACGGCGACGCCGATTTTCGCTTCGGGATAGCTTGGATTGGCGACACATTGCGAAGGAGAAATCGGCTTGAGGACGCGTAAGACGCGGCCACGGCAACGCACGCGCATGCTCTCGCCCAAGGTAATTTCCGAGGGCATTTTCAGTGTGATTTCAATCTCGATGCCTTCTTCCAGCGGCACGTCGGTGAAGAAGAAGACTCCACGCGAGCTGAGGTCCTGGGTGAAGCCAGCACCTTCGATCGCGTTTGCCGGCTGGCGTAATGCCAGCGGAAGGAGGTATGGAAACCTTTGACCGGCGCGGCGTTCGACTCGAACTGGAGGAGTAGTCATGATAGCTATGCAGCCGGTACCGCGACGCCGGGACAGAGCGTACGGGTTACTTTAGCTCAGGTTTTCGTGGAAAAGAAGTTACAAGTTAGTTACAGCGAAGGATTTGTTCCCAAAATGGTCATTCGCTTGCACTTCGGTGCGATCGCGGCTGGCGAGAAGCAGGTGGGTTAGTAGTGGGCTGTGGAAAACTCTGCGAGACGGCGCATTGGCTCTCCAAATTTTTGGTGCGGCGTGAGCTTGCAGTCATCTGACTTTATACTGGTCGTCAACCCTTCAGAGAGTCCAAGCGAGAAACTGTGGCCGAGTCGGAGAATCCCATAGCAGGTGCAGCGCCCGCGGAGAGTGCTGCGCGGGCCGCAGAAAACAGATCGCGTTGGCAGGCAGCCGGGCGCGCACTGCGGCATCGCAATTTCCAATTATTTTTCAGTGGACAGTTGATTTCGCTGATTGGCACGTGGATGCAGACCGTGGCGCAATCGTGGCTGGTTTACCGGATGACTGGCTCGGGATTGCTGCTGGGATCGGTCGGCTTTGCCAGCCAGGTTCCCGTCTTTTTGGTTGCTCCGATTGGAGGGATCACCGCGGATCGGATGAACCGGCAACGGGTGGTGATCGCGACGCAGACGGCGTCAATGATTCTGGCGTTTATTCTTGCGGCGCTCACGCTGATGCACGTCGTGCAGGTATGGCACATTTTTGTCCTCGCAGCATTGCTCGGCGTGGTGAATGCGTTTGATATTCCCGGGAGGCAGGCGTTTCTCGTCGACATGGTCGGCAAAGACGACTTGATGAACGCGATCGCGCTGAATTCGTCGATGTTCAACGGAGCGCGCGTGCTCGGTCCGGCAGTCGCGGGTGTGCTGGTGGCAAGATTTGGCGAAGGATGGTGTTTCTTTGCCAATGGCGTGAGTTACATCGCGGTGATCGCGGGATTAATGCTGATGCGCGTGCAAATTCCGGTTAGAGCACTGGCGCATAGCTCGCCGATCGAGCACATCATGGAGGGATTTCATTTTGTAAATCGAACGGCGCCGATTCGAGCGCTGCTGCTGTTGTTGGGGCTGGTGAGCGCGGTGGGCATGCCTTACACGGTGCTGATGCCGATTTTCGCGGACAAGATTTTGCATGGCGGAGGACTGCAGTTCGCGAATCTGATTGGCTCCCATGATTTGGGCGCAGTGCGACTGGGAATTCTGATGGGAGCGGCTGGAGTCGGAGCACTGCTGGGCGCGCTGACACTAGCGGTGCGTTCGGGCGTGAAAGGACTGGCACGATGGGTGACGGTATGTTGCGCGGGATTCGGCGTGAGCCTCGTTCTGTTCGCGTTCTCTAAGTCGTTCTGGCTTTCGGTTCTGCTGCTGCTTCCGGTGGGATATTTCATCATGCTGCAGATGGCGTCATCGAACACGCTGATTCAGGTGATGGTGCCTGACGAACTGCGCGGGCGCACCATGGCGGTGTACTCGATGATGTTCATGGGCATGGCCCCGCTTGGGGCTTTGCTGGGCGGAGCATTATCAGACAGGTTAGGAGCGCCGCTGACCGTAGCGATTGGCGGGTTAGCATCTGTTGTGGGAGCGGTGTGGTTTGGGATGCATCTGCCGAAAATTCGCGTGGAAGCGAGAAAGCTGATCCTGGCGCAGCAGATGGCGGGCGGGCAGCCGGCCGAAGCAGAATTAACATCGTCGTTGACGAA
>Ga0335072_10012387_pt1 | contig 12171 bp, 10 predicted proteins | sample Lox_Sample_21_FD_206725 | JGI IMG/M metagenome (GOLD analysis project Ga0335072, IMG submission 206725) | Soil microbial communities from Loxahatchee National Wildlife Refuge, Florida, United States - Lox_Sample_2.1 | ecosystem: Environmental > Terrestrial > Soil > Wetlands | place: USA...
GCTCACGCACGGATTCACCACGATCCGTGATCTCGGCACGGAAGGCGCTGGCTATTTCGATGTCGGCCTGCGCGATGCCGCGCGCGAGGGCGTTGTGCCGGGCCCGCGGATGCTAGTGGCCGGGCCGGCCATCCGGTCGACCGGCCGCTACCCGGTGCCTGGTCAGCAGCACAGCATGACGTTCCCGGTCGGCATAGACAGCTGCACCGGCGCTGCGGCCTGCCGTGAGACCGTGCGAACCCAGATCGCCTACGGGATCGACTGCCTGAAGATCTACGTCAGTGAGCGCTTCGACGAGCCCGCCGGCGAGGAGGACTATCCAGACGGCCCCCTGGTGTGGACCGAGGAGGAGGTAGCGGCCCTTGTCGACGAGGCACACCGGCAGGGCATCAAGGTAGCGGCCCACTCGCTGACCCTCAGCGGGGCAAGGATGGCCGTCGCCGCCGGAGTTGACTCGATCGAGCACGGCTTCGCCATCTCGCCCGATCTCGCGGCGGACATGGCCGCCCGGGGCACGGCCCTGGTGCCGACTCTCCTGGTGACCCGTGAGCATGCCGCGCACGGGTCGCACATCTCCGAGCTGGTGCGGGCCGCCCATGACCGGTCCTTCGTCAACTGCCTGGACGCTGGGGTGCGGATCGTGCTCGGCACCGATGTCGGCGGGTTCGAGTGGACCAGGGTGTCGGAGGCCGAGGAGTTCACCCTGATGACCAGGCTGGGAATGTCCGCAGCGGATGCGCTGCGGTCGGGCACGCTGTGGGCCGCTGAACTGCTCGGGCTCGCCGGAACGGCCGGGTTCATCGAGCCGGGCGCGGCCGCAGACATCGTGGCAGTCGCCGGTGACCCGCTGCAGGACATCGAGTGCCTGCAGCAGGTGGAGCTCGTTATCCAGGCCGGTCTGATCGCCTGGGACGGACACCACCTCACCTGGAACTGGCCCGGCACAACCGCATAACGCACTCACTTACCTGCCAACCGCGGTGGGCCAGGACTGTTTCCAGCCGGACCCACCGCGGCGCCCTGTGTCAGCCCCGGAAGGCCAGCGCGTGCGGCCAGGCGGTGTAAGCGGCGCCTACTGCTAGGTAGCCGTCCTTGCCATGCGGGACGACCTGACCAAAGCCGTTGGCGTTGGCCACCGTCTTGACCTTGCCGGGAACACCACTGGTAACGGGAGCCACGACGCCGGAGGAGTACCCGTGCCTACCCGGTGTCCCTGCTCCGGTAACGACGCACGAGGCAGCGGAAGCGCATCCCACGCCGTACAGGTATTCCGTGCCCTTGACGACCGTCGTGGTGCCGGCCGCGCCGTTAACGAGCGTGCCGACGATGCCCTGCTCGGTGCTGTTCTCGCCGACGGCCATGCAGTTGCCGACGCTGGTGCAGTCGATGCCGTTGACGTACCAGGCGTCAGGGATGGTGACCGCCGCGCCGGGCTGCCCACTGGCGATCGGGACGATCGACGGGTTGTAGTTCACCAGGCCAGCGGCGTAACACTCGGTATGCGAAGCGCAGGAGATCGAGTTGAGCCACTCGCCGCCGCCCGTCACCTCGACGGGGGCACCGGCCTTCCCGGAGGCAATCGTCGTCACCGCGTCGGCGTCGTTGGCGTTGTCGTAACCGACCGCGTAGCAGGTGCTTGCAGTCGGGCAGGATATCCCGTACAGGCCGATGAAGGCGGGCAGGCCGGTCACCTTAGCTGCCTTGCCATTCACGATCGAGACCAGGACCGCCTCATCGGAATTCAGTGCGCCGAGCCCAACCGCGTAGCACTGCTTACCGGTCGTGCATGACACCGACTGCAGGTTCGACGTTCCCGCGACCACCCGGGCGGGCTTGCCAGGGGCGACTACGACGCCCTGGCCACTGGCGTTCTGCCCGACCTCGAGAACCGGGGCCGAACTCCCGGAGCCGATCCTGGCGATGCCGTTGACCGAGATCGTGCCGCGGATCGCCGCAACGGCATGCGGCGTGTCCCCGGTGATGCCGACAGCCGCGCCCACCGAGACGGGGTGGGCCGGACGCGACGAAACGCCCGGACGGCTGGAGACTAGCGCCTTGCCGAGGGTGCCGTTCTTGGCGTCGGCCGCGTTGGCGAGGTAGGGCAGGTCGTAGGCCTTCTCGATCGAGCGCAGCACGCCAGATGTGTTAATCGGGGTGTTGACGGCGCCCATGCCGCGAGTGTGCGCGGAGACGACGATCATCGGGATCTGGCCGCCGCTAGAGCCGTTGATGCCGCCGGCGTCGTTATAGCCCGTGTCATAGAGAATCACGATCTGGCCGCCCTCGCGGTACCAGGAGGTGTCCATGATCTTCGGCAGCTCACCGTTGAGCCAGCTGTCGCCCGAGGCCATCGTGCCGTTGTCGCCGCCGCTGCCCACCAGGTCCGGAACGACCCACTGGAAGTCCGCAGCCTTCGACGACTTCAGGTTCGACAGGAGGTCACCGAACCCGGAGATGTGCGAGCACTGCTGCTTGAAGTTCTTGAAGTACCGGAAGGCGTTGTGCCAGTACGGGTAGTTCCCGCTCCCATCGCCCTGGTAGCACCCCGAAGGGTCACCCTGGTAGTACGCGTTCCAGGAGATCTTGGCCTTCTCGAGCTGGTCTACCAGCGTCGTGTTCGTGTAGTTGCTGCAGTTCGCCTGCGTGATGTCGCAGTCTTCGTCGGGGCCGGGGTCGGTACCAGACAGCAGATCAAGATAGTTCGGCAGGCTGGGGTACTCATAGCCCCACGCCTTAGTGAAGTCGGCGTACTCGTGCGCGATCTGGTTCAGATACGGCATCGCCGCGGAGCCGGCGAACTGGCTGTAGTCCGTGTTCTCCATCATGATCGTCATAATGTGCGGCGGCGGCGCATGCCTGGAGGCCGACTGCGCGGTCAATTGCGAAGCTGTGCCGGCGACTGCGGGGGTCGCGCTCGCAAGACCCGCCATGCCGGCGACGCCGGCAACCAGGCTGGCGGTCGCCAGGACCGTCCGGCCGCGCTTGCCGATGTGCAGATTCCTCATGAATGCCCTTCCGTAACGTCAGTGACCTCTCGACGCTAGGAGAGCAAGGTGTCAGGACGGCGACATGCGGGTTTCCGCCAGGTGGCCTGGCCCTCAATTGATTTTGGCTGGCATGGGAGACACCTCACGGCCCAGGGGAGCGACAGCGGTGTGCGGACATGGGGCATGATGAGCGGTGGCTCAGGAGGGAGTGTCTGATGATCGGCACGTTGCGGACGGTAGTGCTCGACGCACCCGACATCCGGCGGCTCGCGGCGTTCTACGCCGCTCTCGGCGGGTGGACTGAGCAGGATGCCGACGACGACTGGATCACGCTGGAGACCGGGGACGGGTGGCGCATCGCCGCTCAGCTCAGTCCCGGCCACGTGCCGCCGCGGTGGCCCGATCCGGCCTACCCGCAGCAGGCGCACCTCGACCTGCGCGTGCCGGACCTCGACGCCGGCTCGGCGCGGGCGGTCGACCTGGGTGCCGGGCTGTTGCGCAAGAACGAGAACTGGTACACGCTGGTCGACCCGGCCGGTCACCCGTTCGACCTGTGCCTGTTCCCGGCCAAGCAGGAGACCACGCTGATGGGCGTGATGCTCGACTGCCCGGACGCCAGGGAGCTGAGTACGTTCTACGCCCAGCTCCTCGGCAAGCCCGTCACCTACGAGGGCGAGGGCGTGGCGATGATCGGCGAGGACGGGGCGCAGCCGGTGATGTTCCAGCAGATCACCGACTACCACGCGCCGCGGTGGCCCGACCCCGCGTATCCGCAGCAGTTCCACCTCGACGTCACCGTCGACGACGTCGACGCGGCCGAGGCGGCGGTGCTGAAGCTCGGTGCCACCTCGCTGTCCTCCCGCGGGGAGAACTGGCGGGTCTACGCCGACCCGGCTGGCAAGCCGTTCTGCCTCTGCTGGGACTAGTACTCAAACCAGCGCGAGAACGTCAGAGCTTACGGATCTTAACGGCGGTGCCGTAGGCACAAATCTCGGTCCAGTTGCCGCCCATCTCCGACGTGTCGAAGCGCATGGCGAGGACGGCATTTCCGCCCTTGGCCTCCGCCTCCTGCACCATTCGCTGCATGACCTCCTCCCGGCTGTTGGCCAGGTTCTTGGTCATTCCGCGAAGTTCGCCGCCCGCCAGCGATTTGAAAGCGGCTCCGAACTGCTACCCGACGTTCCGGCTTCGCACAGTCAAGCCGAATACTTCGCCAAGAACCTCGGTGATTTCGTATCCAGGGATGTCATTCATTGTTGAAATCAACATGCTGCTCTCCAATGACCGGTAATCGTAGATTTGACAGGCTCAGGCGTCGCGGCGCGCAATCACCACTCCAGCCGCCAGCAGCGCACCTGCTGGCCAAGCGATGAGCACCAGCATCGACGTTCCCGGTGAGAACGGGCCCGCATGCGGGTGCAGGGCCACCACCTGGGAGACGGCGAATGCCATAGTGAACCTTCCGATGTCGTCCTTCCCGGGGGACGGCAGGAAAAGGCACAAGCCGGCGATCAGGTAGATGACCACAAGCGTGGCTGTGATCGCGCCTGCCGTGTGCCGGATGATGGCGGCCAAGCTTAGCGCGGTCAGGTGTTCGCGCTCGAGGATCGTGCGACCAGACGCGAAAAATCAGAGCCGGCCCGCCGTGCGTGCCACCTGCTCCAGCCCGGCCCGGTAGTCGTCCCACCAGGCCTGGTCATTCGAAGGCAAGTTGGTGCTGTCTCGACGCAGGCCCGCCAATCCGTCGATGAGCTCCCTGACGATGTCCGCATGGCCCGCATGCCGGTGGGTCTCGGCGATCATGTGGACTCCGATCCGGTGCAGGTCCACCTCCGAATGCTCACCTGGCCACCACGGGACGTGGCCGACGGCGTCGAGCTCTAGCGCCTCGAACGTCTCATCGGCATGAGCCCAGGCCTTGCGGTACCAGCCGAGGATGTAGTCGCGTGTCTCGTCTGCGGTCGCCGACATGTCACTCATTGGCTCGCGTTCCAGCAGTTCATCATCTGTCCAGGGCGGAGGGTCGGCCAGCGGCCGCCCGAAGGTGTCCCCGAAGTACCCGATCTCGCAGCCGCTCAGGTGCTTGACGAGGCCGAGCAGATTGGTGCCTGTCGGCGTCAGCGGGCGGCGGATGTCGTACTCCGACAGCCCATCCACTTTCCACACCATGGCGTCCCTGGCCTGCTGGAGGTAACGGCGCAGATCTGCTTTCTGATCCGAGATCGTCATGCGCGCTATTGTGCCAGCCGGGTCCGACAACGGGGTCAGTGCGCTCCAGCCCGCTAAGCGCCGTGCCGAACGGCCGCGGCGGGTCCCACGCGGAGATGGGGAGGTAGCTACCCGGCGGGAGCGCGCCCAGGAGGCCGGGGACGATCTCATACCGTCGACTGCGGGCCCGGCGTCAGACGGAGTCGGAGGCGCCTGCGATGACTAGGCCGGACTCGTAGGCGAGCACGACTGCCTGGGCGCGATCACGCAGGTCGAGCTTGGTCAGGATGCGGCCGACGTAGGTCTTGGTGGTCTGCACGGCGATGACGAGGGTGTCGCTGATCTCCGCGTTGGACAGGCCGCGGGCGATCAGCCTCAGCACCTCCGTCTCCCGCTGGGTCAGCGCGTCGAGGGCGGGAGGAGACGACGGCTCCGCGCGCGGGCGGCGGGCGAAGTCGGCGATGAGCCGCCGGGTGACCGACGGCGCAAGCAGCGCGTCCCCGCCCGCGACGACGCGGACGGCGTGCACGAGCTCGGCGGCAGTGGCGTCCTTGAGCAGGAAGCCACTCGCCCCGGCCCGCAGCGCCTCGTACACATAGTCGTCGAGGTCGAAGGTGGTCAGCATGAGCACCCGGGGTCCGGCCCATGCCGCCGGGCGAATCCCGGTCCCGCGGGGGCCATCGCTCGCCGCGCCGCGCAAGATCTCACGGGCCGCCTGGAGCCCGTCCAGCACCGGCATCCGCACGTCCATCAGGACGACGTCCGGCTGCAGCTGCCGCGCCTGGTGCACCGCCTCGGCTCCGTTGGCTGCCTGGCCGACCACTTGCAGGCCGGGCTGCGCGGCGAGCACGGCGGCGAAGCCCTCGCGCACCATCGCCTGGTCGTCGGCGACAAGGCAGCGGGTGCTCATGCAGTCTCGCCAAGCGGCAGCACGGCCGACACCACGAAGCCGCCGTCCGGTGCCGGGCCTGCGGATAGGGAGCCGCCCAGCACCCCCACGCGTTCGCGCATGCCGATCAGACCGTGCCCGGACGCCCGTTCCCGATGGGAAGGTCCGGCGGGAACGCCCGGCCCGTTCGTCACTCGCAGCAGTACCGCATCGCTTTCGTGGCCGACGGACACGGTGATCGCGGCTCCCGGAGCGTGCTGGCTCGCGTTGGACAGGCATTCCTGGACGATCCGGTATGCGCAGACGCCGACGGCGGATGGCACCTCCGCGAGGGCCGCCGGCGCCGCCAGCTCGACGGGCACTCCGGCGCGGCGGGCAGCGTCGACCAGGGCGGGAACGTCGCAAAGCCGGGGCTGCGGTGCCAGGCTCGCGGGATCGTCACGGCGCAGCACGCCAAGCAGCCGTCGCATCTCTGCCAGGGCGTCGCGTGCTGTCGCGCTGAGCGAGCCGAATTCCGCGCTCGCCGCCTGCGACATGCCGGTGATGCGATACGGCGCGGTTTCCGCCCGGACCGCGATCAGTGACATGTGGTGAGCGACCACGTCATGGAGTTCGCGCGCGATCCGGGTGCGCTCCTCGAGCACGGCCCGCTGGGCCCGTTCTGCCTCGGTGCGCTCGGCCTGCGCGGCCAGGTCCCGTTCCGCAGTCAGCCTGAGGCGGATGCTGTCAACCGCGATAACAACGGCGATGAGCGCGACCGTGGCACTGACCGGGCCGTTCTTGTCGGCCACGTCGGCGTGCAGCCACAAACCCCACGGGATGAGGGTGAGCGCCCACATCCACCACAGCGCCGCCCGTCCGGTCCGCAGGCCGGCGACGCACAGCGCCGCGAGCATGGCCAGTATCTGGGGCGGTCCCCACGGCCAGCCTCCCCACCAGTAGGCGGGCTCCAGCGGCACCAGGAGCAGGGCGAGCCAGCCGATTCGCCAGGCCAGCAGGGGATACCTGGCCGCCAGCGGCAACGGCGACACGGCGAGTACGGCTGCCGCCAGCTGCCAGGGGGTGAGCGGGTGGCCGGTCACGGGCCGCGGCGGAACCGAGCCGCCCGGCAGGTGCGGACTGGCCAGCCCGTGCATGCTCGCCACGTTGACCAGGCACAGCGCCAGAGTTGCGGCGGCCAGGGCTGCGATCGCCGCACGCCGCTCGCGATGTGCGCGCCAGCGCCAGGCGACGGGCCTGTCCCTGCCCGCCAGGACCCGTGCCAGGCCAGCGCCCGCGTCTCGTGCCGCGCGGCGCAGGGTGTCCCGGTTAGGCGGCAGCGTGACCGCGTAGCCCGGGTTCAGTCTCACGGTCCCAGACTAGGTGCGGCCGGATGGCTCATCATCAACCCTGCGTAGTCATACCCCGGTATCACTCGGGCTGGCTGGCGGTTGCCGCTACCGCCAGAGTACGAGGCCTGATCGCGCTCCGTGGCGTGACGACTGGCGGCGCTGCGGCTGCCATCGTCGAGCTGCACCCAGTTCGTCACAAGGAGCGTGGCATGAATATCGAGATCACAGACCTGACCCGGAGGTTCGGCCGCACCACGGCTGTGTCCGGGATAGACCTGCAGGCAGACCCGGGGGTTTTCGGCTTGCTCGGGCCTAACGGCGCGGGCAAGACGTCGCTGTTGCGAATGATGGCCACGGCGATCCCGCCAACATCTGGCCGCCTCCGGCTGCTTGACCGCGACCCTGGCCGGTACGGCCCGCGTCAGGAGATCCGCCGCCGGCTCGGCTACCTGCCGCAGAACCTGGGCTACTACCCGGGCTTCACAGTCGCCGAGTTCGTCGAGTATTTCGCGCTGCTGAAGGAAGTGCCCGCGAGGGGAGTTCGCGCTGCGGTGGCGGCGGCAGTCGAGCGTGTCCAGCTCGGCGACCGGGCCGCGGCACGGCTGCGGACCTTGTCGGGCGGCATGCTGCGCCGGGTCGGGATCGCGCAGGCCATCGTCAACGAGCCCGAGCTCCTGCTGCTCGACGAGCCGACTGCGGGTCTCGACCCGGAGCAGCGGGTCGCATTCCGCGGCCTGCTGCGCGACATCGGGCGGAGGACAACCGTCGTGGTCAGCACGCACCTGGTCGAGGACGTGGCCGCTGCCTGCAGCGAGGTCGTCGTCATGGATCAGGGCAAGGTGGTATTCCGCGGCACCCCGGCCGAACTTGAAGCCCGCGGCCAGGCACACGGAGTGGGTGACGCGCCGCTTGAGCGCGGTTACAGCGCTGTCTTGTCCGGGAGCCGGTCGTGATCGCGCCGCAGGGTTTGCGTGCCTGGCAGCCGTCAGACAGTGCTCGCCGGTGGCGGGTGCCCGCCGCTGCGAGGCTCACGCGGCTGGAGTTGCGGCACAACGCGATGCCGTTGCTGCTGCCGCTGGCCATCGCGATATTCGGCGTGTTCACGTACTCGAAGACGCTGGGGATGCCGCCGCTGTGGAACGTCCGCGCTGCTAACACGCAGAGTGGGCTGGTCGCCGATTTCGTCACGCCGGTCGCGGGGGCGGCGGCGTGGATGGGATCAAGGGAAGCGCGCCGGCGTGTCACCGATCTGCTGGAGACAGTTGCACGGCCTCGGTTCGCCCGGCTGCTGGCTAGCTGGGCCGCAACCTCTTCCTGGGCGGTCGCCGGCTGTCTGCTCTGCCTGGCCGCGGTGTACTGGGCGACGTCGCTGCGGGCAAGCTGGGGCGGGCCGTTGTGGTGGCCGGCCGCGGTCGCCGTGGCGAGCATGCCGGCGTTCGCTGCGCTCGGCTTCGGGGCGGGCGTGCTGGTGCCCAGCCGGTTTACCGCGCCCGTGGCCGCCATCGCCGCGTTTTTCGTCGTGGCCCTCAGCACGGAGTTGATCGCCGGCAGCCAGTCGTACTGGCAGGTCTCGCCAATCGTGTCCGCCGCCTGGGACGTGGGTCCGGATCCAGGCGTCGCGACCTTTTACCCCTACCTCCCCGACCTGTCCATCGCCCAGCTCATGTTCCTGGCGGGGCTGACCGTGGCAGTGGTCGCAGCCGCCACGGGACTGCCCCGGGCTTCGGGGCCGCGCAGGCTGCGGGTCGTCGCCGCGGCCGCCGCCACGGCCGGTCTGCTGACGGCGGGCGCGGCTGTCGGTCTAACCGGGACGGGCACCCTGGACGCGCATGGCATGATCGCCATTCCCGCCCTGCACGATGCCGCCGATGACCGGCCGCTGCAGTTCACGCCGGTGTGCAGCCGGACCGCGATCCCGGTCTGCCTGAACCCGGCCTACGCGGCTGACCTGCAGGCGGCAGCCAGTGCGCTCGGACCAGTGCTCAGCGAGATAACCGGCCTTCCCGGCGCGCCGGTGCGCGTCATTCAGTCCGCCACGACCTATCGGCAGGGGCCGGGTAATGAGGTGTCCATCTCGCTGGCAGGACCGGTTGTCAGCGGCACGCCGGCGGTTTACCGCCTGCTGATGCCCGATCAGCTGGGCGGGCCACAGCTGAGTCCTGGCCAGCTGCGTGATGCCCTCCGAGCGGGCACCGATCCATCGGTCATCGCAAGCGTCGTTGGTGACGGCCCGGGCGCGTCAGCAGCGCAGCGTGCGGTTGCCGCGGCACTGCTGCTGGCGGCCCGCGAGCCGTACCGGGCCCTGGCGACCGGGACAGCATCGGGCGTCCGGGCGCCGGGAACGCCGGTGCCTGGGTCAGTGCCGTCCCGCCGGCGCCGGGTGGCCGCGGCCGGAGCCGGCTTGATTCCGGCTCCGGTCTTGCAGGCCGCGCTCCGTTTCAGGGCGCTGCCGGCGTCGGTCCGGCGCGCTTGGCTGGTGCGGAATCTGGGCGCACTGCGGGCCGGCCGGATCGTCCTGGCCCGGCTGCCATGAGCTACGACAGGCTTGCCGGCCGGCGCGGGGCCGCGGCGGTCCGCCCCTGCAGCGCACGACTGCATACTCGTCCCGCCCCGGCAGGCACGCGCCTGGCCTGGCTGTACCTCGTCAGCAGGAGAGCCCTGGCAGCGGCAGCAGTGATAGCAGTTTGTGCAGCCGGGCTGCGGATGGCGCTAATCGCACACTGGGACGCCTACGGCGCGCTGCAGTTGCCGCTGGTGTTCGAGACGGTCGCCGCAGCGGCCGTCACCGCCTGCTCGGCAAGCCCGTTCGGCGAGCCGGAACGAGTCACGGTCCGGAAACTCCCGTGGCTGCGGCTGTCGATTGCTCTGGCGCTCAGCGCCGTGGCGGCCGTGGCACTCGCTGCGGCCGGGGCCGGGGCTCACCTGTCCGGCGGAACGCTTGACGTGGTACGGAACGTGCTCGGCATCGCTGGCCTGGGCCTGCTTTGTGCCGCTGCGGCTGGCGCTTCTGTTGCGTGGGCCGGACCGACGACCTACCTGGTCGTCGGCGTGTACGCGCTCTATACGCAGTGGCATGGCCCGGCACTGACGACACCGTGGGTCTGGCCAGCACGCCCACCGCATGACGTCGGCGCGGCACTGTGCGCCGGGCTGGTGTTCGTCACCGGAACTGTCGTCATCAGTGTCCGCGGAGCCCGCGATCCGTCAGGCGAGCGTGGCTGAAGCGGAGCTTTACGCGATTCTTCGCATTTGGTCAGCGGGCAGATACTGTTGCCCCGTGGATGCTGCTCTCACCCTTAGCGAGTCGAAGGCCAGCGAGGCGTAGGGGACTGTGCGCACCCTTTACCGTGATGCTGCCCTTGCTGACGGGACTGGCCCGGAGTTGCGCGTCGGCATAAGCATTCTTGTCGCCGGCGACCGTATCGGGTGGATCGGGGTTGTCGGAGACGAGCCGCAGCTGGCCGAGGACACCGTCGTGGTCGACGCATCTGGCTCGACCGTGATCGCCGGGATGGTAGACAGCCACAGCCATCTGACGTTGCCGGGCGGCGCTCACTGGATCGACCGCGGCTTCGATCCGCCGCACAGGCTGGTCGAGGTCTCCGAGGATAACGCCCGGCTGCTGCGAACCGCGGGCGTCCGCTGGGCACGGGACGTCGGCTCGCCGATAGGCGACGATCCAGTGGACGGGCGTCACCGCGCGCTGGCGCTCGGGGTGCGCGACCGCTGGTCCGGCCGGCGCGAGTACCCGTATGTGCGGGCTGCCGGTTGCTGGGTCTCGCAGGCCGGCTCGCTTCCCGGCGGGCTATCGGCCGAGGTCGACGATGGCGACGGGCTGGTGGCGGCGGCGACCGGGCAGCTCGACGACGGCGCCGATTTCGTCAAGCTTTACCTCGACGGGCCGGATCGGGACACGTCACCTTTCACGGTCAGCGAGGTGCGAGCCGTCGTCGAGGCGGCCCATGCCCGAGGTGCCCGTGTGACGGCGCATTCGGGGATGCTTCCCGGGGCGCGAGTTGGCGCCGAGGCCGGGGTCGACTCCCTGGAGCACGGATTCCAGCTTGACGCTGAGGTGGCAGCGCTTATGGCTGCCAACAACGTCGCGCTCGTATCCACCCTGGCCGTGCTTGAATCGTGGCGAAGCTTCAGCCGCACGACGATTCTCCCGCGTTTTGTCGAGCCGCAACGCAGAGCAGAAATCGCCGCCCGGCGGGAGTGGGCCCACGAGAGCGTGCGGCTTGCTTCTCGCGCCGGTGTGCTGGTGGCGGCAGGCACCGACTTCGGCGGCGGATCACTGCGCGCCGGCCATCTGGCCTGGGAAGTGGAATGCCTGGTCACCGCCGGCCTGGAGCCATGGCAGGCGCTGGCGGCGGCGACCCGCAACGGCGGGCAGCTGCTCGGCGAGCCCGACGCAGGCATCATCCGGGAAGGCGGTCCGGCCGATCTCGTCTTTGTCCACGGTGACCCGCTGTCTGACCCGGCGGCGCTGTGGAGGGTCTGGCTCGTCACCTGATCGCGCAGGTGTCGGCCGTGGCCGGATATGGTCGCTCCGCAGAGTTTGCAGTTCCGGCCACGCCCGGGCGCGGCGATCAGTGCGACTGCGGGATCCGGCTCGGGAACAGTCCGGCCGGCAAGATTTCCGCGGTCCGTCGCAGCCGGGGCATGAGGTCGACGCAGGCCTGGGCCAGTGCCGGATCGGAGGCATAGAGTTCCGCGAGGACTGGTCCCGGGTCGGCGATTTGCCACAGTGAGCCGG
>Ga0335072_10012389_pt1 | contig 12171 bp, 10 predicted proteins | sample Lox_Sample_21_FD_206725 | JGI IMG/M metagenome (GOLD analysis project Ga0335072, IMG submission 206725) | Soil microbial communities from Loxahatchee National Wildlife Refuge, Florida, United States - Lox_Sample_2.1 | ecosystem: Environmental > Terrestrial > Soil > Wetlands | place: USA...
ATTTGTAAGCTTGTACGTCTATTATTTGCTATTTGTCAACTTATTTATCAGTGTTTCATACACTTTTCCATCTTATGCCATGATGTAGACCACAGGGAGATGTAGAGTGATCTCACCTAAAACTTAAAAGTGTAGCCAAGAGTATGGTTGCCATCATGTATATTTGTCGAAACGACTTTCTGCTACGCCAGCAAACTAGGCCCCGTACAGGGCAGGCCCATAGATACTGGGAGCTGAACAATTGCCACAAATATGAACCACAAATCATGGCTTACACAGATGGCTAACACGTGACTTAGGTTTATTTGCAACGACTAAATAAGACTTAGGGATCGTGGTAGTTGGTTAACAATCAGAAGTGGGGAAAGGGGTTATGCGAACGCGGGACGGCATAGTAAAAGCGGGGAAGCCATCGCGAAGAGTTACCAACTTGCCAGAACGAGCTTCAAGCTGGGTTCATTGTTTTAGACCCTTCAAAATTCTGATGATATACGGCTACCAGGCTAAGATAACAATTAAAAAGGTGGAGATAAAGGGGCAGAAGTTCATTTGGGCGTCTACAGCGTATTCCGAGAGCGGAGGCGGAAGGCATTTTTAAACGGTAATTCCCTGGTGTGGCGCATTGAGGTCTGTGCAAGCCGCCTGAGTTAATTACGATATCAAAGTCTTGTCAAAATCACGTGGAACTAAAAATTATCTTTTAACATTTCGTCAACGTTACTACCTTCGCGACTACACCGAGTATTAAAAGCATACTGATCTGGTTTCCCAAGACTAGCTCGTGGAAGACGACAGATATAATTAAACCTTATCGGGGACATCAACAGCGTCACTCTTCTCACCGACATAGCCCATATCTGCAGCATACGTGCTGTGTGGCACCCACTTAGCCGATGTTCTTGGCGTAGTCTCTTCCAACATGCGGTCAACCTGTTCAAGGGATAGACCTTTGGTCTCAGGGATGAGAATGTAGGCGTAGATGAGGCAGAGGAAGCAAAGCGAACCCCAGAGGAAGAACACTTTGGCACCGAGATTGGCATCGCCGCTGCCATCGCCGACGAGGTAAGGCGTAATAACAGTGATGATCTAAGGTGGGAAATTAGTTCGATTCTCAAGACCTCAGGATGGCAGGACTTACGCAGTTCCACAGCCAGTTGGAGGATGTAGAAAGAGCAACACCACGAGAACGGATTGGCAGGGGGAAAATCTCGCCAATAAGCACCCAGGCACCAGGACCCCAGGTTGTGGCAAAGAAGAAAATGTAAATACAGATGAAGGCAATCATCGACTTAACGGCATTTTGGTCCTGGCCATCTGTGGTACCGACAATAGCGACGATGAATTGGCAAATAACCATTCCGACAGCGCCCCAGATCATGATAGAACGGCGACCAAATTTTTCAACGATGTAGAAGGAGATAGGAGTCGAGCAAACATTCACAAGGGTTGTGACGAGTGAAATGAGGAATGGATTTTGGATCGTGCCGAGTTGCTGGAAGAAGGTTGTGCCGAAGTAGAAGATGAAGTTGACACCCGTCCATTGTTGCATCATCTGTAGAGAAGTGCCAAGAATGGTTCGGCGCAGATTGCTAGAAGGGTTGCGAAGACCACCCTTGAAGCAGGCATACCAAGAGCCGAAATAGCCAGTCTGGGGGATGACAGACAGCTCATACTCGTGATTGGCGACGATTTCAGCAAGTTCTTCTTGAATAAAGACCGAATCTTCTGGCTGACCACGAACACGCGACAACACATGTGCTGCCTTGGCAAGGTTGCCCTTCTTGACAAAATAACGTGGCGATTCGGGCAGTAACACGAGACCAGTACCGAGAATGAGAGCCCATAAGAATTGGACGGCAATCGGAATGCGGTATGAGCCGCTGTCCAGGCGGTTCTGGCAGGCATAGACGACGCAGTTAGCAAGCAAGATGCCGAGGGTAATGCAGAACTGATATCCCGACACAATAGCACCACGAACGGCCTTTGGTGCAATCTCAGACATGTACAAGATAATAATGGCAGAGACAAATCCGACACCAAAACCTGCAATGAGACGACCGGGTACAATCAGGCCAAGAGAGGTACTAGCGACCTGGAGAATGACGCCGATGGTAAACACAATGCAGCCGAGAATGATGGTTGTTCGCCGACCGATCCAATCAGCCAAGTCACCAGCAATAATAGCACCAAAGAAAGTGCCCGCCGAGAGAATTGAAGTAATCAGCGACTTCTCCCACGCCGGGAGCTGATAGTTAGGATTGCTGGTTCCATCGGGCAGCGTGGCATCCGAATAGGGCATGCCCGTGTAGAGCGTGATGAAGTATTCCATGCCCATGACGCCGGAAATCCAGCCGGTGTCGTAGCCGAAGAAAATGCCGCCAAAGGCAGCGAAGACGCACATGAAGTACGCTTTCATGGTGACGGGGGCCTCGACGTGCGACAAGTCGGCCGTGGCCGCTTTGATCTGGTCCCTAGGGACAGACATTTTGCGATCTTGTGCGACAGACATGATTGGGGGAGTGATGTTGTGCCGAAACCGCTTTGGGAGAAGGGAAGATCTTTTGGTCCAAGAAGTAGAGGACGACGTGACTGAACGGACACTGAAATAAAAAAAAAAAAAAGGTTCAGTCGGGGCGGGGATGGAGGTCCTTCATAAATATTTTGGGGTGACACGCGTGATGATTTATTTCGCCTTCCCCGCAGCGGTTTTTGCTCCGTAGTCAGATTGTTTACCGGCGTGGCTTGAGATATTACCACCGACGGAATGTACAGATTTGAAACAAGGCCCGAGAAAAACATGCCCGTGGCTAGGAATTCGCCCAAAGTCATCCAGTCATTTACCCGAGAATGTACCGTAACCTGCCCCGTTCTCCTCGACAATGAGAATGCTGGCACTCAAAATTCCGCCTTCTCGGAACCATTGAGAGCCTTTCTGGCCACTTAGCTAAGCACCCCAGCAACGCGTAGACCAATTATGTTACGCGAGCTCCAATCACGCGGCTAATTTCGCTGCGGGAAGTCTGGGGGAAAGCGCCGCAGATACACCGAGATACCGACGAGCATCACCGTGGTACCAATTGTTTTGTGGGGAAAATATTGGAGAGGTACTCTCCCTTTCGGCCCTTCTCTCGTTGGACACATGGGCGAGACGAAAGTCAGGCGGCCGAGACACGAAAGGATATGCAAATCGTTTGCATTTCATACCGGTAAAATTGGTCGGGTTCGTTTTGTATTCGAAAAGACGGCGACAAAAAGATCGCCTTTCCTAACGCTAATCTAAGCCGTCCGTACCGTGTTGCTCCACACAGTCACCGAGATGCTGCCGCATCATTTTTCAAGAACGGTATCAAATGTCAGGCGCTCGGTTTTTTCTATGCCCACGTTGTTCGGGAACCCCATGGTGCAAAGAGGCCCCATCGGCCAGGACCATGGGTTCACAATGCATTTAATATGAAATAGAGGAGATCCATAAATAGTCTGGACATTTTTGTTGGCCGCTTGGAAAATTCCTCATTACTGACGGGTTTTCTGATCTCCGGGTTCTGCCTAATTTATGAGGCTAAATGCGGGGACCACATCAGCAAAAAACGTAAAAATCCTTTGAAGGAACCATCACCAAGCAGGTCACCGAAATTGCCTTCGTCGACGTTGTGTTTTTCTTTCGCGTACCCGAGGTTTTCCCAGGGCGGCGTTTAGAAGCCTCAATGTCAGCTGTCCATAACGCCATGCGAACGCCTTTGTCTCCAATTATTTAACAGTCACGTGCTGATCTAGCGACGGGTTTTGATGGAAAATTTTGAAGCCGCACATTATTGGTGGAGCAGCAGCTAGGCCCGGGATTTCGGCATATGATAATTGAAATGTTCAAAGATGTGGATGATCGGTCCGAATCTCAGGGAACAGTGGTGATAGTACTTTCGAGAGCTCGCAATGACTAGCATGATGACGCGCATCCGAGATCAAAGATGCATCTTTATTGCCTAAGGGATCCCAATCGTCCTCGGTCCTCGCCCACCCTTGGTCCGAAGTTCGCCAGAGGACCTTTCAGCCAGGCAAATGCAGTTTCGAAGCAGCTGATCCGGATCTCGGCTATTATCGGGAACTTCAAAATATTACAAAGCTCATCTTGCCCTTTGCCGGGCGTACAAAATTTGCTTTGTCGCTGAGAAAGGAACGTCAAAGTTTGGTTCTGGACGGCAATTCTCAGAGTAGCTTGTATTATCTCTTGTCAGGGTTTCCCTAACGCGGCTGGCACGTGACTTTTCCTACTTCTTCATGTGATTGGACCGACTGCCCAATGTCAGCCTAGTGCCAGAGACAGCCTTGAATCCTCATAACTAACACTTCTTTAACTTATCTCTCTTGCATGGGTCACAGCTAATGCATTTCCATGGTTGTTCCTATCGCTGAAGATGACAAAAATAGCAACGCAAGGGTTTTCATTGTGTACTTGGAAAAGCAAATGGTCTCCAAATTTCTTTTATCATGCTCTATATCTTTTCCCTTTCATAATTCTTAGTCGTATTTGTCCTTGAGCTGTGTCAAGTGGAAGATGAATGCGTGAGAATTAAGTTCCGCTTAAAACAGCCACAAAACGCCGTGGCGCACACGTGACTCGGCAGTTCAGCCAAGTCTGCGGCAGATCTTCGACTTTCGGCAGAAATCGCTGTCAAGGTGAGCCTTGTCATCAAGATGAACAGCAACTATAGCTATACCGTTTGAGTAGATCGTATTATGTTACACTGCGCCTACTCTACGGGTTTGAATCTTGAAATTTTAAGTATTAATTATCAAAAGCCTCGCTGCCCCACCTTCAGAAATAGCCTGGCAAACGCTCTTCCGGGTCCTCATTCCACCACCATAAACGCAATGACGCAGCCGTCTTACCGAGTCTACGGCATCTCCAGCCATTACGGCACACAGCTGCGCTGTTCGCCAATTCTCTACGCCGTCGGCTGATAGATGAGGCGCAGAAGCTATCGAAGCCTGTAAGAAATCGATGATGATTGGTTCGCTACTTGTAATAACGAGCTTTAACGAAGTTTGCTTGAGAGTTGGCTTCAATAAGTATTGGGAAGGCGAGCAGAGATGCAAAGATGATGAAAGCAACTTGGCCAATCCATAGAACGGACGATGGATGGTCATCAGTAAGGATTTCGCTATATTCGTTGCGAGATTGACATTCTTCATATATCTTTTGAATCTAAACGCACGAACTCATACGCATCTAACAGTGTGCTATTCCGAATATTGAAAGCTATTGGGAAAGATTTCTATATCACAAGACCGTTTTTGATGTCTTTAGATCAAAGTTGTCTAGCAACCTTTGCAAATTGCGCGTGGACGTCACAGGTGGTACAAAAAGTGGGAGAGCAAGCCATATCCACCGTGTTTTCTGCCAATCGACCACAGTATCCCATGCATGGCAGATTCTGGCTACCATGTCTGACTCGGACGCCCTCATTTTGGTGCCGCTTGACGCCATCAATTGTTCATACTCTACCTTGCCTTGCTTGATCCTTGACAACTTGATATCATCAACAACAGTCTCTCCTTGATTGATTATTCTCTTCTGTGCAATCATGTGTGTGCTTTGTAGTGCATATCCTATTAAGCCAATAATGACGCCAAGCAAAACCAAAAATACTTGAAACACAGTCTTCAAAGTGCAGAGAATGTTGCTCGCGACGCCATACATCCGAGTTTCTTGCCTAGGACGAAGGACGAGATCATTTAGTGTGTATGCAACTCCAGTTACTAGAGCCTTTAGTACTCCTATGAAGCTATCACGAGGGAAATGAAACGGTCGGAGGTAAATATTTCCTTTCCGAGTTTGGCAGAAAACAGCAAGAAAGTTGTAAAGCCCGACGAATACGTTCGACAAAAGAGAAAGCGGTGCTGTTAGGAATAGTTTAGCAAATTGCAAAATTATTATAAGATCCTATATTTACCTATAAGAACATGACAGGCAATCGTCATGAGAACCTGAAATGTTGTGACATTCCGGCCAATTTCAGACTTTGAGGCGGTTTCAAATAAGATGGGAGAGTCCCGAACCAAATGGGTTGACACTGAAGATGAATCGCTCTCATAACCCATAATAGAACTTTTGTTGACCTTGGCAGGACGAGTCCAATAGATCTTTCGCATGCAAAATATTCCATGCTTGGTAGTCTCAGCCCATAAAATCAGCAATACGACAGCTTGTCGCAATATTGTGCTAATCAAGTCTACCAGCACAGCCATTGCTCCTGTCAACGGATCGCCCGGCGATGCAAATCCACACCATTGGGCTTGATGGAATATTTCTAGGCCCTGAAGTTTAGTGCGTCCATTTTTGAGCAAGATATATGCAGCAAGGGCTGATAATCTCGTTCCCGTCTGCCTATCCTGCCAAATTGCAAGGCGATTTTTGAAAAAGTAGCACCGACTTGCTTCATTCGATGGTAACTTGCTCAAAAAAGATGCAACAGCTTTATGGGCACCGTTTCCCTCTCTTGAAATAGCTTCTGCGACCTTGGTGGCGTTGACTATTGCCTCAGGGCGGAGACATTCCCGAATAGCTTCCGCCAGGGCTTCCGTCGTAAGCTTCATATAAGGAATGGGTGCATGAGCTCCGGCCCCTGCTCGTGCTACTATAGCACCCCACAGGTAATTATCGCCAATGAATGGTACAATGACCGTTGGTTTGCCATATTTCAGTGCTGTACTCGTCGAACCAGCACCGCCATGATGAATCACAGCACTGACTCGCGGGAAAAGCCAATCGTAGGGAATTTTGTCTAAAAAGTAGATATTCTCTGGTATCTGGAGCTGTTCATTGCCAAGGTCGGTCCATCCGCTGGCAATGATGGCCCGAACACCTGCCTTGTTCACGGCATCGATGAGAATTGAAGTCAAATGTGAGGGATCTGAGACCACTACACTGCTGAAGCCGATAAAAATGGGCCGCTCGCCGGCATCGAGAAATGCGCTAAGCGACTTTGGGGGAGTGTAGGGACTTGCTTCGGTAAAGGCAAATCCTACGAGGTCAATCTCTGAACCCCAATCCTTAGGTCGGGGAAGAAGTTCCGGAGACCAAAGATAAGTATGTGGGATACGCATTCTGAAGAATTGGTTAGGCCCCCAGAGCGGAGAAATAGGTTCGAGACCCAAAGTTTCAACTCGGAGCTTATTGAGTAGGCTCCCAAATGATTGCCATGTTCTGTGAGGCGTCAGCTCATTATCATACACGTATAGCTAGGAGCATGAGAAATATACATGAGCTCTGAAATATAGTATGACAGTAAGTTGGTAAAGCTTGTATCAACATTGCTCTGCCAAAGAGATTGGGTGTGTGGAATGGCCTTAGTGGGAGTGCGAGATGCAGTGAACATGAGATGCAATGGAATCCCTAGTCGCTCCGCGCAGTGTATATGAGCATAGCATGGATATGAAGCAATGATAGCATCAGCTACGAAGGGATTTTGACTTGAACTGCCCTCAACATGATCTCTGTCCTCCACGCAGGCCCGCCAATATCCCTGGAAAATACCTAGCATGGAATCGCGCAATTGCCGAATCTGCCCAGATCGGATCTTTGTGAGCATCGCACTTAGCCCAGGATTTGCGATTCGAAATGCCACCATTTCTGCGGGGTCGCCTCCAACGGAAAAGAACTCAAGATCTCGTTCCTGCACTAACTTCCAGAAGACAGGGTGGGTGGCGATTCGGACGCGATGGCCATACTTGGCTTTGAGAATGTTTCCAATTGTCAAAAAGTGTTGGACATCTCCTTGACTGCCAATAACCATAATGACAACGTTGAGTTTTGGTCCTGAGAAGGTCTCCATTGCGACGTTAATGTATAGAAGTTGTGGAGATGCCTCGAGATCAATGCATTTTATAGTAATTGCTAACTTGAAGGAGGGAGTTGAGTTATCAATCTCCGATATATAAGCCAGACACTGCCGAGACGAAATAAGAGCCACGTGATACAGAAAAGACAGCGAAATATCTCATCAAAATGCATAATGGTAATCGAAGTTTGTTCGCCTAGGCTGTCGGAGCACAAACTGTTGAAAATTGGCCGTAGATTGTAAGTAGAATTGCTTTGATATTATCGAAATCGTGTCCATCGCCCCCAAGACCTCATCATTTTGCCATACATACTCCCAGGGAGAGATACAATCACCTTCCAAGTTAACATATGAGACATGGCGGCTGGCTTACCAGCCATTTCGGCTGAGATGGATTCAGGATTGCAGGGTTGCAACACAGTAGCAAGTTCTAGTAAAGCGTAGTGAATCAGACTTGCGGCACGGCACAAATCGCGCCTGCGCAAAGCCTAGGAACCCTGGCATCAGAACCGCAGCGGCGGGTTGATATAACGTACAGTACATTTCTCACATAAGCCAGGCCACATAATAAGCGGATCATTGACGTGAGGATATAGCGGGGCAAGTACGCTGCTATGTGACTGCGCCGCATCAGTTGGAACTATGTGATTCGCGCCGAAAAGCGAGCCCTTCATGCAACTTACGAGAGAACCAGGATAAGCTAGAAATTACGCCGAGAATCACATGCTTGAATATGCAGGCAAGTCACAGCAGAGTTCTTGGAATTCAAGAATTAATCGGCCACTCTTCTCTTGATCAAGTAACAAGCTTATTTTAGGTAATCACTCAATTTAGGTCGACCGAAAACAGATGAAATTACCGGTCGCCGCCAGAATTTTTTAGGCGAGGCTTGTAGGCCACCACTATACTTGGTCTTAAATTTTCGTTTGCTTGTAGCGAACTGTTGAATTAATACTTTGCAAGCCTAAAATCTGCTAGAGTTTTGTACGACGCATGATTTCAAACCTAACTCCAGCGGAATTCAATTGAGAATGGCGTTTCTGTCAAATTATATAGTCGGAATCTCAATTACTATTTACGCTCTGTACTACTATAGGTGCTACACCTTCCATGTTGCGAAAGCTAAACAGTCTGGCCTTCCGTATGTTGTCGTACCGATTCACATGATAAGTATCTACTGGTACCTCATCAATTACCGGTGGGCGCTCCCACTCTTGCGCCGGTTGCCCGAGTCCTTGACAGGTCTTTGGTTAGAGTATGTTCTGCAAAATTCAACTCCGAAAGTACGCCCATGCTGATATATTCACGGCAGCTTGCTTGATCCGCAATGGCAATGGACACTACATCACAAAGTTTTCGCTAGAGTCGGCGCCGATATCTTCATCGCATCCTCTCCTGGTGGTAATATCGTATACGTTGCGCATCCAGAAGCGATAACCCAGATCTCGACCAGAATCAGAGACTTCTATAAGCCACCTGGGATGTCGGCAATAGTAGACGTATACGGGCATAATGTGCTGTCCGCAAACGGAAGTGAATGGCGGCGCTTTCGCAAAATCCTCTCGCCCCAGTTCAATGAAGAGAATAACCAACTTGTATGGAGGGAAACGTTGGATCAAACGCAATCCATGTTGAAGATCTGGCTAGATAGGCAGGGAAATTCAAGTGCAGGTCAAGCAGTTGCCCACGACCTGATGCAGCTCAGTCTGCACATCATCAGTAAAGCAGGCTTCGGTGTCAGGATGGCATGGCGAGATAAAGATGAACATGAGACTGTCCCCGTAGGACATACTTTCAGCTATCGTGGGGCATTAGAAGGAGTCCTCACGAATATTTATTGGGTTGCACTGCTACCTAAATGGTTGTTATCTAACTCGCCATTCAGGTGGCAAAGAGATGCTCTACGGTGTAAAATGGAATGGGGAGACTACATGACAGAACTATATGAGAGCAAGAAGTCGGGAAGCGAGCCTTCATGCGGCGACGGAATGGATCTAATGGGAGCGCTGATCCGAGATATGCCATTACCGAAGAGTTCAATGGCCGAATCACTTTCAGTTTCAGAGATACTCGGTAACACGTTTATTCTTCTTCTTGCCGGGCATGAATCCACCGCGAACAGCATACACTGTTCTTTACTTTACCTGGCTCTTCATCCGCACCAACAGAAGCTTCTCCAGAAAGATATTGACAACATCTTTGCTGAACGTCCAGTCTCATCATGGAACTTTCAAACGGATATGCCTAAGCTCTCCTCGGGCATAGCTGGCGCGGTTCTCAATGAAGAACTTCGTCTCATGGCACCGTTGCTTTTTCTCCTTAAGCGATCTGATGATGATCAAGTCCTCAGCATTGAAGGCACTAATTACACTCTTCCGAGAAATAGTCCAATTATGCTATGCACCGCTGCAGCTCACAGAAACCCCGCCTACTGGCCTTCAAAAGACACAAAAAACCCTTACAACGATCTGGAGAACTTCCACCCTGAGCGGTGGCTTGTATCCGATGACTCGTCTCTTCTGTTCCAGCCACAGAGGAATACCTATTTTCCATTTAGCTCCGGCGCGCGATCTTGTCTTGGTCGCCGCTTTGCACATACGGAAGTAATGGCGGCTCTCGCCACCATTTTCAAAGATTACAGTGTCGAGCTGGCACTTGATAACTTAGCATCAGAGGCTGAATTAAAGAATCTGGATACCGCTGCAAGGAACAAGTTGTGGGAATTGGCAGCCAAAAAGGCGAGGGAAAAGATGGGAGACGTCCGTCAGGTTCTGACCTTGAAGATGAAAGATCAGGAGGTACCACTTAGGTTCGTAAAAAGGGGGGAATGAGCTGTTCTAATAGCTCAAGTTTTATCAATGTTTGCTTTATCAATTTATCTGGAAATTTCTGAGAAGCTAAATCCTCATCTAATAACTCCTGCATTCTTCTTCTGCCCCTTTCTTGACCGCGCTGGAACAGCTCTAGTATTCATAATGATGTCCCACCATCGGAACGAGCTTGCATAGTTGCCTAAAAACAGCTCATGGTGCTTATCATGCCAGGCAGCACCACCCCATAGGGGTATCCAGTTATGTAAACTCCATGGAAAATCATATCCGGAATGTGCATCAACTGCCTGCAAAAGTCTCAAAGTCACCCATATATAAACGGTCACGATATGCATATTCCCTCTTGTAAGGCATGAAACCAAGATCGGCGAGCCAACCGTGCCGAAGCCCAAGATAGCGATTTCGAGCGGATGCGCGAATGCAGCTGCCATACCGAATGGTGCCGAGAACCGGTGATGAGTCTTGTGGATGTGTTTGTAAAGGTATGGGTGGTGCAAAAGTCGGTGAACAAAATAGTGCCATGTGTCTTCGAGAACGAAGAAAATGGCAATCTGCCAAACAATGGTATATAGAGAAGGGAATGGAACTGTGGTTGAGAGGCCCACTTTTTGCATTAGTGGGTGGAAGAAACTAGTCAAACATTAGCACCAGCCAGGTGAGATTTTAAGAAGCGAAGTCCATACTATATCGTAGGAAGTTCAATGCTAAAATGTGTCACTATCACGTACTTTGTGCATTCCCATTGATCTTGTGCCGATGGCAATTTTTGCTATTGAATATTAGATACATGACTTGGCGGTAGAGGTATTACGGAGGAGCATACACCTTGAATTTTCCATCTCCGGAAATAAGATATCTTTTCCAGTAAAAGCAATATCAAGCAGCGGCTAAAGTATACCGTTTCGTGCATTGCAAAGAAGAAGATTCCAGTGGCGAGGTTATCGTTTCTCATGTACTCGTACCAGGCTACCCAAGCTCGCTCGAAGAAGTTAAGATGGCTGATTCCAAGGCTGGTCATCAAGTCGAGAGTGTTCAGATTCGTGGTGCTTACGTCCATTGTAAGGAATTTTGGTTTTACTCTGTTACAGTTGTAGCCCCAATGTTTGTATAGGTAGATATGTAATCTATAGAGCTGAATTTTCTATTCTTAGGAAACAACGCTCTCAAGCACGTGATAACCATGTTCCTCCAAGAGGCAACGCTAACGGATTTATGGAAAATAATCTGTCAATTGATTGAAGAGTAATTCCTTTCCTTACAAGGAATATGCCTCGGTTTCCATAATCGCCGAAGGCGCATGTTTCGCGATCTATGATTGTTGCAGGGCTAATATTTCTAATGGCCATGTAGATAGGCATGTAAAAGCCCTGTTGTTTAAACAGTGATAAAGTCTCGATAATGTTTTCGTGCGCTCGGCTTAAACGACATTCATCTGATTGTGGGTCTCGCATGAATAGCGAATACTATATGTTTCTTTTCCTAGCCGATTTTGCTGGATCCTT
>Ga0335072_10012390_pt1 | contig 12170 bp, 8 predicted proteins | sample Lox_Sample_21_FD_206725 | JGI IMG/M metagenome (GOLD analysis project Ga0335072, IMG submission 206725) | Soil microbial communities from Loxahatchee National Wildlife Refuge, Florida, United States - Lox_Sample_2.1 | ecosystem: Environmental > Terrestrial > Soil > Wetlands | place: USA: Florida...
TTACCCACGTCGTGGAGTAATCCAACTGTGAAGCACTGTTCTTCCATTGCTTCTGATTGACTCTGGAGACGAGCGATGTGCCGCGCGAGAAGAGCCACATCGACGCTATGATCCCAGAGCGGTGGCAACTCTAACGCGGCGGTGGGATTATGATCAATCTGCAAAAATACCTGAACGGACAAAGCCAAAGCGCGGATGGTCTCCGTTCCGATGAGAGACACCGCTTGCAGAAGGCTCGAAACCTGGCCCCGCGCTCCAATAAATGCTGAGTTTGCGAGCTGCAGAGTCTTGGCGGCCATCGCCGGATCTTTCGCGATAATCGACTCGATCTGCGAGAGCGAAGTGTTCTCCGAGCGCAGTGCCGCGGTCAGCTCATTGAAGAGACTGGGTAGGCTTGGAATCGATCGCATCCGAGTAACCACAGACTTGAGTGCAGGGTTTAAAAGCAAGTCGCGCATTTCGAACGCGAGGCTGAGACGCAGTTTCAGCTCGTTAATATCGCAAGGCTTTGACAGAAACTGATGAGTCGGATCGATGGAACGAATGAGCGCTTCCTTGCTTGTTTGTCCGGAAAGCACAACGCGAACCACATCGGCTTGGTGCCTCTTTACTTCTTCAAGCAGTTGCGCGCCGTCCATTCCTGGCATGCGCATGTCGGTGATCACAGCATCATAGGTTCCGCGCTCCAGTTCGGCGAGAGCAGCAGCTCCCGTATCAACGAATGTCATCTCCCATTCCAGCCGCATGCTGTGCAAGGCCCGCCGAAGCCCATCGAGCACCATCTGCTCATCATCGACAAATAGAAGCCGTCTCGGCATCATTTCTCCTCTTGCAAACTCGAAAGATCGAGAGGAAGCTCAATGAAGAACGATGTACCGCGACCGATCTCCGTGTCGAACCATATCCTTCCGTGATGCTTTCGAACGATTACGCTATGGGCTAGCGCCAGTCCTTGCCCGGTCCCTTTGCCGACTTCTTTTGTGGTGAAAAATGGCTCGAAGATTCTGGTTTGAATCGCTTCTGGAATTCCTGTTCCCGTGTCTGAGATGGATATCTCAACAAACTCCCCTCGCGCGACGGTACAAATCGTTATCTTTCCTTTCGTTTCACCTTTTTCCTTAATGGAGTGAGCGGCATTCACAATCAAATTCAGTATGACCTGATTCACTTCTCCCGGATAACAGATGACCGGCGGAAGTGTCGGATCAAATTCTGTGACGATCTCAGCGACATACTTCCATTCGTTGCGTGCAACCGTGATTGTGGATTCAATCGCTTTGTTAAGATCGATCTGCGTCTTGTCAGCCGAGTCAGGGTGCGAAAACTCCTTCATTGCGCGCACAATAGTGGCCACCCGCTTTGCGCCATCGAGGCCCTGATCGATCGCGCGTGGAACCTCTGAACAAATGAATGTGAGGTCGGCTGCCTGCTCCGCTTTTTGAAGCTTTGCAATGACTTCAGGCGATATCTCATCGCATTTCTGAATCGATTCCCGATAAGTTTCGATCAATTGCGATGCGGCCATCCAGGAGTCGCGCAGGAACACGAGATTATCTGTAACGAATTGCGTAGGCGTGTTGATCTCGTGTGCGATACCGGCTGCCAATTGCCCGATCGCTTCGAGTTTCTGCGCCTGGCGAAGCTGGGCCTCCATCGTTCGCCGCTCGCTGATGTCTTCTTTCATGGCGACAAAGTGGGTGATGGCGCCACTCGAGTTCACAATCGGCGTAATGGTTGCAGCTTCCCAATACAATTCGCCGCTTTTCTTCTTGTTCCGAAACTCTCCCCGCCACACCTCGCCCTTCGTAATGGTGGACCAGAGCGCCTTGTACCTCTCTTTTGTTGAATAGCCCGAGTTAAGGATTCGAGGATTCTTATGGATGACCTCGTCTAATGTATAGCCGGTGCACTCAGTAAATTGTCGATTCACATAACTGATATTGCCCTTGGGATCCGTGATTAAGACTGAAACAGGACTCTGCTCGACGGCAAGCGAAAGCTGACTGAGAGCATCTTCATTCCTCTTTCTTTGGGTGATATCCCGAAAGGTCCAGATGCGGCCATAGTACTTGCCGTCGCTGGCAACCACTGGAGAAGAATACCGATCCAGAATTGTGCCGTCTTTGAGCTCGATTTCATCCCTGCTGGTCTCCATCGGATGACGATTAAGATGCGCTATTTTGGCCAGAAATCCGCTCGGATCCGAGATGAGGCAAGTGACATAGTTGAGCATGATCCGATCATCGGTATTGTCCAGAATTTCAACGGGAACCTGGAATATTTCGAGAAATCTTTGATTCTGAAGGATCCGCTGCCCATTCGCATCGACCACCAGGATGCCATCGATCGTAGAGTTGATCTGAGCTTCGAGAAGCGCAGTCTTGGATTGAAGCTCGAGCTCCGCGTTTTTCCGGCGAGTGATATCGGAGAGAACTCCATCGGCATACAGAATCCCGTCCTCTTCATGAGTGCGTACCGCACGGTCATGAATCCATATCCACTCACCTCTTTTGTTCAGGAGTCGAAATTCCTCGTCAAATTCCTGCCGCGAGTCAAAGAGCGCCCTGAAAGCGCGCCTTACTCGGGGAAAATCGTCTGGATGAACTCTCTCCCGGAAGAGGTTTCGTCCGTTAGCGTAGATTTCTTGCGCGCTGAACCCGGCAACCGCTTCGATACTGGGACTGATATACACAGTTCGCCCGTCTTGATCTGCTGTCCAGCCAATGTCAGGCAGGTTAGCCAATAGGCGGCGAAATCTGCCCTCCTCCCGGCGGCGTAGAAGTTCCGTGTCATCCGTTTCAGTCGCATCTTTCGCGAGGCCTGCGATCGCGTGAACTGTTCCCTCAGCGTTCAGCAGCGGAACCGCGTGATTCACCACCCAGCGGGTTGAACCGTTTGCACTTTGAATACGATACTCACTCTTAACCGCCGTTCCGGCTAACAAACGGCGATAGTCGGTTTCAGCCCTGGAGCAATCCTCCGCAATGACCAGGTCGAACCATAAGGAGTGCTTGGAGTCTCCTTCCTGACGCTTTTGTCCCGTGAGCCCCTCGAAACCTGGACCGACATATACGAATCGGGACGCGCCGGGATCAATAATGTAAAAGACCTGATGATCGACCCCCCGCGCATTCCGCGGAGGCACAACATCCTGATCAGTGTTGATAGGGTCTGCTAAGCCTCTCAGACCAAAAACGCAAATGGCCTCAGATTTGTGATCACCCACTGAAAGCGTCAACCCTTCCACATGGAAGCGTCTGCCATCTTTTCCCCATAAGAATTCGCTTTCAATAGGATCGGGTGTGCCCTGTTTCGGAGGCGGGCAATCCTCGGCTGAATGCCATGCCCCGTCCGACCGTTGCTGAGCGCACACCTCGTGAAAGTTCTGTCCGACAAGTTCCTCAGGTGTGAAGCCGGTCATTTCAGAGAACGCTTCGTCGCAAAGAACTGCCTTGCCCATTGAATCGACGACACATAAGCCCTTGTCAAAGCGATTTAAAAGGGCCACGAGATCTGAGTTCGAGATCTCCCCTTCGCGATCTGAAACAACTTGCCCCGGCATCAACGCACTCCGGCAGTACCTATCGGCAGAAGCGGAAGGACTTTCCAACAGGCGCTCCTGTCGTTTGCGCTATAGGAATTGGCCGCAGAACGAACGTTCGTGTGCTTATGTCTCGAGAAGTACATCGTCGCTGGCCGGTTGGCGATGGCTGGGGTAGACTTAAAATCAGTGCAGGAGTTCATGGGACACAAGACGATCGCGATGACCGCCGGGTGCGCCCATCTTGCGTCGACGTTGAGGTTGCAGGCGCTGGATCCTGGTTCGTCCGGAGCCGGTCTCGGTTCAAAGTGGCCGAGAATTGGCTACTGGAGCAAGAACGGCCACTCGCAGCAGAAAACAGAATAGCACTCAGCTTATTGATTCTAAATAGGTTGAAAACGGTGAGAGCTCGTAGCTCAGTTGGTAGAGCAACGCCCTTTTAAGGCGTGGGTCCTGGGTTCAAGTCCCAGCGAGCTCACCACTCTGGCCGGCGGCCGTTGATTCCCCTCCCACCCTGCTGGTTGCCCGCCCGGCGGGATCACGCTCGACCTTTCTGGAGAGATCCATGAAGACAGCCGAAGTCGCCACCTATTGGGAAGCAAACGCCGAAAATTGGACCCGTTACGCCCGCGCCGGTTACGACATCTATCGCGACGCGCTCAATACCCCGGCTTTCCTCGCCATGCTTCCCTCCATTCGCTCGCTCTCGGGTCTCGACATCGGCTGCGGAGAAGGAGCGAACACTCGCAAGCTCGCTCGCCTCGGCGCCCGCATGACCGCCATCGACGTGGCTCCCACCTTCATTCGCCACGCCCAGGCCACCGAGAAAGCTGCGCCCCTCGGAATCACCTACCAGGTCGCCGATGGACAGGCGCTTCCCTTCGCCGATGCCTCGTTCGACTTCGCCACCGCCTTCATGTCCCTCATGGACATGCCTGATCACGGCCTCGCGTTGCGCGAAGCATCGCGCGTGCTGCGCCCCGGCGGCTTTCTCCAGTTCTCGATCATTCACCCGTGCTTTGGGCCGCCTCATCGCCGCCCGCTGCGCGACGCGCAAGGAAAAGACTATGCCGTCGAAGTCGGCCGCTACTTTGATTGCACAGACGGGTTCGTGAACGAGTGGCTGTTCTCCACCTTGCCCGCCGATGAGCGCTCGCGTGTCGAAGCTTTCCGCACGCCCATGTTCCATCGCACTCTCTCGAGTTGGGTCGACCTCATCTGCCGCGGGGGCTTCGTGATCGAAAAATTCGGCGAGCCTTGTGCCACTCCCGAGCAGGCAGCCGCTGAGCCCGTCATCGCCGACACCCGCGTCGCACCGCTCTTCCTCCACATGCGCGTTCGCAAACCTGCGTAGCGTCTCATCTTTTCTGCGCGCCCTGCAGGTTGGTTGCTTTCGGGTCGTTTAGCCCGTAGTTAGCTCCGCGGCCAGAAATGCTCCTCTGAGCACGCCCGCAGCCGCTCCGCAGCGCTCTCCGGCGTGATGTCCCGCTGTGGCATGCCCAGCATTTCAAATCCCACCATAAACTTTCTCACCGTCGCCGAGCGCAGCAGCGGCGGATAGAAATGCGCGTGAAAATGCCACTCAGGATGCTCTGCCTTGTCCGTCGGTGTCTGATGAAATCCCATGGTGTAGGGAAAGCTCGTCTCGAATAAGTTGTCGAATCGCGTTGTCGTCCGCCTCAGCGCATCCGCAAGTGCGTCGCGCTCGTCGGCCGTCATCTCCGGCATGGCGCCGAAATGCCGCTTGCTCACCACCAGCACTTCGAATGGCCACACCGCCCACCATGGCACCACGACGATGAAAGCTTCATTTTCGAAAACCACGCGTTCGCCGGCGCCGCGCTCCGCCGCAACGTAGTCGCACAGCAGGCAGCGTCCCTTCTCCGCGAGATACTCGCGTTGCGCCTTCGACTCCGCTGCCGGTTCGTCCGGCACAAAGTCCGTCGACCAGATCTGGCAGTGCGGGTGCGGATTGCTCGCACCCATCATCGCTCCGCGGTTCTCGAAGATCTGCACGTACTCGATCCAACCCGTCTCGCGCAGTTCCTCGTATTCGCTCACCCACGCATCCACCACGCGCCGAATCTCTTCGCGCGTCATGCGCGCCAGCGTCAGGCTGTGGTCGGGATGAAAGCAAACAACCTTGCACAATCCGCGCGCCGGCTCGGCCTGCAACAGGCTTGAGGCCGCCTTCTCCACCGCCGCCGGAACCTCCGGCAGCAACGCGGCGTAGTCGTTCACAAAAGTGAAAATGGAATCGTACTGCGGATTCGTGGCGCCACCTGCGCGCCTGTTGCCGGGGCACAGGTAGCATTCCGGATCATACTTCACCCCGGACGGCGCTGCCTTCTGCGCCACCTCGCCCTGCCAGGGCCTTTGCGTTCGATGCGGCGAAACCATCACCCAGGCTTGCCGCAAAGGATTCCACCGCCGGTGCGGGAATTGCCAGTTCTTTCCCATCTTCGCTCCCGCATCGATTCTACCGGCTCTGCGAGGGCGCACGGGTAAAGTCGCTGAACGAATCAGGCAAATGCCAGGTTGATATTCTCGATAGCTTCGTCGATCTCCGCCGTGTTCTTGTATCCCACCGTAACGCAGTCCACGCCCGCATGTTTGAAGGCGAAATGCATGGCCCTTTGCCGATCGTCGCGGTTGAAGACGCCTTCGCCGATCAGCTTCATGCTGATCACGCCCATCCCCGCGGCGCGAGCCTGTTGCACATGCGAAACCACCTCGGGCACGTTTCCTGTTCCGCCGCCATCCGCCACCGGCGTATCCATGCGCGTTCCCTTGTGATTCATGCGAATCATGGCCACTTCCAGCCATTTGTCTGTCGGAACCTGACGAAGCGCGGGCAAGCCATGCACTGATGCTCCGTGGCTGAGAATCGTCTTCTTCTCCTGCGCTTTCAAGATCGCGTCCTGCCAGCGAACCGTATCGGCGGGCCAGCTGCCCGTGTGCTGCCAGTGCAGCAGCATGATGTCGAAGTACTCTGTATTCGAGTTGCGGCGCATCTCGTCGAGCCTTTGCGTAGGGTCGGCGTCCGTGTCTGTCGTCACTTTCGACATCAGTCGATAGCTGTCGCGCGGCAGGCCCTTGAGCGCAACAGCCAGCATCTGCTGCGACTGTCCGTACGACTCGGCTGTTTCAAAAAAACGGATGCCGCGATCGTATGCATGGCGCACCAGGCGCGTGAACCCTTCCTGGCCGAGTTGCTGCTGCACCTGACCGCTATAGGTTCCCGTGCCGAAAGCCAGGCGCGTAACCTTCACATCTGATTTGCCAAGCTGAACCCACGCTGTCGCTGCCTCGGGCTCGGCCCTCATCGGCAGGCTGCCAACGCTCGCCACCGCGCCTGCAGCGATTCCGGCTTTCAATACATCTCGTCGTGTGAATGGGGACATGGAACCTCCACGATTGGCCGCCGAATCGGCCATTTGCGGGAATGGTAGCACAGGACGCACGCCCCCTGCGTAATCGCCCGCGCCTGGTAGCGGGTCTGAAACACCTCTACCCCGCGCCTCTTGAGGAGGTTAGGCCAACTCCTCGATTACGGCAGTTCCCTCACCCAGATGTTCCTGAAGCTGATTGGCGCGCTCTTGTCGCCGTGTGCCTGCAGCTTGATCGGCGCGCGATCGTATGCCTTGTAAAACGGCTTTCCGATGTAGAGCGTCTGCCCCTGCAACTGGAAGTGATTGTCGACCAGCACGCCATTGAAGAAGACCGTTGCATACGCAGGTGTTTTCAACGAGCCGTCTTCGTTAAATACAGGCGCCGTCCACACCACGTCATAGCTTTCCCACTCACCTGGCTTGCGAGCCGCGTTGGCCAGCGGAATGCTCTGCTTGTAGAGACTGCCCACCATTCCGTTGACGTACGTTTTGTTCTGGTAGGAATCCAGCACCTGCAACTCGTAGCCGTCATCGCCCTTGCCCGTTGACGCCAGGAACACGCCGCTGTTGCCGCGCGCCTGGCCCGATCCCGTGATGTTTTCCGGAATTCGGAACTCCAGATGAAGCTGGTAATCCTTGAAGGTTCGCCGCGTCTCGATATTGCCGGAGCTCTTGTTTACAGTGAGAATTCCGTTGGCAACAATCCAATTCGCGGGCGACTTGTCCTCGGCTGACACCCATTCGTTTTCATTCTTCCCGTCGAACAGCACGATCGCGTCCGAGGGAGGCTCCGAGCAGGTTTTCCCCGGAGTCACCACTGGAGGCACGGGCTGCCAGACTTCCGTCTCTTCCGGCTTCATCTGCTGAGAGGGTTGTTGCGCAGCAGCCTGCTGCACCACGAGGCCGGTCGCAACCACTGCCGGCATCACAATTTGAAGGAGTCTGAAAAGGGGAATCCGCGTCATCTCCGGGAGTTTACACCTTCAAGTTGCCCGTGCGTCCACCGCAAAAGCAGAACCGCTTTTGTGCGGAACAGTAAGCTGGCCTCGTTGCAGCAGGCAATACCGTGCGACCGCACCCATCACCAGCTATGCAGCCATTCCTCATCGCGGCCAATTCTCACCGGCGTATCGAAGAGTTCGCTCAGTCGCGGCGCGGTAAGAAGTTCCTCGCGCGATCCATCTCCCACAATTCGTCCGTCCCGCATCAGGATTACCCGCTCAATCTCCGGGAGGATATCCCCCAGATGATGCGTCACCAGCACCAGCCCGGTCCCTTCCGCGGCCAGACGCCGCAAGGTCTCGCGCAGTTCGCGCTGGGCAGCAAGGTCAAGCGCGTTTGAGGGCTCATCAAGCAGCAGTTGGCGCGGCCTGTGCACCAGCGCTCGGGCAATCAGGATCCGCCGTTTTTCTCCGGCAGACATTTCGCCTACCAATTGTGTCGCCAGGTGCGAAGCTTCTATTCGCTCCAGCGCCTCCGCGGCGCGCTCGCGCATCTCTCCAGTGACGTGAAGATTTGGCCAAAGCGTCGAGGCCGAAAAAAAGCCGGCGGTCACCGCATCAAGACCGGTCGTCACCGCAGTGCGCTCCCCCGGAAGGTCCGCTCCCACAACACCAAAATGCTTGCGAAGCTGCGTCAGGTCCCAGCGGTTTCGCCCAAAGATCCGAACCACCATGCCCGGCTGCACGATGGGATAGATCTGGCAGGTGATGGTCAGAATTAACGTCGATTTTCCGCACCCATTCGGACCCAGAATGGCCACATGCTCGCCGGCCTGGATGGTCAGATTCACATTGTGCAGCACAACGCGGTCGCCTCGAGCGACGTCGACGTTGCGCAGTTCCAGAAACTCCGGGTGCGCGTTCTCCTCTGCAATTCCCGATGGGGTGTCCGTCGAGCTCATCCGTCTTCCACTCTATCTGAATGGGCTCCGGCGGCGTTCGCACACGGGAAGACGAAAATCACCCCTCAGCGGTTGACAGCTAAGCCGGCAAGAGGATTCGGGATCGTCAGGCGGCGGAATGACCGCGAGCCCGCTCCTTTTCGCGATACATCACCACATCGGCACGATGCACCAGGTCGTCCACCGTGTCTTCAGCCTCGGCGATCGCGCCTCCCACTGAAACCGTAAGCGAAATGCGTTGTCCCACCCCGGTTGAAATATCCGTGTGTGCCGTGAACCCCGCACAGCGTTTCCCCATATCCCCCAGCGATTCCGGCGTCACACCGCGGATGATCGCGACAAACTCGTCGCCGCCCCATCGGCCTACCAGGTCATCAGGACGAAGCGATGCTGACAGCACCCGGGCAGCTTCCTGCAGTACTCGGTCTCCGGTCCGATGGCCATGCGCATCGTTGATCTTTTTAAAGTGGTCCAGGTCGATCATCAGCACGCCGAACGGGTCCTTGTGCATCCGGTATTCGGTCAGAGCAGTTACCAGGGCCATTTCCATGAACCGGCGATTCGGCAATTGCGTCAAATGGTCGAGAAAAGCCAGGCGGCGCATGGCTTCAATCCTGCGCCGCGAATCCGTCGCGGCCGAGTCGTCGCTGAAGATTTCAATCGCTCCGGTAATGGTGCCCGCGGCATTGCGAATCGGCTGCACTCTCACCGATACGGGCACGCGGCCCCCCAGTTTGTGCCGCAGGTAGACCTTCACTTCGCGCGGGCAACCATCCTGAAGACAATCCAATACCGGGCAGGCTTCCTCGCAAATGCGTTCCCCTAAATAGTCAATGTGACACAAAATCTCGTCGTTGCAGTTCCTGCCCACAACTTCCTCGGCCCTGTACCCGGTTAGCCGGTGAGCGCCCTTGCTCCAGTAAAGAATCTGCCGTTGCCGGTTTACAAAGAAGACCCCGTCACTCATCTGATCCAGTATGTCTTTGTAAAAATCGGGGTCGGACGGAATCATGGTGGCCCTTCTCTGAACCGGCGCGGCGGGAGGGATTCGACATCATATCGCGTTTTGCACTTTTTCCGCGCTCATGGTTCCCAGCGCCGTCGACAGGCGGTAGCAGGCAAAATCAGGTACTGTCGGACCCGGCTTGGCTGATACCTGGCTTGGCTGATGGCGTATCGAAATATTTGGATGCGGCGTGGCGGAAGAGTGGATGCTTAGCCTGCTAAAGTTAAATCAATAGGCGTCTCATTCCGGCCGCAATGGTTGCAGCCTGGAATTTGATCGCACACTTGCCTGACGATGCCGCGACGATATTCCCTCGCCGCGGATTCCAATGACCCTGGCGGCGTCACCCGGCGCCGAATCCCGAGATCGATGAGCGACGTATCCCAGTTCCTGATTCCCAAGGGTTTTCGATTTGGCGCCACCACTGCCGGCCTCAAGCAGAGCGGACGCTCAGACTTCGCGCTCATAGTGGCCGATCAACCGGCAAGCGCCGCGGCCGCATTCACCGCAAATCGCGTGCAGGCCGCTCCCCTGATCCTCGACAAGCAGCACCTGCACGTTACCGGCGGCAAAGTGCGTGTTGTGGCCATCAATGCCGGCAACGCAAATTGCGCGGCAGGACAAGCCGGCCTCGATGCGGCTCGCGCTGTCTGCTCGGCGGCGGCGAAGCTCTTCGACTGCAAACCCGAGGAGGTATTTCCCTCTTCAACAGGCATCATCGGCGTGCCACTGCCCGCGGAAAAACTGATCGCCGTGCTGCCGGATCTCGCGGCGCGACTCGGCTCTGAAGGCGACCATTTTCACGAGATCGCCGAAGCCATCCTGACCACCGACAAGGTCGAAAAGACGGCAATGCAGCATCTGCGCATCGGCCAGAGTGAGGTGCGCATCGCCGCGCTGTGCAAGGGCTCGGGAATGATCCACCCACAACTCGTTCCCCATGCCACCATGTTGGTCTACATCATGACCGACGCGGCCATTGAGCCGGACGTGCTCAGCACTTATCTGCACGAAGCAATTGATCTGAGCTTCAATCGCATCTCCGTCGACGGAGATACCTCGACCAACGACACCGTGCTTCTGCTGGCCTCTGGCGCAAGCGAAGTCACGGTTGGCCCTGAAAACCAGGAGTTTCGCTCTGCTCTCAAGAACGTGTGCACTTCGCTGGCCCGGCAGATCGTGGCTGACGGCGAAGGCATAACCCACGTCGTGGAATTGCGGATTGATGGCACGGCAACGGATGCGGATGCACTGCGGGTTGCCAAGGCAATTGCACACTCGCCCCTCGTCAAGACCGCGTGGGCCGGGTCCGATCCCAACTGGGGACGCATCCTCGCTGCAATCGGCTATTCGGGCTCGGCCATTGACCCCGATCGCATCGATATCCAATTCGGCGATCTGCCCGTGTGCCGCAACGGCGGCCGTGCCGAAGAATTTGACGAGGCCGCGGCCCATGCCTATCTCAAGCAACCGAAGTTTTCGATTTCCATCCGGCTTAACCAGGGTGAGGGCTCGTGCGTGTTTTGGACCACCGATCTGACCCATGAATACATTCACATCAACGCCGATTATTCCACTTGAGCATCGCTCCCAAAAGCTGCATCCTCAGGGAGGAACAGACATCCATTTCGCGGCAAAATGCTAGCCCATGCAACCGGCATGCACCTGCCGCGCGTCAAATCACCATCCGAACGCCAAACGAGGTCGATGCGTAAATGAAGGTAATACGACAGGCGTCCCGAGCCTCTGCTCAAAGCGCAATCCGCTCCAGGGAGGGCGGCTTCTCGCTGATTTCGCGGGCCAAGCTCATTCAACTCTATTCCGCCATGATCAAAAGCCGCATGATCGCGGAGCGGGCTGCAGCCCTCAAGCAGCAGGGAAAGCTGACCGGCGACTTGCAGAACGGATTGGGACGCGAAGGGACCGTTGCGGGTGTCACCGTGGACCTGCACCGCGAAGATACGTTGAGCCCCTCGCGCTGCGATTTTGTTTCCAGCGTCATCAAGGGGATGACACTGGAACAGATGTTTTCCCGTCTGGGCGGGAGTGCAGATTATCAGGCCCACGGGACTGGTGCCTTGATCTTCGATGATCAGTCGAATGTGATTGCACCGGCGTCCGAACTGGACTCCCGTCTTGAGGTGGTCCGTGGCGCGGCCCTCGTACATAAGATGGCAAAAAACGGCCGGGTCGTCGTGGTCACGTGCGCCAACGGATCGGCTGCAAAAGAGTGCTGGCGCGACGCCGTTCAGTTCGCCGAGGTCCACGAACTGCCCATGCTTTTTGTGTGGCACAACGACGCCGAGTACCCGCACGACCCTCCGAACA